>Ga0326760_1001534_pt1 | contig 10284 bp, 6 predicted proteins | sample GCREP_S_FD_207668 | JGI IMG/M metagenome (GOLD analysis project Ga0326760, IMG submission 207668) | Hot spring sediment microbial communities from Geyser Creek Basin, Yellowstone National Park, WY, United States - GCR.EP_S | ecosystem: Environmental > Aquatic > Thermal springs > Near-boiling...
AAAGATGTTAAGGTTCTGAACTATGTTAGGCACGAGTCCACGGTTAAGGTGCTGTCAGAGATCCTAGGCAAGCAACTAACACCTAATACGGGGCTGTATGTGTGGACAGGAATTGTAGTTTCTTTCGGTTGTTTCCAGCACATCCTGAGGTGGGTAACCCCCTCGCACCAGCTGACGGTTACGTATAGCCCCCCGACCTCCCTGCAGGAGAAGCCCGGGGGCCTCCTAGGGTAGGCGGCCGCCAGCTCCGGGGCCCTGCGCTCCAGCCATACCCTAAGGGAGTCCAGCTCCGCCAGGCCCACGGGGAGGCGCAGGTGAGTCCCCGGAACTCGGTGAGGGGTTTAAAAGGGCTCCTACGTAGATGGATCTCTCCATAGGGTAGCGTTTTTATAGCCTGCTCTCCCTAGGTACTCGGTGGGGTGTGGGTCACTCTACAGGTGGTGAGCTTGGTTAGGTCCAACCCCTCAACCTTCACTAGGGACTGGGCCCTTAGGTGGGTTAGGGGCTCCGTAGAGTCGTACCTACTGGGTAGGACTGGTCTAGCAGTAGTTGAGGGTAGGGTTAGGAGGGCTGTTGAGTCCTACGGGGTCAGCCCCGGGGATGTCGAGGCTATCGTAAGCTCGCTACTGGTAGACCCGCTGGTAGGTATCCCGAGGGAGCTTAGGGAGGAGAGGGCCAGGCCCCTCCTGGACTTTGTTAAGAGACTGGAAGGGGGTGGTGGGAGTGGTTAGGTGCCCGTACTGCGGTTACGAGGGCGAGCACAGGCTACTGAAGACGTGGAGGTACAGGCTGGGAAGTCCACTACTACGAGTGCCCGAGGTGCGGCGGTAGGTTCAGGTGGCAGGTGGACCCGACCGGTAGGTACAGGAGCTACGTCATAAGAGTGAATGCTGGAGGTAGGAGGAAGGTGTAGGTACGGGAGGTTGTGGGGAAGAGCCTTGTCGCCTGCCCTCTTAGGTGGCTCAACGAGCAAGGTCACGCCGGTGGTTAGGCTCAGGGAGGGCTCTGTAGAGCTAGTAATGGATGAGAAGCTGGAGAGGCCCCTCCTGAGAATCGGTGGTAAAAGGGCTAAGGAGGTATACTCCATCTTGACTAAGAGGTTCCTGATGAGAGAAGGAGATGGTTGCTCGGAAGTACTAGTACCTCTGACAGCCCTCCCAGCAGTGAGCGTCTGGCTCCTAGCCTCATACACCGCCAAGCCCTCCGAAGAGCTCCTCGACGAGTTACTGAGTCGAACGCCAAAAGTGACCGCCGACCTATTCTGGGACTTGATAGAGCTCTCCCAGAGCTCTTACGAGAGCGAGGAAAAGAGAGGCAAGCCATTTATAGACCGCAGGATCGCGCTTAAAGCCTCTAAAGCCATCAGAGCCCTCTTAGAGCTCTACAAGTTGAAGTGGTGAAGTGGATGAAGCTCATAGAGAAGGGGTTCCCGCTACAAGAGGTGAACCTGTTTGCGGAGTATGACATGGCTTTTCAGATGGGTTCTAAAGACCTAAGAGAAAGGCTAATAAAACTCTTAGGATTTAAAGCGAAGGCCCTCAGACCTCCTCGAATCAATAACATAATGTACTACCCTGCTAGAAGGCCGCCTTCTGCCGCAAGGGCTGTTACCCTAGCCTCAGTCCTCGAATACAGTCCTGGCATCTCGAAGGAGATCTTCCTCAAGGCCATAGGGTTGGAGAACGCTAGAAAGCTCGCCCGTGAGAGCGGGACCTTAGTAACCCTCTACATGGCTGATCCCGATAGAGAGCTTGTCAAGAAGTTACTGGGCAGAGACCCGAAGGAGATCACGGTCGTGGACCCCATGGCTGGCGGCGGTTCGATACCCCTAGAAGCCCTCAGGCTGGGCTTCAGGACAATAGCTGGCGACTACAACCCAATAGCCTACCTCCTCCTGAGGGCTACGATAGAGTTTCCGGCGAAGTACGGTAAGAGGTTGTTAGAGCTCTTGGAGCGCGAGGCCAGAGACCTCGTGAAGTACGCTGAGGAGGCATTGGGCAAGTTCTATGATAGAGAAGCGAAGAACTACCTCCTTTTCATAAGCGCAGAGCACGAGTGCGGTGGTGTAATACCTCTCGCTAGACGCGCTTTACTAAGCAAGAGTGAGGGCCTCCACGCGAAGCCGGTCTTCGACAAGGAAAGCAAAAAGCTGACGTTTCAAGTCTCCCGAGAAAGCCCTGCCTTCTCGCCCGCTATGTGTCCATACTGCGGCAAGTCTGTCAGTGAAAGCGACATTAGGGAAAAGTGGGTCAAGGAGCATGTGAAGCTCATAGAAGATCTACTAGAAGGAAAGGTTGAGAGGGCAAAGGATGCTCCTAAGGTCTATGTACTTGCGACAGCTCAATTAGCTAGGAGAAAATATAGGGCATCTGACGACAGAGATGCTAGGCTACTAATCGAAGCCTGCGAAGAGCTTGCTAGAAGTGCTTTGAGGGAGCGAGAAGAAGGCAAGAGCATAGAGGACTACCTCCCCCTGACTGAAATACCCGAGGACAACAATGTCTTCAAAGGACTCAGGAGCTACGGCCTCAGGTACTGGTACCAGCTATTCAACCCGCGCCAACTACTCGCCCTCTACAAGTTGGTCAAGTACGTCAGGGCTAGAGCTGAGGCATTGAGCAAACAGTACGGCGAGCTTGGAGCTGCGACGGCGCTGTACTTGGCATTGTCAATAGCCAAAGCATTCAACTACAACAATATCGTCACGCAATGGGATTCAAGCCAAGAATCTATTGCAGCCCTCGTGGGTGCTCAATATGCTTTGAGCAGAAGCGTTGACCTAGGTTATGATTACATGGATGCAAACGTCCTCGTAACACTATCTTGGGCTCTCGAAGCTGAGGAAGGAGAGAACGGAGAGGTTGAAATGACGAGAGGAGGCCTGCTTCCTGTCGTAAGGTTGTTGTGTAATAGGCTTGAGGGCTTATGGAAGGAGGGATTAGACGCAATATACATGTGGGACGCTAGGCGACTTCACGAATACCTGCCAGAGAAGTCAGTGGACATCATAGAGGTCGACCCTCCCTACTACGAGCAGCACGACTACGCTGGGATAACGGAGTTCTTCTGGGTGATATTGCAGCAGGCCCTCTGGCCCGTCCTCGGAGAGCTCTTCCCTCGTGATAGGGTGAGGATCGCCGACTGGGTCCCCGAAGATCCGAGGGTTCCGAGGGGTGTTGAGATAAGGGGCGAGCCCCCGAAGAAGGGCTCGCGAGAGTTCGAGAGGGGCTTCAAGGAATTTCTAGAAGCCGCTTCGAAAGTCCTGAAGGACGATGGCCTTTTCGTCGTCTGGTACACTTACGGTAAGCTCGAGGGCTGGGACGAGCTCTTCAGAATGCTCTACGACGAGGGGTATGGGGTGACTAAGACGTGGCAGGTCTGGAGCGAGATGAGGCAGAGGAGGATTGCTTTGGAGAAGACGGCCTTCTTCACCAGCATGGTGATAGTGGCGAGGCCTAGGGTCAAGAGGGCATTGATGGTGAGCTCTGAGGACCCCGCATTCTCCAAGATCTTCTCGGAGGACGTGAGGAGGTCTGTCGAGTCGTCGATCGATTACCTCTTAGGGACCTACGGTCTCGACGCCTTAAAGGAGGCACTGGTAGTCTCGTTGGCAGACGGCTTTGCGAAGGCGACCTTCTACTCCCTAGCCTTCGGTCTAGGAGGCTATCGAAGCTTATCCGATAAGGCACTAAAGATCTCCATCTCCTCCGTACTCGATTACCTAGCGAAGAACGTGGCTAGGGTCGGGCTCTTGGAGCTGGAGAGGCTAGACCCGGTCACTAGGCTCTACACCTTCCTCCTGATAGCGTCGAGCGAGGACCTCAGGGTCTCCTACGACTTTGCCAATAGGATAGAGCAGGTCCTCCAAGCCCCGACCTTGAACTTGTTGAAGGCTGGTCAAGAGAGGGGCTCTATAAGGCTCTTGAGCCCTGTGGAGGTCTCAAGGAAATTCCCAGGGTATGCCGTGGGGAGGGCTATCAGATTGCTTATGAGAGTTAGGGAGGTCTTTGCGAAGCACGGGCTTAGGGCTGCGGAGGATGTCGTGATGAACGCGGAGAGGGATGAGCTCTCGCTGGCGAAGCTCTTAGTGGCCGTCGCTTGGAGAAAGTTCGGCCTTAGTGACGATGAGAGAGACAGCCTATTGAAAGTCTTGGCTGTGGGTGACTCCCCTTGAGCGTGAGGATGCTCTTCAAGGAGGACCTGCTTAACGAGATCGTGAGGGCGAGGCCTGATGAGCTAGCGCCTTCGCTAGGAGCGGTGGTATTAGCTATAGGTGAGGGCAGGGTAGGAGAGGGAGAGCTCCCCTACTATAAGCCGAGCGTCTTCTTCGAGCTCACGCACCCCTCGGATAACTTCATGAGCGTGCTGAAGAGCGTCGTCGAGGCCTTGAGGAGCGGGGGCGTTGCCTCGATATTCTTGAACCTCGACATGGGCTCCGGCAAGACCCACCTGCTGACCCTATTGCTACACCTCTTCGCCTCCTACAACCTAGCACCTGAGCAACTCTCGGGCTATCTAGACGACTACAAGTCTAGAACCGGCTATAGCGAGTCCTTAGCCGGTAGGACGGTGGTCTTCGCCTTCGACCTGAGGACTCCGAGGCTAGCCACTAGGTATCTGAAGTTGACGGAGAAACTTCTAAGTAAGCTGGGAAGCCACGGGGCAGCGGGACTCGTTAGGAAGGCCTACGAGGAGGGTAGGCTACCGAACGCTAAAGAGTTGGCGGAGACCATAGATAAAGGCCTCAACCTCTTGATCCTGGTGGACGAGCTACACTACGCGGCTACGCTTGGCGACGAGGAGGATAGGAGGATAGTAGCAGAGGTAGTGAAGTTCGTCTTAGACCTCGTGAACTACAGGAGGACCTTGTATGGAGGCATTTCCGGGATAGCGATCGTCGTGGCCTCTGCGAGGAGGGACTTCAGTAGGTGGCTTGAGGTCAGGGACCTACTTGACCCTAAGTTTAGGAACTTGATAGAGGGCTTCATCGACCAGATGCAGAGAATCGAGAGCACGGCTCAGACGAGGTGGCTCAGCTTAGACGAGGCCAAGAGGATCCTGGAGAGGAGGTTGGGCCTTAGGAAGGGGGAGTTCGAGAAGGTCTTTCATAAGTCGTTCGACAAGTTCATCGAGAGAGTCGTGAAGGCCGACACCGACGTTCCGCAAGCTCACCACCTGAGGTCGCTCATAAAGGCTATGGCGATCTACGCGCTAGAAGCGTACGGGTTCAGCGACAGTATTGTGTCTCCAGCACGCTTTACCGAGGACGTGATCGACGTGCTACTACCTGGCAGCGAGCTGGCTATCGGGTACAAGTCCATTTACGGTGCAATCGCAGACTCGTTGAAGAGCTCGGCTCGTCGCGGGGAGATGTTGTTGGCCGTCAATTCGATATTCTCATTAACTATCACCGGCGCTCCCGAAAAGCTCGTGGAGATGGTGAGGGTAGCGAAGACGAGAACCCCACCCCGAGATATACCGGTCGTTAGAGAGGTAGAGCTGCGCGAGATATTGAAGGTTCATGGACTCTCAGACTCTGAGATTAACGAGGTCGTTGAAGTCCTAGACACTGTTCACCCTAATATCCATAGAGTCTCGCTGGCGGGTGGCGACTACGGTTACTTCGTCGTCCCGATAGCAAGCGTTCTCGCAATCTTCAGGAGGATGATAAGTGATGGGTACAAAGCACTTATGGGAGACCCCGCCAAGCTTGCGGAGGGAATATGCGATGACCTCCTACAGCTTGAGTACAGCAACGACTTCTTAGAACTTAAGGCTATCGAGAGCTTGCAGGAGCTTGAGAAAAAGCCCCACTCCCCCGACAAGTTCTACGCCTACATCTACGTGAACAAAGGCCTTCTCACCCAGTTATCGGAGGAGAGGCAGACGAAAGACACCTCCTTCAACACTATGAAGAAGGACGCGGAGAAATTCCTGGAGAGGAGAGGAGCCCACAACCTAGTTATAGTGCTACCTAGGATAACTAAGGAGGCGTTAAATGGGAAGGCGTGGTCACTTGCCGCCGATAGTGCAGCTTCGTACGTGATTAACGAATATATAGCTCCCCTAGAGAAGGGAGGAGATCAAGACGAGGTAGCGCGGAAGCTGTTGGAGATCGAGCTCAGCGACTTGAAGGCGGAGATGGGGAGGAGGTTGAACGACGCTCTAGCGGCCTTCACCTCCTCTATGAGGTCCGTCTTCGCGGAGGCCCTCTATTACACACCAAGAGGCGTCATGTCAGAGCCCATAACGATCGACATCGGGAGGAGGGAGGTCAGAGTTCATGAAATACATGGAGTCATTGACACCTTTAGGAAGAGTTTAGGCGACGTAATTGCAGACGCCTCTAAATTGTTAGCAGAGAGGGTGAAGCAGGGGCGGATGATCCTTCCGAGCACAAATATGGCCATTGAAGTGGTCTATCGAGTCATCGAGGGGGACCTGAAGACTAGGCAGACCGCGTCCTTCCGCGTGGACGAGCCTAGGGTAGAGAAGCTCAGGGTAGAGAAGCCCGAGGGTGTGGAGGACAGGTGGATTTACATTCCGCCAAAGGTTATGAAGCAGATAGCTGAGAGCGTAATTAGACGAGTGGAGGAGGCCTTCAAAGGTAAGTATGAAGTGAGGAAGAGACAAGAGGGAGAGAAGGGAGAGAGATACGTGATCACTCTAGCACCTATAACTCAACAACCAATGGATACGTTGCCAGCTCCACCTCAGCCTCAGCCACAACCGCAACCTCCCCCGAGTCCCTGGGAGGCTTTGAGGGGGTTGATCGATTCTCTAGCTAAGAAGGGCGGAATGATCTGGGTCAAGATAGAGGTGAGTAAAGAGTCTGCCGAGAGAATTAAAAGGTATCTTTCCTATCTAAAGGATTATATTAGAGGGAGTAAGGAGGCAACGGAGCAGAATAGCGGACCTTGAGACTATGGCGGTCAAGGAGCTTAAGAGCCTCCTGGAAGAACTCTTGGAGACGGCGATGAGAAAAAGAGTCTCCTACACGGACTTCCTACGTCTTCTTGCTACCTACTCACGCCCAAGTGGGCTCGACTTTGCGAATTTCTACGACATTTTAGCGATGATTAGGAGGCTCTCCGACGAGGTTGCTAAAGCTCCCGATAGCCTGCCCCTAATGAGGCAAAGGGCGGAGAGCTTGGTAAGGAAGGGCTATAAGCCCCTCTTAGTCGACTGCTTTGGTCTACCAGAGGTCTACGAGGTCTACGCTAAAATAACGAAGGAGTGTGGGACTCTTGCGGTATCTGTAGAGCCCTACATAAACGCGTTGGCCCTCACCTCCGAGTTCGAGACGATCTACAGAAGTCCGACAATGCTTGAGCTAGCGAGAGCTTTGGGGGCGAGCCTCTACAGGAGCACGGACAAGGCGATCCACAGGGAGCTTGGAGAGCCCATGGGTCTCGATAGCCTATTAAGCTTGGCTAGGCTGAGGCTTAAAAGAGTAGCAGAGAGTTTGGCTGAAGATGCCGTGAGGACTAGGAAGGCCCTCATACTATCGGATCACGGCTACGACGTCTACCACAGCCCTCCCGACAAGTATTACCTAGGGCACGGACGTGGAGGTAGGCTGGCTAAAATAGCACCGCTGATAATCGTGGAGTGTGGCAGTGTTCATGCTTCTCTTTAACCCCTCAGGCTACTCGCGAGTCTTTCATCACTAAAACCTTGACCTGAAACGCCCTCTTTACGACCTCACGATATTCCGAGGGTAGCCTAGATCGAATCTTTAAACAATTACGCGCTGTAATCACGGTATGTGACCACGTTAGCCATAGCACGATTGGAAGCGCGACTAGCTCTACACAAGTAGCTGTGTATACGATTATATAGAGTACGACGCTATTTCCCCGGTCTACTATTCCGGGATAGTGTTAGTCGGAGGTTAGTCCGAGTCCAGCTAGCACTTAACCGAACTACGTAGTAGGGTGTGTTAGTTGCTCAACTCACTCAAAGAGGTAAGGTACCACCAACCTACTTTCCGGCTATGTTAGCTAACTGGTCGGCCGACTAACACTCTCTGCTACCTTAGAGGACTTAGGAAGTCCTCAACGAAGCCAGGGGTCGGTATTGTATGTAGGGGTTGTTGCAGTGTCCCGTGAAGTTCGTTAGTTGAGTAGGGGGCATTAAGGAGTTGGCTCTTCTCTGGAGGTCCTCGACGGCTTTCATTAAGAGAGTTCTGAAGTGCTCTCTATAGCCGCCTAGTGCTTGCCTAAGTTTCCTTACCTCACGTCCACCTCAGCCCTCCTCCTCCTAAGCCACTCGTAGTGCTCCCTAGCGAAGCCCCTGGGGTCTACCCTGAGGGTGTACTCGGTATCCCGTATATCTAGCTCTATGTGGTGTAGTAGCGTCCTAGCCCGCCCTAGATTTTAATTCAGCACGGTTGAAGGTATACAAGGTATCGTAATTCCTCCACGAAGTGCTTAACATTATTTACTAGGAGCCTAACCTCCTCTATAAAGAGGTTGAGTTTTCCGATGTCCTGGCATACGCTACCTCTATTCCCATACTCAGGGTACCTACCGATAGTCTCGTAGATTGCGAGGCGCGGATATACTATGAAGAAGTAGGCAAGTAGGTAGTAGGAGTAGAGGGAGCCAAGGATGAATTCCTTAGCGTGATGTACTAAAGTCTCTGCACCTGAGGTGGCCAACCTCTCTAAGCACTCTTTTGTGCCGGCTTTTGCTCTACCTGCGTCTTCAAGCGCTTTTGCGAATTCATTAAGAAGGTGCTTAGCGCGCTCCGCTAGCTGCTCTTCAGTAGAACCCTTTGCTAAGGCCTCCTCTACCCTTCTCTCAAAGTCCTCCTTAAAGGATCTCAGCTCTCTCAGCACCTTCTCGGTCAGGCATGGAAGAGACTTGCCAACTTCCTTACCTTCGCATAGCTGCTCAATAATTCCTTGGAGGTCTTTAGGTAGCTCAAGCTTCCTGAGAAGCTCTACCATCTCTTCACTGGAGAACTCTACGTGCCTGAGCATGCTGCTTTTCTCTTTGTAGAATAGCTCATAGAGACCACAGGATAGGTCAAAGATAGCTCTATGCGGTTTATGGCCTATTTGTTTAGGTTCTAAACTCACTAAAATCTTCCGTCTCTTTAAAATCTCCTGTAAGCGAGGGTCCTCATTGATCGCCGGTTCAATTATCTTTAGCCATATCTTAAAATACGTGATGAGGTGAGCCTTAGCAGCCTTCTCAGACGCCTGCTGGAGCAGGTAGAGAACCCTCCTACCGGTATAGAATACCTCATCATTTTGGTTGCAGGTATCTAGGCCCAGCCCCGCCGATAGCTTCTCGGCTGCATATAGATCCCAGTAGGCCTCTTCAGCAAATCTAGAGGCAATGTCAGTCGCGCTACTTATTTCTTCTATAATTTCTTTTTCTACATTTACCTTCTTCCTAGCCGACATGGGTACCGCGCCCGCCTCTCCTATGGAGCTAAAATAAACGCGACCCCCTAAAGCGGGCTAGCCGGTATACCTGAGCAAGCGCGGTTCCGTGGGAAACGGGCGTTTTCTACCGTGGCAGTCCCGGCCGGCCCGCGGCTTTTAATACTTCCGTAAAAACTGCTTTTTACAGAACTGCCTTGAGGGCCCTGGCCTACGTGAGGGTGTCCAGGGAGGGGGAGGACCCGGGGAACCAGGTGAGGGCGATCGCGGAGTGGGCTGCGAGGAGCGGGGTGGAGGTGCTGTCCTACTACGTGGACGCCGACGTCTCCGGGGCACAAGACCTAGGGACAGGCCGCAGTACAGGGCGATGCTGGAGGCCGCCAGGGCCTTAGGGATTAGGTTGCTACTGTTCTACGACCGACTCTCAGAGGTGGTACATATCGGTCTCGAAATGATAGTTATGAAAAGGAGGCTTGAACGAAGCTAAGAAAATAGATGCGTTAAGTCTTATTGATAATCGCCTCGGTATTGCGTGGCCCCATCCTTGGAAGACTAACATGTGTGTCTTGCGACCGAGGGCATCACGTAATAGCATTGTAAGCCCTACTGCAAAATCTGTGCAAGGTCCTGTCTTAACTGGGGCGAACATCCTGTAGTATACCTGTACACTCCTCGACTACGTATTTCAAAGACTGCCCTGGTTTAGGCACAGGTTTAGAAGTCTATTCTTTCGACTCAGCTCGGCCTCTCGCGAGAGAACTAGCTACCAAATCGTGAAAGTCCGCAAGCTCGTCCATAGTTCTGCTAATCATTTGCAGGGCAGTAGGGTATGACGGCATGAAGAATGCCTCCCAGAGTGGTCTATATATTCCCAAGCCCATTCCCCACCC
>Ga0326760_1001535_pt1 | contig 10278 bp, 7 predicted proteins | sample GCREP_S_FD_207668 | JGI IMG/M metagenome (GOLD analysis project Ga0326760, IMG submission 207668) | Hot spring sediment microbial communities from Geyser Creek Basin, Yellowstone National Park, WY, United States - GCR.EP_S | ecosystem: Environmental > Aquatic > Thermal springs > Near-boiling...
TCACCACCACCTTCTCAATAAAGACCCTCCGCATGGGGTGATCCCTAACAAGCACAAGCTCCCTCCAACTCGGCATAGCCACCTACGCTCCACAGCCTATATAAATTTTAGGGCCCCTCAGCCCCACCAACCCCAGAAAACACACAGCCGCCGTGCAGACAGAGCAAGCCACCGGGGCCATGCCCAGCCATTACGCCCACTTCTAGATACACACAGGCCAAGGCGCCACATAAACCCGCCACCCCGGCCCCGCATCCACCAAGCCGCACTACACCCCCTCCCCGGTCGCACCTCCGCAGACAGCACCCGACACCGCGCCCTACAAAACCACCAACTGCGAAGAACGGCGTTCTTTTTCGCCTTTTTTCTCTCTTTCCTTTCTTCGGAGCGCTGAAGAACGGCGCGTCGATTTTACCCAACGCCGTGTGAAATGAATGTAAAGCGTTGTCTCAAACCAACCGCCGAGAAGACAAAAAACCAAAGAAAAACTTAAAAACCCACAACAAGCAAAGACGCGGGCGGTAGAATCTCAAGAAGGGTTGAAACTAGACACTGAGATATATCGCACTCTACAACGTTATGAGCGCGTAGAATCTCAAGAAGGGTTGAAACTTAAGCGCGCCGCGGCCCATGGGCGGGTGGGCCGGAGTTGCGCAGGTAGAATCTCAAGAAGGGTTGAAACTGGTATCCCTTCAGCTTGACCTTTTCCTTGTATACACTTACCGCGTAGAATCTCAAGAAGGGTTGAAACACAACTATGAGGTAGCTATCCCTATCATTTCCGCTATGCGTCTCTCCCTAGAATCTCAAGAAGGGTTGAAACTTAATCGGCAGAACCACGTGGCCACTATCTTTCTTCACAACCACTAGAATCTCAAAAGTTGAAACTGTCAACTAAGTGAGACGGTGTTGAAAACGGCTCTCTACTTCGCCGCCAGGAGCGTCCTCTCGGGCACTGTTGAGACGCGCCGTTAGGCGTCGGGGCTTTACACCGGCGCCTCTTCTCCCAGCATCTTTAGCTCCCTCCTCAACGCTTTATGCGCAGTTGGCCATATCCACGCCAGCGCAGACGCGGCGTCCAATATCGCAACCTCCGCCTCCCAAGTGCGTACCTTCCATTTGGGGCTGTCTCTACAGCGCCTAGCCACATACAACGCAACCGCCAATGCCTTGGCCAACGCGACGGCGGCCCTCCTCACGTCCACTGGACGGGGAATAAGCCGCCTAAGCCTGACTGCAACTGAGAGCGGATCTGACAAATTGCCCAGAAAGTAAGTGTCGCTTGGGCGCCAGCCAAGCTTAAGGTAGAGCCTGTTGCCGAGGAGCCAGAGGTAGCCCGAAAGCGGCCCAACCCGGACCTTCCCTACGTAAAGGTACATGGCCTACGCCGGCGGTTAGCGGCCGCCCTGCAGAACGCGTTGAGCCCCGCCCGCACCCCCCGGACGGGCCTCAACTCCCTAAGCATAACCGTCGAATCACACATCAATAAAAAATTATGTATAGATGAATGTAAAGAGCGGTTGCGAAAACGGAGGCGGCTGGCGGAGGCCGGACGGCGAGACCGGCCGCATAAACATGTCAGAAACCATTTACAAACATAAAAACGTGTAGCAACGCGCTAGACGCCCAGACAACGCGAGACCCAGCTCGCAACACGCGCCGCCTAACATTGCCGCACGGCGTCATCTCAGCCCTTTTGCAACTACGTAGTTTCGCCAGCTGAGTACATACTTAGACGAAGTTTCAATTCGAGATTCCAGCGCCGGGATGAACAGCTCGCTGACCCGGTCTGGGAACAGGTTGTAATTTCAACCCTTCTTGAGATTCTACACAGGAGGAGCCCAGCAGTTTTGTACGTACCGCTTGCAGTATCCTGTTTCAACCCTTCTTGAGATTCTGGCCGGTGGAGCGGCGTCTCGGGGAGCGGGGAGGGGGAGGTGATTAAGTTTCAACCCTTCTTGAGATTCTGGCTGTAGACGTCGCGCAGAATGTACGCCGCGTAGCCCGCAATCCGTTTCAACCCTTCTTGAGATTCTGGTATACTTAACTGACGGCGATATACCCGTACTGCTGATTAACGAGTTTCAACCCTTCTTGAAATTCTGGGGCTTGTATGTTTGGTTGTTGTGGGTTTTTAAGTTTTTCTTTGGTTTTTTGTGGGTTCTGCGATCGGCTTGGAACCACGCTTTACATTCATTTCATTCGGCGTTGGGTGAAAGCGAGGCGCCATTCTTCGGCGCTCCGAAGAAAGAAAAGAGAGAAAAAAGGCGAAGAAGCGCGCCATTCTTCGCGGTGCTGATTGCGGATTGAGGTTTGTGGGGTGGTGGACGCCGCGGCGGTGCCGGGCTTTGGGCTTCGCCAGTCGTTGTGTTGTCTCGACGCTGGTGAGTGCCTAGGTCGACGCGGCGGAGGCCGGGGCAGGCGCCGCGGAGGTCGTAAAGGGCGCCGGGCGTAGAGGCGTGGCGGGCCGCCGTACGCCGTATACGCTACGCGAGAGACCCAATACGTGAGGAGGCGGTCAGCTGACCCGCCGTGTCGACGAAAAAGTCCTAGGCTATCTTCAGCTCCTCCAGCGGCTTAACCCACCTCTCCCCCCTCCTGTCAAACCTAAAGCTAAGTCCCCTGCAAGTCTCTAGGTATCTCCTGAACTGCCTCTTGTCCATAGGCGCAGTCCTCTTCACGTAGACGTAGCCCTCCTCAACGCCGACGTCGAAAGGTAGGCCGGAAAATTCCCTCCTCACCTCCTCCAAAAGACGCTCCACCGCGTCGCCGCGCACCGCGGCACCTTTACGCTCAACGCCCGCCGCCTCCTCTCCGCCGCCTCTGCGTTTGACGTCCTCTGCTACGCCGGCATCTGCTGTCTTGCCTGCCTGAGCCGTCTTTTCTAACTTGTAGCCCGGCGCCACGCCTTCAAAAACCGCCTCTACGCCCTCGTCGAGGGCGGCTCTGCACCTAACGGCGGCTTCTGCCTCTGTGCAACGAATGGCCCCTTCTGTGGCGTGGACGGTTTTGGAGGCGTTGCGTCCTCTGGGCGAGAAGGCGTCGCATAGATACGTCTCTCTGTTGGCCGCCGCCTCGGAGCTGGCGGCGCTGGGTCAAAAGACCGTGTAGCACATCTACGACGCCTTACAACAGCTCAAAGACCACTTCCTTGAGGCGTGGCAACTTTGGCCTCTGGTGAAGGCTATCTGCGCCTACTCAACGCACGGGGATATACGCTAAAAAGATAGAGGATTTCAGAGGCTTCGTGGATTTCCTAGCGCCATTCATCCAAGCTCCTGGTGGTAGGTTTAGGAATGATATTGTTAGTTGTTGAGGAGCACTCTAGGAGGACTGGCTATACCCCGACACCCGAAGGGCTAGCTAGGGAGATGGCGTATGTGCAACGGCGTGTTGCCGCGGGGGTCAAGAGTGCTTCAAGACGCAACTGACGTCTTCTTAGGGCATAGTCTTTCGCGTAGTATGACTAGAGGCGCTCGCGCCGTGTTGACACTCGCCGTCGGCGGATCTTCTTGCACGAGTCGCGTCTTTCATGACTCTCAAGCAACCTGGATTGTGGCGTTTTTCATCCTCGGGATTTGCGTAGCTGAGGGGGTCTCATCTCAACGTCCAGCAACCCGTAGTCGAACAGCTTGTTAAGCCGGGCGGCTGGAGCCGCGTCAGCCGCCCCGCCGACTCGACTGTCTCCTCAGGATTATCATTGACGTGCTTCCCTTCGAAGAAGGCGTCCAGACGTCCCTTTGGTCTGTCGAGGTCTACGGCTGTGCGCCGCGCCTCTGCGCCGAACAGGACTCGACACTCCGCGGCTCAGCCTCTCTGGCGGCATCTGCCGGGATCATCACGACGTAGGACACGTCGGCGAATATGCAGTTCCTGACGGCGAGACGCCGCGGCGGGATCCCTCAAGAACACCCACCCCGGTTCCGCCGTCTTAGCGGCAACCACTGCGGCTTTTCTGCCCAGCAATGTTTAAGAATATTTACCACCGTTGGAACATGAAAACAAACACTGGATTGATCGCGGGGCTAGCTGTGAGTGTTCTGCTGGCGGCGGTCTTCGCTGTGCTGTGGTTTGGTGCCTACGAAGACATCAAGCTCCTAACGAGACAAGTGAACTATCTCACACAACAGCTGGAGGGCAACTTATCGCTACTTCAAAAACAACACAATAACTAGTCGAAACCCAGAAACAACTACAGGACGCTCAAAATCAATTAAAAGATACTCAAACTAAGCTAGCCATGACCCAGAAACAACTACAGAACCTGCTGGAGCAGATACAGAAGCAACTAAAAGAGGCGCAGGAGCAGGTTGCGCTACTTGAGGCCCAGAAGGACCAGTTGGTCAGCCAGCTGGCGCTACTTGACGTCACTTGTCAACGGCTAAGGAAGAAAGTGTACGCCGGCTATGACTTGGTACAGCAGGCAAAGGCCCTTCTAAACGAAATCACGCTAACCGCGCCACAAGTTAACGACACATGGACATTCGTACAGACATATACCTACATGGAAGATCCCTTACCTTCCAATTACTTCGACCAATATGACCTTTCACTTTATAGTTACCAAACCATAGAGGTTTCGACCTCTGAACCTCTTTACATCGCCTTCTTCACGCCTGACCAATACGAGGCGTGGGACAGGGGATCCGGCGGGACTCCGCTGGCGTCTGGCCGCGGATATGTTAAATTTACGCCGCCAAACAACGGGACGTATGTATTAGTCATCTACAACGACCTTGGGCGCGACGTCGAGTTTCAAGTCACGCGTCGAAAATCCGAGACCTGGCGCTACTACGACAACGAACCTCCGAAACCTGCGACGCCCTACGTCGTGGGGACTCCCGATACGCTGTCTCGCGACTTCTTCCGTCTTTTCGCCATATATAACTATTGGCTTGAAAACAGGCATCAGCTCGCCGACGAGGTTATGCGCCAACTCGAGTTGGAGTTATACACACGGATGCTCTACGCCCTCTCGCTAGCCGCCCTACTTACAGACGCAGGCTTCGACGTCTCCCTCGCCGCAATAGGTACGAGATGGGATGATCCATTCAATGCCGACTCGATCGTACCCGTGGTGCGGTTCCACTCCCGCACAGATCCCAGCGCCACCTTCTCCGACATGTTCAATAAGATCGAAATGGGCTGGATGAATGTCGTGCAGAAGTATGTTGGCTACGATTTCTACGTCGTTATCGACACATATAATGTGGATAGGGTGGTCGACCGGCGGCTAGACACGACGACTCCGTTTAACGTGATCTACGTAGACGGCGTAACCAAGCTTCCAGAACAGTAGCCGCGTTTTTAAAACCTGGTTATTTTCTCCAACATCTTTGGTCGGAGACGTGATAGAAACTGGTGAAGACACCAACTGTGATAATTCTCTTATGGATGGGAGAATGCCGAAAAGGCCAATGGGCGTGTCAAAATGTTGCAACCGCTAGCCACTATGCTTTAACTCTTCTAGAAGTTTGTCTACCAAATAAATGGCGTAGGTCTTCGACGTCTTAAATTCCATCTGAGATGGAGGGTATGCGCAGAGGTGGCCGGGGACTAAGACGCAGAGGTGGCATCCGTCTGCGCAACTGTGTACATACCGAGGCCATACATACTGGTAGAATTTCCTAGGTAACCTATGGCCTTGTAGCTCTTTCTTTTCTATCTGGGGCAACAAGAAGCGGAACATGAACCGCGGCGGCGCCACCTCCTTAGGAAGCCCCTTCATGAAGCTGTCAAATTGGATAAGACCTTGGCAGTCACTATCTGTCAACCCTTGACAACTGTCCTTGAGTATGCTGAATGCTCTTTCAAGTCTGTTCCTCTCCTCTTCAAATGCCTTGTCGCACCTATCGCTCGAGCTCACTTGTTCCTCCAATATCTTTAGCAGTTCATCTGTACTGAGCGAACTCAGCCCTCTAAGATCGAAGATTTTTACCTCTAAGCCGATATCTTTGCCTCCATGCGCTTTTATTCGGAATACTCCGTCAACATCTACGTCGGCTCCTGAGCTACCATGCTGTATAGGCAGAACTCTAAGCACTCTAGAGAAGTGAGAAGGCAGATGTAGCTCTATTTTCTCTGCGTACCCAGTCTTGTGGCGGCCCCTTGCGACGGTCTTTAGAAGTATGTGGGAAAGCCCGTGTGCCCCTAAGAGTAACGCCCACATTGCATAGGTTTCAAAAAAGCCAAAGATCACATCGCGAATGTCGGGATTACTTCTGCTTGCTTTGTTCTCGATGCACGTCTTGAAGTTAGTGTAGGTATTACTGTTCTCTAAACATTCAGCAAAGTGATTGAACCAACTGTCATCTTTGGCGTGCGGGCATTCACTCTCATCGATATACCTCAGCTGGAAAATTGTGTTACGCCACCTGGCAAGTATGCTTTTCAAGCCATTCGCGTTGCACTCGTATGCCTTTCCCCGCTGGACATATATGTTACTATAGAGCATCTTGATCCTCCACAGAATTGGCGTGGTAAATACTATGGTCCTGTTAAAGATGTTAGTGGATATTTCCCGCTCAAATATCCACCCTCTATATGATCTGCACAAGCCCCCTAGGCTCTTCGCAACTGTGTTCTGAACCAAGACCTTGAGCACTGCATTCCAGTTGCACCTCTTCAGCATGGTTTCCCTCACCATTCTATACACTTCGTCTACAGTCAAACTGAGCCGCAACGAATATCTGCGTGCAGACGGAAACATATGCCGCGGTGGATCCTCCCCCTTTACATCGTAGTGTATCAAAACCGGCAAGAAAGCGTATGCCTTATCTAGCTTAACAAGTATCTGAGAGCCAGAATAGATGACCTCTGCGATCGCCGATCCAGCTTCAGCAAGGTTATGACTATTTTCGCCTGGTATATATGAGATTTCATCTACGTATAGTCTAGGATACGTCATAAGACGGTCCAGAGGTGCCACGACAACCTCCTTAGATACATGCTTGAGTGTGTAATACCTTTTTGACTTACCAGCGTCTTGCAAGCTGACTTCAAGTTCTACACAACGACACCCGTCAAGCTCGCTCCCGCCTACTAGGAAAAGCCACTTAAATGACGGCTGTTGACCGCTGCCTCCACCGCTGGAAGGCGCTACTTTTGTGATTGCAACGTAATAGCGCCGATCTTTCTCCACCTGGTTGCTGTCTATTTGTCCACATCTGAAAAGGAAGAATACGCCATAAGTATCCCACACATCACCACTGCTTTTTGCACCTTTGATTACACTATAGCCGCGAATATTGTCTCTCCCTTCTCCACTGAAAAGCCCGCAGAGGCGGCGGGTTAGATAGTCGATATCTAAAGCTACGATTTCTTCACGCTGCTTAACTGGACTATGGGTATGAGCACCACCGCGCTGTTTGCCGCCTGTAAGCGTCTGAATTATTTGTGTAGTACCAACCAGCTGGAACCTGCAACACCCATCAGAATTGTCTTTTTTACCAGTTACCAAGTAAAAATACGTATAGCCCCACGCAGGCAGATACACTTTCATAGTCGGTACCTGTCTACCTTAAGCGGCCTAGCCGTTATATATCCCTCAAAGATCTCGACGGATTTTCTCCTTGTTTCAGTACTTATGCGATATACGTTTATAGTTGGCCTTATAACACGCGGATCTGGCATAGGGGGTATAAGGGCATATGTAAGTAGCTTTTCTCTACTTGTGCCTATGCTAAGAGCTCCAATAATTGGTTTCAATCTTTCTTCTAACCTAACTAGCTCATCACGCAGTTTTTCGTTACACCGGATTGCGCTTGAGCCCAAGAGGTGCCTTATCCCAAAGTATAGTTCCCACAAATAGCGCAATACAATTCTTCCTATATCTTGATCATATGGCGTGGCGCTGTTGACCCTTTCATTAACTTTTTTGCAAATATTAACAATTACATCGGATATATTTGTACAATTACTTATAAGTTTACAAACATTTATTAGGCTATGTTGTGATAATTCAACTAATTCCTTCAGAGGTGATGTACGTCTAGCAGACTCGAAGTACGACTTTAACTCCTCCATGACATTTATGCGGGCGTCAACTTCGTCGAGTAAATCCTGCCAGCGCTGATCTCGGCCTATAAGCCATGCAAGAGACGTCTCTACGGCTTTTTTGGCATGCCGAGATCCTCTTCCAGTCCTTAGATACTGATAAGCCACTAGTTGTTCTATACTTATTATCCTTTCATCTGTTCTGACCTGCAACGGCGTCCTCTTGTATCCAAAGAGTCGCGCGACCGCATAGTCCTCGTTAATCATAGCAACGTCCTCACCTGTGTGTTTGGCGAAGAGCACTCCCAGCGCTGTATGAAGCGTGTCAGCACTTCTTCCGCCTCTTCCGAATCTCTGTATTATGCTTTCGGCAAGCAGAGGCACGCCGAGCTGTCCCACCACAGCTACGCCGCTGAGGTTCACGCCAAGTTCCAGCGTAGAGGTTGCAAGCACGACAGCCCACTCACCAGCTTGCTCAAGCTTGCGCTCTATACTGTAGCGCTCCGTCTTATTAAGATCTGCGTGATGGATCAATAAATAACTGCGGTCTTTGTGCTGGACACTCGCGTCGTTTAGCATCCTACTTGCGACTTCATATGCATGTTTATAGCACTGAGGTAAGTCTGCTTTTCCGCAAGAATAGAGACTTCTAGCGGTGTCAAGCGCCGAAGCGAGTTCGTCGCGTTTTGTGCAGAAGAGCGGGAGGTGGTTATAGGTGGCGATATCTCGTGCACCTTGTGGAGCGGTAAGCAATCTCCTCAGCTCTTCGTAGCCGTGCACTCCTGGCGCTTTGGATTGGCAGTTGTTGCCTAAGAGGGGTTTCGTTAGGGTTTTATCTGCCGGCGACATCTCCTGCTTTAACAGACGGTTGAGCACGTAGTGTTCTATTTCAGCTATTGTCTCCTTGCTGTCGATGAAGATAACAGACGAGAAGTGCTTCAGGTGTGCATTTTGCAATTTGTGCCTGATATGGCGTGCACCTGCCGCAAGTGCCAGGGTTACTGCGGCTTCTTGGACAGTACCTGTATAAGACTTTTCTGGCATCGTGAAGAGCACCATCGGCGTAGCCAGCTTCCGTTGCGTGGCTTCTATGCTCCCAAGAAGCTCATAATAGTCTATCGCATCCAGCTGATAGGTTAAGCCGTTGCCTAGCAACAGCTCTGCTAGCTTATTAGCAAAATTCCAGGTCTCGTTACGTGCAGGCACTACTCTTTCTAAAGCGCCGATGCTTCTAAGCGTTATGTTTTCAACTTGCTGAGTGAGGACGCTGGAAAGCGGGAGGCCAGAACTTGTAATCGTTGCGCTAGAAAGAATCAAGGCAGGTATCGTGCAATAGCTGGGAGTACCGGTTGTTAGATCCGCGTCGCTTGAGCCGCTTCCGTAAGCCTGCAAGTCACCGCACCGCAGAGTCAATATTCGGTGAAGAAGCGCGGTTAAAAAGTCGAGTGTTTCGGCATCGAGGACGGTGTGCGCTTCATCTATGATTATCGCGCTGATCTGGCGCGCATCTATTGAGGCTTGTGAGGGTTTTAGCAGAAGTGATGAAAGCTTATAGGGGTTTGTAACTATAATCTGTTTATCAAAGGCTCCCTCCTCTGTTTCGGTAAACCACTCCACTACTGTAGTGCTTGCGCCTTCACAGACGGCTTTCTTTCCTCTGTACTTCAACACACCACCACTGCCACATTTGAGCGACCTAACCTCTCTGCCGTCCACTATGTATTGTTCACTCCGTGGGCTGTCTCCGTCGAGCACCGCGAGTTTAAGCTCCCCTTTTTGCTTCTGTTTCAGCTTTTCGTTAAGCTCTTCAAGCGTATAGTAGAGTTGCTGGAGTTGCTGGACTGCCAACTTCTTCGTAGGGTACATAATGAGAATTTTTCCATCGGGCTCTTCAAGCGCCCTGTATAAGGCGTAGATCATGAACACCAACGTCTTGCCGGCCCCCGGTGGTGCGGATATGATAGTGAACGTGTTGCCTCTCTGATTCAGTAGCCTCTTTACAGCCTCGACCTGGAAGTCATTTAGTCCCTGTATCTGTCTTCCATTCTCATCCCGAAGAGAGCCTAGGACGAGCTCAAGGTGGTCGCGATTAATGCTTGTATCTTTTGCTAGTTGCCTCAGGGCCTCATCAACCTTTACCTTTGGCGTGGGGATGCGGTCTATTATAGTTGGTAAGAAGTAACCCTCTAGAGTCCTTCTTTCCGAGGGCAGGGCGGCAACGTTTCGAAGGAGTTGAGCAACTTTGCCGTGATAAGTCCTGTAGCATTTCAGCGTTTCTTTCAG
>Ga0326760_1001536_pt1 | contig 10278 bp, 22 predicted proteins | sample GCREP_S_FD_207668 | JGI IMG/M metagenome (GOLD analysis project Ga0326760, IMG submission 207668) | Hot spring sediment microbial communities from Geyser Creek Basin, Yellowstone National Park, WY, United States - GCR.EP_S | ecosystem: Environmental > Aquatic > Thermal springs > Near-boiling...
AGGGAAGAGCTACCTCCGCCTGAGGAGATTATTGTGCTTCCACCAACGAGGAGGTTTGAGGTTATGCCTATGGCTGTGCCTCCGCCTCCCAGGGAAGAGCTACCTCCGCCTGAGGAGATTATTGTGCCTCCACCGGAGGAGGTTCCACCTGTACCACCAGAGGCTATACAGTTGCCAAAGGCTCCGCCGATAGAAGTCAGGCTAGTCGGTGAAACTGAGTTTACGAGATTATACGAGATTATCCTGGAGAAAGGGGATGTTATAGTGGATGCCTATCCGCTTGGAGCCGAGAACGTTATAATATCAATAATAAACATCTACACAGGTGAAGGCAAAATAAGGTCTTTTAGTGCCCCTTATGGCTACGTGGTTGTATCACTCAGCCAGAGCGGTAACTGGGATACAGGTGATTACAGGGCATTTATCAATGTAGGAGTGAAAAAACTGTACGCTGTCCCCTGGGTGTACCCACCTAGACCACCAAGATATCTAATGGATATGGCTGTGGCAACTGGAATGGGTGAAGGAGAGTGAGTAGGAGACCTGTAACAAAATCACCAGTTATAGAGCTAACACCACGTGATGGCAGTAGGAGGACTGTGTATAATATACCACCAGGTGTAGACAGGATATACCTTAGCTCTGAGGGTACCACAGCCGATATCAGTAGGATCAGAATATCAGTAGATCACGGCGACTTCATCACATTATCTGAGTTTGTACCAGTAGGAGAGTACAGACCTCCACCAAGACAGATCATACTGGAATGGGATCCCACAGAAGATAATAAGACCGTTCAGTTCATTTTCGGTAGAGAATACTATAAGAGAGACATCACGTACGTAGAGGTAATCAAATCATGGGATATAGCTCCAAAGCTAGACACCATAGCCTCCTTACTGCCTGGGCTTACAGCCTCAGACTATGACATTATTTCGTTAGATTTGTCAATTGTTAGAAGTGATGCCCTGGTAGCTCAGAATGTCATATTCCTCAAGGTGCTTGAATCAACAACAACCAATGCTGTGTACTCAATTAAGCTATTCTCCACAGATAAGCCTCCCATAACACAGGCGATAGCACCGCCTGGAAGTGCGATAGAGAGGCTTAGGAGGGCTAGTGTTTACGTTTCAAACCCAGCTCAACCTGCAGGATACAAGCTGGATCTATTCGTTTTCATGGGGTGATGTAAGTGAGCCTACAAGTGCCAGTAACAGCACAGATACCAAGACCTAAAGCCTACTTCTACTTCTACTCACCACTCCAAACCATATTCTCTTCACCCACAGTATCGGATACAACTGAAGTAAACACATTATTAACAACTAGAACAACAGCAAAGACGTACACCTTGAATATCCCAGCAGGTGCTAACACAATACGTGTTATCATATATGGTCGTGTTAATGGAGCCACAGGCTACTTCATACTCAACATAGACGGAGTGGATGTAGCCACAGCAACAACCTCAGCAATGACTGAAACAATCATTATAGACTATGTGGGTTCAATAAGCCCAGGATCACACACAATAAGAATAGACTACTACATCTCACAAACGGGATTCACAGTTATACTATCAAAGGTCTACATAGCCACAGGCATAGGACTAACATCAACAACACTCTCCGATTTGATAACCTTCTCTGTAACATACCAGTTAGTGAGAAGCGGAGACATAAGGTATTCTCCAGGCGTAAGGGTGTTTGTCTACGGTAACAGGAAGACCACAGCAAACGCAATGTTGCAAGTGGGATCAAGCACAATAGTAGGCAGAAACCAGCTAGGAGCTGGAAACGATAACAACACAGCCGAGGCATTCCTAGCAATAGTAACTGGGAGTGTAGCGTTACAGGAGGGAGGGGAGTTTACAGCTAGTGTAACACTACGTGGAAACGTGGGTGCTAGCGGTGATGTTATTATCATAACGAGGATACAGGCGAGAGCACAGCTAAGACGAGAGCATTATGGTGTAGGAGAGGTGAGGATATACGAGAGAGGGGTCGCAGAGTACTTTGCTCATGCCATCTTTGTATCTGTGCCAGGCGGTACTTCTAACACAGCTCACGTAATGTCATATAGAGATATAAGAGATGCACTTATAGACTGGATAGTAATTAGTAGTTTGGGATCTAACGTTATACTACATAACTACAAGGTAGCTGTTGTTGCTCCTGTTTATCTTACCGCATCATTTAGTGAAGATCCCTTAGGTGAGAGTTTCCTTAGGTGGGTTCAGTTGGTTGTCTGGGGGTGATAGCCTTTGAGCACGATCATATGCTGGGAGGAGGCTGGGGAGATCAAGTGCGAGAGGGAGGAGGATAGGGCTAGGAGGGAGCTTGAGGAGAGGCTCAAACAACACATAGAGGCTAAGCTAAAGGAGTTATTGGAGCAACATGAGGTAGAGATTACATTTGATATCACAACAGGTAAGGGTGTAGGGAAGTGGAGGAGGAAGCAGTTTTAAACATGCTAATCCAGTATGGGCTAGCAGGCATAGTGATATACTTGCTATTCCGTATCGTGTTCAACGATCTTCAGAGTATTAAATCCGAGCTTAGGGAGATAAGGGAGGAGCTCCGGAGGATCAGGGAGGTCTTGGAGAAAAGGTAATACCCAGCCTTAACCCCCACCCTTTCTTTACCCCCTCTTTCCTGGGTAAAACCCATATATACCCCCTCCTACTAGTAAAATAGTGGCTGAGGTGGTGGGGTTGGAGATAAGAGCGGGTAGATTGGTAATAGTTTGCTTCAAAATGGAGCCAGAGGAGGTAAAGAAACTGGATCAACTGGCTGTAACCCTGGAGACTAACAGGTCAGCATTGATTAGGAGGGCTATCAAGGAGTTGATGGAGAAGTATGAGAAGCCATATGAGGGTAAGCTGATTAAGATACATGGTGGGAAGCTATGACCTTGAAGGATGAAAGAGATTGTTTCGTATCTAGGGTGCTTGACTGGGCTAAGGGTAACCCAAAGGTGCTTAACGTGATTGTAACGTTCTCACCAAACAGGTCTGGGGTCATATCAGCTATTGAGATCACACTAATGACACCTGACAGTACGTCAATACGTATCATACCAGGTGTCAAAGACATCAAGCAATCTTTAGAGGTGGGGAGGGTGAGAGGTATCCTAGAGGAGGAGCTGAAAGAGATCTTAAGCATAATGGGTGAATTGAGGAAACTGTACATACAATGTCTGAGGGAGGTGGGATAATGAGAATTTGTGCATGCAATCATTATGAAAGGATATTCTTCTCAAAAGAGAGAAATATAGACGCCTATGAGGTGTTTGTATTGGATTGTAGCAAGGTGGGAGTGAAGGGGTGGGAATGCTTCATAATAGAGATATCAGAGGAGGTGTCAAAACATGAGCAACCACCAGCCTAAACCATGTATCTTTAAACTGTTCAACATATGTCATGTGGTGGAGAGGGGTAAAGTCAATGTTGAATATGGGAGCATTGAGTGGATTCAAGGGATTTGTACTATTTGTATCAAGTCAGTCTACGCTAAGAGATTCAAAAGACCTAATAGGCTTGTGTTTAGTAAGTATTCGGTGGTGAACACGTTATGAAGGTTTGTATATGTGGTGTAAAGAAATACCCACAGCTGGTGTGGATGGCTTTCGTTGAATCAGAAGAGGAGTGTGTGGAGGAGGAGAAAGCTATAAGGGAGCATTTTGACGGTGAGGTAGCATGTGAAGCTATGGATGTTCCAAGACGTATAGTCTTCATGCCTACCAAAGAGGTGGTGGGTCTTGATGGTGGTAGCTGAAGCTGAGTTTGTATGCTGGTGTACATGTCATGGAAAGTGGATTACCGTTAGAAGAGCTATATCATGTAAGGAATGTGTGGAGCTTTGTACGAAAGAAGAGGGTGTATATCGTATTGAATACCATTGTGTAAAGGAGAACCCACCGCTTGAGGTGGAGTATGAATGAAGTTGTGTGTATGTCATTATGGTTATGTAGCTGAGACCTTCTTGGTGGAATCAGAGGAGGAGTGTAGAAGGGAGGGTGTTGATTGCTATACTGAAGCACTTGATGAAGATGAAGAGGAGTATGGAGAGGAGTATGAGGATGAAGAGGAGGAGACTGAAGAGGGTGAGAAGTTCTGGTGGGAGGGAGAGGCTGAGGAGGATGATGATCCATGACTGTGGTTAGGCTCAGGGCTGAGGACTACGAGCTTGTAAAGAAGATGTCGGAGCAAACTGGTAAGAGCATTCCAGAGATTCTTAGTGAGGCTGTTAATGCTTATTATCGTGGGCTTAGCCCAGAGGGTAAGTCTATCAGACGTATATCAGATATCAGGCCTTGGGTTCTAAAGCATAATGCTAGGTGTGCTAGCTGTAATAGGGAGCTTAAGGCTGGGGATAAGGTGATGTATCAGTTTGTAGAGTACGAGGATAAATCAAGAAAGCATATTTTCATTTGCCTTGATTGTAGTGTTGAGGAGCACAGCCTAGCAAAGCTCTATATAAAAAAGTACTGGCTTGAGAAGGCTATCAAAGGGTTGAAGAAGATGGCTAACTCATATGCAGAGCAAATACAGAACATTCAAAAGATAGCAGACTTCTACCAGACAATACACGATATAGAGAGGGAGCTTAAAATGCTGAGAGACTACCTCAAATCATACCAGCACCCACGAGAGGCTATTGAGTTGATAGCCAAGTTCATGGATAAGCTAGAAAGCTTAGAAGCTAGGGTTAGAGAGGTGGAAGAGGGCTTAAGAGAGTTGATAATACCAAAAATACAGAGAAAAAAGAGTTAGAGGAGCCCCTCCTCCTTTGCTTTCTCTAACCATGTATTGTATAGGAATTCGTGTTTAGCTTTCTCAACTTTTATCCCATAGCCACTAAGAGACAATAGCATCTCCTCACTTATATCACCGTAAACCTTAGTGATCATTTGCACGTTCTTCCACCCTAATCTCTTTGCTACTATCATTAGGTTGTATCCAGTCTCTTCCAGTAAATCATTGCAAGCTGTGTGCCTCCAGATGTGGAGAGGTTTCCCCAAAGCATACTCTTTAGTGATTCCTTCCTCTAATACAGTTTGATATGCTTCCTTGAGGATCCTTGTAACTCTTGAGATGTGGTATCTGTGTCTCTTCTTTAACCACACTTCTATGTATGGTATCCAGCTTGGTTTTAGGAGTTTCTCCCACACGATTTTTGCCCTCTTCCCCTTCTCTTCAGTTCTATAAATCCAAACTTCAAGCCCAAACTTGGTTACCTTCATTAGCTCCCCCTTCCATAAGCCCTCCGCTCTACTACCAGTCTCATATGCAAGTATCAATAGCCCTCTAAGAGCCTCGTAATCACTTGGATAGTGCTCCTTGAGGTATCTGAGGATCTTGTATCTCTCCTCCAATGTTATCCTTACATTCTTGTATAAGCCCTCGTATTCTGGTATTTTAAGGTATTTCTTTAATGGGAGACCCTTGAACTTTGCAAGCACACGCAGAGGCGTTAGTACTGTAGAGGAGAATGTGTAAAGGAAGTGTGGGCTATCTACGTTATTCCCATTAGCCTTAGCCCTTTCAAGCTTCATAGCCACATACCTTCTTAGATCCTCCTCTGTAACATCCTCTACATGCTTATCAAGGGCTTTCATTAGGTCTATGTATGTGCTGATATACCTCCTTATGTTAGCCTCCTTAACGTTACCAGCCTTGAGGTCTTCCACTAACTCAGCTATGAATGGATCCCTTAGAGCCTCCTCTATGGTGCTTGGAATAATCTTGAGCCTGGTTTGCTTTAATTGGAGAGCCTCCCTCTTTGAGAGCTCCCTAGCCTCCCTCTCCTCCCTACAAGCCTCCTCTAGCATTTTGAAGCTAAGCCCTCTCCTTTCAAGGAAGTAAAACAGAGACCTCCTAGAGAACCCATACTTTGTGCTTAGGTCTTCAGCACTAAGTCCAAAGCACACATCTTTTAAAATGCTCCTCCAGTTCTTCATAATGATTTGTTCAGCTAACCCCCTAGCCTCCCCGAGATCCAAATCCCACAGTTTCCTTAACCCCTCACTAATGGGCTCCCTCCACACCGCCTTAGACACCAGACCTCACCCCTCCAGCCCCCTCCTCACCCTTATAGTTTGCACTCCAGAGGTTAAATACCCCCCCGGTGCAAGTGCAAAACGGGGGGGATTATAGGGGGGGTTATGGGGGGTCTTTCCTCCTTACTTTCAAGAACCCAAGGAGGAGACGGGGGGGAGAGCCTCCAGCAAGGCTTTGCACTCCAGACCTTGAGAGAGCTCTCTAGCTAGAGCTCAGACCCATATCACCCTAAGGCAGTTTTGCACTCTCCCCAATGCAAAGGGGGAGCAAGCCCTAGGGTTTAAAAACTTTCATAGTAACATTTCATGGGCTCTGATAGTAACGTTGCATTGAGGTTGATAGTAACACTCCATGAGGCTGATAGTAACATATCAGTATTACCCATGTAGAGCCCACGTATAAGCACCCCCCGCCTCCCAAGGGGGGCTCAAGGAGGGGGGGTAGGGAGTATAAGAGCTAATCTTTTAAGTAACCTCTTAAAACGTTGTGTGTATATACACCTTACCTTTCAAAAGAAAGCCCAAAAGGAAAAGAGATAAAGAAAGATTAAAAAAGGTTTAAGAGGTATCTGACTTAATAGCCTTCAAAAGAGCCTTTAAAACTCTCCTAAAACGTCTAAGCTCTTCTGTGAATACTTCAATCTCAGCGTTCATTGTTTCAAGTACTGTGTAAAGCCTTTCAGTATCAATATCCTTGATACGTAGAGGGCGTTTACTCATTCTCCAGCACCAGCCTCTCTTTCAGCCATCTTCACTATCTTTCTAGCCTCCCTATCAATTGCTACCTCATCAACATTAGTCTCAATGAAGCACTTAGCTGGTGTGTGTACAACTCTTACCCATCCAAGGTGTTTGTCATCAATCTCAACATAACATGTTATATCTTCAATAACCACATTACCATTTAAATCAAACTTTCTCTTCACATCACATGGCAGACCATGTAGTAGAACATCATTATTCACAACATAGAAACTCCAGCCATAACACGTGTGTATGGAATCCACAACCTCACAATCCCCATATCTTTCAATGAATCTCTTAATCTCAGCTTCAACAAGTTCTCTTAGATCTCTCTTTACAAGCTTGATTGGATCTTCTGTCATCACTCTACCACCCCATACCTCTCTAACTCTTTCAAAACAGCCCTTATATAAGATTTCACTACTTCAGGGTTATCAGCCTGGAGAGCCTCCTCAGCTAGGTGCTTGATATCCTTCAGTATCCTCACACACTTTCGCTTCTCCTGACTTTCAATGAAGCTCTTAAGCTCCTCCAGTAGCCCAGCCAGCTTCATTAAATCACTCAACTCTACCACCCTCAGCCTTCTCAAGGAAAGCCTCTAGCAAGGCTTTAACACGTTTAACAGCCTTGATTATCTCCCTCTTTTCTTTGTCGTTAGAACTATTGTAGATACCCCAGAGTAGGCTCCACAAATCGTTTAACCCCTGGTCAGAGGCTAGATGTTTAACGATATCATGTAGCCTCAGGCTCACACTCCTCACCCTCCACCTCCCTACAAATTGCTAACGCCTCGTCTAAATCCTGTGCTATCTCCTCATATGTTGATTCTATCTCTTTATCCACCTCCTCAAGCTTAGCCTTCAACTCAGGCGGTAGCTCCCTCTTCTGTACTTGAGGCTGAGGCTGTGATGTAGGCTGAGGCTGTGCTTGGAGTTGTAACCCCCGTAATCTATCTATCAAAGCAAATATCCTATCCAGTTCATCACCTCCTCCCTTACCTCCACCAGCCTCTTGTGCCAACATCTTTGCGACCTTCAGCATCTGATAGGCGTGGGCTAGCTCATCTGCTAGTGATGGTTTATTTGACATCGTCTGATTCATCATCTGTAATATCGTGTTCTGCATTTGTATCATGCTAGTCATTAACGCCATAGTTGTGTTTACTATTGTCGTTATTGCTGTTGAAAGTGCCTGTGTCATTGATGTTATCCTTGATACTGGTGGTTTGCAATTCTTAACCCACAGCGGTCTTCTCCTCTTCCTATCGTATAGCATTATCCTCTCATACTTATCGCATATGTCTTCGCCGAAATCCTCTCTAACCTCAGGTAGCTTGATCTCCCTATCATACCGTGCTATCTCTACCCACCCACCCTCCTCAGTCTTACCACGCAGGATATACTCTCCTTTTCCTGTTATCTTCTCTATTACGCTACTCATATCATCACCACATCAATATAAGTGCTTATAAGCCTAATAAATTCTAATGGATAATACGCATATAATTATACTGTATAACAAGCGTAAAAGTATATAAGCGTTACACATTTAAGCCTTGAGTACAATTAGTATCAAAGTGAGGTGGTGGTATGGCTAAGGGAGAGGCTGGAGCAAAGAGGGGGTACTTGAGTAGGGCTACTATGGCTCAGATCATAAAGGAGGCTCACGCAGAGTGCGCTAAGGAAGTCCCAGTCAAGTCTCACAAAACACCGGCTGGAAGAACAAGGCTAGGCAAAGATAGAAGTGAGTATCTCAATTGCTTAAGGAGAAAGATACAAATCAAGGTCTATGAGAAGCTAAAGGCTCTAGGCGTCAACGTAGCACCACCCACATAACAGAGAGGTGATAACCAATGGTTGAAGACCTCTATCTTCTGGGCTATGGCTTTGTTAGGGGCTTTATAAGTGGGATTTTGTCAAAATTTGGTGTTATTGTAAGCGATGCAACACTAGACTTACTCGCAGTTGCAATAGGCTATTACATCAAAGGTAAGCCTGGGTGGCAGGGAGTGCTAGGTAGGGTAATGTATGTTGGTGGTCTAGTAAGCATAGGGCTTGAGGTAGGTCAAACCACAGGGAGAAGGATGGCTGATGAGCTGTTCTCTGCTCTACCAATAGGTGGTGGTGCTCAAGTTGGAGCTACTGCTAGCCCACGGTACCAGCTAGCATGGAGACAGCCTGTAGGGGGAGTAGTATTCTAAGGGGTGAGAGGTATGCCTAGGAGTACAACTTTTGTCTTAACGGTGTCTGTGCCAGCTAACGCATCAGCATACAAGCCCATACAAATGAAGATAACACCATCTGAGAGCGGAGTATCATATAATGAGTACATGGCTGAAAGGCTCTTCATAATAGAAGATGCATTTATAAGAACCGACGATGATGCCGGGGTTGACGGAGTTTTAAAGATTATAAAGAATAGGGAGAGGGTAATGGATGTGTCTACCAACGTGAAAGGTCTGGTTGTAACCAACCCAGCTAAGCCTAGAGCATTCTCAAACAGGCTGGGCTTTATGAAGGGTGATATTTTGAGTGTAGAGTTTGTACCATTCAGCTCTCCAAGTGCTAATGCTCCAGTAACAGTATTCCTGAGAGTAACACTATACTAAGCCTAACCACCAACCACACCAACAGCCCCAATCCTCACTTTCTTTTTCTCATGATGGTGGTCAGGCTTGAGCCAGGAGGTAAAGGTGAGAGAGTACTTTGATGGAAACAAAGACGAGTTTGAAAAATGGATAGAGGAGATAGACGTTAAGTATGCTGTCCATGACGTGAAGAGATTCCAGTTCACATTTTGGACTAACTGGTTTAACATAGTGTCATATGCCGTGCATGAGTATCTCTTAAAATCAAAAGATAGGATAGTAAAGGAGATAATGGAGAAGCTTGAGGAGGAGGGCTTTGAGTCAAATGTAAACGTAACAGTTGAAGCCGATGGATGGTATAGAAGGTACAGGATAGACGTGGAGGCTAGGAAGAAGAAAGTCTTATACCTAGGCTTACCAATATTGGTGAGGATAATACAGATACTCCCAAGACTGTTACAGATAATAATAGAAGCCTTGATAGTGGTGCTAGCAGTAATAGGACTAACGATAGCAATAGAAATAATACATGGGTTTGTAGATATCATAGTAAAGGTTGTGGAGACAGCTAGAGAGATAGCGTATCAAACAGGGAGAGGGCTAGCGATACTAATCTTATTAGCTCTAGCGTATACTGTATATCGTGAGGTGAGGAGGTAGTGGTAGAGGCTAAGGATGTTATACCCTTGTTAGTGTTAGGAGGTCTAGCATACCTAGCACTTAGAGGGAGAGCTGAGGAGATACCACCTCCACCACCAGAGGAGATGCCTCCGATACCACAGCCTCCACCTTATCCACCTGTACTAGCTCCTCCCAGGGAAGAGCTACCTCCGCCTGAGGAGATTATTGTGCTTCCACCAACGAGGAGGTTTGAGGTTATGCCTATG
>Ga0326760_1001537_pt1 | contig 10277 bp, 8 predicted proteins | sample GCREP_S_FD_207668 | JGI IMG/M metagenome (GOLD analysis project Ga0326760, IMG submission 207668) | Hot spring sediment microbial communities from Geyser Creek Basin, Yellowstone National Park, WY, United States - GCR.EP_S | ecosystem: Environmental > Aquatic > Thermal springs > Near-boiling...
CAATGAGAGCCCAGCTGAGCGAGTGCAGGGCTACCACATTATTCTCTCGGAGGTAATTGACTTCTCGCATTTCGGAGTCCCGCAGAGCAGAGAGCGCCTCATAATAGTCGGGGTGAGGAAAGACCTCTTGAAGACCCTCAACGAGCTCTGGAAGATAAAATTAGCGTTCACGAGGAGGCTTAGAGAGTCCGCGGGGCTCTTCCCAAAGTACCCTCTGACAGCGATCGAGGTGTTCGAGGGCAGGAGGCTCGACGAGCTGGACGCTGAGTACAAGGAGGTCATGGAGAAGTGGAATGGCGTGTGGCTCGAAGTAAACACTGAGAACGCTTGGAAGTGGAAGCGTGAAGTATGGGACAGGCTTACCTTCAGCATTATAGAAGACTATCTCGCAGTAAATAAGATAAAGAGCGCCAGCAGAGAGGAGCTGGAGGAGGCGCTGAAGGAGCATGAAGAGGCCCTCAGAGAGCTCGGCTACTACGGAGTCCCCATCACGAGCATCAACCCCCCAGATGGAACAAATGCTCCTCCAGAAGACGATCCAGCAGTGGTCGAGCGGATGAAGAGAATACCTCCCGATGAGAATCACGAGTTTGTCCGCGGAACCAAGTGGGAGGTCGAGGGAAAAGGCATAAGCCTCGTCTACCGCAGACTACACCCGCTAAAACCCTCCTACACCATAGTAGCCTACGGAGGAGGCGGCACGCACGGATACCACTACGACCGAGACCGGGCAACACTCACACTCAGAGAGCGGGCAAGGCTCCAGACATTCCCCGACGCATTCCACTTCTGCGGCTCAAAGACCCAGATAAGAGCACAGATAGGGGAGGCCGTGCCCCCGCTGGCCGCTAAGAGATTGGCACAGGCGATGGCAGAGGTCCTAGTAGAAGTTTAAGAATGTCGGCGAGGAGACATGGTTTGTAATCGATTAATCTCGAGGAAACAGCTATCTAAAATCTCAGAGAAAAAGTTGCCTGGGGTATTTATTTTTAAATTGTTTATCAGCGAATATTATGCTACAATGATATCTCTGGCAGTGCTCTGTGCTCTGCTCTACTATGTTATCAAGCTCCATCTAGAGAGACTGTTTGATTTCATGCTATTTGTAGCTATATGGCTACAGCTCGAGCTCGCATACAGGCAGTGGTGGCTGGAGATGAAACATAGAGAACCTTACCCGGTTTTCGAGCTTTTTGAATTGAGTGATAGTCAAGAGCTCATTGATGGTATAACTATTGTCCCTCCGTTCATCAAATTCTACTTCACGAACGCTGGTGCTTCTCCTGCTCACTGCGTTTATGTAAAAGTAATTGCAATAAGAAAGGAATTTAGTGCTATATTGAGCCGTAAGACTCAACTAATAAAGCACATTCCCCAGCGAGTATGCTCCACACAAATCAAGAGAGCATTTATCCCTCCAGGAGAGGTAGCTATTATTCCAATAGAACTACACTATATAGAGAAATGCGCTCAGGATGATGAGCAGGTGCTTTATGCATTATGTACTCAAAGCGTGCGGAGCACGGAGATCTGCACGCAAATTGCGGAAATAACAACTTTAGGCAAAGATGTTCAAATCTATAGAATATTTAACTTGAGAGAAGAGCCTCCTGGCATTATTTTGAAATCGCCGAACTTAGTGAAGGATGCATTCCTGTACTATCAAGCTTACAAAGCTGGAAAAAGTAGCAGTCTCGCCTAGAAATGACTTTTGGAAAGCTTCTCATATTACAAAATGTGCACTATACTATCCCAATCCTCTTTTCTCTTCTTTAGAAGTCCTGAGCTCGCTATGAAGTGTAGTGTTCTTGAGAAGTCTCCTATGCCTTCGAACTCTATTTTCATGTCGTCTCTTATGTTCCTGCCTTTCTGCCTGAGGAATTCCCTTAGATTTTTCAAGTAGATGTCTTCCTCGGGGTGCCAGAAGCCGATGTACTTGTTTACTATTATCCTCTTCACTTTTACCTCGCCGTCTGCTTCGATAATGCTGTACTTGTTCTTAATGTGCTCTGAGAGCTCTGCTTTGTCGAGGAAGCCTGCTATGTATGCAGGCAGGGATGAGAATTCTGGTACTGAGTCCCATATCTCGCTGAGCTCTTCTTCTCTCAGGAGGCCGCGCTCCAGTGCTGTCTTCATGAGCTTGTCTCTGATTACGCTTATCTTCTTGAAGAATGCTATAAGGTGCACCCGGGTTACACCTACTCGGACTAAGACATATACGTCGCTGTGCTCTATCTGCGCGCCAGGTATGTCCAGCCAGATCCCGTTGAGCTTTGTTGTCTTAATGCTTATTTTGAGCCCAGGTTGTCTCCCATTTACGCTCTTTATGTCTGATGGGAGGAATTCCTCGAGCGAGCCGCGCCTATAGTCCAGCACAGCTGATAAGCCGTATTTTTCACGCAACCACTTGACAAATGCTATTTCGCCGAGAAAGCCCCTTATAGTGTCTGCCCACAGCTGTCCGAGGTCTCTCTGCCTAGCAGTGCCATAATCCGTTGCAGCAATCCTTGGGGCAAGTCGAAGGGCATGAAGGGCCGCCTTCAAGTAGTCATTTTCATCGAGCACCACAGAGCTCCAGCCCAGCCACTTAATCCACTCGTTGATTCCTCCCAGCTGATCAACATCGAGCCCCCTCACAGCGCCCTCGCATAGATCCTCCTCAAAGCCCCTGAAGGCCTCTGGGACCTCACCTCGGGCTACGGCTGAAGAAACCCTATGAGTGCACGCTTTAATCTTATCACTCAAGCTTTTCCCACCGCTGAAAAGCTTAGATATAATATATTGGAGGACTGTGTAATATATTAACTAGTGCAGGCTGTGCGGGGCTGAAGTGTGCAGGCAACCGAGCCCGCTAAGATAATGGAGTTCAGAAAGAGAATTATTGAGTGGTATGGACTGCATGGAGATATTCATCTGCCTTGGAGAAGCGCAAGGAGCGGCTGGGAGGCTCTTGTAGCGTCTTTTCTGCTCAGGAAGACTACGACCAAGCAGGTGGCAGAAATTTACGTGGAATTTATTCGGAGATATCCAGGCCCCCAAGCCCTGCTCAAAGCTAGTGAGGAGGAGGTCAGAGAGCTGATTAAGCCGCTGGGCATTGAGCACCAGCGCTCAAAACACCTTATTGCACTGGCTCGCGAAATTGTTGGGCGCTTCGCCGGACGGGTGCCGTGCGATAAAGAGAGTCTGAAAGAACTGCCGGGAGTCGGCGACTACATTGCTTCAGAAGTCCTCCTTGTAGCCTGCAATCAGCCGGAGCCGCTTCTAGATAGAAACATGATTAGAGTTTTAGAGAGGGTCTTTGGGGTAAAGTCCTCGAAGAAGAGGCCGCACACTGATAAGGCGCTCTGGCGCTTTGCCAAGGCAATTGTCCCAGCAGAACCAGGGCAGGCGAGGAAGTTCAACTACGGAGTCCTCGACTTTGCCCGCAAGATATGCACAGCGCGTAGTCCCAAATGCCCCGCATGCCCCCTCAGAGACATCTGCTTCTTCTATGTAGCGGGGAGGTCGAATCCTTAAAGACGCTTGCTGAAAATCTCATGGGATCATCTGTCACTAGAGTGTATATGTTAACTAATTTAGAACACATTCATGATACATTAAATTTATTAGTACCTATTTCAACAGAATTTAACAGGTGATAAAAATGTCGATTTTAGTAGAATCATCCCAAATTTTGTGGAGGGTAAATAAGAGCTGGGGTCCCGACGTAGAGATGATTTTGCCCCTGCCGATCGCGGTGGCTGTAGAGTCGAAGAATACTTTTGGCCAGGCGCTCGAGGACTTTGACCAGATTATAGGCTATCGCGCGGCTAAGAAATATGATGCAGTGATATTGAGGGTTGAAAAACGAGTAGAAGGAGACAGGAACGAGCTTGAGCTTATTCTTGAACAGGCCGGCAAGCTCGGGATCGGAGTTGTAGTGAATGGATATTCCTATTCACCACTAATGGGCACTGAAAAAGTACTCACACGGGCATGCCTAGATCTCGCTTCAGATCCCAGCGAGGTTGTAAGGAGGATGCAACATGCTTCACAAATACTAAAGATGCCGCTGGATAGACTGTTTGTCTTTAGAGAATTCTTCGAGGTGAGACCTCATGAGTAGCGCGATTCCCACCTCTCGCAGGAGGCTTGTTGAATCAATTAAAAACGACCCATTTATAGATGCAGCTTTCATAGGCTATTTAATAGGTCGGGAGGAGTGGCTTGACGTGGTTCAGCGGCAGGCTCGAGTATACAGTGAGATAGGGGACATTGGAGAGGGAACCGCGACTTTTCGCATGTACAAAGAAGAGGTTAAGAAGTACATTGTCACTAAATTTGGGCGCGTATATGAGCGGGGACTTGAGATCCAAATAGAGAAAATTGGAGAGGAAAAAGCCCGGAGAGCGTGGCGTGCGGCGATAACACTCCTGCTGTCCAAGCAGTTAATGGACAGAGCGGGAGTAGGGCTCGGCAAGCTTCTGCCTGCAGAATATGCTAGGCTGGAAAGCGTTGTCCCAGTTCTCAATGCACTGGTGAACGAGAAGACGAGGAAGAAAGGGGTGAGCGCTCCAACAGCTGTAAGAAACGTGCTGAAAAAGCTCAGTGACGAGCAGGTTGCCAGCTTAGCCCCAATCCTCTGGTGGACTAACTTGGTGATGGAGAGCGAGGTCTTTGAGGGCCTGCTAAAATTCCATTACATAGTGGCTAGCAGTCCTCACATAGCGGAGTTCGTAAAGAGTGCTGAGGACTGCTTGGCGCGAGTAGACGGGCACGTATCAGACCACAACTACATGGAGTATGAGGTGCTGAAGGGCCTGCTAAGCCGTTGCACGGAGCTGAGGGGGCAGTACATAAACAAGCTACAGAACGCTGTAATATTTGTGAAGCTGTGGAGAAACAGCGTGAAGAACCCGCAGGCATGGTCGTGGTTCTTAAAGAACGAGGTTCTCACATACACTCTATCAGTATATCTCACGGAGATACAGAGCCTTCTAGGCTTGGAAAAGCTGAGGCTGAATATCTCGGCTCTGCTTGCACCTAAAAGCGGTTTACATGGGGGACCTGCCTCGGCGCTGGCAACGCTGATTTTAATGTCACCCATATTTATGCAGTATGTTATTGAGGCGCGCAGGGAGGTGGCGGTTACTCCCGCAGACATAGTGACTGCTCTGCTGAGGATTGCTAGATCGCATGGGCCAGCAGAGGACTTCAGCGTAGAGATGCGTGAAGTTGCAGAGGAGATTGTAAAGTTCTGGGACGAAAAAGATATATCTCGACGGCTCAAGCTGTACGTGAAGGATGATATATCACCGGACTCCATATACAGTAAGGAGGCGCTTACCACGTCGCTTTCCCTACTCATTAATGCGGGTGTTAATGAAATCAGCATCATCACGAATAGAAAGCCGGAGCTGAGACTGCCACCTAGAATGCTTGGATTCGACTCGCTATATGTAAGGTCAGAGCAGTTCTTAACAGTTCTTAGATCTATATGGATATAGGGTGATGCGGAGTGAGCTCGTCCTGCACTGATGCATTCAGGAGATTCATTGAGGAGGCACTGGGCAGGCTGTCATTTGACGAAGTTGTGAGAAGATTCAGGGAAGGACTTGCTGAGAACCCCGTTTTCTCAGAGATCGAAAAAAGTGGTGCTCTGGGTAAGAACATAGTAATCATACTCGGCGGAAGAGGGTGCGGAAAGACCCTGCTGTTGAGGTATATCAAATACAAATTAGAGAGCGACGGCTGGGTATTCAAGTACATTAATGGCACAGAGTTCACCAAGCTTGTAAAACAGCAGGCTGAAAAAATACTCCAGAACATTATAGCCGAGGAAGAGTCCAAGTTATCAGGGGAGACTGCCACTAAATTGGCGGTTGCTATAGACGATGTTGCAGAGGCAGTCGAGATCGCCGCTGACTTCCTCAAGAAGCAGATAGAGCTTGCTAAGAAATACGAGGGGAGATTTAAGCTGATTTTAGCCACTCAAAGTGAGCGTGAAGGCACGCGGATCTTGCTGAGAAAGACACTGCCGGAAGCTTCATTTGCCGAGATGTTTTTCGGTGAGCGTCCAGAGGAAACAATAGTTGAAAGCTTTAAGACCAGCTATATTGATAGAAGAACCGTAACGCTGTTCAGAGGCGCGGCCCTGATAAACCTTGATGCCTATTGGTCAAGTATGCGAGATCTGGACAGAGTAGAAAACCTCGCTGAAGCCATCGTTAAAATAGCCGAGTTCTATGCCAGAAACGCGCCAATACAGTGCTCCGATGCATTGAAGCAGGTTTCGGAGGTTAAGCACGGGTTGGCCTTGATCGCTCTGTCTACTATGCCGAAAATCATAGATGATCAGGATGTAATAGCAATAATAGAATACAGGAGAGAAGAAGATGGAGCACTTAATGGTCTAGGTATTGCAGAGTTGCTGGCAAAATTATTCGTGGATCCAGATACAAGGGGGGTTGCACTTGAAGCCGAAAAAACCTACAGTGTATTAAAGAACGTTAAAACAGGCATAAGCACAGATGCGGTTGAGTATGCCTTGCTTAAAATAGCTTCTGAAACAAGCTATATGACAGCGCTCGAGAATATTTCAGTAAAAAGCATTGTGCCCATTCAGCTCCAGCCCGGCACTGCGACTACCAAGCCTGCACAACAAGCTGGAAAGCCCTCACGGAAGTACGGTCCTCGGGTAAATGCTGTCGAGGTCAAGCTGAAGAGATCGGGAAGAGAGATCACAAGATACATTATACTGGCAAGCCTCAAGACCGACAGAAGGGGCTACATCATGGCTAGCTCCATAGAGAAGATCAGAGAACTCGTTGAGTTAAAAGTACCCAGCAAGGCCGAGGAGAGATACCTAGTCGTGATTATTCCCACGTGGCAAAGCCTTACGGCAGTGTATAAAGCCCTAGGGCCTGAATACTTAAAGAGGAAGGGAGTAGATGTACTGCCCATTTTCACGGATGAACTGAGCGACTTGGAAAAAGTCTTTATACTGCAAACAATCAATGAAACGCTCCCCGCGAAATTCCAAAGCATCGCGCCAAAAATACTAGCAGGTACTCTGCTACTAAGTCTGCGAGACGAGCGAAGAATACCCCACTTAGCCTACCTCATGCTACCCTATGTTGCATAATTTATCATTTTTGCTCTGCTCAGCTAGGTTTTTCAACACCCCATCCCTAAATGCTTACATTACACTACCTCAGCACAAGAATTAAGCCGTAACACGATAAATAAAAGGAAGCACGTCATTAGCTCAAGCGTTAAGATAATTAATATTTTTAATTTTAAACAATAGGAATGAATCTTCCGGTGCGGTTAGCACCCGCTGGTGCAGTTTTCTACCGGGGGCGTTCTCATGAACTTCACCAAACTGCATCGTGGAGTTGTGCTAGCTACACAATTTGCCGGTGCAGTTACCATAGCAACTGCACCGGCACGTGGTTCCGAATCACCAGAGAGGGCGATAGAAGTGGTCGAGCTTGGATGGTGACTAGCACCGGCATATTCTTTAATATTAGTAGTTGTGACTAGGATTCCTGGCCTTCAGGGTGGGCTAGCCCACTCATACACACCCCTATCTTAGTAACTAATAAGCGGAAAAATCATGAGAATCGCAATGAGAATCCTCATGAGAAAGGTTATGAGAATCGTCATGAGAAAGCACATGAGAAAAGCAATGAAAAACATAATGAAACAACTTATGAGACACATCATGAGAAAACACATGAAACACGGAATGAAACAAGTCATGAGACAAGTCATGAAAAGCGGTAACGCAATCACCGCACACGCTTGATCAACACTGCGGGGAAGTGTCTCATGCTTTCTTCACACTTATATAATACATATTTAACACTTTCCCTTTCCACATTAAAACACTTGGAGACAAGCTGTCCACCATAGACCAGGCACTTACATGCATTACCAAGTTGCGTGATTTAACCACGCTTCACCCACTCCTCAGTTTTGATTAGTGTGGTTTTTCCATAGTGCACCAAATTCGGGGAAGCACAAGCCTAGGCAATGTAGCCACCGCAAACCCCTCCAAGTGAAAGTATAGAAGATTCGAGCAAGGGTAAATAGATATATTTTATTTACTTATTATAAAGTATTCTATTTAGGTAGATTAGGTAGAATGAGTAGAATAGGTAGAGCGGTAGAATGAGTAGAAAAAGAAAAACTTGACTAATTTTAAAAATTGGATAGTGTCTATAAGTATTCTACCATTCTACCTAGAATTGATCATGAGGGTTTCTGCGGAGGTAGAATACTGAAATTTGGAGGTAGAACATATAAAATGAGACAGAGTTATGTAAAAAATTACAGTTATAGAAAGTCTAAGAGGACTCTCCGCTTGGCTCCTCTATAGCACTCAGGAAGTTTATCAGGTCTCTTTTTCCAACAGACACTACAGATACCACGCTTTTCCCTAGCTTCTTCTTCGGGATATACTCCCAGCCTAAGAGCTCCGCTAGTGATTTTAGTCCTCCAATGTCTCCTATTACTTCCTCCAGCTCCTGCATTATCCCAGTGGTTATGAGTACATCATTGTCTTTTCTAAGTAGCCAGGGGATTAGCTGCTTGTCTAGGGCTATTTCTATCCTTGTCTTTAAATCAGCTTCTTGCCTACTGATTATGTCTACTCCCTCCTCGGGTTTTTCAACGGTTATGCGTCCTACAAATCTATTGTATTCCTCGTTTATCCGCTTAACCAGGAAAACCCTCACTCGCTCCCGCAGGTCTTCATATAGGTCTTCATATATCTCGGTCTCCGAGCTTGCTTCAGCCCCTAGCTCAGCCCCTAGCTTTAGCCAATCCGGTGGCTCTAATCCCACGCTCTTATAGGCAACTTCTAATGCCTCTACTCCTTGCTTTTCAAGGTCTTCTCCGAGGCCGCTTTCGAGGAAATAGCTAGCTATAAAGCCTCCTATCGCCTTAAGCTTCTTTAACTCGGGCTTTACCTTGCTCTCGAACTCCCTGGCTCGATCCTCGGGTATCCTCTCCCCATAGGTGAAGTGCAGTACTTTAAATCTACGGAGTAGAGCATCGTCTCTTGGAATGTACTTATTGCTGGTGAATACTAGGGGGGCTAGAGCGGGTATATCAATATATATACCTCTATGGTATTTTCCCCTGGTCGTTAACTTCTCCGCCGCGATTTTAATAATCTCAACTATCTCGTTTTTGTCTAGAGCTCCCGCGGGCTCATTTATTGCAACTGGGAATGTGGATTGGCTTAGGACATGTCCCAGCCTGGCCGGAGTGTCTATGCTGGCTCCTGGTTTGCTGTGTTTAACGGGGTTTAGTCCCCATAGATATATGGTGGCTATTTCGGCAAGCGTGGTTTTTCCTGTTTTACTGGAGCCGTAGAGGTAGAGCCATTTAATCCATTTTTCTTTCTGCTTGTAGGCGTAGAGGAATGGAGCTATTGTCCCCCACTTGATCACCGTGGCGAATTTATCCAGCATGTGGTTGAACCATTTACTAGCCAGCTCGTTGAGTAGTAGTAGAGCCTCTTTCAGCTCCTCGGGGCTCGGCTCCTTTAACTCAACGCTAACCGCTTGGAGTTTTCCGTCTACTATGTAGAATCCTGGGCTCTCTATCTCGGTCTTTACTTCTGCTCTCCCCCTCACCTGGTAGGCGTGGATTATTGCAGCTAATACATCCCGTGCAAGCCTCGACGCCACCACTAGCCCCTCGGCTTCGAGTCTATCTAGTATCTCGGGTTGTAGAGCCGGTCCAATTACCAGGGGCTTAGGTCGGACGCTGACCTCCCAGGTTATCTGGTACTTTGTTATTTCTCCCACGGGGTTGTAGTAAACGATCACTTTTGTTGGAGCCCCTATGAATACTTTTTCCCTGTAGATTAACCTACCATCGTCTCTCCTAGCTCTAACTACTAGGAGTTTACGTAGATTGGCTACTGCGTATATTTGTCTCTCATAGTCTAGTATTTCAACTACTGAGTCCTTGAAGGGGCTACTTACCCTAAACTTCTCCTCTATTTCCTTGATTATTTCTAGGGCTCTCTCTTCTCCAAGGGACTCCTCTAGTATTTCCTGGAGGCCGGTTTTGCCCTTAATCTCGTCTTCATTAATCTCCCTCTCCAAGCCGTAGGGCTTTACTCCAAATATTTCTTCGAATTGACTAGCATATAGTGATAAATCGAGCCCGGCCTTCTTGTAGCTGTATACTATGCTACTAGCCCTCGTCTTAATTGGGTCTTCGTCCCCGGTCTCTTCATACAGCATTTTCAATGTCTTGGCTATGGATATAGGGGATAT
>Ga0326760_1001538_pt1 | contig 10277 bp, 6 predicted proteins | sample GCREP_S_FD_207668 | JGI IMG/M metagenome (GOLD analysis project Ga0326760, IMG submission 207668) | Hot spring sediment microbial communities from Geyser Creek Basin, Yellowstone National Park, WY, United States - GCR.EP_S | ecosystem: Environmental > Aquatic > Thermal springs > Near-boiling...
ATCTACACGAATTAGATGTTCATGTCTTATAACTGCGAAACGTCTTGTTAATGCGTATCCTAACTTATGTAGTAATGCTCTATCAAAACTATTCATAGTTGCTAAAACCCTAAATGATAACGGTATAGGTACTTCATTATTACCTATGTATAACTTCTCCTTAACCCTATATGTTGGGTCTAGGAGTGTGAAGAACTTACCGAATGCGAGATCTACATTAGCTCTATTAATCTCATCAATTATTAACCAGTGAGGTACACCAGTAGAGGTTACTCTCTCCTTACATTCCTTCGCAGCCCTAACAATAAAACCCTCCACGACATCACCTCGAACATTACAACCGCCAATAGCATCAAAAGGAGTCCACTCAGGATTACCGGTCTCAACACTATAACTAATACCTAAATCCTTAAGTAAATCCGTAATGAAACTAGTCTTACCAGAACCTGGAGGACCTACAAGTAATACATTCTTACCAGCTATAAGGTGAGCCAACACTACAAACCTACCTAAAGGTAAGTCACGTAACTTATCAAAAATCAAGTCAGAAACTACTGCTTGAGTCCCCTCCAACTTAAAATTCACTAAGGTAGGACTACTCATAAGGTACTCAACAATCTTCTCAGCCTTACATCCGCTAACTACATTAGCACTAGCACCAAGTGGGATGGTAGCTTTCTTCCTCTCAGTTAATTTGCACTTATCAGCAACATAATTCTTAACAGCTACCGGCTTAATAAAACAATCAGCACTAGGTTCCACCCCCTCCACACATAAATTAGTACTTAAGAAGCATTTAGAGACCTTAATAGGCACTAATAAAAACCTATACCTATATATAACCCCACCAACCTCATCAGGCCAATAAGGCCCATCAGCATCAACACCCCCCTTAATACTAGCGATCATAGCAAAACCACGACCAATAACGTGGAAAACAACTAAACGACCTGGATCCTCAAATACCGTGCTAAAATCACGTTCCTCCCTAAACCCCCAGAGAAAGACCCCAGACTTAACCGCATCACAAAGAGATTTTAGAAAGTTATCATAATAACCCTTAATAATAACAACCTCCTTAACATTCAATGAATCTGCCATCACATCAAACCCTATATAAATAATATTTCTTCATTAATAAAACCTATAACCCATTAGAGGATTCATGAAGAATCACACTAATATCGTTAAGTGATTCATAATTATTAAAAATGAGGAGGACTAACTCTAAACAAGCTTTTACCTTAATAGATTTTCAAGAAATAACTAAATGCTTATCATTAGCGATGAGGGATAATTTTTATATACCATGAGATGAGATCAAATATTGAGGCAGTAATTATGAGTAGTATTAGATGTCCTTACTGTGGTTTTGAAGGTGGGTTCAAGCTTCTAAAGACTTGGAAGTATAGTTGGTGGAATGTACACTTTTATGAATGCCCTAAGTGTGGTGGTAGGTTCAGGTATCAGGTTGATCCAACAGGTAAGTACAAGAGTTATATTATAAGGGTTGGGATCGGAAGGCCTCAGAAGATGCAGAAAAATCATAGTGATTCATGTTCTTATCTCATATTTACTTAAAACTTTTACAAAACTTTGCATAGCCATAGAGATGCTTCTTGCTACCATAGGTCTAACTATAGCTTCACGTCTTTCTTCATTGTTTCCTAGTTCGCTGAGGCCTACTGCTACATCAACAAACATCCCTAGGTATTTGGAGAATGGGATCTTGCCTGCTATTAGTCTCTCTAAAAAGCTCACATACCTTTCAGGATCTTTTGCATTGTATGTTAATAGCATGAATAGCAAGATAGCTTGTCCGACATCGGCAGGTAATTCAAGAACTACAGATTCAGCTTTCTTTGAAACCCTATGCTCTATACCATAGGTGCCTACTATACGGTGAATTGCAGTAAACATTTTATTGGCTTTTTCACCCCTAACCTTTATAAAGTCTAAGAATGACGCGTCTAAAACTCTTAATGCAAGCTCAGGTACCTTAACCTTACCTCTGTATATCAGGTAATAGAGATTCTTACTCATTCTTAAAGCCCCTAAATTCTACGTCCTATATAATAAGTATCGGCGCTAGGATACTAAGAGCGTTATGGCTTAATCCATGTTTAAGCCTGTATCCGTTCAAAACTCTTTCTATGTCGTACCCATGATCCGAAACAACAACGGTTACAATATTATGTGTGTCAAGCTGCTTCACTTTTGTATAGAACGAAGAAATTATGTTGTATAGCCGGTCTATTATTGCTGAGGCATCATTAAAGCTGATATTTTCATTATCATGTATAAATCTATCAATATCATCAAACTTGCTTATATTGATATTAACATTTAGAGCCTTGCTCATAGCATTTATTAAGGTTATGTTTCCTTCTTCTTCTAGGAATCTCTTAGGATCTAGGAGGAATTTATAGGATGCAGTCTTTCCACTAGGGTTTATTATAATGCCGAAGAACTTAGGTCTTACCTTATGCGCAATAAATAAGGCGTCTACTATGGATAAAGCATCACACGCAAAGATATGTATACGCTCTGAAGCTTCCTTGACTCTAAGCTTCTCTTGAATAAACTGGTACATTTCAGTAGCAATAATATCCATTGATGCTATATACCTGCTATAATATTGTTGTACATAATGCAAGAATTCGATTACTTTACCAATAAAGCCTTGTAGACGAGGGTCTATGATATATTTAAATGTTGTGAGTTCATGTTCCGTCACGCTATAGTAAAAGATATTGTGTAGTGCGACATAAACCTCTTTATCATCCTTAAGGTGTGCAAGTTCATTCAACGAATTAACTATACCGTTTAAGTGGTTAAGAAGGACAACAAAGCTTTGACTCATGATGCTCTACCTAGTCCTGAGCATAGACTATTTCGTCAGGCGTTAAACCAATTTTGTTTAGTATTTCTCGAAGCTTCTTTTCTTCAACATTAGCCTTTAGCGTAATCCTAGCTACACATAGAGTCAGTTCATTCATGTGCCTATTAATAATGGATCTAACATCCTGAGCCAATATAATAATCTTATCAGATGTACTGCTGATCTTTACAATAGCCTTACTCTCCTCCTTCTGCCCTAATTGCAGTTCCAAATCAATTTTATAGATAAGTTCACTGAGTTCACCACCTCTTGATATATGAGAAAACATCATTGTAACTTTATCTCTACCAGACACTCTAAAACTGATAGGTCTTTTTGGCGGTGAAGGTGGTGGAGGTGGCGGTAAAGTAGTGGCTTTTTCAATAATGAGCTCTCTATCCTTGATATGAAGCATTATTACCTTTATTGTCGGGTCTTCAACAGGCATTTTAACTTCATTAAGCCCGTTTATTCCAGTTTCAATTGCTTCAATTGATAGGGGTTTTACTGGTATCTCTTTCCATCCTCTTGTCAAGGCATCTATAAGACCATCAATTGATATACTATGTTTACCTGTCTGAAGTATTGTGTCATGAACAAAACTGTTCTTAACAATGCTTTGCTTAATCCAGCTTTTAATTTGCTCAGCTATGCAATAAGCATTACAAATCTTTAGCCCATTCATAATAGTACCAGAGACCCAGACAGGTAATGATGCAAAGACTTGATCAAGTCTCCTAATACCTTCATTACTAACAATAATGTTCAAATCTCTTACTTCGAAAGTATATGCTTCAGGATTATACGTTACAACTTTCTTAAATACGCTGATAAAGCTAGAGACAAAGTCCTGTACAGCACTACTAGTTAATTGTGCAGTGAATGCTTGTATCTTTTCTCTAATCATTTTTATTGCATCTGCTATGATTTGTTTAAATCTTTCCTCTGTGATACCAACCCAATATACAATCTTCGTTAATCTTCTTTTATCTTCAAGCTCCTCTTCTACAAGCTTCTCTATATTACTAGATGTTAACTCATTTACTTTTTCACAAGCTTCTATCTCAGCAAGCTTTCTAATGAGATCAATTAATGTATTCTTACTTACCTCAGGAACTATGATAGCGAACATGTTAGGGCGTTTCAGCTCACTCTTGTTCCTTTCCAATGCTTCTATAATCATTTTCTCAAGCTCTCTATAGCTTACATCCTCGGGCATGCCAACCTTCTCTATGAACGCCTTCTTTACAACATCAATAGGAGATAGAACTATAACTGTGAAAACATCCTTATTCAATAACTTTCGGAGTTCTACATCATTTAGAATACTATCAAGACTAGTAATATCGATATTTAGTTGCTGTGCACTATCCCTGAATCTTGAAATAAGCTGATATCTTGTAAAAGCTGATGCTAAGTAATCTATGGCTTTTCCTACGTTAACCTCTCCCTTCTTATCCTTTAGATTGCTTAGTATGCTCTCACGTACATTATTTATCAACTGCCACGGATTTGAGATTAGGGATACGAGGTAGTAATCAGCCTCAGGTTTCCCAAGTACGTGAATAAATGGAATGTTTTTGAGCTCTTGAAGAATATCTGAGTAGAACTTCAGATCTTCATCTTTTACAAATCCAACTAGTGATAATATAATTCTTGTTGCTGTAAGAGCTCTCTTTTCTAGATCCTCACGTGAAATAGTCTCAGGTCTCTGACTCAGCATCTTAATTAAATCTATTACATTATCTGTTACAGACTTAGAGTAAATAGCATTTAGCGCACCTCTAATCATCTTGACCTTTTCAACGTCTCCGATTCTTTCAACAACGTACTTATTCCAGGTATCTACAATTCTTCTCCACTCATAAGCTATATCAGGGTTTAGCATATGCTTAATATCTTCATGTTCTATATGAGCTATACTAACCAGGTATGAATCTTCTTGCTCTAGAGTCTTAGCTACAGCAACAGTACTAATCTTAATTAAGTCACGTAGGTGTTGTACATTTGTAAATTCACGACTGTATGACGGTATAATGATTTTTTTAACAAGCTCTTCGTACACAGGTGAAAATGGGTATGTCCTTCTCAGACCATTTGTAAAAATAGTCGCGAGATCCTTCCCTACAATACTAGCGACCCTCTTCCTTAATTCTGTTAATAACTCATCGCTAAGTATAGTGTCGATAGAGGCTTTATACTTCAGAATACGCTTTCTAACAATGTTCAGCGCATCATTTTCGTCAACATCTTTTACGCTATAACCAATATAGAATCTGTGAACCCTATCCTCAAAATGTTTAGCAACTTCTATTAACGTATCAGCCTCGATTCTTCCTATTCTCTTAGACTTTACCTCACTCCATTTATCAACATCTTGAAGTGCTGAAGCATAAACAAGCACTACTGGATTATAGCTCGAGAAGGTTTCAACAACGTTCTGAATAAAGAGAAGTGCTTTCTTAAGGCTCTCGATATAGCTAGGTGACGCACCCCAAACTGCATCTATAATAGAGGCATATAGCTCATCAACAAGTATAAGTATGGGGATTACAACACCTGTATCTTTGATGAGTTTACTAAACTTGTTAGCAGCATCTACAGGATCATAGCTAGGTAGTTCAGCTAATAATTGTTCAATTGCATTAAGATGTTTTTCAGCTATGATACCTCTTAAATGCTCCTTCTTCTTTTGGAATACTTTCTTAGCAATCTCGGCTAAGGCCTTATACGGATCTAGACCTGGTGGAAGGAACTTGAGATCTATCGGTATCACTAAAGTTTTCTGAGCCACATCAAATCTATAACCAGTTTCAGATACAAGCACCTCACATATTTCTTGAAGCTCTGGACTACTGCTTAACTTCTGCCAATAATTAGGGACATCGACATACAAGTGGTAGAGGAGGACAAGGAAGTGTGTCTTTCCAAGCCCCATAGCATGTGTAAGCGGGATTACTGAAGCGCTAGGTATGTTAAGGCGATGATTTACATACTGTAAGGCTTCTTTGAGTGCAGGTCTAAAATATGTTATAGAAAGGAACATTATTGGATCAGTAAACTCTACACCTATTGACGCTTCAGCAATCTTCAGATCCTTAGCTACTAATGCTCCTAGACTTGGTGCTAGCATACCTACGTAATCTTTAGGTGATAGCCTTAGGTAGATGCTCTGTGCAAGATCGTTAAGCTCCACAACATCTTTAAGCGGCGGCAGCGTCATAGGGTCTCACGCTATAGCCCTTTATAGAGCGTTAGAAGCACGTTTTCAGCAAACCTCTTGATAATATCGTTCTGTACCCCAACAAGCCTAAGCTCCTCTGGTGTTGCTGTGCGTAGCAGGTATAGCGCCGTTACTATTACAGATCTGCTTAGTGGTATTCGTGATGCAATGCTTTGAGCAGCTTTGGTTGCATCCTCCTTACGCTCCATTTCACCAATAAGCCTCAGGACATGAATTGCCCTGCCAGCATTTGTTGTAACCAGAACTTCCGCCTTATTCCTCACTGCATCATAGCATTCACCACCAAACAGTAATCTATGGTGACCACCACTTCTTGAAAGCTTCCTCAGAAGCCCCCTACTTGCCAGCACATCAATATCTATGTTCAAGATCTTGCATACCTTCTCTATGAAGTCGTATGCGAGATCCCTTGTTTCAGCATATCTAGATGCTGTCCACAGCATTAGATATACTCTACTAATGTTGTCTGTGAATAATATATCTCTTCTCATACTCTCGTCAAGACCATTCTTAGCTAAGTAATCCTCGAGCATAATCTCAAGTGCTATATACATAGCCACGGGATATAATACATTATCAAAGAAGTATAGAGCCTTTCTAAACCTAGCAAACCTAATCTTTGAAACATCCTGCCCTCTAATCTCATCAATACTAGGGCTCCAAACTTTAGTAGCACTAGCTATGCCACTTGCCAAAGCCATAACGAATAACTCGGATCCTGAAGCCTCAGAATTCATATCCTTAACAACATCCTCTATAACACCCTGCCTTATAATCCTCCTCACCTCCTCATCACGAACTATATCCTCAGCCTTACTACTATAAGCAGTAATACTTCCAAGAACGCCCCTCTTTCTAAATACAAGAGTCAGTGATGTAAAGAATGCTGATGATAACAATGCAATTCTACGAACAACCATTTCAGTCCATATAGTCCAAGCCTTACTAAGAGCAAATCCAGCAGCATATGCTGAAGCTACTATAGCCTCCCATGCACGTGGATCACTATGCGTAAACCAAACAATTAGTACTCCATAGTCTTTAAGAGTTTTATTAGCTTCCTCAAAGAATTCCCACATCTTCAAAACATACCAATCACCTGTAAAAGGTGCTCTCTCAATAAGCTCAGGCTCCTTTTTACCGAGATCCTTAATCTCATCCTTACCCTTCCTAGCTATGATCTCCGCCTCTCTAGGCAATATTGGTAGATACGGTGACCAGTTCTCAATATATAGCTCAACCCTACCTCTAGCAGGGTCCCTATTAAACAGGAGCCCTTCATCTATAGCAGGCTGAAGCATTATCCTCAGAAACTGCCAATAAAACTCCATTAAATCACTATAGAAGTGCTGAGCAAGGTATGGAGGGTCAACATTCACAACATCAACCCTTTCAATGTCTCTATCCCTAAGTATCCTGCCAAGGTTCCTTGCATCACCGCATATCACATCTATCAAGCTACCTAATCCACTAAGCCACTCACCAAGAACTCTCAAAACAGGTAAAACACCACCAGCTGTACCAGCAACACGAGTTATGTGAGGCTCGAAGGCCCATTTAAGTGCCTTAATTATATCTGTTTCACAATATTCAAGACCCAGATTAACAGTGCGTCCTCTCTCCTGGTATCTGCCACTAAGCCTGTCTATAACATAACGTGTGGGATGCCATTCTGTTGCTATGTTGTTGTAATCCGCAAACTTATCCATTCCTAAAGCAAGGTATAGTGCTATTGCTGCCCCATATTCTCCCTTCTCCTTTATGAGCTCTACAGCCCTTTCCCTCACATACTTCATTAGTTTGAGTAGCACTAGTAGTTGCCTTGGGTTGAAGAGTTCGTACCAGTACTCTATGCCTAGATCTCTTATAGGTTCGAACACATTGTTCTCTTTCAGTATCTGTGCATCTGGTAAGTATTCTTTAAGCTCATTTATCTGAGATGCTAAGTCAAGATATGCTTTGATGAAGCCTTGCTTGTCAGCATCATCTGCAGGTCTAAATCCTTGAGACATCCCCATAACCAAGATTATATGAGTCTCTAGTAGCTCGCCGATCTCCTCTTTTGCCTTCTCTACATCACCACTTAGCGCTATTTCTAATAACTCCTTATGTTTCTTAATCCAGTTCCTGAGCGCAACATCCTTATTTATTGGTGTGCTACAGTAAGGACACCTAAGCCTCTCGAAGGGTGTAGCGGATTGTGATACTTCTACCCTGAAGCTCTTCTTATCCTTATCAATAACAAACTCTATGTATGGGCCATCTCCACCTAACCTAGTATCGTGAATTATTGGTATTACTCCTCTACAGTTGGGGCATCTATAGCCTCTTGCAATGATATAGCCCCTTGCAATGATGTAGTTTTGAACGTCTGCTGAGTAGTATTGTGTGAGCTCCTTTCTTGCCCATTCTATTAGCTTCTCTACCTCTTTCTTCACATCTTCATAGAGTTGAGACCCATATTTTGCTGGGTACTCAAGTGTTGCTTTTAGGAGTATGTATGCAACTGGATTGTATTCCATGGCTATTGTTCTAAAGCCAAGCCTTAGGGCTTCCAGTGGTATTGAGCCTCCTCCAGCCATGGGATCAACTACAACAATTTGAGATGGATCTCTACCTGTATACTTCTTAACAATCTCCTTCACATAATCCCTATCGGGGTTTACCAAGTACAGAAGTTTGAATGGTGCAGAAGCAACTTTGTCAAGGCCTACAGCATGTAAAAACTCCTCTTTAGGGACAGCCTCAGGTAAGACTGAGGCTAGAGTAAGAATCCTGGCAGGAGCGGTGGGCCTTCTAGCTAGGTATGAATGAATATTGCTTAACTTTGGAGCCCTGATAAACCCAGCCTCCATCCTCGCAGTATCATTAACACTCCTTAGAGGCAACCAAGACTCAACCAAGCATCTTAAACTCAAATCACCATACTTACCCAAAATCAACACCAATACAGTCTTCTTACCTGATCATTAGTGTTTACGTAACTCTACTTTAAAATTTTGTTCTTCCAATGAAAAGCATTTAAAGTCTATCTACTACATATGTTTACGTGAATTACATTAAGTTGAAAGTATCTAAGAGAAAAATTACCTACAGTTTGGCGCTTTCTCTACTTCTCTTCCTTCTTTATCTCTTTCTTAGTTTCTTTACTTATAGTCTCACCGAGACTATGATTTATGAAACGCTTTAAATATTGCTTGACGCTTGGAGTATACGTGTTGAAAGAGTTTTAGTGCGGTGAGGTATGCATGAAGATGTCTTGAAGTATTATATAACATTTATTGAGTATTTCAGTAACTGTACTATTTTCGTTAAGGCTTCTCTTAATGAGCTATATTACTGGCATATTCGAAGCATTGAAGAGTCCAAGAGCTTTACCTGCAGCTTTAGAGACATTGTTAGTAGTTATGAATTTAGCCAAATGACTTGATTAAATCTCTATAGAAGTTAATGGGAATAGCATTAAAATTAACTTTAGAGGTTTGTTTTGTGTCCGAACATGCTTCCGATTCTGAAATGAGTTTCTTTAATGTTGTTTATGTGCTTAGTGAGAAGGGCGAGAAGCTATTCTTCTGACAATTCATTTGGAGAATCTTGTGAAACTAGGAGGATGAAGCTATCAATGTCTTGTTGAATATGCTAGTAAAATCTTTAAATTGTGTGAAGAGAGGGGCTTGTATGTGAAATGCTTTTTGGGTTACGAAATTGAAATTAAGGTTATCGATGAGAGTAATGGTTTGAAGGAGGCGATAGTAAAGATTCATAAAGAAGATGGTAGCTGTAATACTATTTAGAGGATGAAGATTCTCTAAAGGGAATTCTTGAGGGTATTAAGGTTTTGAAAGGTTAGGCGAGATAATCAATGTCTTTTATTCCAATATCTGAAGAGCTTATCGAAGAGTTGGAGTGGTTTAGGAAATTTTAGAGATAAATGACTATCGATTAGTATGAGTCAGAGAGCATTTAGAACATAAAGAGTACCGTTTACAGACCATAGGCACCTGTAGAAATATGTCGTCAGAAATCATAAATATTAAATAATCTTGCATCTATATTTAATAAATGCTGGAAGGATTTTGTTAAGGCTGTTTATGGGAAAGTATATGAATATATTATATCTATAGCTATGAGGTAAGAGATTAGCCGAAGTAT
>Ga0326760_1001539_pt1 | contig 10275 bp, 10 predicted proteins | sample GCREP_S_FD_207668 | JGI IMG/M metagenome (GOLD analysis project Ga0326760, IMG submission 207668) | Hot spring sediment microbial communities from Geyser Creek Basin, Yellowstone National Park, WY, United States - GCR.EP_S | ecosystem: Environmental > Aquatic > Thermal springs > Near-boiling...
GCCTATGAATATTGCCTGGTTTCGGGTACGCGGAGGCTTCTAAGATTAAAGCTAGTGTTAAGGCCTCAGTAAAACCAGTAATAAGCCTCCTAGAGGAAAAAGAGTTCATTACTTAAGCCTCTACCTTTACGGTCTTTACATAGCACTGTTAGCTCTTTTACTCTATTACTCTATATTAGCATGTCTTTCTCGTAATTCAGCCTCCGTGACTCCTAGTTTACTCATCAACTCAGCTACAATTCCATCTAGGAAAATCATGGTTGTAGCTTCAAATAGTGTTCCAAGCGGTGCTAGTGGCTCGTGAACACCCATTACTTGTCTCACGTAGTAGTCCTCTTCTCTAGCGAGCTTAGTTCTACCAGGAATTCTCACTAAGATATCTGCTATTTTTCCCAGTGGGCTATCAGGGTAAGTAGTGAGCGCGACTATCTTGGCGCCTATGGACTTCGCGGCTTCAGCAATAGCGACAACACTCTTTGTTCTACCAGAGCCAGAGACGGCTAAAAGCACATCTCCCTTAATTAGTGGAGGGAGAATAGTTTCACCTACAACGTACACGTTAAATCCCAGGTGTAGTAGCCTCAATGCAAAAGCCCTTGCAACGAGGCCGCTTCTCCCAGCACCCGCGACAAAAATACGCTTATTGTCTTTCCGGGCTTCTAGAAGAGTGTTTATAAAGGCTTCTTTTTCACTGTCACTTATCAGCTCGATCGCTCTGTAAATAAAATCTAGAATTTCAATAGCAGCATCTTTAGTTAGACCACTAACCATATAGCCCTCTACTAAAATATGTTATTTTAAAGTTTTAAAGCTATAATTAATCGACGTGATCAGTACTCGCAGAAGGCATATTAGTGACGATAGCTATAAGAACTTATGCCCCGCCACCCTCACACCTTCTCGAGACCCCTATTAGGGGGTATGAATATGAGGAAGGACGGTCTGGCGGGGTACAGTCTAGAAGATTACTTGTAGTTATGAGAAGCTTTTAAGGTGTGTTAAATGCGGAGAACAAGGGTTATTAGGGTCTTTGACCCGTGGAGATCTCCTCTATGTACTTGTCCACGCAAGTACAGTCTTCACCCCTACACGGGTTGTAGTCACTTCTGCTTATATTGTTACGCAACATCGTACGTAGGCAGAAGACATAGTACTCCAAAAGCGGGGTTTCTGAACAGTGTTAGAATGGATTTAGAAAGTATTGAGAAAAACGCCCTTATAGAAATGAGTTCTAGTAGTGATCCATATCCACCAATAGAGAAGGAGCTTGAATTAACACGTAGAACACTTGAACTTCTTTTAAGATACTCTATGAGAGTACTAATCACTACGAAGTCTCATATTGTAGTGAGAGATGTAGATCTCTTGAGGAGAATATCCTCAGCCGTAATGATAACTATTACTACACTTGACGATAAGTTAGCTAGGCTAATAGAGCCCAGTGCACCTCAGCCTACTCTTAGATTAAAAGCCATTAAGGACCTAAGCACACATGGTGTTCCAGTAGGCGTTAGGGTAGATCCTATAATACCGGGTATTAATAGCGATGAATATAGCGTTGTGGAATTAGTCGAAAAAGTTAAGGAGGCAGGGGCAAGACACATTGTAACCTCAACATATAAGGCAAAGTGGGATAGTCTAAAAAGAATATTGCAGGCCTTCCCAGAGGAGGAGAGTAAACTAAGAGAGATCTATGTTAACAGTGGTGTTAGAGTTCAAGGCTACATGTACTTGCCGAGAGTGATGAGAGAGAGATTACTATTACCAGTAGTTAAAACAGCTCTAAAGCAGGGACTCACAGTCGCCACGTGTAGAGAGGGTCTTGGATCAGAGTTTAATAGAGCACCATCATGTGACGGATCTCACCTAGTAAAGCTCAAGCTTAATACTATACTAAACTAAATGATGAGTGCTCTCTAGTAAAAGGGGTGATCTAGGTGGAAGAGACCCCTAATAGAAGACCCGAGAAGATATATGAGTACAATATAAAGTGCCCAATATGTAGTAGTGGTATTACAGTGTCTGTGTTTAAGTATACAGTGCCATATTATGGCGATATTTTAATATTTAGTGGTAGTTGCCCGAATTGCAACTACGTATATAGAGACGTGGATCAGCTGGGTGGAGTTGGACCGCGTAGAGTCATATACAGAGTAGAACAACCAGAAGACGTCAACGCACTAGTAATTAAGAGTTCATATGCTAGAGTAGAAATACCTGAGCTGGGTCTTATAGCTGAGCCCGGTATTGCGTCTCAGGGCTATATAACGACTGTCGAAGGGTTAATTATAGAATTCATTAACGCCTTAACCTCTCTATGTGATTATGATGTAGTAAGCACTGCAAACTGTCAGGAATTACTACAGAAACTAGAGAAAGCGCGTAATGGTGAGCTAAAATACACTATAATAATTTACGACTACACAGGGGTTAGTGATGTTGTTAGTAATAAGGCTATGCGTGAGAAGCTAGAAGTCGAGGAGAAAAACTAGTTATACATAAATAAATGTTAATAGTGCTGTGGACTACTACATAACACCTAAGAGGGTATTACGTTAGTTATACAAAAACAACTGAGTATTACCCGTTATAATGGAGTACTCTGCCAAGTTAAAGCTCACTTAATAATTGTATGTAACAATTATCTTTGTACAAGCTTAACTTCTCTACATACCTGGGTAATATTTACTAAAAGAACAAAACACAAATATATATTTATTATCGCATATAATAATTTTTACATAAAGCTGTGCACGCGTCAAACTTGTAAACAAAAAGATAAATTTATAAGCATGCGCGGTAAGAAATTATAGTGAATAAGTGAGGGGTAGGTAGTATATGCCAGAGAAGCTAAAGTTCTTCGACTTAAAGGCGAAGCAGTACTTTGAAACAGACAAGTACGAGGTTGTAATAAAGGAGACTAAGAGAGGCAAGATCAAAATAGCCTTTGCTACAAGCCCCTACACAGGTAAGAAATTCGCTAGAATACTAGGACCCGCTAAATAACGGTGTTAGTAATATCTAAAATTCACTAAATATTTTTTTACTTCTTCTCCTCTACTTTTATGTCCCAGTGCAGGTAATGTTTGGAGCAGGTCCTGCTAGGTTTTTCTTTAAGAGTAGTATTTTCTCAAGTGCTTCTATGAAGTAGTCTACTTCTTCAAATGTATTGTAAAGATAGTAGCTAGCTCTTACTGTGCCCTCTAATCTCAACCTCCTATGTAGTGGGTGTGCGCAGTGCATTCCACTTCTCACCGCTATACCGAACATGTCTAAGGCGGCTCCCACAGTGTGGTGGTTAAGCCCTTTTATATTAAACGCAATGACGCCAGTTTTATCTCCTGGGTTTCGAGGTCCATAATACTCTACTTCCTCGCCTAGCTCCTCAAATCTCTTTAGAGTATATCTCACAAGTTCTGCTTCGTGTTCTTTAATGTTCTCCATGCCTATTCTCATCAAGTACTTCGCAGCCTCCGCTAAACCTACACCCTCGGCTATATTTGGAGTGCCAGCTTCAAATCTCCAGGGTAACTCATGCCATACAACGGTATCAAGAGTAACATCTATGATCGTATCGCCACCTACTTTGAACGGCTTCATTTCCTCTAATATTTCCTCTCTCCCCCACAAGACACCTGAGCCAGTGGGGCCAAGCATCTTATGCCCACTGAAGGCTAAGAAATCAGCTCCGAGTTCACGTACATTTGTGGGTATGTGGGGAACACTCTGAGCGCCGTCAGCTACTACTACTGCGCCTACCTCGTGGGCTAGTTTAGCGATTTTCTTCGCATCATTTATTGTTCCTAGAACATTACTAGCTATGGGAAAGGCGACAAGCCTAGTTCTCTCACTAATAGTCTCCTCTAACTGATCGTACCTTAAGTAGCCGTTGTCTGTGATGTCAATGTACTTGACTTTTGCCCTCTTTAACTGAGCGATGAGTCTCCATGGTAGCATATTGCTGTGATGATCCATTATAGTAATAATGATCTCATCTCCTTCTCTAATATTCCAGAGTCCCCAGCCGTATGCTACTGTGTTAATAGCCTCAGTAGTGTTAGAGACGAAAATAACCTCTCTCCACGAATAAGCGTTTATAAACTTAGCTAAGACCTCATGGGCCTCTTCATACATTTTACTCGCCTCTTGACTTAGAGTGTGAAGACCCCTGTGAACATTAGCATAATGCTTCTCGTAGAACTCCTGCATAGCGCGAATAACCTGTATAGGCTTCTGAGTACTAGCGGCATTATCAAAGTAAACTATTTTTCTATTATTAACGAGTCTACTGAGTATTGGAAAATCCCTTCTAATATCCTCGGGGTCAAGCATAAAACATTACACCTTTAAGAACTATGTCTCAGGGGCCTATTAAGCCGGGAATGCGGGGGTGTGGTGTAGCATACGCGACATGTTCTAGTCCATGTATATAACTAACAAGTCTTTCTAGTCCAAGACCGTTTGTCCCTAGATGCTCATTCTCATTAGTTCATGTTTATTCGTTGCATCTAGGGACTTTCTCCTCGCCCACTCCTTCATTGGTAGTGCAACTACTTCTAGAGTGGGTTCACAGGGCATTGGGGTGAACGGCACGCACCCCTTGAGAGTTAGGTACTTTTTCTCGAGGTTCAACACAGCTATTACATCTCTACCAGATTCAAACTCGCATTTAGGGCATCTTAGTTGCCTCGGGGCATCGCCCCTCATCAGCTTAGAGTTACAGAATGGGCATGTGGAGGACGTGTTTCTCGGGTTTATCTTATCCACTGGGACTCCTCTTTCCAAGCACTTCTCCTCAATAGCTCTAGCCATGCCCCTGAACCCTGCTTGGTATATCCTATGCCTTAGTGCTGGGTCTTTAACGCCTTTAATCATGTTCCTCGGGCACTGCTTGGGGAGCTTCTCCAATACAACCACAGCGTTGATGTTCTTAGCAGTGTTGGCGACTATGTTCGCAATTTTCAACCTAATATCTTTCTTCCTCTTGCGCTCCCTACCACGAATAGCTCTACAAACATACCCATTGCCCTTAACACTCTGCACAACCTCTCTATACCTAGCGTATCCAATGGTAATCCTCTTAATGCCCGTCTCCAGGATATACACTTTATCGAGAACCTTGACGGCTATGTTATTCTCATTAACGTCAACAGAAATAACACGTTTAGCACCGTCTTCACCAGTGCTGGTGGTTTTGACAAATATGAAGTGTATTAGCAGTCTCTTGTGCTTGCAGTCGATCTTTACCTTTGGCTGTGTTCTCAGAGTCCATCCATTGTTAATGTACCTCCAGTACAGCTTGTGAGGTACCAGCTCTACCGGTATCCATCCTCTATGAGTGTAAATGAGGATTGTCGTATATCCTACACGCCTCCACAAGTGGTCGTCTAGCCAAATACTAACCCTACTGACCTCAGGCTTTTCAGACTTTGCCAAATCCTTCTTCTTGAGCTTGTTAAAGCTCTTAATCCTAGTAGAAGCGTCTTGGCAAGCAGTGTGAATATAGTGGCTTGGTAGATGTGGGTTTCTTCCACGCAACTCACGATACTTATCCCTCTTCAACCTAGTGAAGGAGTCAACACTGTTTCTAAAGCCATAATCCACAAGCTCCACGAGAACTTGCTTGTAGAGCTCTTCAAGCTCTCTAAATACTTCAAATTTCTTCTCAGCAAGCCTAACACTCGGCACAACAACTGTCTTAACAACTTCAATCACTCTTCTTAACCTCTTCTAGTAGCTTTTTGAATTCCTCGATAAGCCTCTTCTTCTTGTGACTCCTCATCCCGTAGAGCTTCCTGGCGAAAGACGTTATAATCTCTATCAAGTCCTCTACAAGCTCTTGATAAGCGTCTTTAGGCTCCTCGCCGAAGGCGACTTCGATTCTAACACCATACTGGTTGAAGAAGTACTCCAGGTACTCGAAGCCGAACCTAGTCAACCTATCTTTATAAGTCACCACAACTACATCCACTTGCCTATTGACAACGTAGTCGAATAGCTTTAACAAACCTCTTCTATCAGTCTTCAAACCGCTTGCAACATCGCTTAGCACATCAACAACTCTATATCCTTTAGAAGAGCAGTATTGTGTTAAGTACTGTATTTGCCTCTCTAAGTCGCTCTTTTGATCGGTTGAGCTTACGCGGGCATATATGATTGCTCTGACTTCTTTGCTTACTGGTAGTCCTTCAGCAATTCTCCTAACCTCGCTCTCGGGAACTCTGAACACTCCACCAGCAGTCCTAATAGCCCTAATCCTGCCCTCTCTAACCCACCTGGATAGGGTGGAGTAGCTGATGCCAAGGCGCTGGCAGACCTCCTTGGGCCTCAGCAACTTCTCCGAAGGCCCTGAAATAGCTGACACCAGCAATAATAAACAAAATCGAAGCTTATAAATCTAACTCACAGCCATCAACTACGAAACAGCCCAGCCGCATGTGGGGCGTATTAAACCCGCTCTAGTTAGCTCTAAGAACCACGAGTACTTTGACGAGTCCTCTCTATGCTGTTTTATTTTGTCTAATAGCTTCTCATACCTATACTCTCTACACCCACCATCGAGGACTTCTCCATATCCACCAGGTAACAGCAGATTATAGTCCACGTTAAACCCACTTCTCTTGTGGTCTTCAATGTAGTAAAATCCACGTGCCCTGGTGGGAAAGTGCAAAATCCAAATGGGCGCCTCATATTTTTGAGCTAAAGCCTTTTCCGCTTCAAAGCTTAATTCCTCTCCAAACTTGACGTTGTAACCTATTCTTCTCGCCTCTTGAATAGCTTCCTCGTAAGTTAATCTAGGATAAGGTGGTTTTGTTACCTGCCTGTCTAAGGTACTTATACGGGAGTTATCAAGTAGATTGCTGTGTTTAGATAAAATGTACTTAATAGCCTTATAAATGATGATCTCAGCTAACCTAATTAAGTCCTCTTCTCTATCCTCAGCGCTCTCAATGTCTACTTGAGTAAATTCAACAAGATGTCTACCAGTCTTCACGTTCTCAGGAGGCTCAATTCTCAGATTTCGAGCAGTGTAAAAAATCCTCCCGAAAACACTAGCATATAGTTGTTTATACATTATTACACTACTCTGAACTTCATATAGCCCTCCATATAACTTAATCACGGCTTTCGAAGCCCCTCGTAGGCCAGGATCACTCGTGTGTCCAATAATGACAGTGGGTAATTCTAAGTACTCGTTTTTTACTAGGAGACTTCTAATGAATTGAAGTACGAGAGAATATGTCTTAACGACTTTGGCGTAAGATGGGTTTCTAACGTATAGGTAATACCTCCTAGTAAATTCAACAGGGTCTCTTGGTAATTCATCTATGCATGCTAAATCTTCCAGTATTGGTCTGTGTAGAACCTCTACTTTCTCAATGTAAAACCCGTAGTTATCCCAGTAACCAGTGATCTCTACCTGAGATCCGCAGGGAAGACCTCTTAACAACTCATATATACTCAGAGTAGCGTATTTAACAGGAAGAGTTAATTTGGTGGTTGTATCCCACAGGGTAATGCTGTGGCTTTCAGCGCTTTTCACCCAGGCCTTAAAAGTTATTTTCCTCGTCTTTTCAAGCTCAATGAGACTCTTTAGTTCTAATCTGTCCCCTTTAAGTTGTGTTAAATCTCACACCTACACACCTCAAGGCTCCTAAAGATTATTCACACACATAGTAACCTCTAGCAGATTAATAAATGCTATCTCGGAGTTCAGGATATAGAAGCGTGAAATAAAGCACTAAGCGAATTCAAACACTAGACACTACTTCAACTTATAAACACCTATTTCTAAGACACGCGGGGTTTTATCATCTAATTTTACAAGAGCATATTGTCCGTGCATTAAGGGACCTGGGTGAATAATCGTGGTTTTACCAGACACTGTGTATCCGCTGTTTTCGTGAACGTGTCCAGTTATCCATAGTAGTGGCTGGTGTTTGTCAAGAAACTCTCTAAAAGCCTTTGAGCCTATATTTAATCCATTAACATCATCGAAAAAGCCATAGATGGGTTGATGTGTAACTATAATGGTATTTGACATGTCACCGTGAACTTCTCTAATATAGTTAATGTACTTGCGAAGCTCCTCTTCGCTGAATTCTATTAGAGTATTAAATGGACTAATACCGCCTCCACCTACGCCGTATAATACGTAGATTCCAATCTGTGCGATGTTTCCATGAATATTCGTGATCCCATGATTAATTTCACTAATGTTTAAAGTGGCGGGATCATCACAATTACCGGGAACAAAGAGCACGTATTCGGATTTTAGCTTCTCTTTTAACTCAACTAGAATTCTCTTAGCGGTCTGTGCCCCTTTAAAATACGTGAGATCCCCAGCTACGATCGTAACATCTACCCTAATACCAAGGGAGTCTATTTCAGATGCTACTCTACTAATCTGTTTCACGCGATCATGTATATCGCTAATCGCAAGAAGTATCAGTTCTCTCACCCCATAGATACTAAAATCCGTGTTCTAGTTTATAGTTATAGAATAGAGTTATAGATTAGAGAGTTATTGAGGAAAACTACTTATGGCTAAGTGTAATTTTTGTGAGAAATCAGCGGTGTATGTTAATCCGATAAGTAGGCTTGCATATTGTAGAAAGCACTTTATAGAGTACTTTGAGCGTAGAGTCCGCAGGACGATGAGAAAGTATAACATGCTTAGTGAAAATGAGCACATTGTCGTGGCCACTAGTGGAGGAAAGGACTCTATAAGTTTACTTCACATCCTAGTTAAGCTCTCTAGGAAAAACCCTAAGTGGAGAATTACAGCTGTCCTTGTAGATGAAGGTATTAAAGGCTACAGGGAGAGAACAGTAGAAAACCTAGTGAACTATGCTGAAGCCCGTGGAGTATCCTACGTGATAGCTAGTTTCAGAGAGTACATAGGTATGACTCTGGACGAGATTGTTGAAGAGGGGCATAGGAAAGGATTACCCTATATGCCTTGTAGTTACTGTGGTGTATTTAGGAGGTATGTTATAAATCAAGTGGCTCATAAGGTGGGAGCAACTGTTATTGCTACTGCACACAACATGGATGATATTGTTCAAACATACTTAATGAACATTTTTTCAAACAGCTGGGACAGAGTGTCAGCTTTAACTCCTGTGAGAAATGGAGAGGTAAGCGGTTTTATTAAGAGAATTAAGCCATTCTATGAAGTACCAGAGAAAGAGTCTGCTCTATACGCTATACTAAATAACCTAGTAAAACCCGAGTTTATACAATGCCCCTATGTAAAATACAATGTTAGATTTACAATTAGAAAGATGCTTAATGAGCTAGAAGACAAATACCCAGGGATCAAGTATGGTTTATTGAGAAGTCTACAAGTTATAACACCAATTTTAAAAGGACAAGTAGAAAGTAGAGATCGCTACAACTGTTTAATCTGCGGTGAGCCATCCTCACAGAGAGTGTGTAAAGCCTGTCTCTACAAGATTCAGCTGGGATTACTAAGTGCTGAGAAAGTAAAATTCATTTTAAATAAGGCTAGGAGTGATAAAGCACTAGCGTCTCTTTTAAAGCACTATAATAATAGTGGTAGTATAAGTAATCTAAGTGAACTTCGAGAAGAGTAAAACTGGTGTGTTTTAATCGTGATTAGGGAGTTATTAGAGAGCAGCATCACCAGGCTATTTGGATTAGCGTTTATTTCTAACTGTATTCCATATATGACTATCCCATACCTCGTGGTTATAGCACCCTACCTCGCGAGAATACGTGGTGTAGAGCTAGTAGTATCGATACTAGCACTTGCACTCGGGGCTACTCTCGGTAAGCTAGTTGTGTACGGGGTTAGTAGGGGAATAAGCCATGTGAGCAAAATAAGGATAAGGTTAAGAGGGCTTACTCAAGCTGTAGATACATATAGAAAAGCCACGTTTTTAGCAGTATTCCTAGCAGCTGCTTCACCTATACCTGACGATGTTGTATATATTCCAGTAGGGATTTCAGGTTACAGTGTAGCGTATTTTTTCATGGCGCTATTTCTAGGTAAATTAGTGATAACAATATTGACAGTCATATATGGTGCAGTGGTAGTGCGTATTCTCGAGAAAGTGGAAGTAGGAGACTATGTATACGTACTTACCATGATCACTTTAACGCTGATAGCGATATACATCACCAACAAAATAAACTGGAATGAGGTTAACAGAGTACACAGAGAGAAAGGAGTTAAGAGCGCTATTATTTACATTGTTGGCTCAGTTAAAAACATAGTCACCTCAGCAATTCTCAGAATAATTGCCTGTT
>Ga0326760_1001540_pt1 | contig 10270 bp, 22 predicted proteins | sample GCREP_S_FD_207668 | JGI IMG/M metagenome (GOLD analysis project Ga0326760, IMG submission 207668) | Hot spring sediment microbial communities from Geyser Creek Basin, Yellowstone National Park, WY, United States - GCR.EP_S | ecosystem: Environmental > Aquatic > Thermal springs > Near-boiling...
TGTTTAGCGAATTGGATGGAATAAGTATTGGTAATGTTAGTTTTTTGGGGATTGGAGTCATGTTGAGAATATTGTTGATGGATATATATTGTTGGTTGAGGAGAGTATGTTTGGAGACGTTTACGTTAAGGGTTCTATGAGAACTAACTCTGTCCTCACATACATATTATTAACGCTTCAGCATTTAAGTTACGATGTGAGGGAGGTTGAGACTTTGAAGGGTGAGAAAAGGGTTAAGAACCCTACCGAGGTTTCTGATGAGGACTTCTTTAATACCAAGTTTATGAAGACTAGAGTTGATTCGTTAATGCTTAGGGGTAAATTGGAGTATATTTTGGAGGATGCTAGATTAAGGGTTCATCAGCAGTTTCTAAATGTGCTGTGTTGAATGGTTTGAGCGTATAAGGTAAGATTTTTAGTTCAAGCCTTAATACATGAATATAAAAAGGTAAATTGACTTTTAATAATGAAAACCAGTATTAAAAACACATTGTCAGAAAAGAGGTATGCAATACAGCAAATCACGAAAAGCTTAATAATTTTCGCCTATTAGACTTTAGTGGTGTAATTGTTGACTAGGATCGGATACATCAGACCGCTAAGGCTCTTAACTAAGAAGAAAGTAGGATATATCAGGCCACTAAGGATGAGGCACTATGGGCGTCAGGGTTAGAATCAAGGTGAAGTACGGGAGCACATCGTTGGACTTGGTTGCATTGGTCAACACTGGCTACGAAACTGACGTTCCAGAGCTCCTTGTTCCAGTGAGCGTAGCTGGGAGTCTTGGTCTTTGGCCTAAGTTGCCGGACAACACCATTATGGAAACTTACAGGACTGCATCAGGATTAATGAGAGTGTACAGAGTGGGAGGGGCTCACGTGAGCTTACTTGTTGGAGGTAGTGAGGAAAAGAGTGTCAAAACATACATAGTTATCTCTGAGTATACTGACGAAGCCTTGATAAGCGATCAACTGGCCAGCGAGCTCGGTATAGTGATTGAAGATCCCGCCAAGGGATTGTGGAGACTCAGAGGGGAATCGTTGGTGAGAAGTAGCGAAGAATCCTTTCTGTTGTAAATTTACTTTAAGTTCTTTCATGCATATTCTTATGCACGTTAGGGATATGTGAAAGCATGAAGGGAGTTGTTCTTCATGGTGGTTCTGGTATTAGGCTTAGACCTTTAACTTATAGTGGTCTTAAGCAGTTGATCCCTATAGCTAATAAGCCTGTTAGTCAGTATGTTGTTGAGGATCTTAACCGTATGAAAAGCGCTTTGCCTGAAAATTTTGAGATAATTCAGATCCAATGCTCAAGGATTTCCTGAGTCGGGTGAACCTCCAAACAATTCCTTCATGGTGGATTCTTCGGCTATATTGGTGGGAAGCTTGAGGGTATGCCTTTAAGAGGGTTAATGCAACTACATAACCGGTGAAACATTCCGTGTTTACATGCTCATTGATGGAAAATGAGCCATCTTCAGAACTAGAAAATCCTTAATATACAGTTTTCATTTTAAATATAATTATGGTTAGAGTTGTGATCGACAAGAAGATATTAGAGGATAGTTTAGAGGGTAGGGTAGGGCTTTTTTGGGGGGGAGTCAAGTATGGCAAGTACAAGGTCGTGAGGTTTTTGACACCTAAGAAGTGATCACATGGTTGATGATGACTACTTTAAACTTTTCATGAAAAGGAAAAATTGAGGGTCATTGGAAGAGGGCTTAAAATACTCCATGAAGAGGGGGGACTTCTTATTCATAGATGGAGACCATACGTATGAGGGTGTTGAGGGGGATTTTGAAATGTATTCGCCATTAGTTAGGAGGGGAGGGATTATTGCTTTCCATGATATTGTCCCTGGACCTCCTGAAAATGTGGGTTGTTTGATGAATCAGATTTAAAGTAAAAAAGTAAGAAGAGGGATGAAAGTTATGTTCTATTGATGGAAATGAAGTTATGGGGGCATGAGCATAAGGGTGGAGGACTCAATGTAAACCAAGTAAAGCTCTATGAAACCCAAACCCTTAAGGTTATCCACTAAAATCTGTCGTGAGGAAAGATATGGCAAAGTGTAGCGGGCCACCATCATTAGTTATTTTGGTGATGCCCCAAATTTAAGCGACATCTTCTGATATCGAAGGGCATGTTTTAGAGGGGAAAGATTTATCACATTAAAGTTCATAATCCTTCTTGGTGATTAACTGTAGATGGGCGAGACTCGCGTGAAGTTTAAGGTTTACAACGGTGAACGTTTCGCTGAGCTAGAGGGGTTTGTGGATACGGGGGCAACTTTCACGAAGATTCCGAGATCTGTGGCCTCTGAGATAGGGCTTCAGGTCAAGTACAAGGTTGAAGTCATGCTTGGGGATGGGAGGACTGTGATGAGGGGCCTAGCGCTGGGGGAAGTTGAGATAGAGGACATTAAGAGGCCCGTCCTCTTGGCAATTGGGGGAGATGAAGAGATGCCCATAATTGGATATACTACCCTCGAAGTCTTAGGCTTCAAAGTGAACCCAGTAACTGGAAAGCTTGAAAGGACGCCAGCCATAGAATTGTAGATGTAAGGATGTGGAAAATGGGGGCCATGATTAGGGAGTTCACATGCAGGCAATGAAACCCTCCCTAGAATTAGTATAGGGTGTTACAAAAGGGGGTTCTAGAGGTTGTTAGAATTCATGATGAGATTGTTTACGGCCGTTATGAGAGGAGAGTTGTGCAAGGTTTATTAACTGTGAATTAATGCTGAGGATGAAAAGATATCAGTTTTTAATCTGTTAATGAGAAAGAATGGTTTAAGTAATTTATTTTCATTCCTTCCTCGAAAATGATAGGAAAATTCTATAATTCCTTTCATTAATAAATATTAGCTGATAACGACATTTTTGGGTGGCAGTTGTTTGTTGAAGCTTAAATATAGTTTTGAAGATGCATTCAGAATACGCCTTGAAAGGTATTTGGAAATGTTTCCACATATCCATGTGTAAAATAGTATAAGTTTTTCTATTAGGGGGAAGATGCAAAAATAAAATACCTAAAGCTCTATTAATTTCCGTCTGCTTCAAGGCATGCGAGTCTAGAGGAGGGGGGTTGCCAGAATCGACTCCCGAAAACTCAGCGAAGGGGCAGGCCGATCGCGCGACAGTCAAAAGGTTCATAGCTGGAAAAGCAGGCGCTAAACATTCAAATGAAGGGATACGAGCATTAGTTGATTTCTTAATAAGGGGGATGGCTACCGTAGAGATGATTTGAAAGACACTTTACTTGTGAGGGAAGGCTTTTAGGTATAACACTAAATATTTATTGATTCTCTTTTTAATCATTTTTCTTGGTGAAAGGATGGGACATACTTATGTGAAGGCTATATTTTACAATGCCGTTGATTACGTTCAATACTTAGAGGGAAAGCTCAAACTTGATGAAGTTAAGAAGGCTGAAGTAGAAGCCCTAGTAGACGCTGGAGCAGCTTTTCCAGCCCTGCCCGAGGAAATAATCACCGAACTCGGATTGCCAAGCCTGGGTGAGCATCCAGCAGAAACCGCAGAGGGGGCAGGAAAAGTGGAGCTTGTAGCTAACGCTATAATAAAAATAGAGGACAGGATAGCCCAATCCCCCGTCATAAAAAGGCCTAGGGGCACAACACCGCTCATAGGAGTGGTGGCTCTAGAGCAGATGGGCTACAAGGTGGATCCAACAACAGGAAGACTGATAAAAGGGCTACCTCTGATGCTCTAAAACCTGGAGTGCTTGTAGCAACCGTTCTATATAAACTTCATCCCCCCGTTGCTGGATCAACTCCTTTAAATTTTTGCTTCCAAGTGAATCTCGATGGCGTTTAGGACTGATGCATTGTTGCTCATTAGCTGTCTTTCAGCTTGTTTTTATCTTACTGGATTTTGCCATTAAGAATTGTGAGGAATTTAGGAAGCTCGGACCGAAAGACTTCATAAGATTTATGAGGAATCCAGCAGTTGTGGATGGTAGGAGAATATATGATCCAGAAGTATACTCTAGGAAGTTGAAGTTTGAAGCGATGGGATTTAATTGTTGGAAGATTTCGTGAGAATCGTTTTGGTGATGGTTGTGATGCACTTTATTTAATTTGGAGTTGTGGGCATTGGATTTGGTGAAATATTCTTCTTTAATGTTTGCTTTAATTTCTATGATGGTTTTATTTTGATGGAGGAATTATGGGCGCTTTTAATTCATAAATTTAAGGGTGTAGTTGAGATGGATTTTTAAGTTTGGGATGTATTTTAGTGTAGGATTATGAGCGTAGTTATCCCTAGGAAGATTGCTGAGGAGCTTGAGAGGAGAAGTATTGACGCGGAACCCCTCATTGTAGACTTTTTAGTTAAGCTATTAAACTTAGACCCTCAAATTGCTGCTGAATCTCACTTGGAACTTGCATTAAGATACTTGGAGGAGGGGAAGAAGCTCATTGACGAAGATCCTGTTCAGTCCAGTGAGAAGCTCTATAAGGCTGCGGAGGAAGCCGTTAAGGCTCTTACAATATACTTCAACTTAAAAGATATCCTTGAAGATGTTGAGAAGAGTGGTAGGTGGAGCGTTGGGAGGCTGGAGAAAGCTGTCGTGAAGATTTCTGAGAGAGTGGGAGGGCAGTTTAGGTCTTGGTGGGATGCAGCATGGGCATTACACGTCTGGGGCTTCCATGAAGCAAAGTTTGACTCAGAAGATGTAAGAGTGAGATTGCCAGATACTGAGAAAATGATTTTAGAGGCTCGGAGAATTATTGAGGGAAAGTGATCCCGTGATTAAAGAGAAGCTCTGATTGCTGAATGAAGATTGTGAGTTCCAGTCTACGTGGGCATATGTAAACCTTAATCTTTTAAATGCTTTGATATTCATATGCATATTTATTGTTGGTTTATGGTGTTTTTGATTTGGGTTCTAGAGGTAATCGTGAGGGTGCTGGTAGAGGTCGTGAGTTTGTTACTTCAACGATTGTTAGGCAATGTGTTGCATTAAAATTCGGTGAGCTGGATAAGATAACTATTGGTAATGTTAATGTTTTTAGAGATTGGAGTCATGTTGAGGATATTGTTGATGGATATATTTTACTGGCTGGGAGGGGTAAGCCTGGAGATGTCTATGTTCAGGGTTCTATGAGAACTAACTCCGTCCTTACCTACATATTGTTAACGCTTCAAGAGTTAGGTTATGATGTAAAGGAGATTGAAACTATAAAGGGCGAGAAGAAAGTCAAAGAACCAGCTGAAATTTCTGGGGACAACTTTTTCAATACTAATTTTCTAAAGACAAAAGTTGATGTGCTAATGCTCAAAGGCGAATTAGAGTATACTTTAGAAGATGAGGACATAAGAATAAAAACAGATAAGGGTAACGTAACTGTTGTATTTGACAAAAGTAGGTTTAGGCCTGTTGATGTTCCAATACTTATGAGTGATACTGGGAAAATTCAGGAGTTGGGATTTAAAGTTACGAAGACTCTTGAAGATATCATTAGAGATCAAGTAAACTACTATTTGAATCCGGAAAAAAGAGAGTAGATCGAGCTAAAGTTTTCTGGTATTATCGTTTTTAACTAAACAATGGTAGTCTACACAGAAGTTGACCATTTCCCTGAAGTCTTCTAGAAGTTTCTTAAGTTCATCATTATACTTATATCTGAAGGGAACTCCTAAAACAACTTCCACAATCCAAAATATACTCATAAGATTTGTAAAGTTAACTATTTAGGAACTGCTGACAAACCACAGCAATCTAGGCGGCATTGAAAAGAAGGGGATGTAGATGAAGCAAATATGGAAGAAGCTCTATATATTACTCGAAAATTAGGAAGGAAATGGTCTAATGGAAAGAGTAGTTTATACTTCTCATGCTAAGATAAAGTTAAAGGTCAGGAAGATCGATGAATTAGAAGTTAATGGAATTTTAAAGTCACCGCAAAAACTGTATTTTGATACGGCAACTGGTGCCTTAGTAGCTATAGGTCCAAGAACATGGTGAAGGATCATTGGCTAATAGTTGTTTACACAATAGAAGGGGATGTGATTAAAATTATGACTGTTATAGATGTTTCATCTATCAATAACTTTATTAGGGGAGCACCTGGAAAAGGGTAGGTGGATTGAGGTAAAATGAAGGTAAACTATGATCCAGAAGCAGACATACTTTACATAATAATCAGGGAGGGCCCCATAAAGGACACAGTAGAAGTGGAAGATGAGATACTTATTGAAATTGCAGAAGACGAAAGCATAGTGGGAATAGAGATATGGAAAGCCTCAAAAAACATTCTAGAACCAATTGAAAAAGAGCTTTCAGCAAAAATTAGAAAATCACTTGAAACAATCGCCAAATAATAAACTATGATGGGATGATGTGAAAGATGATGAAGGGAAGTGCTAAGCTATTCTTCCCACTTAGATATCATGCTAAATTAATGGGCAAACATGGTGCTGAAATGAGCAGCAAAAACTATGTTTAATGCATAGTCGAGTTAAGTTAAAGCTTACGAAACATGCTAAGGACATTATGGTTAAGGGGGAATTAGTGAATCTCCCATTCTCAGCATCGTGAAATCTCTGGATATGATTTTCTGGATAAGCATTTGAGCCTCGTGGTAGCTGTTAAGGGAGATGAGCAAGCACTTGTGGTGGTTTATAACCCTGAAGATGACTACTTCGAAATGGTTACTGCATTCAAAACATCTAAATTGGTTAAACTTATAGGGGGCAGGCTTAATAAAGGATACTGGGTAAGAGTTCTATGAGAACTAGATATGATAGCAAATATGACATATTTTACATAGATATAGCTCCAGATAGGAAGGTGCATGATACCCAACAGCTGAATGATGACATACTCATAGATCTTGATGAGGAGGGAGATATCGTGGGCATAGAAATATGGAATGCCTCTAAGAATATCGTAGAACCAATAGCCGAACAATTAATGGAGAAAGTGAGAAAGTCATTGGAAATTGTTGTTAAATAGTAGGTGTGCACGCATAACCATGTGGGGAAGCTTCATATAGATGTTTTTAATGGTGTGTTATGGTGGTTTTTGAGTGAGGCTGTTTTGGTGAAGATTGAGGAGATTGGGAGGAAGCTTAATGAGTTGATGGATTTCCTTGAAGATGTTTTCTTGATTGTTGAGGAGTACATGTTGTTGAAGGAGACTGATGAGATTGTTAGGAATAAACGTTTCTGCGAGTTGAAGTCCATTAATGAGGTTTAAAATTCTCCTCCATAGAAGGACATATGAATTTTTAAGGGACCTAAAATCAGATGAGAGACAACGCATAATCAAAGTATACATGATAATTCTAGGGAAATCATTATCCGATCAAATTCAGCTTGATGTTTGCATTCTTATAACAAAGTTTATATGTGGCATTTTTTATGGAATAAATGGTGTTAAATGTGGAGGTAATTGTTAAGGTGGATAAGCAGGGTCGAATAATTCTCCCGAAGGATGTTAGGAGGGCTATTGGGGTGGAGGGGGAGATGGAGATGGTGTGTAGGGTTGTTGGGGATAGGATTATATTGGAGAAGTTCTCCATGGAGGATATTCATAAAGCTTTTTCAGAGTTGGAGGAGATTGCTCCAAGCTTAGAATTGGATACCGTGAAAGTTGAGGGTGAAGATAAGTATGTTGACAGGGAGTATGCGCTACGCAAAATTGGAATTCGAAGCATTAGTTGATGTTGGCATCATAGTCCTCGCACATTTCAGAAATCCTGCACGAAAATATGCAGCTCAACTGCTGCTCGATGCACTTACACTCAAAAGGCGCATCTTAATCCCCGTGAGCACGTATATTGGAGCCTACATTATAATGACGAAGTACCTGAAACTTAGAAGTGTCAATGTAGCAAAGGCTTTATTGAAAACTCTATCCGTTGAATCCCCAGCATTCTATGAGAATCTCCCTAAGGATATTGTGGAAAAAGCTATACTTTCAGCGTCGGAGTTAAATGTTTCCTCGTGGGACTGCTATCTAATAGAGTTAGCCAAGAATCTCGGAATAAACAAGATATATACGATAGACGAAGAGCTGGCAGGGAAAGTTAAAGATGTGAATATTGAAAATCCAATTCCAAGAGACATTATGAGAGAATACCACCAATATGTTCGAGAGAGAATAATGTAAAAGATTCATGTGGGAAAATTTATAAAGTGTGGAAGCCTCTTATGATGGTGGGTGTTTTAATCTCCTTGAAGCTAGCATTACCTAAAAAGATTGAAGAAAGACTTAAAGAGGAATCTGAAAGAACTGGAGCTTCGGAGGAGGAGCTGATAGTTGAGGCTTTATTAAAAGCATTTGGAGAGCCCCTCAACCCGGAGGTTAAGGTTGAGATGCATTTAAAATTGTCGGAGAAATACATGATGGAAGCAGAAGAATTCTTAAAGAAGGGGGATCTCGTTCAGGCATCGGAGAAAGCGTGGAGGGCGGCTTCTCAAATTGTGAAAGCTCTTGCAGCAAGGGAGGGGAGGGAGCTTAGAAGCCATGGGGAATTGCATAAGGAAGTTGCCAGAATCACCGGAGAAGCAAAGGATGAAGAGATAAGGTCTCTCTGGCAGTCTGCTGGAATGCTTCATCAGAATTTCTATGAAAACTGGCTTCCTCCGGAAATGGTCAAAGGAAACATCGAAGACGTGAAAAAGTTTGTGAGAAAACTAAGGCAACTGTTAAAATGATGTCAATTTAAATAGGGGATAGCTTCTGGGCAATAGGATGCTTAGACTGTTAAACACTACATCTTAAACAAGTAATTAAGTTAAATTGATAGTCTCCAACTATTTATTCATGTTGACTTAAAGATTAAAGCGAATAAAGGTAAGTTCAGGCCAACTAATATTCCAATATTCATGAGTGATGCGAGGAAAATTTCGGGAATTAGGTTTTAAGTTGCGAAGTCTCTTGAGGATACATGTTTATGTGTGGGGTGTCAGTTTTGAGTTGATTAAATCTTTTCATGGGCATGTTTAGTGAATCTGATATTGCAACCTCTATTACCTTTCATTTCTGTTTTCCTCATACATTTTCGTTTTACTTAGCGTCTTCATGCTTCTATTTAGAGCATTAATAAGTTGAGAAAGTTATTATAATTCAGTTCTACTATGATATTGTGGATGCTAATGTGCTCTATGAATTATGTTGAGCTTTTATATAAGCGTAGTAGAATGTTTTATGATTATGCAATTGTAGCTTTTGAGAGAGGCAACTACGATATGACTGTGTTTATGTGTGAGCAAGCAGCTCAACTCAGCTTAAAGGCCATTCTCCTCAGAATTCTGGGATTTATACCGAGAGTGCATGGAATTAGAGAGCTTCTTGGATCATTATCTAAAGCTCTGGAAGGTCTTGGTAAAGCAGAACTTTCATTGAACATATCAAGATTTGTTGAAGGTAATAGAGAAGATCTTAGATCCCTTGAAGAAGCTTATACGAGTTCAAGGTACATAGCTAGAGTTTATGAAAGGGAAGATGCATTAAGATCTCTGAAGGTTGTTGAGAAGTTGTTTAAGCTTATTGAGAAGGTTGAGGGTGATGTCTTCCCCCATTAATGATATAGCTGTAGAGACCCAAGTTTGGAGGCTTAAAGAGCTTTTGAAGTGGCGTAAATATATTGAAATACTAGTTGAAGCGGTAAGGGAAGTTTTTGATGGAGATGTGGAAGTTTATGTTTTTGGCTCAGCAGTTGAGGGTAGACTTACAATTGATAGTGACATAGATGTAGCTATAGTGGTTAGGGAGGTTCCTAAAAGTGGTTTGGAGAGAGCTAGGTTGCTTGACAAGTTGTGGAGAATTATGGAGTCAAGTGGGGTACCATGGTGGTATCCATTTGAAATACACCTTCTAACCAAAGAAGAACTAACACTATTACGCGACTCTAAGCTTGTTAAAGTCTTATAAAGCATAATTTAGTAATAGTTTCAGGGCTTTTAATCATGAGGATGCTTGTTTTCACAACACTAAAGATAAAGGGTATGAAAACATATACCGTATCAGGATTGGAGATCTGAGAATAGTTTATGAAGTAGATTGGAACGAAAAATATCATCATTACTTCGCACCATTTTCCGAAGTAATTGAGTAACTTGTAGATGTTAAGTTTCGGGATAATCACCATATAATTTCTACCCCTTTCCTCCTAGCAATATGTGATAAATCTTTATCTCCCGTTACAATTGGTGCGTTAAGTTCTAATGCCAGCCATATTATTGTGGAATCCACGATGCTTAGAGATCTACCTTCCAATTCTGGGTTTCCCCTAAGCATTT
>Ga0326760_1001541_pt1 | contig 10269 bp, 10 predicted proteins | sample GCREP_S_FD_207668 | JGI IMG/M metagenome (GOLD analysis project Ga0326760, IMG submission 207668) | Hot spring sediment microbial communities from Geyser Creek Basin, Yellowstone National Park, WY, United States - GCR.EP_S | ecosystem: Environmental > Aquatic > Thermal springs > Near-boiling...
TGCCGTGGTCCGAGGTCCCCATGTCCCAGTCGTTCTCCTTAGCTATCTCCTCAAAAAGCTCGTAGTCCAGCACGGTGGACTTGTTGAGGATAAAGAGATCGACATCTCTGGGGTCGTATTTGATATTGTATACCAGCGGAAGAACCGCGCTACCGACGAGGACGTGGTCCACCCCTCGTTTGTTAAGCTCCTCAGAAACCCGCCGCAGGGCGTGTTTGTATTTGTCAAGTTGCATGTCCCCCAAACTACCGGTGTTTTATCTTCTCCATCCACCTTTTTATGGCCTCTGCGAGTTCTTTATAGCGCATGAACCCCTCCAGATGTCCCTCGTAACACTCTATCATCACCACACCGTCGCTCCTGCGGTACACCTTCGGTTCTCTCCCCGTGAGGGCTTTGATCAGCGCCGAGAACCTTTCAGCGTCTTTCTCTCTGCCGCCGGGGGCGTCGGCCCTAGCTGTGGCGAAGCCTAAGGCCGCGTTGTCTCTGCCGTATCTGCCGTATGTTATTACGTACTCGCGCCTCACGCGGTCTACAATGTGCTCGCCCTCTACGCGGCCCACCTCCGCCGTTATCCTAATCCTTAGCAACTTTCTGCCGCCTCTGTCCTCCTCAACGGCTTCTCCGCCTATCACCTTCACCACGTATTTCTTGCCGTCCACTTCTACCTCCTTCACAAAGCCCTTCAACGTCAGGGAGCCCCTCTCCTTGCCCTCCTTTACGATCTCCTCGGCTTTCTTGCGCACGTCGTCGCCCGCCTCCTCCGCCCTCTGGAGTATGCGCTCCACAAAGTCCGCCGCCAGACTCCTCTGCTCTTCATCCTTGCCGTATACGGAGAGCCATGCGGTGCGCTCAAGGCCCTCTTTTAAGATTTTTACGCACCCCGCCTTCCCGCCCTCCGGCATCTTGACTGAGAAGTGCTTGCCCTCCTCAAGCCCCATGTTCTCAAGTCGTTGCTTTTCACGCTCTATGCTGTTGCGGTCAGTGGAGCCGAATCTAACCACTAGCGCGCCGCTACGCGCAAGTTGCACATCGTACCTGGGCCAACCCTTCATCAGCGTGACCCCCCTCTCCAGCTTCTCCAGCCAGCCCCCAGCCCTACCGGCGTCTACCCAGTCGTTCTCCACAGTCTTCCTAACGATATTGGCAATGACATTTCTAAGCTCCTTGTACCCAGTTGCAAGCCTGTCGGTGGTGACTCTGATGTACCACACATCTCTGTCTTTCCTCTTCTTCACCTCTGCGCCGACGCCCGCAAGTCTCAGCAGGCGGGCCGCGAGCTCAACGCGGCTACGGTCCGTCGATTGGAATTGGAGGAAAAGCTCTTCCCACAGATAGACGTTGTACTTTATCTTTGTATCGCTCTCCGATATTGTCAAATCGGCGGCGACGAGGCCGCCCTCAGTCCTCCTCCTCAACCCCTCCCAGCTGACGCTGAGCCCCTCGACCCCGAGCTTCATGGCCTCATCCAGTTTGTGGTTCTTAAGCCTATCGTCTCTTTCAAGCAGAGGAGGACCGTGGAGGAAGTAGAGACGGGCCAGCCTGTCGGCATCGCCGCCGGACGCAATGACTTGGAATGTGCTCCTGACTCTCCTCACCTTCGCCTCTATGCCGTAGGCCGCTAAGACGGCCCCCCAGAGCAAGGCGATTTCGCGCTCGCCGCTAGTCAAGCCAACCACCCTCATCGCCGCAGATACGTGCCCGTCGCCGTCTATTGCGCCGGAGACCACCGCGCCGAAGTACCTCAGCGTCGTCTCGTTTACGCCCAGCCTCTCCGCCTGGATAAGCAGAAGGGCAAGCACGACGACCTTCCTTGCGACCTTGTTGTCGTTCAGCCTATCCCTCAGCGCCTCCAGCCTGCGCCTGAGCTCCTCCCACACATTTTCCCCGTCTTTCTGCATGTCTCTTGACGTCTCTTGCCCGCCCTTGCGCCCCTCCGGCGCATCTCTGCCCTTCGGCACCAAGAGTCTCTCCAACTCCTCCTCCTTCAACACCTTACGTAGCCGACTCACCGTGGCATCCACCACGAGGCCCCAGTTCTCCGCAACCCGCCGCTTGAGGCCATCCCAGCTCTCCGCCTTAATGCCCAGCATCTTAAGCCACCCGCTCTCCGCGCTTCTTCTGATTGTCTCGTCGAGCTTTTCGAGGGGGGTCTCAACGTCAACCACTAGCTTAGGCCCCTCAAGAGTCAAGTTCATGCGGAGCCCTACGACTTTGGACCAGTCGAACAAGGCGTGAGTCTCAGCCAATTGCCACAGATGAGAGGTGCCCATCATCAACCGCCCTTTACTTATCGCCACGTCGGAGTCAACCCAGCCCCCCATGTAAGAGAAGCGGTCTTCCACAGGTATACGCTCCCCCACCTCCTCAGCCGCCTTCATCCCCGCTTCAAGCTCTTGCTTGGAGAACTCCAGCCACCTCTCCATGTCGAAGATCAGGGTGTAGGCTATGCCCGCTTCCTCCCCCTCTCCCACCTTTGAAATCCTCAGCAATATGCCCAGCTCGTCGAGCCCGCCGCCCTCCTCAAACCTGTAGAGCCTAAACACGTAAGCTGACTTGGCCTTCTCAAGCATCAGCACAAGCTTGCCGCCTTTTGTGAGCTCCTTGATGAGGCGGCTGTAGTGGTCGGCGCCGGGCTTTAAGAAGAGGCGGCGGAGACCCTCCGCCACCAACTTCTCCACCGTTACGGGTCTCTCCACCCACGCCTTTTTGGTCCTGTCGTACGCTGTCTTCGGCGGATAGTAGAAGGGCCAAGCAGACCCACCCACCTCAAGCCAGTACCTAACCGCCGTGCCGAAGGCACCCCTCCTACCCAACGCATACTCCCTATAGGCGATTAAAGCGGCGTAAGCCTTAACGCCGAAGTTTACGTCGTTAAACTCGGAGAGCTCCGACGCCGTCGCCTCAGCCAGCCTCCTCGCCGCCTCCTCCTCGACGTCGAGGAGGTCCCCCAGACCGTACTTTACAGCGTATTCATTCAGCCTCTTCCTGAGAGCACTCAAGGCGTTTTCGAAGGCCTTGCCCTCCTCCTCGGCCAGCTGTTTTATCTGTCCAAGGTCAGCCATGTACACAACCCGCTTAAACAGCCCCTCGCCCACCTCCACCCTACGCACCGTCTTCTTAAGCCCCTCCGCGTATTCTCCCAATGCAGACCTGTAGACGCCGAAGGCCTCTTCCAGCGCGAGCGCCGCGTAGAAGAGGCCCTTCTTCTTCCTCTCATCAAGTTCTCTATACGCCTTGCTGTGAATAAGCCTACTCTCTTCAGACTCCTTCGGCAGTATCAACACCCTCAGCGACTCCCAAGGCTCCGCCAGCTTTATCCTACCGGCGTTGGCCGCCTTGGCGATTTTTTTCCTTGAACTCTTCGTAGGGGTCTGAGGCCTTCATAAGCATATTAAACACCTCCTCCCTAGAATACTCCTTAACGCCGGCGGCTACAAACGGCGTCAGAGACGCCGCATATGCCAACTTCTCCATCTCAATCAAACCCCACAGATTCAACGCAACCGACAGCGCAACTACCCCAGCCGTCGCGGCGGCCATGAGGAAGAGATACGCCTTATGCTCATCCACCCAAGCCAACACCCTCGCCACCGCCTCCACAAACAGCTCCACGAGGCGCTGGACAGTTATCTTGACATGTTCGAACACATCCTTCGCCGCCTCATACAGCGTTTTGGCGGCCCTCTGCACATACTCAACAGCCTCTCTAAACCGACCCACCTCCACGAGCGCCACGGCGGAGGCGACGGAGGAGATAACGGCCTCTCCGTAGAGGCCGCTGTACACGGAGTACGGCGCCGCCGAGAGTCCGGCTGAGGCGGCTTCTCCGCGTCTACGCCACACCCCATGCGCCGGTTTAAAAACAACTATACGCGAAGAAATCCTTGCTGTAGACATTCGGCGTGGAGTGGGTTGGGAAGTGGCTGAACCTTAGGGAGAGGCTGGTGGAGATGGCCAAGACACTGCGCAGATATCCGTGGATGGTGGAGGTGGTAAAACAAAGGCCCATGAGCATTCTCCACTCCTACGCGGTGGAGGTTTACGTGGCGGTGGATGGGTCGGAGGCGTGTATTTCGCTTAGCCAGTCGAAAGCGTACTGCGCCCAAAACGGCTCGGTTAGGGAAGTCAAGCTGGAGCTGGAGTTCAGCCGATACGAGACATACGAAGAGAAGATAAGAGAGGTGCACCGCCCCAAAGGACTACTGGCATACACCACAGCGGCCAGGGAATACGTGAGACTCATCTAGCCGTTAAACTATGGGTCTCTTTATAACTATTTACGGCGCCGCCTATTTAATATATATATATCTATATTTTGAGTGTAGTCAGTAACACTTATTAACCCCAGTTAAACGATATTACATGTTACTTAATGATGTAATCGATCAGCTGGTTAACATAGAAAGATGCTTGAAAAAAGATAAAACACTGTTTATACGTATTGACATAAATTCACCTATTGTAAATGGAAAAATAGTTGATGATTTTAGAATAAGAGCCCACGCCTTCACGTTGCGCCTAGTTTCAGACGCAGGTGCCCGCGCCGTGGTCCTTGCGCACCAGGGCAGACCTGGACAAGACGACTTCACGTCGCTGGAGTTGCACAAGCCCTACCTCGAGAAGCACCTGGAGAGACCCGTTAAATTTGTCGATGACGTAGCAGGTCCTGAGGCGAGGAGGCAGATAAAGGAACTACGCGGCGGGGAGATACTCCTGCTGGAAAACGTGAGGATGCTGTCGGAGGAGGTGATAGAGAGGGTGCCGGAGGCGCAGGCCGAGACCTTCCTAGTCCGCAAGCTGGCGCCGCTTGGGGACTACTTCGTCTTCGACGGATTCGCGGTGGCCCACCGGTCCCAGCCCAGCGTTGTGGGGTTCCCACTGGTAATGCCGTCGTGTATGGGCCCCGTCTTTGAGAAGGAGCTCCGGGCCTTGAGCACTGTGTTTGAGAAACGGGGGAAGGGGGTGACGCTTGTGGCTGGTGGCGCCAAGATCCCCGACACGTTGAAGGCCATGGAGCAACTCCTAAAAAACGGCCTTGTGGAGAGGGCGGCGGTGGGGGGCTTGGTGGGCTTCGTCTTTGCCGTGGCGAAATACGGCATAGTGAGCGCCCCCTTGAAACAGGTGATAGAGAAGGGTGGTTACTTGCCATATATAGAGAGGGCACGGCAGATACTGAGTAAATACGGGTCGCAGGTACAAACGCCGATAGACTTCGCCGTAAATCAAAACGGCAGAATCGACGTAGATGTGTACTCGCTCACGCAGGCGCCGCTCGACATCGGGAGGTCCACTGTTCTGCTGTTTAGAGAGGTTATCGAACAGAGCGAGATCGTTATCTTCAGCGGGCCCATGGGCTACATAGAAGACGACAAGTTTGCAGCGGGCACCGCGGAGTTGCTCAGATCAGCCGCGAACAAACGACTCATACTCGGCGGCGGACACACCATACTCGCGGCCGAGAAGGCCGGCGTCATAGACAAGGCCTACCACGTGTCGACAGGCGGACGCGCCTTCATCCAGACGATAGGAGGCGAGGAGATGCCCGCGGTAAAAGTGTTATTAACATCCGCGAAGAAGTTCTGGACATGATAAGGGTAGGCGTAGTAGGATACGGCACCATCGGCAAGCGCATCGCCGACGCGGTGGCGGCCCAAGACGACATGAAGGTGGTGGGGGTGCTGAAAACAACGCCGGATTACGAGGCCAAGGTGGCCCTAGCGCGCGGCTACGCGGTCTACACGTTGCCGGACAAGTTCGACAAGTTCAAGAAGGCGGGCATAGAGCCCGCGGGCACCATAGAGGACTTGGTGAAAATCTCAGACATCATAATCGACGCGACGCCGGAGGACGTGGGGCGCGAGAACAAGGAGAGGCACTACCAGAGGTTTGACAAACCTGTAATTTTCCAAGGCGGCGAGGAGGCCGACGTCGCCGAGGTCAGCTTCAACGCCCTCGCCAACTACGAAGAGGCCAGGGGGAGGCGCTACGTGAGGGTCGTCAGTTGCAATACCACGGGCATAACCAGAGTCCTCTCGGCGCTTCTGCTAAACGGCATGGGGGTGAAAAAGGCCAGGATATTCATCGCGAGAAGGGGGGCCGACCCGAAGGAGCATAAGAAGGGGCCTATAAACGACGTGGTGCCCAACCCAGCGACTGTGCCCAGCCACCACGGCCCAGACGTCCAGACCATACTCAGGGACATAGACATAGTGACGATGGCGGTGGCGGTGCCGGTCACCATCATGCACATGCACATGGCATACCTAGAGCTGGACTCCACATATACGAGAGACGCCGTGTTAGAGGCCTTCGCCAAGACCCCACGCATCTACCTGGCAGACGTCGGCGCCGGCTTCCAGAGCCTCGCGCAGATAATTGAGTACGCCAGAGACCTCGGCAGGCCTAGGGCGGACTTCCCCGAGGTTGCACTTTTCCGAGACTCTGTAACTGTGAGGGGCAACGAGCTTTATTTGATGTACGGCGTCCACCAAGAAAGCATAGTCGTTCCGGAGAACGTAGACGCCATAAGGGCAATCTTCGGGACGTTGCCCAAGTGGACGTCTATCGAGAAGACCGACAAGACACTTAAATTATCCACAGACGGTAAGGTGTATGCCTGACGAGCCCTACTACGAGCTGGCTTATAAATTCCGCCGCATATTAGTGCCCGTATCCCCTATGAACCCAGCGAGATTAAGGGAGTTGTTAAACGTCGCGGCGGACTTCGGCGAGAGATACGGCGCCGACATAGTCTTTCTCTATGTTGCGTCAAGCGAAAACGAACCTGTCACAGAGCAGCTGAAAAACGCCGTAGAGGAATACATGGGTAGAAAAGGCGTTAAACATGCCTTCAAGGTGAGGAAGCTTGGGGAGGGGGAGACCGTGGCTTCTGAAATCGTAAAGGAGCTGTCTGAAAACAGTTACGACATGGTGATTTTGCTCTCACGCGGCTACTACGGCGCTTCTGCCTTGCTGTATAACAGCACGTCAGTAGCCGTGGCGCTTGCCGCCAACACCTCAGTCCTGATACTGCGATAAAAGGCTTTAGTTTACGGACACCTCGTAGAGTAGGACCACTACGCCGCTGTAACGCGCTGTACCAACTCACCCTAAGGAGACTGAGGGCTCGAGGTATATCTGAGGCGCTACCTCCTAAGCTCAGCCGCAGGACCTGCCTGCACAGTGTGGGCTCCAGAGGCGTATCCAAACGGAGTAGAGTGCCGATAAGCTTCGTGGGAAATTATTTTTTAGACTATGGCTGGTGAGGAGTGTGAAGATCGGCGCGGCGGTGTCGCCTTATCAACACTTCGGTTTTTGTAAGTGTGATATGCCGGACGAGCCGGGGGCCTACCACCTGCTTTTTTACGAAGAGGACCTCGACGTGGCGAGAGGAATTGGGCTAGACGTCTTTCGGACTGGGGTAGAGTGGGCGTTGATAGAGCCGGCGGAGGGCCGCTACGACAAGGAAGCCCTCCGGCTTTTTCGCTACTACCTCTCTTCCATAAGGCGGAGGGGGCTTAGGAGCTGGGTTACTCTCCACCATTTCACAAACCCGAGGTGGGTCTGGAAATACGGCGGCTGGGAGTCTAGGGAGGTGGGGAGGCGTTTTCTCGCATACGTGGAATACGTGGCGAGGGAACTCGGGGATTTGATAGACGTGGCGCTGGTCTTCAACGAGCCGAATATGTACACGTTTTTAGCTTACGTAAAGGGCGATCTGCCCCCCTTCGGGTTTCTATCGCTGAGACACATGCAGAGGGCGTCGCAGGTAATAGACGAGGCGATACTGGCCGCAAGAGACGTGTTAAAGTCGTATGGACTGCAGACCTCATTTACCTACTCATTTACTAGATTTGAAACGAAGAACATATTGATTAGGCCGGTGCTCTATTTTCTAAATAGGCAAAATTCGAAATATATGGATATGTTTAAGGAGATGGACTACACCGCGGTGAATTTCTACGTGGTGGGGAGATATGACGACTTTGCGCTTAGGTTTGTGCTGAGGCCGCGGGGTCTGCTGGAGGTGAAGGCGCCGACACCGCTGGCCGTGACGGAGTTCGGAATAGCGACGAGAAACGAGGAGCTGAGATACCGATATCTATGCGCCATGGCCTCCGTGTTGAAGGAGGCGAATGCGACAGCAGCCATCTGGTGGAGTTTTCTGCATGGATACGAGTGGGGGCTGGGCTACCAGCCCTTCTTCGCCCTTGTGGACGTGCTGGGGACGAGGCGGGTCGTCACGCCGCTGGCCAAGGTGTTCAGGACCACGCTGGAAAATCCGCCGCGTTGTGTTCTAGACGAGGTGGACCTCGGCCTGGAGTGGCGTTGGCTTACATGAAGTCGTCTAGCGAAGAGGAGGCGCCGAAGGGGGTCTCGAGTACACGCTTAATTACGGCGTGGCGTTTCTCGTCGACATCCCACGACTTGTAGTTGAGCAACGCATTTAGCGGAGTTCCGTATTTTCTCAGAAGCTCCTCGGCGCGTTTAGGGCCGATGCCGGGGAGCGACGCCAGGAGCGCAATCTGGAGACTCTTGATATCAGCCCTCTTCTTAACAGTGGGGGTCCTGACGCCGCTTTTTGTCTCCTTTTTAGCGGCTAGACAGAGGAGAGCCCCGGTCTGTGCCTTGTCCTCGGTGTAGAGGACCCCTATCTCCATCCCGTGGAGAGCAAGTTGCGCGCCTAAGACGGCGTTGGGCGAGATCTTCCTAAACCGGAGTTCTTCCCACAAATTGCCCTCAACCACCATGACGGGCCTCAGCCCGGCTCCTCGGAGGCGCGCGGCCTGGTCGAAGAGACGCCCGTCTATAATCGAGTTTACGAAGTCCCGTGCGCTCTTCCTCTCGAAGACGAATCTGCCGGCTACGTAGTCGCCCACCTCCAGCTTCGTCTTTACGACCCCGCAACCCGATTCCTTGATGTGGCGTGTAACCTCCTCTGCGTGTTCCCTAGTATCGACGAGGACTACTGGTTGCACTTACTGAAGAGTTTCGTGTTTGGCTTTCCACTCCGTTACGTCTTCCTTCCTCCCTACGACCACCCACGCTATGGTTTTCGAGAGAGGTCTCGTCTCCGCGATTATGACCTTGTCGCCCGGCTTCACCTCTATGCACTCAGGTACCCTAACTCTCATCCTCCTGCGGCGGCGCTCGTAACGGTTGTACTTAGATATGTACTGAACCCACTCGTGTGTCACCACGGCGGCTTTATGCATCCTCACCTTCTCCACCGTGACCTCCAACAGCTTGAGCCTCACCTTAAGATGCCCATGCCAGGGACACAGAGGGTCGTCGCACACGGCGGCTGGAGGCAAGACGTAGGGGATGCCGACGTCTCTCACACGGATCTTCTTCCCCTGCGGCAGAGCGATGACGTCGCCGGTTTTAGGCCTTGACTGGAGCTTTACGACCGTCATATCACTTCGCGGCTATGTGTAGTGAGGATCTTGTTGCCTTAAGGCCGGGCTCGCCGTGTTGCACGACCTTTGTAGTGAGGGCAAATTCGCCGAGGTAGTGCCCTATGTGCCAAGGCGATATGAACACAGGTATATACGTAATCCCGTTGTAGACCTGGATCGTGAGGCCCACCATCTCAGGGAGTATTATCATGTCTCTGCTGTGGGTCTTAATCGTCACCTTCTTCCCCTGGGCGGCCAAACGCTTCGCCTTCCTGATTTTCTCCAATAGCTTTCTATGTTCAGGCTTCAAGCCTCGTTTCAAACTCCTCCTCTGGCGTGCTGGGAGGAGTTTAATAAACTCATCCATCGACATATTCAGCAACTCCTCCAGGGTTTTTCCTCGGTATCTAAAGGTGCCCCACTCCTCCGGCGGGATGACAGCAGGCGTAATCCACCCCTGCTTCCCCTTCTGCGCCTCTTGCTCCTTTGAAGACATTGATGCGGCTTATTAATACTGTTTAAAAGCTTTTATCCGACATCATGCGTTGCCACTAGGCGACGCCACGCGCCAGAGCCGCCGCAACCTATTTGGCGCTTGAAAAATTATAAATAACTATCGCCGTGGTTGCCATGCAAGTCGATTACGACGTGGTAATAATAGGTGCAGGCATCGCCGGACTCTCGGCGGCGCTTTACGCCGCGAGACAACGGCTCAAGACTCTGGTAATAAGCAAAGACTTGGGGGGACAGCTCAACATGACGACGCTGATTGAGAACTACCCCGCCATCGCCAAGATTTCGGGGCCTGAGCTCGCCAAGCGCGTGGAGCAACAGGCGAGAACGTTCGGCGCCGAGATCATATTCGACG
>Ga0326760_1001542_pt1 | contig 10269 bp, 8 predicted proteins | sample GCREP_S_FD_207668 | JGI IMG/M metagenome (GOLD analysis project Ga0326760, IMG submission 207668) | Hot spring sediment microbial communities from Geyser Creek Basin, Yellowstone National Park, WY, United States - GCR.EP_S | ecosystem: Environmental > Aquatic > Thermal springs > Near-boiling...
TATTTTCTTCATCATAAGTTATAGTTGGAATGATAGCTTCGACTTCTTTTCTATTGTCAATTGTTTTGTTCACCCTAACTTTGTATTTTTTGCTTGTAGTTGATTTTGTTTTGTTTGTTTCTAGAGAGGAATTTGAATGAGAGAGCAATTTAACTTTTGGCAAGCTTATGTTTTCAATTCTCTCTTCATCAAAATTTATTGTAATATTTTCCTCACTAATCGAAACATTTTCTGGCAAATAATAAACAAACCTTTTTATTGGAGTTATTGGTTCGTCTTCTTCAACTAGGTTTTCTCTAGATTCGTATTCAAGCGTTCCATTTTTGAAAGTATAATTGAAGGGAATGAAAACTTTTAGCTCACAATTTTCCTTACAATCAAATAATATTTTCTGATATTCTAGCTCAACTTTTCCTTCTTTTGGCAATGAAGGATCTCCGAACAAGAAAAATTCTAGTAAAGATTTCTTTTTTATTCCTGGTTTTGTTGTGTCAAAAGGATCCCAAGTGAACCAGTCTGAGCGAAAAGAGTTTAGCGCATAAACTAAAGACTTACCAATAGTGTTTTCACTTGAGAAAAATCTTGAGTCAATTTCTCCGCTAAAAGGAGCGTAGTTTAAAGCTGAAGCTCCAATAAAACTTGCTGCTCCATTTTCTAAAAATTTATCTTTCATTTTTCCTAAAGCCGAAAAATCTGAATTATCCCAAACAATTCTTGCGTTTATCAAAGGAATGTCTTCTGGAAGAAAAACTTTACTTCCATTATATTGATAGTTTGTAATTTGTTGAGTCCAAAATTTGTACTCCAGTATATCTCCACTTTCTTTAAAGTTATTCGGCAAAATCCATAAGCTTCCATTTCCCAAGCCTTCATAGTAAATTATCGAAGCCTTTGGCATTTCTTCGATTAAATTTTCTTTCGTTAATTCTGGCCAAGGATTAGGCCAAAGCATTCCAACAATTTTAATAATATCGTTTAAAGTAATGCTTTCATTTTTTGCTTCCTTTTGAGATAAGTAGTATAAAGCATCTTCATAATTTTCTCCAAAAGTGCTCCAATCGTATTCAAAATAAGTTTGCAAAGCTTCGCTTGCAATCTGAGAACCTTTTAAGAAAAGCAGAACATTTGCTAAAAGTGTTGATAAACTTTCAGAGACATACTTTTCTAAAACTTTCTTCAAACCTTCATAAGTTAAAATGAACTTTGTGATTTCACTAGTTTTTAATTGGCTTAAGAAAGCTTTGTGGTTTGTTCTTTGTTCTACTAATCTGTTAACATCATATCCTTTTTTCTCCAAAATTTCAGCAACGTTTCTTGCGTTTAACATTCCTCCTCCACCATAGACTAAAATTGAGAAGTAGTCGTTGTACAAATATTCGCTTGCTACCAAAGCTTTTTTGCTAGTATCTAAATAGCCTCTTGAGAAAATTAGAGAAGATAAGCTTTCATCTTCTGGCAATCTTCCAATTGCAAAATCTAGATAAGTATCGTCGTTTATGTCAGCATAAGGAATGTCTGAAATGAATTTATCTCCATCTTCTTTATCTTCTGCTTGAATAATTCCTAAAAATTTTTGTTGTTCTACAGGATCTTCAACTTCAAAGCTTGGTGAGCCAATTAGAAGCAAATAATTTCCTCTTAGAATGTTTTGAGAGTTGTTAAAAAGAAAACCAAAAGAATTTAACTTTGAAACTTTTTGCTTTAAAATTTGTTTTATCTCGCTTGCATTGTTTGAATTTGTTAAAACTATAAAGCCATTTCTCAAGGAAGAAATTATTGAAGAGTAAGCAATTGGCTTTGATAGTATGATGTAATTAATGTTGATTCCTTTTTCTTTTGCTAGCTTTAAGTAAAAATCTTCTATTTCTTCTGTTGAGTTTTGAGAAAAATCTAAAACTGAATTTTCTTTTTCGAAAACTATTGGCAAGTTTAGTAAAGAAGCTATTTGAGAAGCATAAATGTATTTTTCTATAGAGTCAGCATAAACTCCCTTTTTGTTTTCGAAAAATTGAATCAAATCTTCTCTTGAAATTTTTATTGTTGAATAATTTTTGATGTTTAAGCTAATGTTTCCTAGAAGAAAGATTTGTTGTGGTTTGAAGAGTTCAATAAAATGATTTATTTGTTTTTCGTTGTTATCAAAAACTAAAACTGGTTGTTTTAAAGGTGCTAAGGAAACAATATTTTTCCAATCTTTATCAACAATGAAAAGGGGTTTTTCTAAAACTCTAACTATTGAATAGCAAATCGTTTGGTTTTCTACATTTGTTGCGTTTGTATAAATTGAAACACAATGAAAACCAATTGATTGGTTTAATTCTTCGTCTATTATTGCTTCTTCGTAGAATGTTTGATTTAGGAAAAGATTGTTATCAATGAAAATTTGCAAGTAGAAAGTTTCGTTTAGGGAATGAAGGGAAATGTTTAGAGGAATTTGTGTATAGGGTAAAGTGGTGAAATAGGTTTTGTTGAGAGGAGAAAAAATTTGCATACCTTCAGAGAGGAAAGAAACTTTTGTATACTCTGTCTCACTACACCACGCTGAGTTAACTCCTATTCCTGTGATGCTTTCTTGAGGAAGCGAAATGTTAAATATAAGTGAATTATTGAAAAATCCTAATATTTTTTCATTATCTCTTACAAGTTTAAAAACATACCATTCATTTTTGGATGGCAGGTATCCATCTTTTCTTATTATTTCTTTTCCATTCAAAGAAAAAATGAAAACTTTAGAGTATCCATCTCCCCACCAGGAGTATTCACCAGTGGTCGTACGCACTATAATATGCAGACTACCATAATCTCCATTTATCCATCTTCCTTTTGATTCAGCTATCCAATGTGATGAAGTAATATTGTGTGTGAAAGTAAATCTGGGCCAAGTTGTTCTGCTACAGTCATTTTTAAGAATTATTGAGTAGCCAGTCAAGTTAATGTAATTTTCGTCAGAAATGTACCATCCAGCTTCTTCCATTTCTTTTACATTGTGATAGTTAAACTCGTCAATAAAAAGATAGGCATATGCATGAGAAGTTAAACCGACAATAAAGAAGAAAAGAGGAAGGAAAAGCAGTAATGTATCTCTGAATTTCATTAATATGAATTGTTAGAAGGAAAGAGTTTAATTGCCATAAGATTGTTATAATTTACTTTTAAGATTCCTCAATAAGGTTTATTTTTAATGCTTTCTATTTCTTTAATGCGAGTTGCCATAATAAGTAGCTTTAGAAAGAATTGTGGAATTGGTATATATACATTCGAGTTTCTTTCTCATCTTTTAAAATATCAAAGTATAGAAGAGATACACCTACTTACCCATACAAATTCCGATACTGAACTTGCTTCGAAAAAATTAAAAATTTATAAAGTTATAAATGAAGGATATCCTTTTTATACCTCTAAGTTATTACCTCTCCTTAGAAAAATAGGACCAGATGTTGTTGATATAGAGTGGGATCATTCCTTATATGCTCCAACCAAACTTTTAGGAGTCTATATCTTTCCTTTGCTTTCTCATCTTAAAGATAAGCTTTTCCTTTCTTTTCATTCTCTCTATCGTTTAGAAGATGTGGAACGCTATTTAATCACAACTACAAGAAATAAATTGATAGGGGAAATAGGAGGTAGATATTATTCTCTTACAAAAGAATTTTTACTTAATAATCTTAAGATAGGAAGAGTATTCACACTCTATGAATACGAGCAAGTAAGAAAAATAAAGAAGAATTTTGTTGTCATACCTCAGGGTATCGAAAATGTGAGAAAATTAGCAGGAGCAAGAAGAGATATTACTACTCTAACTATTTTTGGCTTCATTAGGAGAACAAAAGATTATAAATTAGCAATAGCTTCTCTTTCTCATCTCCCAGATAATTTTAGGCTAATTATCGCTGGTCAACCGAAAGAAACAGAATTGGTGAATGAAATTGAAAAATGGGCAAAGGAATATAATGTTAAAGATAGAGTAACACTCATTCCTAGATTTCTATCTTCAGAAGAAAAAGAAAAGATAATGAAAAGAACAGACATACTTCTTCTACCCTACCTTCTAATTTCTAATTCCGGAGTTTTGCTCGATGGTATAAAATATTGTAAGCCAGTTGTTTCTACAGTATTGCCTGAGGATATCACTCAGCTTAAAATTGGAGCGTATGCAGAAAATGAAGTTGAATCTTTTGCAGAAGCTATCCTTGTTGTAAATAGTAGATACAATGAATTTCAGGAAAACATAAAAATGGTACAACCAAAATTTTTATGGAAGAATATTATTCCACAGATAATAGAAAACTACCAGAAGATCGTAGATGGAGAAAATGCGATATAGTTCTAGGAAATTTTTCCTTAATCAATATGTCATTTCTTTATTTTAAATATCACACGCATTATAATTCTTACAAACCTGTTAGTGTCAAATTTTTTAGCATTTTTCTTACAAGCTTCTGGAGAAAATTTGTATTTATTAAAATTTTTCAACACTTTTAACAGATTTTTTTCATAGTCAGGTTTTAGCACAAGTCCTGTTCTTCCATTTATTATAGTTTCGGGAAGACCACCTTCATTTGAAACTATGGCAGGTTTTCCACAACTGTTAGCTTCAATTGGTACAATTCCAAACGGTTCTTTTTCTGTGAGATATATTACAGCTTTACATCCACCGTATAATTCTTTTAATTTTCGATCAGATGCACTTCCTACATAAGATATGTTTGTGAACTTTTTGGAATAATATTCGACTAGCTTTTTTAGTGGTCCATCTCCTACAATAATGAGTTTCTCATTTTTAATTTTTGCAAATACCCTAAGTGGAATCTCTGGTCTTTTATGAGGTAGTAATCTTCCAACAAATAAAAAGTAGTTTCCTACATTTTTACAGCACTTTTTAAATCTTTTCGTATCTACAGGAGGATAGATAACTTTATCGACTTTGAAACCGTATGATTGATACAATCTTCTTGTATAGTTGGAATTAGCTATTATTAAATCCATGGAATTGAGACATTTTCTTTCAATCCTACTATAAACTTTCACTAACTTTCCGAAAAGTTTGCTAATTATGCTATACTTTTTCCTTTTCATGGCTTCTTGAAAGGGTTCAGAATTTATGTAGTAGATTTTTGGAATGTTTAAAAATGGTGCTAGACAAATTGAATAAAAGCCAGAAAATATAGCAATATCGAATTTTTTTTCTATATACTGCTTGTATTTTTTTAGAAGATTTCCGAAGTAAAATATAGTGAATAATGATTTTATAAGACTAAACTTAGAGAGCATCGTTGAAATAAGGGGGTCAACTGAGATTATATTTTTTGATGGGAGATTTTCATATGTTTTTGATGGAATATAGAGGGAAGAAAATATTTTAACATTTTTGCCAAATGATTTTAGAATTGCAAAAACAACTCTTTCTCCGCCACCCTTTTCAATAAGGAAATCGTGAAACACAGCTATTCTCATTTTTATCTATTTGAGTGTAGTTTAATTATTTTGTTGTTTCTATTCTTTCCCAAATTTTTTCAAAAGATTTTCTTCTAAAAATTAACCAATAAGCTCTAAGCCAAGAAATTAGATAAACGAAGCTAACGATAATCATTTTGTGAAATTTTCTAATTCCATAAACTCTAAACAAATCTTTTATTCCAATGGAAATTTCACTTGAAATTTTCCTTCCTTCAAACCCAAACCATTTTTTAATTTGTAAAAAACCGGCTCTTGTTCTGGATTTTTGCTTTATGAAATCTGAAATTGATGTTGGAAATTTAACATAAACTTTAGCTTTCGGCTCATACTTTATCAAATATCCTTTAGATTTTATCATATAACCAATTAAGGCATCATCAGACAAAACATTCGAAGGAATTTCTTTTATCAAACCATTTCTTATAGCATACAAATAACCAGTTGGATGCCAAAGTTCATTTTTCTTATCTTGTATTTTTCTTATTTTATCAAAAACTTTTTCGCTTAGCTTTGCCCATTCATAAAACAAAGAATTTTTTGAAATTTGATAAATGACTTTTCCAGAAACAGCACCAACTTTCGGATTTTCAAAATGTTTCAAGAGAAATTTAATTGAATTTTTTCCAACTATAACATCTCCATCTGTTAATATTAGAACTTTCCCTTTTGCTTTTTTAAAACCCAAATTTAATGCTGTTGGCTTTCCTTTGCCAGGATCTTTCAAAATTTTTATTCTTTTATCCTTTTCACTAAATTTTTTAGCTACTGATAAAGTTGGCTCATCAGGAGCTATTACAAGAACTTCAGAATTTTTTGGTAGTTGAGAAATTATTTGCTTTATAGCTTCTCCAATGGTTTTTTCTTCTTTAAACGCTGTTATTATTACTGAAATTAATAATTTGTTTTTCATAAATAGTTATGAATGTCAGCATTAAAAAATGGATAATAGTTTTGTTTGCGGTGCAACTAATTATTAAGCTGATTCTTTCTACATCTCCTTACTCTTCCTTTGATGAAAGAGAATACATCGAATTTAAAAATAAAACCAGTGCTATTCCTGAAAGGGCTTTTCTCTTAAAATTTTTATCGCATCTTTTTCCTTCATTATTAATTGGAAGAATTTTTGTTGCAATATTTTCTTCGTTTGTTGTTTTCATCTTACCATTCATAAAAGATAAAGTCATTTCTAAGAATAGCTTGCTTTTCACTTCTCTTATCGTTTTCAATCCTTTATTCTTGAAACTTTCTTCAATGTATTTAACAGATGCTATGTTTTTTACATTTGTTGTAATTTTTGTTTATCTAAAATCAAAGAAAATGGAAACAAAAGCTTATTAATTTTATTGATTTAACTCTGAAGAAAGACAAAAAGAACATTTTAATTCAGTTTATTTTGCTTATACTTTTTGCTCCAGTTATCCTGAAGGGAATTGAGCTCTACTTAATTGCTCATTTGAAAGCAACACCAGAGGCACCATACTTATACTATTTAATTACACCATTTATGATACAAGGATTGCTATTCGTTTTTCTCCTATATGCTTTGATAAAACAATTTGGTAAAAACAGAATTATAGATTTAATTTTTGTAGGCTTTATTTTCTTCTATTTAGTTTTCCATATAGGAGGAACTTTTGCAGATAGATTTAGATACGTTTTACCAACAATTTTGCCTTCTGCTTATTATATTAGTGGTATAGCTCAGAGAAAACTGAAATCAATCGTTGTAATATTCTTAATTCTAGATCTTCTTCTGTTAATTCCTCTATACGACTACAGACCTTTTAGAGAATATGTTAAAGGAATTTTGTATAATTTAACTAAAATTCTTCATTGAGTATTGTTTTTTCTTGAAATAGATTATTCCATTTATAATGTTAGGGAAATATAGAATCGGGTATAGTGTCTTGTAAATTATAGTTCTTGCCAAACATCCTAAGAATTCTTTGTAAATGAAAAGGCAAAATTTTAGTGGTGAAGGATTGAAGTTTTTAAGGAAAAAGTAAGTATTTAGTATATAATACCATTTGAACCATTTTTTAATTCCTTCCGGGGATTCTTTTTCTCCGTGAATTACAGATATTCTCGGATCAAAGAGCAGTTTGTATCCAAACTTTGATATTCTTACTTGTAAGTCTGTCTCTTCTCTATAAGCAGTACCTATGTCATAGTTTTCGTCAAACCCACCAACTTTTTCAAAAACGTCCTTTCTAACTGCAAAGTTGCATCCAGGCAAAGCCTTGACGATTTTTGGTTCTTCAATGTTGGTATCAAAATTTGATATAACTTCTCCTAGAGATGTTATAATACCTATTCTTGATGAAATTAATTTCTTTAATTTTTGAGCTTTTCTTTCTTTAATTTCTCTACCAGAAACAGCACCTATTATATGAATATTAAAATCTCTTTCTAACACATCAAGATAATTTTTGCTTAAAGTTCTTACATCATCATCCAAAAAAAGCAAAATATCTCCTCTAGCCTTTTTTGCACCTTCATTTTTTGCTTTACACCTTCCTCTTCTTTCTTTCGAAAATAAAATTTTCAAAATTTTGTACTTCTTTCTAAGATTTGTAAGGTATTTTCTAGTTTCCTCACTTTTGTCTATAACTACAATGATTTCAAAAATTTCTTTCCTCATCTTGAGTAGATAATTAATGAGCCTTCTTATTTCTTTCTCTCTACCTTCACATGTTGGTATAATAACAGAAAATTTCATCTTCTCGCAACCTTTTCGTATAATTCTATATACCTATCAACTACATAATTCCAGTTGAATATTTTTTCAACTAATATTCTTCCATTTTTTCCTAATCTTTCTTTGTTTTCATAAGCCAACTTTATCTTTTCTATAAGTTCTTTTATATTTCCAGGCTCAACAAGATAGCCATTTATATCATCAAACACACAGTCTGGTAGACCACCTACTCGAAAAGCAACAACAGGTAAACCACATGCCATTGCTTCAAGAACAGTAAGTGGCATACCCTCATAGAAGCTAGGCAAGACAAAAACATCTGAAGAATTATAAAAAAATGGCATTTTGTTGTGAGGCACACTTAAGCACTCAATTACATCAAAATATTTTTTCAACTCATTAATAATATAGTATCCTTTTTCTGTTGAAACCCTGCCACTCCATATAATTTTTATTCTTCCATTTCCTTTTCTTAATTTCTTCATGGGTTTAAATTTCTCAGGATCTACTCCATTTGGTATGTAAATTGAGTTGGGTAGCCATCTTTGTGCTTCTCTTGAAACAACAACGTTAATATCAGAAAGTAAGTATCTTAATTTTTCCAAAAAACCGGAAATTAATGCAGATTTTCCCCCTAGTAATATAAACCTTCCCCATGACGAGCCATGGTAAGTTGAAACTATTGATTTACCAGATGTTAATGAATGCAATGAAAACTCGTGTAGATGAATTACATCCACATCTTTAGGTGGCTTATATTTAAACCATATGTACATTTTTTTCTGCCGATAAGATTTGAAAAATCCCTTTGGCTCAGAAATTATAACTTCATGACCTCTTGATTCTAATATTCTACTTACTTCTCTTATCCAGGTTTCTACACCACCAACTTCGGAAACTGGATACACCATTAAAATTCTCATAGTATTTTTTTCCCTCTTTGAGATAAAATTCTATCCCAGATTTAATATCTATTGGTTTGAATTTTATTTTCTTCTTTAATTTGCTTATATCTGCAACACTTTTTTTAATCTCACCTTTTATAGAGGGATGATATATAATTTTAAGTTTTATTAAGTTTTATTTTTGTCATATCTTGAACGTAGTTGATAAGTTGATTAATTGAAGTTGGTTTTCCTGTACCAACGTTTACTATTTCGTTTTTAAACTTATGATGCATCAACAATATCTTAATAACATCTCTTATGTAAATGAAATCACGAACTTGATTTCCATTGCCATATAAATGAAATGGCTTGTTATTCTTTAAGCAATCTATTAGGTTTTTAATCACCCCTTTTCGTGCCCTAGGACCATATACATTGAAAAGTCTGAAAATAGTAAATGAGATTCCATAGGTTTCATTATAGTTTTTAATAAGATTTTCTACGATTAGTTTTTGAATGCCATACGGCGATGAAGGTTTGGGTGTTTCATCCTCTTTTAATGGGGATAAAGATTCAGCATAAACTGCTGCAGATGATGTAAAAACTATTTTTTCTATATCATGCCTTCTGCAGAACTCCAAAATATTGAACGAACCAACGACATTATTTTGGAAATATAAGTTTGGTTTTTCAATAGATTCTCTTACATCAGTTAATGCTGCCAAATGGAAAATGATGTCTATTTTCTCCTTTATCTTCTCTAAGCTTTTATAGTTTCTTATATCTTCTTTAATGAAAATCGCATTGGTATTAATGTTATCTTTTTGACCATTACTTAAATTATCAAAAACTATTACTTTTGTCCTTCTTTTAACATGTCTATATCATCAGGTCCATAAAAATGTATCTCATCTAAAAGTCTAATCTTTTTGACAAGACTCGCTCTTATTAGAAAACAAGAGCCACCAACACCTATTAGTGGGAACAAAAATTAAGGATAATTAAATAATGTCTCTGAAGCTAATTACTGAAAAACTTATAAATAAAATTGCTAATATTATCCATGCTCTCAAAAGAAGACAAAGCATTTGTAATAGGAGTAACAGCTTTGGTAATTTCTGGTCTCATTTTCAATCTATACTTTAAAATCAGTTGGTTCCCAACACTAGCGCTTTCATCTATCGTTGGGGTTATTTTGTATTTTCTCTCTTTAAAATTGTTAGGTGA
>Ga0326760_1001544_pt1 | contig 10262 bp, 16 predicted proteins | sample GCREP_S_FD_207668 | JGI IMG/M metagenome (GOLD analysis project Ga0326760, IMG submission 207668) | Hot spring sediment microbial communities from Geyser Creek Basin, Yellowstone National Park, WY, United States - GCR.EP_S | ecosystem: Environmental > Aquatic > Thermal springs > Near-boiling...
GGAGGGGGAGCCGTCCCTAAGGCTCGGGAGCAAGACTCCCGAGGGTAAGCACCGTCCAGCAACACCCAATGACCCGACTGTCGCCTTCTGATTCACGGAGCAATCCGTGGATCAGGGGCGACGGGCGAGGGTCCGGCGTTGGAGCGGTCTGCTCAATGACCCCCGATCTTTGAGATCGGGGGAGGGGATCCCTGTCCCATGGGATCCCGCCTCCCGGCAACGGGAGGTAAGAGCCGAAGAGAGGGATCCCGAGAGAAGCCACACCCCGAAGGCTCTCTCGGGAGATGATCTCTCGTTGTGGTCCAGGATCCTCCTTCTGATGAGGAGGGTTTAAAGGATCCCTGATAGGGATCCGCCTGGACGGGGTGGCTGCTCTGGCGCCGGTCCAGACTTTCTTCGGGATCAAAAATGGTAATAGTGATATACGAAAATAACGAGAATAAAGAAATTGAAATTATAGTTGTCAATGGATATGTAGTTAACACAGAAACTGGCGAAGTGGTCGGAGAAGTATTCAGCTACGAGTAATCTTTTCAAAATAAAATCTTTTTCTTTCTTTTTCATCTCTCTTTCTCGGGATTGTGAATGAAAAGGACCAGGTGCATAAAATTGCCTGACTACTTAGACGAATGGCTGGATGAATTTGCAAAAGATATTGCTAGGAGCCCCGACGACTTCATAACAGAGATCTTGTATAAATACTATGATGCTTGGATGATTGGAAAAGAGAGTGTTAGGAGACACTCTGATGAAATTTCAGATAAAATTATTGATGAGACTAATTCTTCGAGAAAACAAAAGAAGAAGAATATTTTTAAAAAAGTTTCTTAACATTCTCTTAATTGAAATTAATTTTTATCTTTATTTCAAATCGATCTTCTTTTCTCTTTCTCGGGATCGTGAATGACTATACTACAACTTTACAACTTCAAATCTATTAAAGAGGGCAATATAAAGATTAAGCCAGTCACCATAATACTAGGCACACCTGATTCTGGAAAATCTAATCTGTTAGAAGGTTTAGCGATGTTCTCTATGTTAGCATATGGAGGTAATGCTTACGCATATTTGAGAACATCCGATCTGAGAGATCTCTTCTATAACTTCAGTCCATCATTCCCGCCATCAGTAAGTCTTATGATCCCTGAGAAAAATGTTGAACTAAAGATCTCTATATCAGAGAGACAGGACAGAGGAATAGAAATTACATACTCCACCAGAGATAAAACACTCTTAAAATCTGTAATCACAGACAACATATCTTATCCTGTGACGCCTCAGCCTAATAATGAATATCTAAGTCTCCTGAGAATAAGATTCTATAGATTCTCACGTCCTTATATACCATTCTACCAACCAATCGGATATACCCCCGCCTTCAACATCTTTTTATCAAGCGATTATGTTGCGAGAAGACTTCTTATAAAATACAACAAGAGATTATATGATGAGATCCTCTCTAACATTCTATTACCACCTCAAGGAGAAAATCTTTTCTTCTTGCTTAGAAAAGAAGATTATTATGAATTTGCTAAGAGTATAATAAAAAACTATGGATACAATGATCTGGTCATATTACAAGACAAACTATTCCTAATGAAAAACCCTGTAATATACCCATTAGAACTTGCTTCCTACGACCTTATAAATTATATATATGTGTCGCTGGCGATCGAAAGCAATATTCCTAATGAGATACCAAAGATTATACCAGATATAATTGCTTTTGAAGAGCCTGAGACTAGTTCATCTCCATTTCAAGCGTGGGAGCTCGGAAAAGATATAGCATACAGTTCAAGCGAAGATAAGAGAATTATACTTACAACCTATAGCCCCTCATTAGTTTCTGCTCTCTTAGAGAAAGTCAGACCTGAGAACCTAGCTGTATACTGGCTGTGTAGAGATCAGAAGACTTTCGCCTCAAAGATCATTGAGGTGAAAGAAGATATATTAGATAAAGTGAGAGGACTGGGACTCTCAAGCATAGAAGAGCTGAAAAACATCATCAAATGCGAATAAAAATAATCTTTTTAAACATTCTTTCTTTTTTCTTTCTTTTTCATCTCTCTTTCTCGGGATCGTGTATGGCTCAAATCTATAAGTTAGATTTAAAGCCAATAATTGAAATTAGAAATAGATTATTAGGTATGTTTACTGGAAGAGAAACAGAGATCTTAGCATCTTTAACGAGTCTAGTATCTGGAGAACCTTTAATACTAGTAGGACCTCCTGGTACTGCTAAAACAGCATTGATAGAAACGTTAGCAAAGATGATAAATGCAAAATATTTCTACTATCTTCTAACCAGATTCACCGAACCAGACGAGTTATTAGGACCCTTGGATATAGTAGCATTGAGAGAAGGACGATATGAAAGAATTACCAAAAACAGGTTACCGGAGAGTGAGATAGTATTTCTCGACGAGATCTTTAAAGCTTCTTCTGCCATTAGAAACATTCTTCTTGACATAATTCTTAACAAAAGATATCTCAACGGAGCTGAGTATAAAAAGTTACCAATGATATCACTATTTACTGCTAGCAATGAGATCAGTACCGATGCTGAGGATCAGGCATTTTATGACAGACTGACATTAAGAGTATTTTTAAAATATCTTAGTGCTGATCAATGGTCAGAACTACTCGACAAAGGAGTAGTTCTTCCAATGATTCAGCAAGAGATCAAGCCTGTGACATCAGCCGAATACTTTAGACAACTTCAGAATCTCGTCATGTTAAGAGCTCAGACAATAGTCAGCACTCCTGAATTAAAAAACAAGATTCTTGAAGCTTTTAGCTATCTTAAAAATGAAGGTATTGAGGTTAGCGATAGAAGAAAGATCAAGATCCTTTATGTTTCTGCTGCTACTTCGATAGTGTCTGCTGAAGAAAATATCTCTTTAGAGTCTATAGCTGACGCCTTAAGACTTACTAGTATTCATAACGAAGATGATATAGTAAAAGTAGAAAGAGTGATACAAAAAGCGAAGTTAAGCACTTATCAAGAGACTATTCAGCAACTGATGACGATAACTAGTGAGATTAGAAATGGTATAGAGACGTTAAATAGAGAACAAACATTAAGCAACCTAAAAATGTTAAGAGAATTGACAGCAAAGGGAGCTGAAATGTTAAAGAAAGTACCTAGAAATCCTAGGATCGCAAGATATCTCGATGAATTGAAGAAAGCTGTTAATGATGCGAAAAACATTATTAATCAATATTCTCTTCCGAACTTAAATTAATAGTTTTCTAATTTTTTCTTTTTCTTTCTATTTTTCGGGATTGAAATTATGGTGAATAAAATAATTGAAAATAATCTAAAGAATATAACTGTAAAAGACCCGATCTATAACATTACTGCTGAGAGAATAAGCGACTTTATTGTAGAAACGTTACCAGAAGATCTTAAAAACTGCAGCAAACTTTTAAAATCTCAACATTTCAAGATAATATCCACAGATAACTATTTCATTCATTACTCATCAATACCGATGTTGAAAAATTATAATGAAGATAAGATCTTGAATGAAGTCTTAGAGTTTCAGCGAGAATATATGAAGAGCGATAAATATGCTAGTCTAAAGTCTATAACGACATTAGATGATGAGATGAGCCTGTTATATTCAAAAACTTTCACTACGATATTACTTAGAAAAATGTTAGAGAAATTGCCCGATGAAAAGAAAAAGCAGTTGCTTCAGAAGCTTCAGTCTCTCCCAGAGATGTCTCCATCATCAGAGTCGCCTGACGCTCCTATTCCTATTTCACCAGAGAAACCGAAACCAAACATTTCTCCAGATGCTCCTGTGTCAGGAGCACCTTCTCCTAATGCTCCTAGCGAGGGTACAGCTGTGGACACATTAAATGAAAACTTTGAAGAAGAGCTTGATAATATGATCTCAGAGATCATGAATGAATTAAAGCAACAGGGTATTGATTTAAAGCAGATTTTAAAAGAGACTCAAAAAGAAGCTCAAGAATCGACCGAAAATCTAAGCAATGTTAGAAGAATCTTTGGTAGATCTGCTGGTAAAGAGCCTGGCGCATTAACTTTTCTTTCTCAACTTGCCAATGAAATAATTAAGAGAAGAGTAAACATGAAGATCATAGAAGTCGCTGGCAAGATTATTGATAGAATGCCAATGTTTGTAAAAATAAAGAAAGAAAAAGATCAGCATGGTGATGAACTTGCAGGATATAGATTAACGAAAAATATTGAGAAAGCATTACCTAGAGAAATAGCTATGCCTGATGAAATATTCTACTATAAGTTAGCATCGTCAGGGTTTTTAAGCAAAGAGAAAATGATCGTTAAGGAAGGAGCCTTCTATGTTCTTATTGATAAAAGCGGTTCTATGGATGGTGAGAAAACTATATGGGCTAGAGCAGTAGCATTAGCATTGTTAAAACTAGCAAGAGAGAAGAAAAGAAGATTCTTCATGAGATTCTTTGATTTCCAAGTATATGATCTTGCTGACGATAGCAATGTAGAGAAGTTACTGACAATGATATTGACAGTAAAGAGTGATGGTGGAACAAACATTGATAAAGCATTGAGAACAGCTCTTGAAGATCTTGAGAAATTGAAAGAACAAACAAATACAATAATACTCATCACCGACGGTGAGGATAAAGTAGAGACGAAACCAGAAGATCTTAAGAAATATAACGCCATATTAGTTGCTGTAATGATTGATGGAAGAAACGATATGTTGAAGACGCTTGCTGAAGAAAGTGACGGTCGGTATCTATCAGCAGAGCTGACACCTGATGGAGCGCTGAAAATTGTTGATCTTCTCAAGAAATGATTTTTCTTTTTTGTTTTCCTCCTTATTCGGGATAACGTAATGGAAGAAATTGAAGAAGTAAAAGAATTGAAAGAAAGATATAAGATGAATATAGAAAAACTAAAGAGTATATTAGAAAAGAAACATATAATAGAAAGAATAGTAGATGTCTACGAAAAAACTTTAATGACTATGACTGGATGTGAGAAAAAAGAAGAGCTAGAGAAAATATTGATATATGAGATCCCAAAATTGAAGAAAGATCTTCTGTTTCTTATGAGACTTCTTGATATACAAGCATCACTCGTCAAAAATCTGCTTGTCATTTATAAGCAAGATAAGAAATTGATCGAAGAGTTATTCTCTGTTATTCATAAAAAATGATTTTTTTCTTTTTTATTTATTCGGGTTTTTCTGATGAGGGTACAGCTGTGGTCTCTCGGGATTGAAAATGAGTGTTTTAATCGAGAAGATTTATGAGAGCGATAAATCAGGAGAGAAAACTGTTGTGTTGTGGGTGTCGAGACATTCTCCTCTTGATGCTCAGATCAGAATGCTTGAAGAGAGACTTGAAAACATTGTCGTCTATCAGCTCGTAGGAGTAATACCTAATGCTGAGTTTGTTATTGAGAAAGCCAGAGAGCTGAAGGCGAAATATATTGTCCCGGTCCTGCCTCTCTCAATGATAGCGAGACTTGCTGAGTTGTCTAGAAACGGAGAATTTGTGATACTGTTGGCAAAAATGACGAATATATTGACCACGAGAAACATTGAAGAAGCAAAAAAGATGCTAGAAGAAAAACCAGATAGAAGAACAATATCAACATACGCCGATGGATACATAAGAGTATTTGAATTCGAGAGATACGAGAAGCTGATAAAAATAGAACTGATCACAGAACCATTCTGAGAGAGGTGAGTGCGATGTGTGATAAGATGATTAAAGAAGAAAGAACAATAAACGTTAGAGTAGTAGAGAGAAACGATAAAGTAGAGATAATAATAGATGATAGAGACTTGGTTGAATACATATATGACTGGTTTGACGACTATGAAATACATTTCAACATAGATGATCCAGAGAGACCATTGTTAGTAATAAAATTCTATTCAAGATGAAAAGATAAATAAAATCAATTAATTTTTTGTTTTTTCTCTCAATTCTTTTTCGGGATCTTATGTGAAGAAAAATATTGATATAGATAAAACGATGACAAATAAAGAAGATAAAGTGAAAGAGATACTCTTAAGTAAAAACGTGCCAGAAGACTTTGAGACGTTGAGAAAAACAGTTGAAGAGATCGTCAGAGAGATCCTTTCACGCAAAACCACAGCTGTACCCTCACCGACGCCTACAACCTCTGAGACAACATCTGGCGAGATCTCTGATGAAGAGCTTAAGAAAAAGATTGAAGAGGCTCTTGAGGAGAAGACTGTTCTGGAGGTGTCTCTCCCCTCTCCAGCTCCTCAGGCTCAGCAGGTAACAGCTGTGGCGTCACAGGCTCAGGCTCCGACCGTCTCTGAGGATTTTGAGAAGTTGAGGAGAGAGGTTGAGGAGCTTCGTGAGATTATTGAGAAGAGATTTGATGAGTGGGCTAGGAGGCAGGGTCTTGAGAAGGTGAGACTGATCGTGTTTAAGATCCCGACTGAATACATGGGCTCTAAGACTGTTTATGAGGAGACGCCTGAGGGGATTGTGGAGAAGAAGATTCTTAGGATAGATCCTTCGAAAGCAAGAAGCCTTAGAAAGAAGTTTTATGATGTTCTTCACAGAAACGCATATAAGATCTATGATATGTGGGCTTTGAGAAGCGATGCAGATCTAGATGAGATAAATAAGGTTGCCGAAGAGATCAACAGGACGTTTGGAGTAGAGAGAAGCGTGACAATAGTAGACACATACATGCCCAGAGACTATGTCGTAAACGCATTGAAAGAATATATAAACGAGAGAAAAATGAGATATAAAGAAGTTGAAGACAAGCTAACCAAGATAGAGACAGCCAGAGAGAAGAGAGAACTCATGAGAGAACTAGAAGAGCTTGAGAGAGAGATAAACGCATTAGAACAAGAACTTAAAAAACTTGAGAAGACAGAGATAACAATCAGACTTTAATATATTTTTTCAAACCTCTTTTTCCAATCGGGATCTAGATGGTCTACAAAACAAGATCTTACGCATATTATAGATTAAAGACGGTCGAGAGAGAAGAGACGCCTAAAAAGAGAATAACAAAGCCTCTGAGAATAAGAAAAACATCAAGCGGATTATATGAAATAAAATGTCCTTTCCACGATTTTGATGTTGCTTCGAGATATATTGAAGATGCGAAAAGAATCATGTTAGAACATCTGGAGAAAGACCACAACGTTGATGTAAGCAATATAGAGTTTATATATGAAGAAGAATAGTTTTTTCGGGATCAAGATGAGAAAAGAAGACGTATGTTGCGACTGTTGCAATAGATGCTTCGAGAATCTTGAGGAGGAGCAGAAGATAAATTGGGACTCTATATGTGAAGAAGAATGCGACTGCGACCGTCTGGAATGCGTTTTCGAATGGACAAGCGGATGATAAAATAATCATTTTTTCTCTCTTTTTCTCCTCGGGATCTTTATGAAAAAAGAGAGACCTAAGATCTGTATAGACTATGAAGATATAAACAAAATAAGAGAGCATCTGAGGATATACAGAGACTTCATCATTGCAACCGCTGAGAGATTGAGAATGAAGCCTTCAGAAGATCTTCTTAGAGAGATAGACGATCTCGATGAGAAGCTTTGGAGAGAACTTTGGAGACTTCTAAAAGGATCCTCAGGTGGTGAAAATGAAGGTTGAAAAAGCATTAACAATATTTCTCTCGATAACAATCTTTCTCTTGTTGTTAATAATAATGTTTTTGCTTGTGTTGTTCGACGTGATCAGTATTGATCTTGTTTTCGTCGGCGTGGGTACAGCTGTGGTCGTGCTGATCGGAGCATCATATGTTCTTCTCAGAGAAGAGAAGTAGCAGAATTTAATATATTTTTTCTTTTTTAAATTTTCCTCGGGATCCTTCTTGGGCAAGATGATAGTCATCTCATTCAAAGCACCGCCAGAGTTCAAAGAGAAACTTGAGAAATACTCAGAGATTTTCGGCGTCTCTGTCTCAGACCTGATCAGATTAAGCATAGAGAGATATATAAAAGAGAGAGAGGAGGAGACTAGAAGAATAAGCATTGTGACGATAAAAAGAGAGATCAGCAGACATAATAATGATAATGAGAAGAAGATAAAGAGAAACATGGTTATTATAGAAGTCTAGATAAAAAATCTTTTTCTTTTTTATTTATTCGGGTTTTTCTGATGAGGGTACAGCTGTGGTCTCTCGGGATCTGTATGTCCACATCTGTGATCAATGTGAGAAAAGCGTTGAAACATTTGATTTTGAGGAAGATGGCTGACAAAGAGGATCATCTAAAAGCGTTATACGAAATGTATGTTAAAAACATGTCTTACAACGACGCAATGTATGTATACGGCGTATCTAAATATACTTTGAGAGGACTTATCCAGAGGCTGAGAGATCTTCTTCATCACGAGATATATATAAGAGAGCTTGTGAAAACATCTGTGCCTGTGATCCTTGAGAAGACGCCTAAGATCGTCCATAGAAAAGGAGTTGCATTCATCTGTCCACTCTGCAAAAGAACATTCTACAACATGTTTCCAGAGGATCACATCATGAAACATCACAAAGGGCTTGTTGAGGAGACCCTTATGAGAGTCATAGTTGAGATAAAGAGAAGAATATTAGAAGAAAATATGATCATAACATAAACAGTTTGGATGAGCATGAAGAGGTTGATCAGTTATGAGCGACATAGTAAATGAATGCAGAAGAGAGCTTTCAGAGAAGTTTCTGACATGGCTTAATAAAAATAGAGAGAAGATCGGCGAGAAATGGTATGAGAAACTTCTGAAGAGCTTCAGAAAAACAAAAATGAATAATGAGGCTCATGTTCTTGCGACTACGTTATGGATATTCAATATGCTAGGCACTCTAGGTATGATCGGTGGAATAGGCGTCTCGTTTGGATATAAAATAGAAGAGATCTATAATCTCGATAGAAGAACGACAGAGGATCTCCTTAAGGTGATATCAAAATGTATGAGAGAGATACAGAGAAACAGCAGGCGATAAAAATGATCATATATGATCCCGTTCGTGGAGAGTATATAGATGAGGAGACAGGAGAAGTGATTGAAGACAGAATAGCAGATCCAATGGGAGGAGAGAGACATATGTTAGAACGATACGGAAGATTCATGAGATACTCGGTGCATGATAGAGGCATCACAACATTTATCAACAAGCCTAAGAGAGAAGAGGGAGATCTGAGGATCCTGCCGAAGGATCATGTGAGAATAATATTTGCACAAACGTCAGCAAGAAGATCTGATGGAGAGAGAAGACTTGTGAGACTTCTCAAAATGCTTCATATGTTCAAAGGGAGGCTCAGCAATAGATATTACATTCCTAACGAAGTTGTGGAGGATGCTGCTTTAATCATGAGAAAAATTATGAACAGAATGCCGAGGTCAGTCAGAGAAAGAGTGTTTGTCATATCATCGTTGTATCTAGCATCAAAAAGATTTGGGATACATATAAACCCTAAGGATCTTATCGAGGTTGCTTATCTAGAGAAGAAGAGAAAAATAAAAATGAGAAGATTCTTCAGAGCGACACAAGAAATAATAGAGATCCTCGGTGTAGACGGAGAGAAGAGAGAGACTGACCATATAAAAAGAAAGATAGAAAACATAAGAGAATATATAGAGAGAATATTTGAAGAGAGACACGACCCTTGTGTCTATAATAACAGCATGATTTTTTTAGAGACGTTGGAAAACATGTTGAGAAAAGACCAGAGCCTGTTAAAAGAATTAAAACTAGACAAAGCAGTAGCAACATCAATAGTTAGACTAGCAACATGTCAATGTGAAGGAATAATAATAAAAGGAACATGCTACACAGAAAGATTCACACAGAAAGAGCTTGAAAAAATACTCGACATATCAGATATAACAATAAGAAAATACGAGAAGATCCTTAGAAAAATATTTGAAAACACATGACTTTTTTCAATTTTTATCTCATCTATTTCTTCGGGACGAAAAATGGTTAAAGAGAAATACGTCCAGATGATAATAGACATAACAAGAGAAAAAAGATGCGTCAAGAGAAGCGTGATCATAGATATCATAGCTGAAAACCTTGGAGAAGACAGAAAAAAAGTAGAGATCGGAGTAAGAGAAGCATTGAGAAGACTAGTAGAGACACAAGTGATAAAAAGAAAAACACGAGGAATATACTGCTTCAACAGCAACAGACACATATAATCGGATAATAGTTATAATAATATTAATATGATTATATGGATTATCCAATTACCTTTTTCGGGAGAAGAAGAGAAGAGAAGAAACCCGAT
>Ga0326760_1001545_pt1 | contig 10261 bp, 10 predicted proteins | sample GCREP_S_FD_207668 | JGI IMG/M metagenome (GOLD analysis project Ga0326760, IMG submission 207668) | Hot spring sediment microbial communities from Geyser Creek Basin, Yellowstone National Park, WY, United States - GCR.EP_S | ecosystem: Environmental > Aquatic > Thermal springs > Near-boiling...
ACACCACATTAATTAAAAGTTTTAATCCTCAATTCCTTTAAATTAAACACTACAACCTTAACATCTTAAAGAAAAAGAGTAGAGGGAAGGCTTACGTACTGCAACTCATGATATTAATAATTTAGCAAAATTTCATAATTGTGTTCATAGTGATGCCATGCTAATGCACAGAATTGCGATGTTAGTTTCCTTTGCCGAACTCCATATTTTAATCTTCTTAGCAACCCTACAAATATGATTATAAGTACTTAGATCACCATTGTGTAGTAGGTACTACAAAATGGTCAATTCTTATATAATTTAATAGAAAGCCTCGGTAGATCCCTGCATATAGTAAGTATAGGTTTAGTTAAGTTCTTAATTTGTTACTCGTTTTTGTTGCTTACTCATCAGTTCCGCCTCTACCCCATAAACACTTATAACATTTCTACAGCTGCTTGATAGAGTAGTTAAGGAGAGGTTTGGTGAAGAAAGTTTTATTTATAGAGAGATGTGGGTCGTGTTTATGCTAATTTTGAAACGTCAGTGTCACTTGATTTACATATAGAGGATATTAAGCGTAGCCAAAGATACAAAGCTGAGGAGATAAAGATTGATAAAGCTGACTGCGAATATCTGCTAACACTAACCAAATTACTAATTAAATTTGCGGAAGAATTTCTACAGGGAACATGAAATTACAAAAACATGACATAATCCTGAAGGTGCTGCAAAGCTATGTCACAGAGATCTAAAGGTGGGGAGTGGGGTAAGAAGGATAAAGGTATCGATCCAATTAGGCTTGTGAAAATAGCTCAAAGGAACTTTGAGGTAGCTAAAGTACTCTTTGAGAGAAAGCTTTATGCGGATGCTGCATACATGCTTCAGCAATCAATAGAGAAAGCTACTAAAGCAATACTAATTAAGCTTGATTTGATAAGATCTGGAAAGGAGCTTAGGAAGAGGATAGGTCATGAAGTTACAAGAAATGTACTAAAGTTATTAGAAGGTGTCACAACTTCATTGATTTTAGAAATGCTAGAGTTATTCTTACAATTATCGAAGGATAAAGCTAGAAGTAAATGTTCCTCGCTCATACCCGATTCACTGAATTTAATATACAGCTATTACAAAGAGTGTATGTTAAAGAGAAGACAGGTACTTGAGGCTATTGAAGGTTTTAGCAAAATTGTGTTTAAGGATGTGGATAAGGATGTTGAGAGGAAGGCAAATGAGTGCGTAGATAACTATTTCTTATGTGTATATGCGTTTTCAGGTCTAGTACGTGACGAAGTATTCGCAGCTTATGCTAGTGTTGCTAAATGTTTGGATGTAGATACTGAGGTTTTGAAGAAGTACCTGACTGAAAAATCTATGGAGCTTTACCTATGGGATGTACTAGGATTCCTAACACTATTTCACGTACCATTCGAAGGTGCTGTAAATAAGCTCAGATATAGTATTGAGAGTATTGATGAAAACAAGTTTATAGTTTGGTGGAGCAAACAGATAATGAATTATATTGAGAGCACAAAAATGCTAAAGTGTATAGAGGAGTGTATAGAGGAGAAGATCATAGAACCACAGTGCAAGAAAATTCTTGATGCAATATTAAATGTCTTCGTTCTTGAACTTAAACTTGAAAGAAGCTGAAAATACACATAACATTGTGTGGCAACTACTACACAATAATAGATTCATTAAGGGTTTTTGAAGAATGCACGAATGGATTATTGCAATAATAACTGCAATAACCGCTACAGCTTCATTTGTAATGGCTATAAGCACTACTATCACGGCTCGAATTCAGAGACGGCTTCGAGAAAAATAATTGATTATTGAGGTATTAAATGATGTTGTAATTCCACTTCTTAACAAAATTGAAGAATATGAGAATAGATGCCAGGAAAGAAGTATTTCAACATTACCAATCGATGTAAAGCTTTATGCAAAGTCAAACATTCTTTATAAACGCTTTGTTGAATTCCTTAAGAAATATCATTATTATTATGAAGAATTTCAAAGAGAGAAGTTAATGAGTTTAACCATGTTCAGCAAAGCTTACAGCAGAAAGTAGATACATTGAAGTCTGCTTTAGCAAATATATTGCAGAAAGATAAACATATTCACATTTAGACTTTACAAAAGCTCAAGATACTATCATAAGGGATATCATTTCAAGTTAGTGTGATGGTCAGCCAGGAAGTGCATAGTATATTTTAGGTGAAGACCTGTAGAGAGAATATTGTGATAAGGTTAAGTATGTTCTTAATGAAGTGAACAAGTTAATAGAGAGGAGGGGCAAATAGCTCAGAAACTCAAAAGAAATGCTAAAGAAGATTTTGGATAAAGCTATTGAGGATTACAACATACTATATTCAGGGCTAAGAAAAGTGTAATTTTGAAATCGTATAGCATTTCAAAATTACACTTTTCCACAACTGCTGTTCCTGCTACGCAACTGTTGCTGAAGTACTTTACATTTTCCGCACTCTACTTACTACAAGTAGTATAGTTATAGCTTGATAGGGTGCAACTTCGTATTGTAATGTACTTCATCGCATCCATATTACGATTTGTTATAAACATATTATACTCTGTAGTAGTAAATTGCAGTGAAATTGTATATAGTGTTGTGGTGTTATTGTGGTTAAGCGTAATGTGAATATTATTGAGACTATGGGGATGCGCCTTAAATCTCTCACTCCTGAGTGTTGTAGTTATGGTTTTGGGATGCCCTGGTAATAATCTACTACTTTATGGCCAGTAGGTTGAGGCTTGGAAGAGTTTGGTAAACAACTACAGAGATTTGCAAGGACTTGGGGGTTAGGATTGCAATATGATTAGAGTATACCTGTATAGTATTGAAGAATATGGAATTCTAGAGGCTAGAAGACTATACATCAACAAAACTATATGGAAACTGAATAAAGATGCTTTAATTAAGGATCACTCCTACAACTTAGAGCAAGTAATGAACATGATTTTTACATATGTTGCAACATGTAAAAATATCACGATATTAAAGCTAAGCAATCATCAAAACCATCAATGTGACTATAGAGACCATTACGTAGCACCTGCTACAGAATGATATTGAGCAACACTAGCAACATGAAAAGCGTCTGTTTTGCAAAACCTGAGCTGATAAAGGAGAGAGTGGAAGTTGCTATTAGTCAAAAGTTCTCTAGTTAAACTCCCCTCAATTATTAGGTTTAAAATCCATAATACAGGAAAGTTAGTTTCATTTTATGTTTAATGATTTACAAGACCCTACGATATAGCCATAGAGTTTAAAATTTTGAAAATTTCTATACTTAAGTTTGAGAGGGACTGGTCATGACGTTAATTATAGCTCTGAAGTGTAAGAATGGAACTGTCATCGCTTCTGATGGTAGGATTGTGGTTGGCGATATCTTTCGCACCGATCAAAAGATTTATCAAATAAGCAAAGGAGTTTTAGTAGGTCTTGCTGGAAGTGTTGGTGTTATAAAGAGGGTTGTAAAGGCTCTTACAGGGCTTGGAATAACAAATCTTGATGATGAGAGGGAGATTCAGAGAATAGAAGAGACTTTAGCAGGTGTTTATGCTTACCATCGCCGAATTTATGAAAATAATTATGATAGTAGAAAAGATTTTGATGAAAGATTTAATGGAGTATTGCTAGCGGTTGATAAGGATAATATATACAAGTTCTTCTATGATGGCTATCCAGAACCTTGCGGAAATTACGAAGCTATTGGAAGTGCAAGTGGTTACGTGCTTACACTGTTACAAGAGTTCTATGATGAAGACATAGATATTGAGAAAGGTCTAGAACTATGTGTTTATTGTATATATCAAGCAATGAAAGTTTCTAGGGATATAGGAGAACCCATTCAGCTAGGAGTAGCAACAGAGGAAGGAGCTAGAATACTTGAAGAAGAAGAGGTTAATAAGTTAATTGAGAGTGTGCATCGCAAGGAGAAACTCTTACGTAACATTTGGGGTGTTATTTCAAGAGATCTCAAGGCTCAAGATGAATTAGAGAAATGGGTTCAAGAAAAGCTAACAGCATTAACTAGGAGTAATTCTGTTCAAGAGGCTCAACAAAAAGCATGATGTAATTAAAAATCATTTTGTAGTTTAAAAGCAAAACAGGTAGAGCTTTATGTCTTTGCCCACTCTTTAGCAACATCACTTAAGCCTTTAAGAATGCCTATTGCTATGTCAAGTCTATTAAGGGCCTCTTTTAAGGCTCTTGCAATTGTAAATACATCTTGTTGTGAAGGTATAGTTACGAGCTCTATAGGATGGAGGTATATACCTTCTTTATTAAGCTCTTCAATAATTTTGTTAACTAGGGTAATGAAGTTGTTAACTGTTTTTATGTGCTCCACAATTTCAGGCATTGGTCGCTGAAAAGATGCATATATGTAACTTGTCAAGGATGTAAAGAGCCAGTCTACAATAATTTTGCTTATATCCCCACCCTTCATAAGCTTATCAAAGCTCTCTTTAAGCACATTCTCAAGAGGTTTAGCCAAGATGCTGTAATCCTCTTGCAGAAGATTCCTAAGAGATTCTGCATAGTGAAGGTTTATTTCAGCAGTTAAAGCCTGTCTCTTTACAACTTCAATTCTTATTAAAGTTCCAGCCTCCTTGATCAACTTAACAATCATTCTTCTATAATACTCCTCAAGCTCCTTCATAGCTGAGGCCATAGCTTACAACACCTCAAGTGATCTTAACTATTGCTTCATTACTTTTATTAATCAAAAACAATATATAATTTTATTATCATTACTTATTTCTCTACATTAGTTTAGCACAGTATATTAACTTAGGCATCCGCATTATATTTTTAGGTAAATCCTTTAAAGTGATTTAAAACTAATTGTGCAAAGTTGTAAGTTTTCTACAACAATGGATACTTATAGATAGTATCTTATAAGAGATGTAAAAAGAAATGCTAATTGATAAAAGCTTCAATAAAATGCGAAGAAAGGAGTGTTTACATAATTTTAGAAGGGTTAAAGAGGTGTGAAGAAACTGCTAAAAGAGAGTTTATCAGAGAAGCTATCAGGTTGAGAGCGACAAGATTAATCTAATGATGCTCTATGCAAGACCAACTCTAAATCCTTAAGAACATAGCTGATAAGATTTGTAGAGAGTTTGAGATTCTGCACTTCAATGATTTGAGTATTAAGGAAGGGTTTGAGAAGAGCTCTCGTTTTCATTCTTATAAATAGAAATATTCTACTACATAAATCTTGAGAGGGTCACATCAATATCCCTAGAGATTCACGGAATGCTAATACTTGGAAACCAATACATTACGCAAATAGATGGAGAACTTATTAAAAAGTATTTGAAGTGATCTCTTTAAGTAATTAATATGCTGCTTGCTCTTAATTACTTAATTACTTTAACGCTTCCTGTATTGCTAAAGCTATGACTTGTAAGGCTAAGCTACAATCGATTGATTCATTCTCTTTAATAATACCTATAGCCTTCAGGAGTTTAACTCCTCGAACGATATCCCTAAATTCGTCTATAGTCTCATTATAGCCTAGCTTCTCTCAACATCTCAAAGATCTTCCTCCTAACAGCATCATCAAGAGCCTTAATATACACTTTCTCATATTGAGAAGAAACCTTTAACTCATTCATGAGTTCACACCTGAATTCTTAGCACTGAGAAATGGCGTGAACTATTATTAGATTAAAATGTTTAGAGTAGAGGAGATTTTAATTATTTGGTGTTACAGCCGGGATTTGAACCCAGGCTACAGGGCTGATGTCTCATTTACTGTCTGTGTGTCTGTGAAACTTGGTCATAGCTTTCTCTATTCATCTGTCGGAATCCGGCTGTGGAATACTGTTAGTCCTTGACTATTATTATGTCCACGGTCTTCCCCTGTCTGTAGGCCCTCCCGCGACTGCCACTCTAATGCATATCTATTTGCTTAGCAGGCTTAAAGACCTCTGAATATAGAATGATAAGGTATATATGTCCATTTAGCTAGAATAACAATTAGGTAGCTATAGGATGCAGTTCCCGGACGTGATAGATCTTATACAGAAGGTGCTAGCAGATCGTGTGTGGAACCTAGCGGGAATATTAATATTAATAGGCATTACGACAGCTACGCTGATCGGACTAGAGTATAGGGAAAGTAGGAAGAGCCGTGAGAGGACTTTAATTGCTGAGGTCCTGAATAACATGGTTCTACCCCTCATTGATAGCTTAAGGAAGCTTACTGAGGAATTTAACCCTATCACCACCTACATAGGTAAGATCAGCATTGACCGCTATACTATGGATGCGGCTGTTGATAAAGAGTTTGCTGAGAAATATTTCAACAAGCTTCTGGGGCGAATCAAAAGGCGCAAGTTCTACGCAAAGCTAAGGAAGCTCAACGCTATTCAGGAAGAGCTTCGGCAACTCATTGAAGACTTTAAAAACACGTTGAGGGATACTCTAATGAACGAGCCCCGCATACAGAATGCGTACAGAGCAAGGGTAAATAAAGAGAATTACCCCACCCTAGAACACTTCATCAAGAGACTCATCGAGGACTTTTACCACTGCTACTGGAGTCGAGAAAGCTCGGCGTGGGACTGGATATACCAAGACTCATGCTACGACTACGTATCGAAACTGGAGAAGACCCTAAAACCATCGAGGACCTCCTAAACAACAGACGCAGTACCGCACAGCAACTACAGAACATGCTCGAGGGAGTCGTGAGCAAAGCGATGGAGAGCTACGGAATACCGCCATCAGAACTCAGAGCACGTAAAATAATATGAACACATACAGGTGTCGAACCACGGCACGAAACTCTCGACATCAACGAATCTGCTGATCTCAGTAGTGTTAGGAGAGATCCTGCACCAGCGGTGGAGAGTTTGACTGTTCAGAGGCTTGAAGTGATGAAGGAGCTTGAAGAGTGCAAGTGCGAGGGAGCTCCAAAAAGATAAGGACAGTGACGGAATTTCTCGTCCACACACTTTAAGCGTAGGTTGCGAGTAGAAGGAAGTGTTGATGATTGGAGCTTCTAGGATTTAACTACATCACCAAGTTCACCTAGGTATGCTCTCACGATCTACCGGAGCTCTCCAACGACTTCACTATTTTGGACTCTAGGTAGCCAACCTCGACGAGAACCAACACCCACACAGCAGTATCTAGTGTAAAGTAGCTGAGTAGGGAGGTGACCACAGCGATAGCGCTGTCTATCGTGGCAAGACCTAGCACCTGCATGAATAAACTATAGAGGCCTGGAACCAGCAGGGTGGCTAAGGGCACTATGGTTATAGTTCCTGCAACATTTAGAAGAGTTGAGTTAAACATATCTCTAAGTCTAAGTAAGAACACTATCCTTCCGAGAGAACACGCTAGCACCAATGCTGTAAACCACGTAAAGCCTATCCCAAGAAATAATATAGATTCTGTAGAGCCCATAAAGTACCCCGCCACGCCCACAGCAAACAGTATGAATAAGGAGCTCAGCGAGATTTTGTCTATCCCCATCATTCTCAGGGGAGCTTCAAATTCGTCGGGTCTTAACTCGTAGAACATCTTTAAGAGTACTTTAAGCTTTGTATAGGGACCAAGAGAGTATATCAATAAAATAATGAAGATTGTCGGAGCAATCATTAATGCTAACTCAGGCTCTGAAACCTGTTGATGTAGCACTCGAAGCTTATATGGCAGAAATAGTGCTACCGAGATGAGGAACACATTTATAAAATTTGTCTCGATGAAGAGCTGAGAAACGCGTTTCAGCTCCTTCAAACCCTTCAATACCACATTACAACTGATTGCATTCAAGTTCCGCATCACACATAGTTCATTCATGAGTGTGTTCCTCCCAAAGATCCTACATACATTACATAGTTGTCTAAAACCCTATGTGAGTTAGAACAGAAAAATCTTCATTTTTAGCACTCCTCTCCTAGAGTAGATTTTCAACCTGAATACTAGTCCCCACATCTTCAATGCCGAGTAGCTCTACGTTCAAGGGCTTCCTTGGAAGCACTACTTTACGCTTCTTCACGTGCTTCTTCTTACTGACATTGATCTTGAATCCAATGCTCTTCGATGGGAAGAGTCGCTTGAAGGCTTTCACAGCCTCGCTCACCCTCGCGTTATTCCTAAGCTACAGGAGAAATATTGCGTCGTAGCACACAACGAGGTATTTGATCCTTACCACATACCATAATATCTTGCTAGATATTCGTAGTCTATTCTCTTATCCCAACCCATAGAGATCACTCTCATCATATATCATGGAAGATACGTTTTAAACCGGGTGGTGGGCGGTATTGTTGTTTACCTTAGGGCCGTAAGGTAAAGGTCTCATAAATATCGATGCAACTTAAATAACTAAGTAACAGTGAAAAGGAAAGAAACATTTATCACGAATTTTACTGAACCTCCAGTTCTTCAGAGTTAGACAATTAATATTGAAGAATAAAGAGATAAACTTTTCAGCTTACAAAGAATCATTTAATTGGAGCATTAATTTTTCAATAGAATGAATGTTATTTACATCATCTTTAAACTGGTGCCAGGATTCTTTGCCGAACCGAAAGTATATCATGATGTATATACCTCGCAAATGATCGAGTGTTTTCGTAGCTCACTTGATATAAACTTAATGTGTCGTTTGCCTCTAACAATTAGCACACTATAACCCATTTCTACAAGTTCTTTTGTCCTTTTCACCACCTTAGAGTCTCTAAATTCATTAATGTCTCCAACGAATACTACAGCACATATAAGGAGAATGGTAATAGGAATGAATATAATAGAAATGCTAATTGAGATGAGTATAGTAGGCGGTAGATTCGAATAGAGACTCGAAATCACGAGCGCGATGAATACAACAATGAGAAGAGTAGCACCCATGTTGCAAACTCGTAGTGAATGTTTGAGGTTTACTGATTGCTCCGAAAGCACCTCACATAAACTAGCATCGGCCAACTCTACTTTCTTTCCCAATTTTACCGCATAATCTCTTACATAACTCATATCTCCTTTAAATGGTGGTTTGCCCTTTAGCCTATACCACTTATCCATAATCCAAGCAGGCATATCATGAAAAAGAAAAAAGCATGTTAAGACTCCTAGAACTATTAGTATAGCACTCGGTCTTTGTTTAATCAGGGATCTCCAATCTCTAGTACTAAGCCCCTCTATTAGAACATAGTCCACTCTACTGAGCCATTCTCGGAGTATATCTTCTCTAGGTATTCTAATATGCGTAGAACCATAAATATAGCATCTAACTTCTCCTTCATTTATACTGACCCTCTTGCTCAGCACAGATTAAACACCTGGTGAACATTATTATGAAAAGCTTTAAACTAGTTGATTCTAGCCTTTAAGCTCCCGCTCCATAACATAGTAGTGGGGATGCTCATGAGAGGTGCTGTCCTATACACTACATATACTTTATCCCAGGTTTAATGTCATTCTTTATTCCACGGTTTGCTCACGAACAAAAGGGTTACTTTTATATATTCGACATTATCTCGATACCTTTTATCAATATTTCCAGATCGATTCTAAGCACCCAAACAGGTGCTACGGTCGTACAGGCATGTCTATATACTATATACTCGAAACATCATAATAGAGTTTGGTGGATACACATTTTACTTCATAGCCGTGAATATAAGCAGATTCCGGGTCTTTACTGCTGTTAATAGGATTAGCTATGCAATGTTAAACTGATGAAAACAAATACTTATATGATGCTGAAAAATTATTTCTTCTTTCTTCCTATTCTTTACCCATTCATGACTTCACAGACTATAGTTTCCCTACTAAATCCTCGACGAGTTTTCTCTCTTCCTCTGTGATGTCCTTCATAAATGGTACGCCCTACTTATGATAGTTTACATGAATTTCGTTCTTTGAATTGAATTCAGCATTCCTTACAGAACCACACTTGTTTAAGTGCTATTAGCTGAGCCGTGAGGGACAAGATCATATCCTATTAGTAGGGCTGAAGTGGCTACACAATGAGCCTAGCTAGATCCAGCCCATACCACAGCTTAGACCCTAAGCTATAGGGCCCTGATAATAGATCGTGTTTTGCATATATGTTTCACGAGTGTGGGACTATGAAATTATGTATTTAAAAATCATCAGCTCTCTTGGGGGTGGTGCGGCGGCCGGGATTTGAACCCGGGATCTCCGGCTTGGGAGGCCGGTGTCCTAACCAGGCTAGACGACCGCCGCTCTATTAATCCTTATTTTAATTGATTTATTAGTTTTAATGTTTTA
>Ga0326760_1001546_pt1 | contig 10258 bp, 7 predicted proteins | sample GCREP_S_FD_207668 | JGI IMG/M metagenome (GOLD analysis project Ga0326760, IMG submission 207668) | Hot spring sediment microbial communities from Geyser Creek Basin, Yellowstone National Park, WY, United States - GCR.EP_S | ecosystem: Environmental > Aquatic > Thermal springs > Near-boiling...
GACAGCCGCCGAAAGACTCGACCTAGGCGACGACCCCGAACTCCTCAACTACGTAAAATCCATAAAAAACGAAGGCGACTTCATCGCCCTGCTGGAGGCGGTAATCCAAGCCGCCGCTAGCCAATAACCTTTTTAAAAACCTCCAAAAACCTGTTATACGCCTCGTCGCCATAAAGCACCACCAAGACCCTCCGCACTTTCGCCAGCCTGGGGGCCACCTCCCTTATCGCAGTCGCCATCTGGAGAGCCGCCGCCTCGTACGGACACCCAAACACCCCCGTGCTAATCGCCGGAAACGCGATGGAGGAGAGCCCCAGCTCCTCCGCCTTAAGAAGCACGTTCCTCACAGCCTCCCCCACCTTCTCCACAGGCTCCACCCCACACCGAGGCCCCACGGCGTGGATCACATACCTCGCCTTAAGCCGCCCCGCCGAAGTCACCGCCACACCCCCCACAGGCACAGGCCCAAACCGCCTAACCCACTCCCGGCTCTCCTCCTGAATCACCCAACCCCCCTTCCTCACGATAGCCCCAGCCACCCCACCCCCGTGCTCAAGATACGAATTGGCGGCGTTGACAATGGCGTCAGCCTCCACCTCCGTGATATCCCCCTTAAGAAGCACAACAGAGACACCCCCCACCCGAAACTCCATGCCAACACCACAGCCCACACTTATAAACATAACCCACCGACAAACCATCCACACCCACGACGCCGCTCCCGCGCCACCCGGCACTAACAAGCCGCCACCCCAAACCAACCCCACGCCCAGCCCCAGCAACACGCAGAAACAGAGAACGCATCATCACGACGCCAAAACCACTATAGACTATATAAACTACGGCGTTTTTAAAACGTCGTGCAACATGCGCTTTACATCTGTAAAAGCGTTCAGCTGTCTCGGCGAGTTAAGTATGTAAAGCGGAGATCCAATTTATAAAACGTCGTGCAACTTCCCGGCGCAGGCCGACGCCGAGACGAAGAAACACGCAGATACACACACCTCCACACCCGGCACACCGACAAAAAGACAAAACCAAAATAACGCACCCAACAAAACCCCCACACAAAACCCACATCCCACCACCAACAAAACTTAAAAACCCAGAAAAACCAATCTCAAGAACCCCCAGCATCTCAAATAGAGAATTGAAAGTTGGACAGAGCTCAGCCAGCTTGGGAGGCGTGCCATCGTCACCGCGCATCTCAAATAGAGAATTGAAAGACTCTGTTCTTATGCATGACTTATCGCCGCTGTTAGTTATGGCATCTCAAATAGAGAATTGAAAGAACTTGTGTGCGGCCGCGGAACACGGCCTCTATTAGATGCTCGCATCTCAAATAGAGAATTGAAAGGACCTTCACGTGCCGACCCGGGAAACATTTACACAAACGATCGGCATCTCAAATAGAGAATTGAAAGTGGACTCACCCTTTCGGTTCCATTTGTCAATTTCATCAAACGCATCTCAAATAGAGAATTGAAAGGGTAGCTCCAGGTCGTACCACACCCTGAAGCCAGCCCTCCTCAGCGCATCTCAAATAGAGAATTGAAAGCATCCCCCCTCCGCAACACGATGGTGTTGGGGGACTCGTTGACGCATCTCAAATAGAGAATTGAAAGCATAATTCAAGCTCTGTATCCTCTTTCCATGGTTTCAACTCAAGCATCTCAAATAGAGAATTGAAAGAAACAAGTATTCGCATATACTAAACGGCACGCTCCACGCATAGCATCTCAAATAGAGAATTGAAAGTCTAGGAACACCACTCGGGACGGAAAGTCGGTGGGGCAGGCATCTCAAATAGAGAATTGAAAGTTTAAAGCCACTGTGTGCCAGCTTCTGGCCACTTTCAAGGGCATCTCAAATAGAGAATTGAAAGAAGCTTAAATTTAGACACTCCCGCATCTCTATGTTGTGTAGGCATCTCAAATAGAGAATTGAAAGTCCTGCCGCTGATGTAGCTACTCCACTCCGGAGACGCTGGGCTGCATCTCAAATAGAGAATTGAAAGTCGGGCATGTTGGGGCACTGTCCTTGGCACGTGCCGTTTAGGGCATCTCAAATAGAGAATTGAAAGTGATCGGTATGTCGAGACGGCTTCCGCTCAGCTCGGTGGCGAAGGGCATCTCAAATAGAGAATTGAAAGGTCGTCACGTGTGACTCGGCACCTAACCGGCACGCCCTCGACGGCATCTCAAATAGAGAATTGAAAGGCCTGCGCCAGCCTAAACGGCGCCGATGGCGTGTTGCTCCTCCGGCATCTCAAATAGAGAATTGAAAGCTACGCAATACAGGTCTTCTTCGCTGGGGTTGGCGGTCTCATGGCATCTCAAATAGAGAATTGAAAGGCAAGGTAGGCCACGGTCGGAGGTTCGTTGACCACTATCCCCCGCATCTCAAATAGAGAATTGAAAGAAATTGCTTCTACCAACGAACATGTTCCTTTCTACCTTCAGCGCATCCCAAATAGAGAATTGAAAGTATTCCTTAGCCGTAGAGCCGCCCACGGTTGCACCCGCATCTCAAATAGAGAATTGAAAGACGGCCATGCCGATAGCTACAAGCGTTTCCGTAAAGGATTCATACGCATCTCAAATAGAGAATTGAAAGTCTGGCGTAAAGACGCGCCTATCCCCCTCCACCGTGTGGAAATATGTGCATCTCAAATAGAGAATTGAAAGTCCCGCCACAGCAACAAGACGTAGCCAGTCTCAACGCGTTTGAGCATCTCAAATAGAGAATTGAAAATAAGCTTCCGACATGGGTTCATTACTCACTGCTATCCTCAGGGCATCTCAAATAGAGAATTGAAAGTCACGTCTAAACTATCCTTAACCCTCAACGCCATAAACCTATGCGGCATCTCAAATAGAGAATTGAAAGCAGTTTTACATACGGCTCGTTGTCATGCACCCTGTAGCCTTGAAGCGGCATCTCAAATAGAGAATTGAAAGATATTTCATATGGCGTAGATTGGCCGCATTCAGTAACAGATAAGGGCATCTCAAATAGAGAATTGAAAGCCTAACGTCGGCGGCGCACGTGTTGGGGCAATCCCAGCCGAGCATCTCAAATAGAGAATTGAAAGTCATGTTCGACGAGGCCGGCTCAGGCGACATGTCAGCGGCGGGCATCTCAAATAGAGAATTGAAAGCAACGGGCCAGGAGGCTGAGCGCAGACTCCACCTCGAACCTATCCGGCATCTCAAATAGAGAATTGAAAGCGACTATAAGCGCGGCTACAGCCAAGGCTATTGGTATCCTCAGCATCTCAAATAGAGAATTGAGAGAGAGTCGGCCGCCGACACCGCCTCAGCCGCCTTCTTCGCCGCGCATCTCAAATAGAGAATTGAAAGGAGGTGCACCCGAGACTCCTCCACGTCCTGGTGAAGTACATCGCATCTCAAACAGAGAATTGAAAGGCATACTTACCTAGCCGCCACCCTTATCAGGAGCGGCTGGATTACGGCATCTCAAATAGAGAATTGAAACGCGACTTACAGCGTCTGCCGACGGCATGGCGCCGGTGCGTGGGGGCCGGCAGAGCCGCGTGGTGGAGGGCCCTCGGGCTATGTTCCGCCGGATTGGCCGCAGGCGGCGCGTCTGCGATAGCCCGCCAGCACGTCGGCTAGCTGGATCCTGGGGACCTTGTGGGACGGCCTTGATATGGTGCGTGGGAAGGCGCGCGGGTTGACCAGCCCATCGTCTACCACGTAGAGATGTGCCCTTAGCCTCCTCATGAGGGACCAGAGGGCCTCGGCCAGGCTCGCCTGTCCGCGGTAGTGCAGAGAGACCCAGGCCGTATCGAACAGCTTCTCGAGCTCCTCAGCCGCGGCGGCGCCGCCCCTCCTCCACAGCTCCCTCCACTTCAGCTCGCCCGCTATGCCGTAGCGCCGCCTGAGGGCATCTACGTAGTCGCTGAACGCGTAGACGTAACTAGCAGGGCCCTCGTATACAATGCCGGCCAAGACGACGCAGTTACAGACGGCGGTCTGTCCCGAGCCGTCTATAAACGCCACGCGTCTCGTCACGCCGCCCGCCGTGGAAAGACTTTTAAACATATACGCCATAAAAAGAGAGATGTGGGTGGAGATGCGGCCCCGCGAGGGGCAGAAGCACCGCCCGAGCGAAAGAGCTGATGTTATATCCTAGCTCCGTCCGTCTGCTTGGCATCTCGGTGTTCGGTTTGCCAAGCTCTGCGCAGACCACGTTTATATCGTCCGTTCGAGGGATCTTACCAAGTGGCTTGCGGCTGAGTTCGACAAGCGGTCTCTGGTCTTGGGAGTCGACTAAGGCGCATCTCCTGGCGTACGTGGGGCAGATGCCGTGCTTAAGCCTCTCACGGGCGAGCTCTCCACGTGGGGGCCGAAGCGTTTCTCGCGGCTACTTGATGGATTCGGGTTGCGCCGTAGCCCTACCGCAGGTGATTAAGACCAGGTCCGAGACCGCAAGGTTCTCGCAGATCTATATAGACATGACCGAGGACGCCGCGATAGTTTACAATAAGGGCGGGTTCTTCGAAGGCGTGTTGACCCGGCTGATCAAGAGGCTTAGGGAGTTGGGCGTTTGGGTCAACGACAAGCCTTGGTATTGGGTGCTTAAGGGAGACTATAAATTCGGCGTGGTGATCGAAATTGAATAACCTCCACATGGCTAGGTCGCATCTGAGGCAAGCCGCGGAGAGGGTTAGGCATGCCGAGGAGGCACTAACCAACGGCAATTACCCCTACGTCGTTAAGCAATGCCAGGAGACGGTTGAGCTAGCCCTCAAGGCCGCATTGAGGATAGTGGGTGTTGAGCCGCCGAAGAGGCACGACGTGGGCCCTGTGTTGAGGAGAGAGCGGGCAGATTTCCGGCGTGGTTTCAGGAACATATAGATGAATTGGTGTTCAATCGAGAAGTCTCAGGAAGGAGAGGGAATTGGCAATGTACGGCGATGAGGAGAGCGGCATACCGCCCGAGGAACCCTACACCAGGTTGGACGCTGAATACGCATTAAATAGTGCAAAGATGGTTCTGAGCCTCGTCGAATTACTGAAGGAAACTGAGCCACGAACCTAACTCAAGATGGGAGGATTTCAACGAGTCCATATAATCAACATCAACGACGTTTAAGGGCCTAACGCCAAGTCTCTCAATAACAGCATTCAGTACCTTCCATACATATGATAAAACTTCAAAAAGTCATCAAAAATCTGGGTTATGTCTACCAAACCTAGACTGATTATTGTGCTCTCGATAATACTACTAGTAGCGGTGCCAGTAATCGTGAGTGCGGTAACCAAGGCTCAACAACCCTATACACAGGTAATCATGAACCTACTCAACGGTCAACAATACTTCGGAGTGCCCCATGTGTACCAAGGCGACTATAACGGTGCATCAACAAATCGATGGCCTGTGTACTATGGGCCAAACAACGCAAGCAGATACTGGAGCAATGCAGGCATAAGTAGCAACCAACCAGTGCTTGAGTTAGCAGGCCCATCTGGCTGGACCGCGGGCGCCATGTTCTGGAGCGAGACCTACAGTGGAGGTCCAGTGACAATAACTATGATCGGCACTTTCTCCGCAAAGGTTACAAATCCCGCCGATGGTTTCGTGATATACCTATTCCTAAAACCAACGATGTGGGGCATAGGCTCAAACTACAACTACTCAATACCATACAAATCAACAGCTGGGGCGGGATGGCTTACACGTCCCCCAGGTTACCCATCGCGTGTTTCAGGTGATGTTATCTATCCCCAGAGCTCGACGCCGTACATCGTGGTTCAGTGGGACCCAATCTGGCAGTTCGCGGGATATACGCAAAGTGGTGCTACTGGGCAGTGGAATGTTTGGATCGTGAGTAATCCAAGCGGTGATAACCCGAGCATTAGCCCAAGCCCATCACCAAACCTTAGGGGCTATTCCGGCATTGGCTTGCCATATGCCGGTTGGGATGGTATTGGCACGGGAGCATTCCAGCCTCGCCCGGGTGATCGAATTAATGTAACCGTGACTTATGACCCAAGCACGAACACCCTCAGTGGTGTTGCTACGGACCTAAACACCGGACAATCGGCAAGTTTCACGCTGAACTTAGGCAATTACTTCACACCGCCGAGTAGCGGCAACTACGTATTCGGAGTAGGCGGAGCGGGCTACAGTTGGGCTTTGTTGTACGTGGCGATGACAACTAGTATAGAGCCGACACCCAGTGCATTACCCACCTGGATTATTGCAACGGCGGTGATTGCAGTGGTGATAGTATTGATTGTTGCGTTACTAATGATTAAACGTGGCAAGCGGTAGGAATCGCTTTAAAAATATTGTTAAAATAAACTCTCCTCCTCTTTTACTGCTTTTGCCACGATCGGAGTGTTACCCGTCCACCGCGGCACTACCGTGGGGCAACGCGGTAGGGCGCCGGGCTGTCTCAGTCCCCTCCTCGAAAGCGGTAAGCGCCGTAGCTACGGCTTTCTGCTCAGCACAGACCTGCTCAGGAGATATGCTAGGAGGAAAGCCGCGATGCCGACGAGGGCCCAGGTGGCTATTTGCAACACGCCGATCTGCTGGGTCTGGCCGTTCGCGTTGGCCGTCGACTGCGGCGTCGGGACGATCACCAGAGGAGGCGGCTGAATCCCCGAGGCGCTAGTAGCCGTCGCGGTCTGCGCAGAGGGCTGGACGGTCTGCGTAGCCGTCGTGGCAGTCGTCGCGGTTGTTGTAATTGATGTCGTAGTCGCGGTGGTTGCCGCAGTCGACGTCGTAGTAGTCGTGGTCGTCTGGGTCGGGGCGATGTTCTCCCAGCTCACAGTCACAGTCTTAATAGTGACGTTCGTTAAGTTCGTGAAGTTTGCGTTCACCACATAGCCAGTTCCACTGTTGAGCTCGAGCGTGGTGTTGTAGGTCTTTACCGAGCTATTAGTTGCAGAGAACAGCTCGAGCTTCACCACAGTACTACTCGGCGAGGCCATTATAAACGAGGACTGGTTTACGAACCGAGCCGCAACAAGCCCCGTCGAGTTGGCGACGAAGCCGTAAACCATTACGGCGCCTGAGGCGTTTGCGAACCTGATCGCTACGAGAGTGGAGTTAGGATCGATCCACGCGGCAACGTCGTTGCGGACTGCCACTATGTACAGACGTGACGATGGATTACCGTCAACATATCCCGCAAGACTACCGGGCGAGACTGTAGATGCAGTGACAAAATACTTATCAACGAAGTAGCCCGCCAGCTCACCGCCTAAGAAGACATTTAGCGGCTTCGTGCTGACGTATAGAGTGTAATCCAGCAACCCGCTTTGAAGTATCTGGACCCGTTGTTGATTTAACCACCACAACCAACACCACAAGGGATATAACGAACACAATGCAAGGTCTAACAACCATTGGTTGGGATTAAACCACTGCAACTTGGCAGACTGGGGCGAAGCTACTCCAATGACCTCTCCAATGTCCCCAGGATATGAGAATATCTGACCATTTACATTTATTGAATACGGAGGCCCTCCGTCTATGTAGATGAACGAACCGTTTGTGTAGTATGTTGCCCTGGTAATGATCTGCGGGTAGTTAGGGTCGTAGACTAAGAAAACAATGTTTCCGTTAGGCTCCTTGACGTATCCCCACGCCACTACCGCATGATAGCCAGAACCAACATATAAGCTGTTACCGCTCTGATTGGTAAAGCGAATTATAAGTATAACAGGTTCATTGTTGTCTATATAACTGATGGCTTTTGGCGCGATTGCTGAATTCCTGGAAATAGCTTTGGAAATCTCGACAATAAGGGCATTGTTGTCTGGATCAAATATCTGGTGAACTGCCACAGCTAGAGATGCGTCTGTGAGATACTTTAGGTGCCCGCTGGCATTAATCGGGCCTAAATATAGTTGGCTGGTGTATCTCACGCCTTGGCTTGGGAGCGGTAAGTAGCCCAAGTAGTAGAGAATTGCTGTTGACGACATGCCCCAGCAGAAACCGTCCTGACGTTCATAAACTTTCATGTTAATATTAGTATATGGAATAGTAACATAACGGCTGTAGGCATATCTTGGATTATGCTGATAGTACTCATTGAGGAGTGGATTCCACTGGACGCCATTACGCTTTACTATGTGGGCGGGGTGGCCTGCCGCTGCGAACGGAACGGCATAAATCACGTTGCTAAACGTTGCGTTTAACTGTATTGTGGGCAGTAGCGGATAGTATTGTGGGTTCGTTGAGTAGACATTTAGATTGACTATATAGGTCCCGGTGTTAAAAAAGCTAAACATGTTTAGCCGTATTGCGCCATCCCTATCTGGAAGAAATATTAAGGATGCAAGCGGACTCTGGTAAGTCACGTACCACTGCGAGGGATCTGGAAGACCGACTGGAATCAGATTTACAAGCGGAGAATTGCTTGTTACAAAGAGACGAATATTTTGATTTTTGGTTAAATTGATGAATCCTGTAGGGCTCGGTGCTATCGTATAATCTTGGTTGCTCAAACTTAGATCATATTTGTATATACCTTGTGAAAGGCTATATATGATAGTTTGCCACTCATTGCCTATCTCGATGCTGGCGATTTCTTGTACCTGGCGGAAGTAATTGTTTGACTTGTATAGTTTAAACGAGACAGTAGGAGCCCACGAAATTATAACGAACTCTAACTGATACATAGCAGTCCAGTTCCACTGGTCTGTAGTGATTAGTTGAGTCCTGTTGTAGATCAGTAACGCTGTGTAAATGTAATAAGGTCCATTCTGTGTGGTCGCGTAGTAGTAGGTGAATTTGTTGAGCCCCGGCCCTATGGTTATTGAGGTGACTGAGGTGTCTATGGTGGGCTCGCTCGGGTTCGCCGTCTGAGGACTGGTGGTAACCCAGATGTACAGCTTTCCATGCAGAATCGCATTGAGCGGATTGTTAACAGTAACATTAATAGTTATCCTGGCACCGTTTCCGACGGCTTGTAGGTCGTAGATCCAGGGCTCGTGCCTGTAGAAGGTGACGAAGTTGTCGCCGGGCTTGAGGCTCACGGTCATGCCTCCCCAGTACTCGGTAAAGTTGAGCCCGGTGTTAGGGTAGTGGTATACCTCTAGCGTGTATGTTCCTGGAGTGAGGTTGATGAAGTCTAGATAGCCGCTTGAGTTCATGTAGGCAACCTTACTAAAACTAGAATTGTAGAGGACTCCAAAAACAACACCAGGTACAGTGGTAGCAGGCCTACTAAGAACATTAAACACATGAACAGTCAAAGAAGAAACAGTAGGCGGTACGGGTGAAGGAGCTAACTGCAAGGAGACTGCTGTGTAAAGTAAGGCCCAATTATTAGAACTATAGAAAGGACTAGGGAGGCCAATACCAGTGAGATTATAACGTTTCTCATGGACGATAGGACTAATAATGGCTACGCCTACTCCGAATACGTAGTTGCCGCTGCTCGGTGGTGTGAAATAATTACCTAAGTTCAGCGTAAAGTTTGCCGATTGCCCAGTGTTCATGTCGTAAGCAATGCCAGTAAGTGCATTTGTGCTTGGGTCATAAGTCACGGTGATGTTAATCAAATCACCTGGGTTGGGTCGGAATGCACCTGTGCCAATACCAATCCAACCAGCCCAACCACTACCAAGGTTTGGCGATGGGCTTGGGGTGACGTTTAGAACACCGTTGGCGTTATTCACGATCCAAACATTCCACTGCCCAGTAGCACCACTTTGCGTATAGCCGAACCCCCAAAACGGTTCCCACTGAATTATGAGGTATGGTATTGAACTCTGTGGCAAAAGTATAGTGTCCCCCACTGGTGATTCTGGTGCTATCATCATTATTGTGTAATTGAATTGTGGGCTTATGTTCCATGTTGTTGGGTTTAGGAATAGGTATATTACAAAACCGCCACTAGGATATGATGATCCGTCGGCAAGGCGTATACCTCCGCTGGAGTATGTGCCGATCATTGATACAGTAATGTTACCACCATCAAAATACCCATTCCAGAACATAACTCCTGGATACCAAGACCCGATAGAAACAAGTTCAAGTACTGGTTGGTCATTGCTCAGATTACCCTCAGCCCAGTATAAGCTCGCGTTGGACGGCCCATAATATATCGGTGACCCCTGATAAATATGTGGTACGCCGAAGTACTGCTGACCATTAAGTAGGTTTAAGATTATCTGAACGTTCTGGCTTGCCTGCGCCTTGGCTGTCGCGGCTATAAGCGTTATCAGTAAAACTATGAGAGTAATTACAAGTCTCGACTTGACAAGCATAATTT
>Ga0326760_1001549_pt1 | contig 10236 bp, 12 predicted proteins | sample GCREP_S_FD_207668 | JGI IMG/M metagenome (GOLD analysis project Ga0326760, IMG submission 207668) | Hot spring sediment microbial communities from Geyser Creek Basin, Yellowstone National Park, WY, United States - GCR.EP_S | ecosystem: Environmental > Aquatic > Thermal springs > Near-boiling...
ATGGAGAAACCTAACGTGTACTGGCTCTCTAGCACAGTTGAAGCTTCAAACATAGCTTTAAAGGTGCCAGGCATTAGGAGGGCTGAGGAGGGCTACATAGTAGGCCCCTACGCCATAATCCTCAAGGAGTCTGTTAGGAGGAGGGTTAACACCCTAATCCTCATGGCAGACTCGTTCCTAGACCTACCTGACCCCGAGGCTGCAGCTGAGATACTAAAAGTCTTAACCCAGATAACAGGTGTTCAGGTACCGGTTGGTAAGCTTATCGAGGAGGGGGAGCTGGTTAAACTTAGGATGAAGGAGTTGATGAAAGAGACTAGGAGCGCGCTAGCCAGGATGGGTAAAGGGTACGAGTATAGAGCTCCGATAATCTATTAGAGGGGTTAAGCCTATGAGCTACTACGACCCCTTTGAAGAGATGAGAAGGAGGATATACAAGGCTGTAAGAGATACCATGAGGAGCTTTGAGAGGGAGTTCGAGGAGGTGGAGAGCTTGATAGAAGAAGTGCTATCAGAGACCAGAGAGTGGGAGAGAATGTTCGAGGAGAGAGTCGAGGAGATAAGAGGAGGCTACATAGAACCACTTTCAACAATAATAGACAGGGGGGATAAGATATTATTGATAGTCGAAACACCCGGAGCAAGACAGGAGACAGTAGAGATCATAGTAACAGAGAGAGCTATAAGAGTAGAAGCAAAACTAGATGAGGAGAGGGTTAGAAGAGCTCTAGGAAGCATAGCCCACACGAGAAGGCTAACAACCATGAAAGGAGAGTACAGACTACCACACCCAGTAGACCCAAAACAGGTCAAGGTAGAGAAGAGAGGATCCAAGGTATACATATGGATACCAAAACTACAACCAACATAGACTAAAAGCATAACTAATAACGCTGAATAACTCATAACACTTAAAACTCCAAACCATAAAATAGTACTCTAGGAGCCGGGGTGGCCGAGCGGCCTAAGGCGACGGGCTTGAGACCCGTTGTCCCCCTGGGGACGCGCGGGTTCGAATCCCGCCCCCGGCGCCACCGGGGCCGTAGTCTAGCCTGGCTAGGATGCGGGGCTTGGGCCCCCGTGATCCCGGGTTCAAATCCCGGCGGCCCCACCATCTCGCAGACCCACACGTTCACCGACTATCAAGTCCTATAACTTAATATAGAAGTAACTATCCCTTGTTATCTCATCTACGTCTACCCCAGGTGGCTTATACTTAAGCCTAGGACCACATAGGTTTCGTGGGGAGTCGACAACCCCCCGTATCATCATAAGACTGTTTAGCCATGAGTTGTATGGTTGGAATGTAAAACAAAAAGCGTGTAGAAGATATTGTAAATAGTACGTTGTTCATAGTAGGAGTATAACAAGTAAGGCTATAAGGAGGCCGTATATTGCTATCCCCTCTCCGAGCACCACTATGAGTAGGAGGGGTCCTGTGACCTCTCTTTTCTCCACAATACCGCTGGCCGCAGCTGCACCCGCTGTGCCAACCGCGTACCCAGCGCCAAGACCTGCAAGTCCTACGGCGAGAGCTGCACCCGCAGCTTTAGCTATTATCCTGATCGCTTCACCCTCCTCAGCATAGCCTACCACAGAGGGGATGCTGAGAGCTAAGACTAGCACGAGTAGGGGGATAGCACTAACTGTTCCTCCATACCTCAAACCATCCACCTCCATACCATATCCACACTACGCTGTGGAATCTAAACCTCTTATAGGTGGGCACACATTTAAATACATTACGTCATTGTAGAATAGGCTCTAGAGGTCTTAAGGTGATGGTAGCCGGGCGGGGATTCGAACCCCGGTCACGGGGGCCAGAGCCCCGCATCCTGGGCCGCTAGACGACCCGGCTACCCCTCTTCTCTTTATTAGTTCACACGCCTTTAAATCTATTCCAGGGGTTTGCTATTTGAGCTTATGGTCTCGTGTTATAGAGGGATGCGATAATGTGGACTCCTGCGTTCGCCTCCTAGAAGAGTTTTTTAAAACCCTCCGTGTAGATCCAAGTCTCTGTGAGGAGATTCCTCTTAGTGGTGATTATAGGAAGGCTTATGCTTGGGTTGAGAAGCTCATAGAATCCGGGGTTCCCGACGGCAGATCTAGGCTTATCCTCTATGTTATAAGTAGGTATCTCATTAATGTCAAAAGGCTTAGCATGGAGGAGTCTGAGAGGGTTATAGATGCCTTTCTAGATAATAGCTGTAGAAATCACGGTAACTGTGGGAAGGTGTATAGGAGCTGGATTAGAAGGGTTCTTGAATCTGTTAAAAGCGGAGGATGGCGTCCGTGGAGTATGTCTAGGATTAAGGAGAATGATAGGCAGCTCTACGAAATAGTATCGAGGATAGTGGGTGTTGAGGGATAAGGTGGTGGACCGGCCGGGATTTGAACCCGGGACCTCTCGGGTGCAAACCGAGCGCTCTTCCAGGCTGAGCTACCGGCCCACCCCCAAAATCTACTATACCCACAGGGTTTAAATTAGTCTTGCTCCCCACACCCCACCTGTTAAAGTGGTTTAAGGTGGATTATCTTATCATCTCCTTTCCTAGGGGTTCCCCTACCATCTCTATTGCTAGTGGATACTAGGAGTCCTCCCTCGGGATGCGGTACCACATCTCTTAGTCTACCGTACACGTTTTTATACAACATGCTGTAGCCTAGAACGTTCCCATCGGGGTCTACACCTACGTTTACTAAACCCTCCCCTCTTAGGCATGCTATGAAGAGGTGGTTTAAAACCTCTTTAGGCCCTGTTGTAGCGAAGGATGAGCCTGAAGGGGCTATGCTGGTAGGCCCGAAGTCTATTGCCGGGTCTAAGTACTTATCGCTACCTCCAATTCCAGCTACATAGGGCCATCCATAGTTACCTCCAGGTTTTATTATGTTTAGCTCATCCCTACCCACAGGGCCGTGCTCCGTTGAGAAGAGCATGCCTGATGGAGGGTGCCAGTCTATGCCTTGAGGGTTTCTATGACCATAGCTGTAGATAGGATTATCGGGGAACGGGTTATCGTGAGGTATGCTCCCATCATCCTCGATTCTAAGTATCTTCCCAGCTAGGCTACCTAGATCTTGGGATAGCTCGGGCCTAGCGGCATCCCCTGTGGTTATATAGAGCATACCGTCAGGCCCGAACCTAAGCCTCCCACCATCATGGATAACAGCTCCGGGTATTCCATCAACTACAATCTTAGCATCTGAGATGTAGCCCTTAGAGGTGTTAACCTTAACCCTTGAAACCCTATTAACGAAGTAGCCTCCCACCTCATGAGTTGAGTAGAGGTACACCTCATAGCTTCTCTCAGGGTGTACAGCTAAACCTAAGAGCCCTGCCTCACCAACATTAGCTACAGTAATGGAGGCTATCACATTCTTGGAACCTCTAGACACGTATACAAGTCTACCAGGCCTTTCAGTAACATACATAGAGCCGTCCTCCAAGACACCTATAGACCATGGAACCTCCAATCCTTCAACTAAGGTGACAGGCTCGAAGAGCTCCTCCAAAACCCTCACATCAACCCTAGGAGAACCACCACCCCTAAACCTATAGACCAGTAAACCAGCTAGCCCACCTAGAAGAGTTAAACCCGCTAGGAGTTTCAGGAAAGACCTTCTATCCACCAATATACACCACCTATGCATAAGGTGACGGCGTTATAAATGTTATGAAGAAGACCTCTTGATGCGAGATACAGTTGAAATATTAGCTAGAAAGCCGTTGGATACTATTATCCGAGACCCAATAGCGCCTTTCCCCAATACAACACCCCACTACTTCCCCTAAACCCCAGCCTACCACCAGGGTTCAATGCCCTCACGGATCTCGAAAGCCCATCTTTGCCCTCAAGCTTGAGCTTGAACACCATCAGCTTTCGTGATTGGGTTTTAAACTTGAAGCCTGAACCCCCTATGATAACGGGTTGAAGGTAACTGTGGGTATCTTCACTTAGATACTTAAATTTAATTACAAACTGTAACAGCCTTGGGGTTACCATTACATTCTAGGGAAGGGTTTAACTCGTGGTATAAGTTATTAGTTTAGGTTCTAGTTTGGAGCTTTTAAAGGCTTCTAATGTTGTTTTAATGCACTGTAGTAGATCGCAGTTGCATGTAAGTAGGTGTGTTATACTTCTTTTATCGCTTGACCCGAAATCTTTAATCTGGGGTTTTATACATTTTTGTTTGATCATTTCACTGGACACTGTTTCCTCCATGTCTAGGGTGGTTTCTGCTACAACTGCCGCAATCGCTTTTACATCGTCTCTAGAGGTTATGTAGTCTATATGCCATTTGATGCGTGCTGGGCCTCTAACATGTCTTGTTAGGCGTGCTCTCAGGCCTCCGGGTCCTCTAGCAGAGCCTATGTATATGTAGAAGCCCTTCTCGAACTTCAGAGTTCCTAGTGATCCGACTTTAACCACTATATCCCTTGTAATCTCTAGGATTAACGCGTAGACTCCAGGTCCCCTAGGTGTATCTTCTGAGTTTTCCATTAGCATCACTTGCTTAGTATTCCGCTACCGCTTTTCCCTCGTATAACCGTAGAGCTTTGCCCGACCTTAATCCCTTGTAATCCTAGCTATGTATGCCTCAAGTATTTCTATAAAGCTCCTAGCCTCCGGTTCACCGTGTACCAGGGATGGTAGTAGGTGCGCGGTTCTACCACTTAGGTAGAGTATACCGTTTAGCCTAGCATATAAGTTTAACGCTTCCTCAACATGCTTACCCCATCTCCCCCCATAGACATCCGATGCTCTCCTAGGCTTCACATTGGTGAAGTGGACTCCAACCATGCTACCAGCCCCCGTAGCCCAGCATAGCCTCTCTCCACCACTACTACAAATCCTATCCACCCTCCTCCTAACACTACCCCAGAGCTCTTCGGCCCTCTCGTAGAGACTCCTATTCTCTAAAAGGTACTTTACAGTAGTGTACCCTGCCACCACGGTAGCCACGTTACCTACAAAAGTGCCTCCATGGAAGGAGCGAGACCTGGGATCAGGGTATTTTATGTGGTCTAGGAGTTGCATTACATCACCTCTACCCCCAATAGCTCCAGCTCCAGGATAGCCTCCTCCAACCACCTTACCGTAAACCGCTATATCTGCTTTAACATTGAAGTACTCCTGAGCTCCTCCCAATGCTAGCCTGAAACCTGTTATAACCTCATCGAATACGAGTAGGGAGTCGTACCTATCAACCAGGTCTCTGAGTGCCTTAAGGTAGCCTTCCTCGGGCTCTATGCACCCACCCGCCCCCAGCACAGGCTCTACTATGATAGCTGCTACAGGGTACTTCTTTAAAGCTTCCTCGGCAGCCTCTAGATCGTTAAAGGGAACTACGATGGTATACTTTATGGAATCCTCCGGTAGACCGGCTGATTCAGGTCCCTTAAACGGGGGTGTTACACCTGTATGTAACGCATCATACCCGCCGTGCCATCCGCCCTCCACTTTAACAATATAATTCCTCTTAGTGTAGGATCTAGCGAGCCTAACAGCATACATGTTAGCCTCGGTACCGCTATTAGCGAATCTAATCATCTCAACACCAGGTAGTATCTTTGTTAGAAGCTCTGCATACTCGAGAGCATACGGGTTCTCGAAGCCTAAATGAACACCGGATTTGGTAGCCTCAGCTACAGCATCCAATACTATCCTGGGAGCGTGACCTAGAATATTAGCCCCATGCCCCATCCAGAAGTCCACGTAGCTATTCCCATCAACATCCCAAAGCCTGGGGCCCTCACCTTTAACTATGAAGGGGGGGTATGGCTTAAGATATCTTATAGCATACGTAACACCACCTGGGAAAACCTTCAAGGCTCTCTCGAACAACTCCCTGCTCCTAGGGGTTCTCCTAGCATACTCAACTTCAAGCTCTGATATAAGAGTTGAAGCCCTTCTATCGTAAACCTCCATCAACCCCACCACCCCCCTCTAAGAGCTCCTACTAAGGTTAATAACCACTACGATGGGAGAGGTTCCAAACCTTCTCCCTCGATAGAGTGTAGTTAACAAGAAATCCTAGGATTATCCCTGCTAGCTGCCCTATTAAAGGATTTAGACCTAAGAGTGTGTAGAGGAGGCGCATTGTAGCATATTGTGTGAGTACCCCGAGGGCTACTGAGATGTGGTAGCCTAAATACCTTCTTATAACACCCTCTAAACCCCCTGTGAATGTTGTTTTAAACGTCCATAGCTCATGCCATATGTAGTTCCAAGCTATACTAGCCTCTATACCGGATAGACTTGCTACATCTACAGGGGCTCCTATGCCTAGAGCTAAAGCCATGACGCCTAGGTTAACGGGGATCCCTGTAATCCCTACGAGAGCGAACCTAGCCATACTGGATACTGTGAGGATTTGAACTAGGTATAGGATTAAATCATCCACCCCAAGCTTGCTAGAACCCGCTCTTCTAGGTTTGAATATGTAGGGTACCTCTAGGACCCTGACTCCGGGGTTTAAGGCTAGCACCTCCAGTAAAACCTTGTATCCTAAGCCTTTAACCCCTTTGAGACTCACAGTCTTCCTATTAATAAGGAAGAACCCTGATATGGGATCACGCGTACCCCTAGACTCGGGCACTAGAATCCATGCTAGTAAGAGAGCCCCTAAGCTTACAACCCTCCTCGCTAAACCCCACCCAGAAAAACCACCACCCCTAGCGTACCTTGACGCTACTACCACATCAGCCCCGAGTTTCGCAGCGGTATCAAGTAGCCTGGGGATGAGGCTTGGAGGGTGTTGGAAGTCTGCATCCATCACCACCACGTAATCCCCTCTAGCTTCATTCAACCCCCTCACTATAGCTGTTCCAAGACCTTTAACACCAACTCTTCTAATCAACCTAACCCTGCTATCCTCACGTGATATGCGCTCGACCACACGCCACGTCCCATCCGGGCTATCATCGTCTACCACTATAACCTCGTAGTCTTCGATCCCACTACTACCTAGTATGGATCTAAGCTCCTCTAGGAGAGCCCCTATGTTCTCTACCTCGTTATACGTGGGTATGACTATTGAGATCCTCGGGTTCAAGAGATCTTAACACCATTTAATACCTTGGAGAGCTATATGGAGTACAGCTGCTCTCTAACCTCACTAGGCACTTCCTCCTCATCTAGGACCTCATATGTTATCGGTGGAGCTCTAACCACAGGACCTACAACAACATATCTTGAGGGATCCTTCTCCTCCCTACTCTTCAAAACCCTAACCTTAACGTACAAGCCATCCTCTCTCCTCACATAAACATACTTACCATGCTTACCGCCCAACGCCTAGCCCCGGAAAGCCTTAACTCATTTAGGGGTTTTAAGGTTTGGCCACCCAGAGAGCCGGGGGGCTATGGCCGTGAACCGCTCTCCCGTAAGCTTGGGGGGTGAGATGGTTTACGATGTTCACTGCCATCTCCACGAGTTTAAGGTGGAGGATTTGGAGGAGGTGTTCAACCTAGATAGGGGTATACGTGTGATAGCAGTCTCAGACGATCTAGAGTCCAGCCTGAGAACACTCGATCTTGAGAAAACCTATCCTGACAGGGTTATAGCATGTGTAGGCCTACATCCATGGAGTATAGGTGAGGAACCTCTCCATAGGGCTGAGACCATAGTTAGGATGGCTGAGAGGGAAGGTGTTAGATGTGTAGGCGAGGTGGGGGTGGACGCAAGGTTCCTCCCACAGTACACGTGGAACATCCAAGTTAGAGTTTTCAGTATGTTTATAGAGCTCTCAAGAGAACTAGGAGCCTTCCTTAACATACACGCCCCGGATGCTTGGAGGAGTGCTTTAGCCGAGCTTCTACAACACGATATTAGGAAAGCTGTATTCCACTGGTATACAGGGCCTGTGGAGCTAGTGGATGTTATAGGAGGTAGAGGTTACATGATATCAGTAAACCCAGCTGTTAGGATACAGGAGAAGCATGCAAGAATAGCTCAGCTAACACCTTTAGACCACCTTGTGTTCGAGAGCGACGCACCATACAACTATAGAGGGTTACACTTAAACCCACTAATGATCAGGGATACAATAAACCTCGTAGCCAGGCTTAGGAACATTGATGCAAACGAGCTAGCATCGAAAGCTAGATGGAATACTGAAAGACTTCTGATTTAAACGAAGTAAAGGGTTAACCTTTAAAAACCTTTAGTGGTAATGCATGATACGGAGTCACAACCTCTAGGAGGGTTGTGTTTTGAAACGTGAGGCTTTAATCTTAGATGATTTTAGCGATGCAACACTAAACCTAGTAGAGGTCCTTATAGGTAATGGGTTCACAGTCCACCTGCTTACGAATAGTGAGAGGGCTAGGATGTTCCTACTCGAGCCAACCTACATCCACTTATTCGATGACCTCTCATCTCTAGCGGATGCGTTATCGGATATAAACTTGGATAACGTAGAGGTGGCACTTCTCCTCTCACCAAACGACGAGCTTAACCTTATGCTAGCTAAGATGCTTAGAGAGAGGGGGGTTCCGAGAGTTGTTGTCACGCTAAGAGGGTCTAGGGGGGTTGAGGAGGCTAGAGAGCTTGGCGTTGATGTTATAGATGTATCACATCACATTATGAATAGAGTGCAGAGGTTCCTACAACTTAGATACTCTAAGATAACGCCGATCAGCGGAGACATAGGTATGCTTGAAATGCTTATAACAGGTGATTCTAGGATTCTAGGTGCTACTGTAATGGATTTAGAGAGGAGGTATGAAGCTGATATTATTGTGATAAGAGAGGGGAGGCTGGTTAGGGATCCTGATACGGTTCTTCAAGTAGGTGACTATCTTATAGCTGTAGGGTCTATGAGTAGTCTTAGTGAGCTGTTAAGGAATGCTTAGGAGAGATTGGCTTAGAAGAGATCTAAGCACCCTGGATATAATGGTGTTAGCTCGTAACGATGCTCAATCGACGTACTACCTGCTAATAGGCTTCATAGCCCTCTATGCTGGCGAGTACGCGTTCCTAGTAGCCTTATACGCTATAGCCTTAATGATAGCTATAGCTCTATCTTACGGTGAAATGGGATCCCACTTCCCGGAGACCGGGGGGTCGTATCTTTACGTTAAATACTCTTTCGGGCCTACCGTAGGCTATCTCTCCGCATGGCTTCTAGCCTTAGACCAGCTTATAATGATAAGCTATGGCACCTTGGATTCAGCTTTATACCTTAAAGGTGTGCTCAGCATGTACGGTTTAAACCTGTGGATTCCAGCTAATATCTTAGCCGCTATACTATCAACCCTACTATTTACAGTAACCCTTACCGGTATACGGGAGTCTGCTAGGGTTGCCTTGGCTATAGCCTTTCTAGACATCTTCATAGTCTTCGCTATAATCCTAGTATTCAATATTGCTACTGGTTTAGAGCTTAAACCTCCTAGTTTTAAATGGGAGGGGAGAGAGCCTGTAAGCTTGCTCCTAGCCTTAGCCCTAGCCTCTAGAGGGTTCACAGGCATAGACTCTATAGGCCAGCTTGCTGGAGAAGCGAGAAGCCCCTTAATCCAAGTACCTAGGGCTACCTTCGCCTTAATAATAGCTATGGGCTTTGTAAGCCTTAGCCTAACTGTAATCCTCATGAACAGGGTTTCCTATGAGGTTCTAAGCGGTAATCCTGAGCTAGCACTACTAATGATAGCCGAGAACACACCCTACGTAGGGGGTGTAGCTGTAATCCTGGTAGCTGTAAACATCATCCTTATAATGCTCTCTGCCGCCCTCACAGGCTACATATCATTTTCACGGCTAACATACATGTTATCAGATGAGAGGCTACTACCGCGAAGACTGGCTATAGTTCATCCTAGGTTTAGAACCCCCTACGTGGCATTAATCATAGCATACATCGTATCACTACTCTTCATAGCACCTGGAGAGCTGAAGTTCATAATCGAGGTCTACGCTATAGCCTCTCTTATCAACTACCTCCTAGTCTCCCTATCCTTAGGAGTGCTGGAGAGGAGAGGTAGGCTTCACGGAGGTTTTAAGAGCCCTAGGATTGCTAGAACCCCGGTAACCACTATCATTGGGGCGGTGTTAATTAGCTTTGGCATAGTGTTAAGCCTAGTAGAGAGGTATCATGTGCTATGGATTCTAGCTTTCTGGCTTCTTCTAGGAATTCTACCTTATGGGGTTCGGGCTTCAAGGAGGTTTACATCGTTTAACATGAAGCCTCCTTGAAGCCCTTGACTTCATTGGCTTCAGGCGGGGCTTTCTATCA
>Ga0326760_1001553_pt1 | contig 10224 bp, 9 predicted proteins | sample GCREP_S_FD_207668 | JGI IMG/M metagenome (GOLD analysis project Ga0326760, IMG submission 207668) | Hot spring sediment microbial communities from Geyser Creek Basin, Yellowstone National Park, WY, United States - GCR.EP_S | ecosystem: Environmental > Aquatic > Thermal springs > Near-boiling...
GTTTTTCCCCGCAGTCGTTGCAGGCATTGTTTGGAAGAAAATCCAATTTCCGCCTCGAACGAAGCAGGTGTCTGACAAAGCGACAATTCCGCCAATCCTTTTTGCCCACTCTGGAACTTGAGTTTTTGACAGCGAAATTTCTCTCCAGCCTCTCCGCTCCATCTCTCGGCGATACCACTCCAAAACCTTCTCCAGCGGGTCTTGGGTTCGGAAAACGAGGTAAAGGTCGAACTGATCTCCGGTGAAGATTGAAGCCGTCATTCGTGAAGTCGGAAAGTTGGTCAACATTTCATCCAGTTCGGCGTTGGGGTAAATTGGCAGGTCGGGGAGCATTCGCTTGACATCCGCCAAAGTGATCGGTGGACCGACGGTTTCACGATAGAAGCGGTAGGCGAAGAAACTGCCGATCCCGCAACTGCAAAGGGCGATAAAGCCGATGACCACACTGCATCCCAAAAACCACCAAAGCCAGCGAGGGATGTTTGAACTCCTCTGCATCCCTTGCTCGCCTCCCAGAAAAAGCCATCCCGCCCCCAATTGTGGCATCGGCTCAGTCGGAGTTCAAGCGTTCGGGGTTTCAGGTTCAAGGCTACAAGTTGCGCTGTCAAGCCCGTCCCTCAAACTCCAACCCGCAACCATCAAATCTTGAACTCGCAACTTGCAACGCTCAACCCGACAATTAAGTGACCTCAACTTTCGTGAACAGAACCCTTTCGCCCGGCACTTCTCTCACATCGCCGACAATCTCAAAACTGCCCCTCAGCCTAATGTCCTCTGAGGAACTTCCGACCATGACCTCAATAGTCCCGGGCTCAACCACAAACCTCATTGCTCGGTCGTAGAACGCCAACTGGTCAGCGGAGAGGTAGAAGGTCACTCGTTTCGCTTCGCCGGGCTTCAGCGTGATTCGCTTGAAACCTTTCAGTTCCTTGACCGGTCTGACCCTGCTTGCGACCACATCGCGGACATACAACTGGACGACTTCATCGCCCTCTCGCTCGCCGACATTTTTGACCGTGACCGAAATTGCGACCGTGCCAGCAGGTGAAATCTTCTCAGGCGAGATTGTCAAGTCGCTGTATTCAAACTGCGTGTAACTCAGCCCATGTCCGAATGGGAACTGCGGCTTCGCAGGCATGAACATGTAGTCGCGGTGCGAGATTTGAGCGCGATTGTAGTGCAAAGGAATTTGCCCAACCGCTCGCGGGAAGGTGACGGGCAACTTACCTCCGGGATTGACATCGCCGAAGAGGACATCCGCAACAGCGTTTCCGCCCTCCTCGCCAGGGAACCACGCTTCAACGATTGCCGGAATTTTGTCAATGAGGTCACCGAAAGTCACAGGGCGACCATTGATCAGCACCAAGACAACCGGTTTGCCTGTCTCCAAGATTGCCCGAACGAGTTCCTCTTGATGCCCGGGCAAACTCAAATCCGTTCGGTCGCACCCTTCACCGACCGTCCCTGTGCCGAACAAACCTGACCTGTCGCCCACGACGAGGACAACGACCTCTGCCTGCTTCGCAACTTCAACCGCTTCTGGAATCCCTTCAGTTGTCCCGCCAAAAACTTCGCAACCTTTCGCGTAAAGCACCTTCGTATTCGGCGAGACTTTTGCCTTGATACCTTCAAGGACCGTGACAATCGGGATTGGTGGCTCGGAAAGATTCATGTGAGCCATGTAGGCGTAGTCGCCGAGCATATTGCGAGGGTCGTTGGCGTTCGGTCCGATAACGGCGATGCTTGACAAATCCTTCCGCAACGGGAGCAGATTGCCTTCGTTTTTGAGAAGCACGATTGACTTCTGAGCAACTAACCGAGCAAGTTGACGGTGCTCAGGGCAATCAAACAGCGACGGAGCCAAGTCAGGGTCAACGAACGGGTTGTCGAACAATCCCAGCCTGTCCTTGACAGTGAGGACTCTACGGACTGCCTCGTCAATGAGCGCTTCCGAGATTAAACCTTCCCGAACGGCTTCAACCAACCTGTTGTAGCACTGGATGTCAGGGAGTTCAATGTCAATGCCAGCGTAGAGGGCTTGGCAGGCTGCATCCTTCTCGTTCGCAGCGACATGGTGGACATTGAAGAGCATGTGGACTGCAGCGTAGTCGGAAACAACTATGCCGTCAAATCCCCACTCACCACGAAGAATATCCGTTAGGAGTTCTCGGGAGGCTGCGCAAGGAATTCCGTCAAGGTCGTGGTATGCGTTCATTATGGATTGAACCCTCGCTACACGCACCGCTGCTTCAAAGGGGAACAGGAAAATTTCTCGGAACTCTCGCGGACCGAGGTGAACGGGAGCGCAGTTGCGACCACCTTCAGGCCAACCGTGAGCAGCAAAGTGCTTTGCGGTGGCAATTACTCCTTGCCTCAAATCGTCACCTTGCAAACCCGAAATGTAAGCGACAGCCATGCAAGCAACCAAGTAATGGTCTTCCCCGAAAGTCTCCTCCGTCCGCCCCCATCGTGGGTCACGAAGGACATCAAGGACCGGCGATAATCCTTGATGAGCACCGACAGCCCTCATCTCCTTCCGAATGGCTGTCGTCATTTCCTTGACGAGATCGGGGTCAAAAGTGCTTGCGAGGTTGATGGCTTGTGGGAAAGTGGTAGCGCCCTTTGCCATCAAACCGCTCAAACATTCTTCGTGCACTATGGCAGGGATGCCTAAGCGCGTTTCCTCAACGAGGAAGCGTTGAATTTCGTTGGCTATTTGGGCTGCCTCCTTAGGCGGCAATCCACTCCAACCCGCAATTCGGGTGATTTGACCGATGCCGTGCTTAAGCAACTCACGCGCCTTCTCAATGTCAAATTTGCCGTCTGTCAGAAGTTTCCCAACAGGGATTGACTCCAGTTGTGCGACCTTTTCCTCCAGCGTCATCTTCTCCAAAAGTTCACGCACGCAAACTGCCACTTCCTTCACCCCCTTAGCAGGTTGAAGGGCTCATCAATACCAAAGGCGAGCACCTGACTGCACTGAAAGGTCCTCATTGCCCTAAGAGGGATTGGAACTCGTTGTGGTGCTCCTCCTCGTCGGCGAGGATGGAGCGGAACAAATCTTCGGTCACATAGTCGTTTTCGGAAACAGCCTGCTCAATGATTTGGCGGTAAAGAGCAATGGCTTCCTCTTCCGCTTTGAGGTCAATGCGAATCATTTCCTCAAGAGTTTCGCCAACGGTGATGGGGGCAGGTTGCGTTGTCGGTTTGCCGCCGAGGTAGTCCAACCTTTCAGCGATGGCTTCAGCATGTTTCATTTCGGTGACAGCAATTTTCTTGAAGATGTCACGGACAGCGGGGCTGCAGAGTCCCTTCGCCAGCACATGTTGCCACATATACTGGATTGACACCTGCAACTCCCTCGCAATCGCTTGGTTCAGCAACTCCTTCAACCGCTCTGACGCCATCCTTCTTCACCTCCACCAAGAGATTTTCCCCACGACACCAAACGCTCGGCGTTATTTTAGCGTCACCCACTTGACAGCGCTATACTGCGGTTTCGGGAACTTTTGTTCGGCTTAGTGCGTCTTATAAAATGGCGCTTGCATCGCCGGTAGGCAGCGCAGCCCAGCGCACTTATCCCGCCTTTTCCCCGCCCCTTTGGGCGGGGCTTCCTATTTTTGCCTTCTCCGCTCCCACAACTTGAGCAACCGGCGATAGTCGTCCCAGTTGTCAAGGTCCGCAATCACGCCTTCGTCGTCAACTTCCACCAGCAAGACCTTTGAAGGGTCTCCATGCACCAAAGGGCGGATGCCTTGGGGGCTTCTGAAGTTGAGGACTGTCTCGTAAAGGCTGGAGCGAAAGACGACAGGATGACCACGCCGATCTTGAAAAACAGGAACGGCTATTGACTTGTCGCTGGCAAGGAGTGAATCAACGAGGAAGCGAATAGTTTCTGGTGAAACGAGGGGCATATCGGCAGGCAGGACCAAAAAGGCTTCAACGCTTGCAGGGTCAACGATTTTGAGCCCACAGCGAATGCTTTCCGCCATCTCGGACGATGGGTCTGGATTAAAAACGAACCGAGCAGGGAAGTCGCTCAGTTGACGCTTGATGGCTAAGCCGTAAGTCCCAACGACAACTATCAGATCAGCGACCGGAACATCAATTAGGCTTTTGGCTGCCCGCTCAACCACAGTCGCATCGCCGATGGGAAGCAGCAATTTCCCCCCTCCCATCCTGCTTCCTTGTCCAGCCGCAAGCAAGATGGCAGCGACAGGTTTTGCCTGAACTGCGTTAGTTTCTTGTCTTGCCATTTTTACACCTCGTAAAGCGTGAAGCGTGATTCGCCCTTCGCCGTTTAAACTCTTAACGCAAAACTTGCAACGCGCAACCTTTTCCGTTGCTCTTTTGGGCGATGGCGGGATAAAATCTATGCCGACCGAACTTTTCACGCATGGGACAAGGGAAAGGGTGAAGTGACGATGAGGGTGCCGCTATCTTGGCTTCAGGAGTTTGTGCCGATTGAGTCGGATGTGGACAAAATTGCCCATACCCTTGAGATGGCAGGCTTGGGAGTTGAAGGCATAGAGGAGTTTGAAGGCGATGTGGTTTTTGACCTTGAGGTGACCCCCAATAGGGGCGATTGGTTATCGGTTTACGGTGTCGCCCGCGAGTTGGCGGCGATGCTTAACCTGCCTCTCAAGCCATTGACAATTTCTGTCCCAGAAACTGAAGCGGACATATCTGAGTTTGCGAAGGTCCGGATAGACGCTCCCGATTTGTGCCCGCGTTATTCGGCGAGGCTCGTTTTAGGAGTGACAGTGACCGAAAGCCCCGACTGGCTCAAGCGCCGTTTAGAAGCGTGTGGGGTTCGACCCATCAACAACATCGTTGACATCACCAACTATGTGCTTTTTGAACTCGGTCAGCCGCTTCACGCCTTTGACTTTGACACGCTTCACGGTCGGCAAATCATCGTCCGAAGGGCTAAAGACGGCGAGTTCATCTACACCCTTGATGAGGTTCGGCGCGAACTTGACAGTTCTATGTTGGTCATAGCCGACGCTGACAGACCCGTTGCTTTGGCAGGGATCATGGGCGGACTTGAAACAGCGATTTCGCCGTTCACGAAAAATGTCCTCATTGAGTCGGCGCACTTTACACCCAGCGGAATCCGCAAAACCGCCCGAAAGTTGGGAATGCGAACTGAATCGTCTTATCGGTTTGAGCGGTGGGTTGACCCAAGCGGGACAGTTCGCGCCGCCGACAGGGCAGCCCAACTTATGGCTGAAATTGCTGGAGGCAAAGTTTGCAGAGGCGTCATTGATGTTTACCCTAACCCAATTGAACCCGCCCAAGTCTCAGTCCGAACTGAACGGGTCCGAAAATTGCTGGGCATTGACATCTCAACAGAGGAAATCGCTGCGATGCTGAAAAGGCTTCAATTTGAGGTCAAGGTTGACGGAGAAGTTGTCCACTGCCTTGTGCCCACTTTCCGAAATGACATCAGGCGTGAAGCGGACTTGATTGAAGAAGTTGCCCGCCTTTACGGCTACGACCAAATTCCAATGACTTTGCCGAAAGGAATTGCGCCTCGCGCTGGCGAGAGCCCGAGGAGGAGGTTGGAAAACGAAATCCGTCAGTTCCTAACTCGGTTGGGGCTTCAGGAGATTGTCACTCTGAGCCTGACAACCCCGGAAACTGAAAGGATGTGGGGGATAGACGCCAAAGAAGGAACACTGGAATTGCGCAACCCATTGACTCAGGACCACACAATCGTGCGAACTTCCTTGCTCCCATCGGTCCTCTCGGTGGTCTCCCACAACTTCAGGAATGGTGTCCGCAATGTTTGGGTGTTTGAGTTGGGCAAGGTTTACAGGCATGGAAAGGTGGGCGAAATGGCGAGCACCGAACCGAGAAGGTTATGCATAGCCATCACGGGCAACTGCTACCCAGTCCGCTGGAACCTGCCTGAGGAAACTGGACAGGCTGACTTCTTCGCCCTCAAGGGCATAGTTGAGAGACTGTTGGATTGGTTGGGGATTGAAGGGATTTCCTTCGAGCGGGGTGAGCACCCGACGCTCCACCCTTACAGGACTGCAATCGTCAAAGTCAAGGGCGAAACGGTCGGTGTTTTGGGCGAAGTTCATCCCAAATGGCGCCAACAAAACGATTTGCCCCAACCCGTTTTCATCGCCGAATTGGATTTAGAGTCCCTCACAGCCCAAGCGAAACTTGAGCGAAAATTCCGACCGCTGCCGACATTCCCGTCCACACAAAGGGACATCGCTGTGGTTATGCCTGAAGATTTTGATGCTGCAAAGGTGTTGGAGTTGATCAAACGCGCCGGTGGGGAGTTAGTTGAAGAGGCAAGCGTGTTTGACGAGTATCGCGGTGCTCCCGTCCCAGAAGGTCACCGGAGCGTCGGCTTCACTATCACCCTGAGAGCGAAGGACAGAACTTTGTCAAGCGACGAAGCGGACCAAATTGTCCAGCAAATCAAGGCAGCAATTCAAACGGAACTTGGACTGACGATTCGCGGGTAAACCCACCTCGCCGCCCGAGAATTTTTCACTCTGCCGACCCGTTGTCTTGTTGTCCCGTAGTCCGTTGTCCTGCTATGTTGACATCTGAGTTCCCTTGTGCTATCGTTTATGCGGACAACTTGGAAAAGTGCCTTGCCCTCAGCCGCTCTTTTCGGCGGTCACAATTGAGAAGACCGCCAGTGAGGGCAAGGTGGAATTGCTGACCGTTCCGCTGAGCGGCAGGAACGGGCGGTTTTTTTTGGCTGAATTTTTCGGTCTCTTTGACTCTCGCCCAGCATCGCTTTGCCAAACCGAGCGGCAGCTTGATACCAAAGATTTGCTCGGAAGCAGGAAACCCTTCAGGGCAAAGGGGGAGGAAAATGGAAAGGCACGAAGCGGAAACGAAGTTGGCTGAGTTAATTGAAGCGACGAAGAAAGAGGCACCAATTCCGTTCTCGCCGAGGGATGCCGAAAGGGCGCTGTCGGCGTTATTGGCAACTGATGACCTGTGGGAGGCTGTCCGATTGAGCCATGCCCCCATGCGTTTTCTTTGCGCTTTTTGGAACCGAATGGTTCAAGATGGGTTGCTGGCAGCGACGGACGGAAGGTTGAAGTTGACCGATAAAGGGCGCGATTTCGCCCTCGCTCTGGGAGTTTCGCCAGCGCGTGAAGCAGTGTGTGATGCCTGCGAGGGGCGGGGGGTTGATTTCCGCAAGTTGTTCAGGGAAGCGGCAGAGAGGTTCGTCGACATTTGCAAAAATCGCCCTGAAGCAATTCAAGACTACGACCAAGGTTATGTGACCGAAGCGACGACATTGGCTCGCATCGCCTTTGCGTGGCAAAGGGGCGATTTGGAGGGCAAGGAGATAATCGTTCTGGGCGACGATGACCTGATGAGCATCGCTGCCGCCTTAACAGGTGCGCCCAAGAGAGTGCTTGCGTTGGACATTGACGAACGGTTGGTGGACTTCATCAACGAGGTCGCAGAACGGGAAGGGTTGACAAATTTGCAAGCGGTGAGGCACGACCTGAGGGAACCGATTCCTGACGAGTGGCTTTCAGCCTTTGACACTTTCCTTTGCGACCCAACTGAAAGTTTCGTCGGTTTCAAAGCCTTCGTTGAACGGGGTTTGCTCTGCCTGAAAGGCGTGGGGAGTGCCGGCTATTTCGGTTTGACCCATGTGGAGTCAAGTTTGGACAAGTGGGCTCGCATCCAGCAGTTCCTGCTGGAAAGCGGGGCTGTAATCACCGACCTGCGAGATGACTTTAGCGGCTATGTCAACTGGGGCTATATTGAGACGATGCGTTCATGGGAATGGTTGCCGACAAAGGCTAAACCGAAGGGCGTTTGGTATTGCTCGGCTTTCTACAGAATCGAGTTGCTCCGAAAACCGCAACTGGAGAACAGAAGACTTGAGGGCAACATTTTTGAAGATGAGGAGGCTGCGACGACTTGAAGGGGAGTGTTGAGACGGAAGTGCACGGCTTAATGGAAGTCCGAAAGTTGTATCTCGTCGCCGGCAAGGCTGAAGGTGGAACGCCGCTCAACGCCTTTGACAACGCCTTGCTCGACGCAGGCATAGGCGATGTGAACCTGATAAAAGTGTCAAGCATCATCCCGCCGGGCGCAGAAGTGGTGATGGAAAAGCCGAATTTGCCAAAAGGTGCGTTGGTGCCATGTGTCTACGCTGAGCGAACGAGCGATAAGCCGGGCGAAAAGATTGCTGTCGCTTTGGCTGTAGGTATTGCCGAAGACGGCTTTGGGGTCGTCATGGAAAGTGAAGGCGAAACAGCAGAGGAGGCAACAGCGAAAGCCGTAGAAATGGTCAAGGAAGCCTTCAGTGTGAGAGGGTTGACCTTAAAGCGAATTCTGCAAATTGCGTCCGAGCATCAAGTCATCAGGTGCGGCGGTGTCGTAGCAGCCTGCGTATACTGGCGATGACGCGTAACTTTTTGGGTGCGAGATGGTCTGAGAAAGAGGTCATTTCCGAAAGGGCGAAAAAGCGGGCATTGCCCGCTTCCATCCGAAAACTCAGGATAGGAGGTGTTGGCGATGCAGACCACTCAGGAGGTGACCATGGGGCGCACCGAAAACGAAATGGAGAGCGTTATGGTTTCCCCCGCCCTTCGCCGGGGCGTGGGGAGACACCTCATCGCCGAATGCTGGGACTGCAACGAACGGATTTTCTCGGCAACTGCAATTCGCGAGGCTCTCGAAGAGGCAGTTAAAGCCAGCGGTGCAACCCTGCTGCGGTTGATTGTCCACACCTTTGAACCTTACGGCGTCAGCGCAGTGGCTATCGTCTCCGAAAGCCACCTCTTCATCCACACATGGCCCGAGATGCGTTACATCGCTGTTGATGTCTTCACCTGCGGGGAAACCTTCCCAGAGCGGGCGTTGGAGGTCATCCGTGACTACTTTGAGCCTCGCAGGTTGAAAGTCATCGAACTGGAGAGAGGAGTCTGGCCGTGAGTGAGGATGACTTTTTCACCGAAAAGCAGACAGACGGCGTGCACCTTAGCCTGAAGGTGCAAAGGTGGCTTTTGCGTCAAAAAACTCGGTATCAGGAACTCGTCCTCGCTGAAACGACCGAATTGGGACGGCTTCTCGCTTTGGACGGAAAGGTCATGCTCACCGAAGCCGATGAGGCTTTCTACCACGAGATGCTCGTCCACCCTGCACTGCTGTCCCTTGACAACCCGCAATTGGTTGCAGTAATCGGTGGAGGCGACGGAGGCACCGTCAGGGAAATTCTGCGCCACCCAAGCATCCAACGGGTCTTCTGGGTTGAAATTGACGAGGCAGTTTTGAACGCCTGCAGAGAATTGTTGCCATCCGTTCACCGAGGCGCCTTTGATGACCCGCGAGTGGAACTAATCATAGCGCCGGGAGAACAATGGTTGCCCGAGTTCCGAGAGACCTTTGATGCCATCATCGTTGATGGAACTGACCCAATCGGACCTGCGTTGCCACTTTTTGAGCCCCCATTCTTTCAGGCATGCCGACAAGCCCTTAAGCGACATGGCATCCTGTCGCTTCAATGCGGCACGCCTTTTTACTTCCGAGATGAGGTGAAGATGGTCTGGCGGAACTTGAAACAGGTTTTTGAGCAAGTGAAACTTTACCTCGGCTTCGTTCCAACTTACCCGTCAGGCTTGTGGGCTTATGCGATGGCAGGCAACCATTTGCCGAACTTGGACGCAGCGGAGTTGCGCCGCCGTTGCCAACAAAGGGGATTGACAAACTTTCGCTACTACAGCCCTGAGGTCCACATAGCGAGTTTTGCTCTCCCGCCGTTCGTGCAGGAATTACTTCAGTGACGGTTGACGCATCTCTAAGTTGTCACAAACTCCTCCCGCACTGATGGCAGAATTTCGCTGTAGCCCTGTTGATTGTCCCACAGGACGGGCAAACCTTCCCTTGAGGCACCCTTTCCCTTTGCACAAAGGCGACTGCGTGGCGCTCTCGGAACATCAGCCGAGTTTGTCCGACAGTGATGATGTCTTTGTCCCTGAGGCGGTGGTATCGGACGGGTTGATTATTGACGAGGACAATCGCCCCACTCTCCGGCACTATCGCGTAGCCACCGTCTTCCCACCTAATCAAAGCGTGTCGCATGGCGATGTCCCTATCGTAGTAGAGCGCCACATCGCACCTTTCATCTCGCCCAATGGTCACGATAGGTTTGTCAATGACGAATTCGCGCCCTTCCATCCGACCAGATGAAACCACTTTCAAAGACGCAGGCGCAAGTAA
>Ga0326760_1001554_pt1 | contig 10222 bp, 7 predicted proteins | sample GCREP_S_FD_207668 | JGI IMG/M metagenome (GOLD analysis project Ga0326760, IMG submission 207668) | Hot spring sediment microbial communities from Geyser Creek Basin, Yellowstone National Park, WY, United States - GCR.EP_S | ecosystem: Environmental > Aquatic > Thermal springs > Near-boiling...
GACCAATATAAAGAAACCCCCTTCAAGCGCCGCCAAAACTTTTAAATCCCCCACATGCAAAGCCCAGGGAAACAACAAAATTGCTTCCACATCAAAGATCAAAAAGATCAAAGCTATCAAGAAATACCTAACCGCGAGCCTACCTTTGGGCCATTTTCCCGGCTTTACACCAGATTCGTAAGGTTCAAGCTTTTCCTTGTTTGGCCTTTTAGGACCCAATAGGAAGGAAAGGATCACGCCTGAGTATCCCAAAATCAGGGCAATGAGAAACATTACACCCAACTTCCAAAGTTCGGACATAGCGGATTATTTTAAAGCGGACGAGTTTAAAATAGCGGGTTAATGAAGCACCTTTTGGACATTGAAAGCACATCCGTAGAGGATATATTGAAGATCCTTGATACCGCCGAGATCTTCCTTAAAGTCCTTGATCAGCCCTCAAAAAAGCTTCCTACATTAAAGGGTAAAACCGTCCTCCTTATGTTCCTTGAACCATCAACGAGAACGCAGATTTCCTTTGAGATGGCGGCAAAAAGGCTCTCAGCGGATACCATAAGCTTTTCCCCATCAAGGTCCTCCATGCAAAAAGGGGAAACGCTATTGGACACCATCCTTAACCTTCAGGCTATGGAAATAGACGCCATAGTCGTTAGGGCTACATCTCCGGGAACACCCCACTTCTTGGCAAAGCACACCAATGCAAGGGTGATAAACGCGGGGGATGGTGCCCACGAGCATCCAACCCAAGCGCTTTTGGATGCCTTTACCGTTAGGAAACACCTGGGTAGGTTGGAAGGGTTAAAAATTCTAATTGTTGGGGATATTTTGCATTCAAGGGTCGTTCGTTCAAACCTTTTCCTTTGGAGGAAGTTCAACTGCGAAGTTTACTTCTCCGGTCCCCCCACCTTGGTTCCGAAGGAGTTTGAAAAGCTGGGAGCGAAGATAGTGGAACTTGATGAGTATATTGATAAGGTGGATGTGATAATGGCGCTGAGGCTTCAGAGGGAGAGGATGGAGGGAAGTTTTATACCCTCCCAGAGGGAGTATAGGATGTTCTGGGGGATCACATCCGAAAGGCTCAGGAGGATACCGGAAAGTACCCTAATAATGCACCCGGGACCGGTAAATTGGGGGATGGAGATGGATTGGGAGGTGAATGAAAGGAGGAACACGGTTATATTGGATCAGGTTAGGAATGGGGTTGCGGTGAGGATGTCGGTACTTTACCACCTTTTGGCGAGGGAAAAATGATGGGGATCATAAACTCACCATATAAGGCGCTGACCGTGAAGAAAATTTCTATTGCCCTAATTTTCCTATCCTTAGGCCTTGCCCTTTATTCCCTCTTCACCTACCTAGCCTATTTCTCTTCAGGCCTTGATATTTTTAGGGTTTGGGAGATCCACCGCTTTTTCCCCGTACCCACATGGGCTAAAACCTTTCCCGAATTCATCGCGGAGAGGGGTGGGGACGTATTCTTTAGAACGGACTTTGATAGATTCAACCTTACAGGTAAAGCCCTATGGTACTTGGGGATATACCTCTTGGTATTCTCCTACTTTTGCGCGGGTATAGGGATCTCAAGGCTTACCCTTGAGGAAAAGAGGGGGGATCCCTTCTATCCCTTCCTTGATGCCCTTAAGGAATCCTTTAAAAAATCCGGGCTTTTCATAACCACCACCCTAACCCTCCTCTCCTCCTTCTTTCTTTTGCTATTCTTCCACCTCTTATTCTCCTTCACCGCCAACTTCAAACCCCTCTTTTACCCAACCGCAATAATTCTTATCCTCGCCTTCCCCTTCCTTTTCATCCTCTCCGCAATGTTCCTTTATATGCTCGTCGGTTTTCTTGTTGGGATCATATACGGTCCAATAACCGCCACATCCTTTGAGGGAGACACCTTTGATATATTCTACGAGGGCTTTACGGTTCTGAACGAGAGGCCCTTCAAAGCCCTATTCCTTGAACTCCTTAACCTTATAGTTAGCCTTGCAGTTTTCTCCGCCTTCTCCTTCCTTTTCCTCAGAGCCGTTATACTCACAAGCAAAATCCTAACCTTCTTTGCCCCGAACCTGAAGTTTTTACTCTATCCTAACATAGACCTCGGCTCCCTACCCCAACTCCACCCCTACCTTTCTAATTTCCTCTCCCTCATCCTTCCCAAAGAGTTCTTGGTTTTCGTTGGAACCCCCATCCCAACGCCCCTGACGGACGCTTACTCAAAGGTCCTCTCCCTCTGGTATGTTTTCGCCCTAATATTATGCCTTGCGGTTTTTGTTAGCTTGAGCTGGACGGGTAGGGTTTTCGTTTATAGGGAGCTCGTTAAAGATAAGGATGGGATAGATATTTTCTCCATCAAGCCCAAGCTACTAAATTTCAATGAGGAAGCCGAGTCCAAGTCCGATTAGGGGATTGAACCCTCTCCTTTTATTTTCAATCAATTCTGAGAGCTCGTAAGCCTTTACCCTCTCAAGGGATGCGGTAAAGAACCAGGGGTTATCCTTTGCCTTGTAATATGCCGAAAACCTGAAGGATACCGGATTTTTGTCCCCTTCCCTAAGGACCCCAAGGCCCGCTGAAAACTTAAAGGACCTAAAGTTATAAATACCCTCAAGCCTAAGGCTCTCGTACCCCTTATAGAACGCCAAGACCTTTAAGAAGGAAGAGGATAAACCCAAACCGAAGGATGCGTTTTTAACCAGATAAAGCCACGAACCCCATAACCTTAGATCCACCCCAAGGAAAACCTCCATCCTGTCGTCAGGGGGAAGGGTTTGACTTCCGCTTATATAATCCTCAAAGTACCCCCTAAGGATGTAAGCCCCGAATTCCACCTTCCTCGTCTGTCTTGGCGTTGAAATTACGGGTTGTATGTAAGGTTTTTCTTCTTTCTCCGTCTTGTTCTCATCTTCCCCTTTGTTTTCCGTGCTATCCTTCCCTATGTTTAAGAGCTTTTCAACGGTTTCCTTGTTGTAATTGTCATCAAATAGGGAAGGTTTGAGCTTGTAAGCGGTGTTATACTCCCTTTCCGCTATTTTGTACGCGTTATACTTGTAAGCCAAAAAGCCGTAAAAGAAGTGCCCCTCCGCGTAGTTGTCATCCATCTCTATTGCCTTTTGTGCGTGTTGTATGGCGGAGTTGTAATCCTCAAAGAACAGCGCCTTTATCAGGCCCCTCCCAAGCTCCTCGTAAGCCTCGTAAAGCTGTGTCCCCAAATATTTCCCCTTAAATTCCCTTATCTCAACCTTTTTCAGGACCTTCCTTACAACGGATGAAGGTACCGCGTAAGATATAGCCTCCCTCCCCATACCCTCCTTTGCGAAAATCACCCCCACAACCTCCCCGTTCCTATCCAAAACCGGTCCCCCGCTATTCCCCGGATTTACACTCATATTAAGGGATATAGGATTAGCACCCTTATCAGATGCTACAAATCCAAACATAACCTTAAGCTGGTTGTCGTGATAGGAGGTTCCAGGGTATCCTAAGGCCGCCACCGGCTCCCCCTGACTTAAGCTATCCCTTGATGATAACCTTAACGTCTTGAAGTTCTCCCCCGTCACCTTTATCACCGCTATATCGTTATCCGGGTCGTCGTATATAACCTCAGCAAAATATAGCCTATCAACGAGCTCCTTGAAATTCGTGGCGGAAGGTCCCGGTAAAATCACCGCTATAACCCTCCCGTTCCTTACAACGTGGCTGTTTGTTATAATCTTCCCGTTTTTATCAATAAAGAAGCCCGAGCCCGTCACCACGTTCCAATCAACCGCAACATCCCCTACCGACCTAAGCTTTGGCAAACCGAAGGATATGATCCTAACCACCGCATCCTTTTTATCCTTTGTAAGTAAGGCATCCCAATTTGGCAAAGTTATCTGTCCCAAAATTACGAGCATATACAAATATTTTAAAGGAGTTTTAAATCACGCTGAAGGGGTAATTCCATAGGGCGGATAGGTATAAAAGTTCTTCCCGGGTGTTCCTCCTAAATCCCACCTCCACGTCCCTCAAGGCATGTAAAAATCTTCGGAAACTTGATATATCCCCCGAATAAAGGTAAATTTCCGAAACCTTGAAATATCCGATCCTCAAAAAAAGTCCCTTCCACTTACCAAACATCTCCAAACCGCGATTTAGGGCGGATATATCCCCGAATATCACCCTTTCCCATATATCCAAAGAAATTTGAAGGTCCTCCCCCATTTGAAGTAAGCTTTTCGCTATTCCCGGACTTCCCTCCGAGATCTTATATAAAATTTCGTTGTAAAAACCTATAACCCTTGAGAAGTCGGATGGGGATAGGGGGGAGAACCTAACCTTTATAGCCCTGGACCTTATGGTGGGAAGGACGAAGGTGGGCTTTGATGAGATCAGGATAAAGATGGTATCCTTAGAACCCTCCTCAAGGACCTTTAAGAGGGCATTTTGACTCTCAAGGTTAGCGTTCTCTATGTTCATAATTATCACCACCCTCCTTTTAAACTCAAAGGGGGATTTTGAAAGTTCCGCCTGAAGCTCCCTAATTTGGGAGATCTTTATCGTTAGATCTCCTTCAATGTTATAAAACTCGTCCGGCCTGGGTTTCCCGGGTTGGGGTTTTATGTCAGAAATTATGAGAAGATCCGGGGACTTAAGGTTTCCGAAAGCCTTACAACCGTAGCATTCACCGCAGGGTTTCTCTTCCGATGAGCATACCAAAGACTGGGCGAACTCAAGGGCCAATGTGGCTTTTCCCACACCCGGGGGACCGTAGAACATTAAAGTCGCCTTGTTATTTGTTAATTTTGAAAGTATTCCCTTTGCGGTTTCCTGACCGATCGTCTTTTTAAAGTTTAGAAGTCCCATCCGAAGGATAAGACGAACCTTCCGGGAAAAACTATGCCCCCCTCATCCACGGGGAAAGCCCAATCGAGCCTAATAGGGATATAAAATGGACTTCCGAAACCCAACCTTAATCCGAAACCCAAATTAGCAAAAACTTCGTAATCCTTACCCAAAAACCTAAAGTTTATGGGGTAAAAGTAGTTGTATCTATCCCCTACTGGTTCATCCCCACTGAACCAAGCGTTTCCAACATCAAGGAATAATAGGGCCCTGAGATTTCTAAACTCCAAGGGTAGAAAACCGAACCTCAACCTGTCAATGAAGGGAAACCTGAGCTCGGTGGTGTATTGGACGAGGTTGTTCCCCATAAGGGCGTAAACGTACCTTCCTTCCTCCGGATCGTAAAAGATATAGTAAGGTTCGGGGTAAGCCCTTATACCGAAGGGACCGCTTGCGAAGAATAGCTCCGCGTGTTTCCCAAAGCTCTTGGCGGATATGAAAAGGTTCGCCCAAATGGTCCGATAAGTCAAGCTCTTGAACGCCATGCCCACAAATTGGAGAGAGGTATTGAAAATCTGGGAGGATGGCAAATATGAGGATAAACCAAAGTGCCACCTTATACCTTCGGCGGAACCGTACTGGTTAATTATCACATCGTCGTAAAAGAAGCCTAAAAACCCATCAAACCCCTTCGGATACTCGATCTTGGGTATTATGCAATCCGGCCCAAAGTTTATCCCGCAGTAGTATTCGAAGGTATCAATGTGAAGCTTTACCCATGTGTTGTAATGGTAGGAAATTCCAGTTTCAAGCCTAAAGAACCTATTGAAAGGGTATGATGCGAAAAGGTCCGCCCCAAGCCTCTTTTCAAAAACAAAGTAGGGCCTGAAGTACCTAACGTAAAAGAGCTGGTAAAGGTTTAAGCCCTTGTCTATCCTCCCCTTGAAGTTGTAGTAGTTTATCAAAAATTGGGAGTTTTCTATGCTACTTGACTGCCCTATTATCTGGGCTATTATCCAATTGTCCCCGGGAATATCAGAAAACAGCATAACCAAGGCACCCACGGTTCCATAAAGGCTTGAGTAAGAAAGTCCCCCATAGGCAAAGTCCAAACCTAAGGTGAAACCCAGAGGTTCCTTAACCGCTTCAATATCCTTCTCCTCTACAAGGGTCCCCTCCTCGCTTTCAAGGGCCACCTCCTCCCCATCCTCCGGGAACTTTAAGAAAAAGAATACATCCCATCCCCCCTCCCAAAGGGCGCTCATAACCCACCTTCCCCCCTCGGAAATATCGTAATCTCCGATCTCCGTAAAGTACTTCGTTAAAATCTTCGTCTTTCCGTTTTCAAGGGAGAAGAGGTTGGCGCAACCTTCGTATTCCGCTATAAAAACTATCCTTTCCCCAACCCTTTTAGGCTTCTTTAGAAATCTCCTATAGCCGAAAACCCTTTCCTCCTTACCGCTTAGGGTTTTCTTGAATATGGCGTAGCTTCCGATTTTGCCCATTTCGTTTTTATCGCTTACAAAGATAAGCGTACTATCGTCAAACCAGCTCGGATCATCTTCCGTAAAGGGATCGTTTGTTATGTTTTTTATCTCACCGCTTTGGAAGTCAAGGACGAAAACATCGGGTATTCCGTTTTTGTACCCCACAAAGGCAAACCTTTTGCCATCCGGCGAGATCTCCCCACTGTGCGCCCCATCAAAACCCCTAAGCTCAAACCTCTTAACCCTCTTAAATCTCCTCAAATCATAAACGCTCACTATGTCGGAATATGTTCCTTGGGATATCACCGCAAGTAGGTTGTCCCTTGAAATGCTTAGGGAGGGTTTAAGAACGTGGAGGTTTTCAAAGTCCGGCGATCTTTCACCCTCCTGTAGCATTCTTAGCTTCCTGTTTGCCAAATTCAAAACCCAAACCCCCATCCTACCCTTCCTATCCGAGATGAAGGCTATGTATGAGCCATCTGGGGATATCGTCGCGCCCACGTTCATAAAGGAATTGTCCCTCCTATTTGTTATCCTTTTGGCATCCGTAGGGAAGACGTATTTTCCGAAAACCTTCAAAACTTTACCTTTTATGTACGCGGAGAATTCTTCGGAAATCTCCGCAAAGTTCTTACCCGTTATCCTGTTTAAAACCGCGTCTATGTTCCCACCCAAACCCAACCTGATAAAATCCCTAACCGCCTTCTCCCCGTAAGCGTCTTCCAAAAACTTGAAAAAAGCTTGCCCGTACCTATAGGATATGTATCCCGAATAGTATCCCATCTCCTCAAGACTTGGAAGCCTGAGATTTACAACAAGGTCCCTCATATAAACCTCCGTCCTCAGGCTCCAAGGTTGGGCGAGGTACTCCGCCATACCCTCTATGAACCATTGCGGAGGTTGGGATCTTCCCACCAGACCACTTAGACCCCTGCTATAGCCAAACTGAAAAGCATGAACCAGCTCGTGCCTTAACACATGCCTAAATTCTTCGTAATTTCCCGCAAAGGGAACCACAATCCTCCTCTTAAAACCCTCCGTAAAGCCCCCCACACCTTCCGGCACTATGTATGGTGATACGTTGGTTTGCTGAAAATCCTTATAGGATACGTATATCAAAACTGGGATCTTTTCCCCGCTTTTTATCGCCCCCGGAAAATAGTCCTTAAACTCGTTGAAAGCCTCCTCCAAAACCAAGGATGCAAAATCCGCCAAAGCCTCCCCACCCTGATAGTGGTATATTTTGAAATGTTCCGTATCCAAAACCTTCCACTTTATATCCTTAGCCTCAACCTTGTTCTGCCCAAAGGACCACTGCGAAAGCAAGAAAATTATCATCTCTTCTTCGCCTTTAACCTCTTAAGCCTGAACTTATCTTCCCTCTCCCTATCCTCAAGGACCTGCCTTATGAACTTCATCTCCGCTATTATTTGTGGTATAACCCTTTGCTCAAGGGTATTTACCCTCCTTGATGTCTTCCTTATTTCACCCCCAAGCTTCTTGAGCTTCGCCTCCAAGGGTACAAGTTCAAAGATCTTCTGTATTAGCCTCTCGTAAACGCTTGCGGTTAGGTCTATCCTTGAGGTTACCGTAATAAGGGAATATCCCCTTTCCTTTGACTTTTTGATAAGGTTCTCCGCCTTAAGTTCGGGTATCCTAACCCCCCAAACCTTAACCTCCGTTTTTTTAACGATTATCTTGCTACCTATGGATAAGGACGCGGATCTTAGAGCTTCGGGACCATCGTACCCCAACGCCAAGGAAAGTACCCCTATAGCCCTCTTTGCCTGCCTATCAATCTCCCTATGGGTTTCAACTATTGGTAAGAGAAGTTTCTGAAATTCCCTCAAAAGGGCATCCCTCTTTTTCCTCAGAAGGTCCGCACCCTGCTTTGCTATCACCAACTGCCTCTTCCTCGCCAAAAGATTCATCCTCGTGGGACTAACCCTTTGCATGGTTCGGGTATTTTAAGGGGGCAATAGGGGAATTGGAAAGCCTTATAATATCCGCCTATGAAAGGGTACCTTCTACGCACTTTCGCGCTATGGGTTAGGGGGCTATTAGCCCTCTTAAGTGTGTCCCTCGTCGCCCTATTCACAGAGTACGCTCACGCTGTGACATTCGCAAGAACTTACGGGGGAATAAGTGATGATTATGCTTCTTCCGTTCAACGGACACCCGACGGCGGATACATAGTGGCGGGTTATACAGATTCCTTCGGTGCGGGCTCGGATAATATTTTCCTTATCAAGACAGATGCGAACGGGAACGTACAATGGGCTAAAACTTATGGGGGAACAAATAATGATTATGCTTATTCCTTTCAACAGACATCAGACGGCGGATACATAGTGGCGGGTCGGACAAATTCCTTCGGTGCGGGCGTTTATGATCCTTTCCTCATCAAGACTGATGCGAACGGAAACTTACAATGGGCTAAAACTTACGGGAGAACAGGTTGGGATGAGGCTTATTCCGTTCAACAGACATCAGACGGTGGATACATAGTGGCGGGTTATACAGATTCCTTCGGTGCGGGATATGAAGATATTTTCCTCATCAAGACTGATGCGAACGGAGACGTACAATGGGCTAAAGCTTACGGGGGAACAAGTGTAGATGTAGCTTATTCCGTTCAACAGACATCAGACGGTGGATACATAGTGGCGGGTTATACAGCTTCCTTCGGTGCGGGCGGTTATGATATTTTCCTCATCAAGACTGATGCGAACGGGAACGTAATCTGGGCTAAAACTTACGGGGGAACAGATTGGGATGTGGCTCATTCCGTTCAACAGACATCAGACGGTGGATACATAGTGGCGGGTTATACAGATTCCTTCGGTGCGGGCGGTTATGATATTTTCCTCATCAAGACTGATGCGAACGGGAACGTAATCTGGGCTAAAACTTACGGGGGAATAGATTATGAGAGGGCTTCTTCTGTTCAACAGACATCAGACGGTGGATACATAGTGGCGGGCATTACAGGTTCCTTCGGTGCGGTTAATTGGGATGTTTTCCTCATCAAGACTGATACGAATGGGAACATAATCTGGGCTAAAACTTACGGGGGAGCAGGTTTAGATGTAGCTTATTCCGTTCAACAGACATCAGACGGTGGATACATAGTGGCGGGTGGGACACAATCCTTCGGTGCGGGCTATTATGATGCTTTCCTTGTGAAGACTGATGCGAACGGAAACATAGGTTCGTGTTCAATAGTTCAAAATGTAACCCCAACGGTAATAACACCTTCACCAACGGTAAATACACCTTCTCCTTCCGTTTCTTTTCCAAGCATAGTCATTAATTCCATATCTCCAACCATTGCATTTCCAACCTTAACAGTTTCCGAACCCTGCCCCTTATCCATCTCCGAATCCTGCCAAATTGCAAGTAGCATTATAACACCATACAAAGGTGGGATAAAAATTACCAAATCTGGAGAGTTTGAGGTGAAGGTTTATAACGTAAGCGGGGTTATGGTTAAGTCCGTAAAGGGTAAGGACGAGGTTAAGATTGATCTTTCAAGGGGCGTGTATTTTGTTGATGTTGTCTCGGGTGGAAAGGTGATAAGGGAGAAGGTGGTAATCAGGTAAAAAAACCCTTAAAACCTTTGGGGGGTGGATGAAAGCCCGCCCCCTTTTTTATTTTTTCGCAAAGGAACAACCAATTTTAGGGAATTGGACAGTGTTATAATATCTGCACCATGAAAGGGAACTTTTTACGCACATCCGCGCTATGGGTTAGGGGGCTATTAACCCTCTTAAGCGTGTCTCTCGTCGCCCTATTCACAGAGTACGCTCACGCTGTGACATTCGCAAGAACTTACGGGGGAATAAGTGATGATTATGCTTCTTCCGTTCAACGGACACCCGACGGCGGATACATAGTGGCGGGTTATA
>Ga0326760_1001555_pt1 | contig 10220 bp, 11 predicted proteins | sample GCREP_S_FD_207668 | JGI IMG/M metagenome (GOLD analysis project Ga0326760, IMG submission 207668) | Hot spring sediment microbial communities from Geyser Creek Basin, Yellowstone National Park, WY, United States - GCR.EP_S | ecosystem: Environmental > Aquatic > Thermal springs > Near-boiling...
CTTCCTTATAATGCAAGTTTTGACATTAGAAAATTCTTCACTATAGAAAGCATAATGAAAGAAGAAAAACTTGGCCCAAACGGAGCTTTATTAAGAAGTATTGAGAAAATGATTGAAATGAAAGAGAAAATAAAAGATGAAATCGAAAAAATAAAGGATGATTATAGATTAATTGATTTGCCAGGACAAATTGAACCATTTATATTTCATGGTGGAGAAAAAATAGTAAAAATTTTTAATGTAAAGAAATGCTTAGGAATATTTCTTATTCCTGCGGAAATGTTTAATCCAATAGGAATTGCAATTGCAGAATTGCTAAGTTTAATAGTTAGAATAAAATTGGAAATTCCGACAATAAATGTATTATCTAAAGTCGATATTTCAAAGAATATAAATGAAGTAGAGGAATTTTTAAAAAATCCAAAAAAGCTGAGAAAGGTTTTAGAAAAATTAAAAGGTGGAATGGAAAGAGACTTGGCAATTTTAGCTACAAAATTAGTAGAGAAGATTGCAAGAGAACAAAGAATAATTAAAACATCTGCAAAAACTTTTGATGGCTTGCAAGATTTATATGATGTTTGTTATGAAGTTTTTTGCTCTTGTGGAGATTTAAGTTAAGAAGTTATACAAGCAGACCAACCACAATCCAAACAAGTTAAACAGCCTGATTGATATATTAATCTCGCTGAACCACAACTTGGACATTTTTCAAAATTATTTCTTTTTTTATTATTAAGTTCTTTTAAAAGTGCTGGCTCTTCTAAGCCAAGGTTTTTCATTATTTGAATTGTATTATTCTTTATAAGCTTCATAGATTCTATTAATCTTTTCTTTTCTGCTTGAGCAGGGGCATAAAGAACTTGAGTAGATTTACTTCCCTCTCTATATATTGTAACTCCTTTACATCCCAACTTATAAGCAAATATATATGCCTGCAAAACATCTTGAATACTTACAAAAGATGGCATGTTTATTGTTTTGCTTATAGATGATGTAATCCACATTTGAGCAACTGCTTGTGCTCTAACATGATCCCACCATGGAATATCTAATGCAGTTACAAAAACCTTTCTCATATTTTCTGGTATTTCTTCTAATCCTTGAACACTTCCACCGTTTTCACATATCTTCTTTAAAATTTCATCATTAAACAATCCTACCTTTTTTAATTGTCTTTCAAATTCTATATCAACATAATAAAATGTCCCTGCTGTTACCCTCTTCTCATAAACTAAAGCATATTGAGGCTCTATTCCGCTAGATACATCAAAAAACATACTTATACTACCTGTAGGTGCGATTGTAGTAACTTCAACATTTCTTATTCCATTTTTCATTATTTCTTTTTGTAAGTATTCCCAATCCAAATTCCAAAGCTCTTTATGATAGAAACCTTCAATAGGCATTTCTCCTTTTTTATAAGTAGTAAGTTCATAATATGGAAATACTCCTCTTTCCTTCGCCCTTTCTACAGAATATAACATTGCATAGTAAGTTAAAAATTCTGAAACTTTTGAAATAAAATTGAACCCTTCTTCAGAATTGTAAGGAATTTCTAGAGCAAACATTGCATCTGCAAGACCCATATATCCTAATCCAATTCTTCTAACTGCCTTGCTTGCTTTTTCAATTTTTTCTAAAGGATATACATTTACATCTATTATATTATCTAAAAATCTGTATGCAATTTCTATAGTTTTTTTGTATTCTTCCCAATCAAAATATGCATTTCCCTTTTCATCAAACTTTATCATTGCATACAAATTTATAGAACCTAGATTGCAGGACTCATATTCATATAATGGTTGCTCTCCACAATTATGACTTATTATTCCATTTGAAATATACCTATTAAAACCTGGAACGTTGAAATCGTAAACCATTTTTTCACCAACATACTCCACTCTTACAACTCTAACAAAATACTCATTATTTTTTTCAATTCTTTTTCTCTTTTTATGATTTAAAATTTTTATTTTTTCCTCAAATTTTTCTCCATTTTCTATTATAAGTTCAAAACAGTTGGCTATGTATTCTTTTTTTTCATCGTTTATAATATATTCGAATTTTCTTTTGTAACGCTTTTCATAAATTTTTGAAAATATACCAAACAATGTTAATAAAATTTGGACCTCCTTTAATAAATCTTTATTGGAAGAAATTAATCTTATTGCTCCTTTTCTAACATATCCGCTTGCAGAAAATAAACCATCTAAAAATCCTTTAACAAAATCAGCATTAGCTATAAAAACTATTTCCGGTAAATTATCCTTCTTTATCATTAATTTTCTGAAGAATTCAACAACATCTTTTTTATTAACATAAATCCATATCTCATTCTCTTTTTCAACCTTTTCAACATTTATTTTAAATTTCTTTTCGATTAAGTTTTTTATATATTCACAAATCTCTCTTTCTGATTTTGTATTAAAACAGAAAATTAATTTTTCTCCGACATATCCCTTACTAATTATAAATCCTAATAAAAATCCTATATCTCTATCCAATTTTATTCCATCTATTTCTTTACATCCATAGTTTTCTACCTTATCTATGTCAATTTTTGCTAACCTCACTTCTTTTCCTTCTAAATATTTTGCTTCTATCCATCCTTCTTTTGTCAGCATTTTATGATCTTCAGTAACTTCTATTTCCATTCCATTTTCTAAAATCAATTTAACTACTGGCTTAAACCCAACTCTCCAAACTTTTGCATTAACAATTAAAGGATAGTTTGTATTTAAAGTTTTTCCATTTGTACATAAAAATTCTGCCTCTCCATCTACAATAATTTTTATATTTTCATCCATTAAACATAAACTTTCAGCCCTTAAAAAACCATATAGAGTTAAAATTCTTGTATCTCCAGTTACGCAAGGGTTTGTTGCCCTTATTAATCCTCTACTTTCTTTTTGAACATTTCTTTTGTTTATATTATCTAAAAATAATACTCCTGGATCTCCAGTCATCCATGCCATTGTTGCAATTTCCTTTAAAAGAAATTCTGGATCTATGTAGTTTACAATTTTTTTATTTCTTGGATTTATTAATGGATATTTTTCTTTCTTTTCATAACATTTCCAAAAATCTTCATCAATCATCACAGAAATGTTAAAGTTTTCAAGAAAACCTTCTTTTTCCTTTGCCCTTATAAATTTAAGAATATCTGGATGCCAACTTTCCAATATCCCCATGTTTGCTCCCCTTCTTTTTCCTCCCTGTTTTACTACATCTGTAATAACATCTATTATCCTCATAAAACTTACAGGACCGCTTGCAATTCCAGAAGTACTTTGAACTATATCCCCTTCCGGCCTTAATTTTGAATAATTTATACCTACACCACCGCCACTTTTAAAAATTAAAGCAACTTCTTTTGCAGCTTCCATTATGCTTCCCATATCATCTTCTATACCAACAACAAAGCATGCACTCAATTGTCCCAATCTTGCACCAGCATTGAACAATGTTGGAGAATTTGGAAGAAATTTTTTATTTACCATCAAATCAAAATATTCTTTGAAATTTTTATAATATTCTTGAAATTCTCCATTTTCCAACATTTTCAAAAATTCTTTCCAGCTAACTTTCATCTTTCCTTGAGAATTTAATTCATCATACAGATATTTCATTCTTTCTAAATGATACTTATTCCAAGCTAAAAATCCGTTTTCGGTTTTAAAACCAAGCTTTCCTTCATATTCTTCAGGATTAAAATCTTCTTTTGGTTTTATTTCTTGCTTCCCTTCCTTATCAAAAATTCTTTTATCATACAAAATATCTGGAATTACCACTAACATTGCAACTCTTTCAAACATTTGCTTCGGCCCTTCTATTAATTTTCCCTCTTCATTCCTTAAAAGATATCTTGTTGCCATTAATTTCAATGCATTTAGAGAAAACTTTTTAGCTATTTGTTCTTCATAAAAACCTTCTAAAATTCTTATTTTCTCATTTCTTATTTCTTCTCTCTTTTTTCTATAAGTTATGTATGCCTTTGCAACTTCATAATTTCCACTTTTTACTAATACTCTTTCAACTATATCTTGAACTTGTTCTACACTAGGAATTTCTCCAGGTTTTAATTCCTTTTCCAATATTTCAACAACCTCATCAGCAAATTTTTCTGCAAGGCTTCTATCCCTATTTCCTACAGCTTGAAGAGCTTTCCATATTGCTTCAACAATTTTGTTTTTATCAAATTTTACAATCCTTCCATCCCTTTTTCTAATTTTTTCTATCATATTTTAAAATTTTTTACACTTATATAATTTTTTCTATACTACAATTTCCAAATTTCCTCTTTAAAGTTTAATCTTTTGTTTGAAACTCTTGCAAAAATAAAAAGAACATCAGAAAGCCTGTTCAAATATGAAAGTATTTCCTTTCTTAATTTTCCTTTTAATAAAAATGCTTCTCTTTCAACATTTCTACATATTGCTCTTGCTAAATGTAAAGAAGATGCCTGAATACTTCCAGTAGGATAAATAAAATTGTGGATTTCTTCTACTTCATTTTCATATTTTTTAATCAATTCTTCCAACCATTTAACTTCCTTTTCTCCTATTTTCTTCTCTAATTTTGCTCCAGCAATTTCTGAAGAAATCGTAAAAATGTGGTTTTGAATTTCCTTTAAACTTTCATCTATATCTTTTAATTTTTCGTTTAGCAAACTTCTTGAAAAACCTATAAAACTATTTAATTCATCTAAAAAACCTAATAGTACAACAATATCAGAAGTTTTATCTAAATTACAACCTATTAATCTAGTTTTTCCTTCATCTCCATATCCAATATTTTTCATTTTAAAATTATTACATTTGAAAAATTAGAAGCTAGTTCTTTAAATTTTTCTGCATCCTCTTCACTACCAACAATACTTCCATAATGCATTGGAATCGCAAATTTTGGTCTAAACAATTTTACTGCTTCTGCTGCTTCTTTATAATTCATAGTATAAGTTCCGCCTACTGGCAACAATGCAATATCTACCTTTAATTCTTTCATTTCATCTATCAAATCTGTATCTCCAGCATGATAAATTCTTATTCCCTCTATATCTATTATATATCCAACATAGTTTGAATTTTTTGGATGAAAGTTTTTATTGATATTATAAGAAGGAAAGGTTTCTATTGCTATTTTTTCAAAATTCAATTTTTCATTTGGTTTTACGTACATTATTTTTGAAACTTTGTCTTTCAATTTTTCTAATTCTTTTTTACATTTCTCAGCTGCAATTATTATTGTTTCTTTTGAAGCAATTTTATTTATATCTTCTATGCTACAATGATCAAAATGATCATGAGTAATTAGAATAATGTCTGCACTCTCTTTTATTTTTAATTGATATGGATCTATAAAAATCTTTTTATACTTTTCTATTTTAAAAGCTGCATGACCAAGCCAATCAATTTTAATTCCAAGAATTTCCATAATTAGTTTTAGTTTGAATATTATATAATGCCAAAAATAAAGGAAGTTGCTGAAATTTTTGAAGAATATAAGAAATGTTTAAAAAATAGAGGTTTGGAAAATTTGATTCCAAAAGTTGAAGAATGTGTAAAAAATTACTTTGAATTAAAAAATTATAATTTAAAACTTCAAAAACTTAGGGAAAAATTGAATAAGTTAAGCATAGAATATAAGGAAACAAAAAAAGAAGAAATAATAGAGGAATCTAAAAAAATAAAAAGTGAAATAAAAGAATTGGAAGAAAAAGTAAAATCCTTGCAAAATGAAATAAAAAAGGTAGAATTAATATTGCCAAATTGGATTTTGAATAATGTACCAATAGGAATTGGAGATGAATATGAAAAACCAATAAAATATGTTGGAAAACCAAAAGTTTGGAAAGATTATAAAGAAAGTTTTGAAAAAATGTATAAAACAGAATATGAATTGATTTCATATGAACCTTTTCATCATTACAATTTAGTAGGAAAGTATATAGATCAAGAAGTTGCTGGAAAAGTTTCTGGATCAAGATTTTACTATCTTTTTGACGAATTAGTACTTTTAGATCTTGCAATAAGCATTTATGCAATAGAATTTTTTAAAAATAAAGGTTATTCAAAGCTTATGATTACTCCATATTTATTAAGAAAAGATGTTGAAGAAAAAATAACATATTTTGAAGCCTTTGAAGAAACAATTTTTGAAATAGAAAAAGAAAATTTAATACTAATACCTACTTCTGAACATTCAATTCTTGCATACTATGAAAATAAAATTTTTGATTCAAAAGAATTGCCATTAAGAATTTTAGCATGGACTCCTTGTTTTAGAAAAGAAGCAGGTGCACATGGAAAGGATACAAAAGGTATTTTTAGAGTAAAGCAATTTCATAAAGTTGAATTACACACAATATTAAAAGATAAAGATATAGAAGAAGTTTATAAAATGATGGAAGATGTTCAAGATTTTTTAATTTCTTTAGAATTGCCAAATAGAGCAGTTATTGTTCCTAGTGGGGATATGGATAAAAGAGCTTTATTACAAATAGATGTTCAAACTTGGTTTCCTGCAGAAGGAAAATATAGAGAAACCCATTCAATTGCAACAATGGGAACATGGGTATCAGAAAAATTGAAAATAAGATATAGAGAGGAAAATAAAAATTTTTTGGTTAAAAATGTTTATTGTACTGGTGTTGCAGTTGAAAGGTTGATTTGTGCAATTGTTGAAAATCATTATAATGCTGAAAAGAAAGTAATAGAAATTCCAAAGCCATTGCAAAAATATGTTGGAATAGAAGAAATTAAAGTTTAATGACTGGTCCAGGAGAAGGAAAGCTATTATTAAAAAATGTAAAAGTTTTTATTAATAATAAAGAAATTTTTGCAGAAGTTTATATTCATTTAAAAGGTTATTCTTTTGCAAAAGTAACTCATTTAGATATTGAAAATGAAGAATTGAATAAAATATTAAAACCAAAAGAGGGTGGATTTTTCTATGTTTATGGAATTGGAAATGGGATAGAAATTAATTTTGGAAAAAATAGAGTAAAAGTTTTGCATGAGTATTTAAATGAAGTATTAAGCAAAAATGAAAAGATAAAAACTTGGGTTGGAGGAAAAGAAGGTGGAATTTATATTGGATTCAAAAAGGAACAAATATTAAAATTAGAAAAAATTGCGAAAGAGAGATTTAACATGTAACATGAAAATATGCACAAACCTTTTTACTTTCTATTAATTCATTAAATTTCTTTATTGCTTCTGGGGTTGGTAAAACTATCAATTCTATCTTTCTTTCTTTTGCAATTTTCTTAACTTCTTCATCTATTTCCATTGCAGAATATTGACCATTTCCTACTATTATAATTTCTGGATTTTCTTTTGCCAATTCTTCAAATTCGTCTTTAGAAAACAAATGCCTAATTTTAGTTTTTGCCTCTCTAATTTTTCCATTCCAATCTATTATAACATCATGCCTATACTCTTTTTTATCAATAACTATTTTTCCAAAGCTTGTAGAATCAACTTTTACCATAATTAATTTATGGGACATGTTTACATAGACATTTTTGTAAAAGGAGAAAAAGGAAAAGAAAAAATTGAAAAAATATTAGTAGATACTGGAGCTACTTTTACTTTTTTAGAAGAAGAAATATTGAAAAAAATTGGAGCATCGAAATTACCAACACAAATAGAAGTTGAGCTTGGAGATGGAAAAAGAGTTTTGGCAAATTGTTATGCAGCAGTAATAGAGTTTGAAAATAAAGAAGTTCCATCTATAATTCTTACCTTTCCTGGAGTGAAAAGAGTTGTTGGAGTTGAAACTTTAGAAGCATTAGGAGCAATTGTTAATCCAATTACAAAAAAATTGGAATTTATTAGAGAAAAAGGATTAGCATACTTTTATTAAACTTCTTTAAATTTTTTAATGAATTTTTTATATATTTTCCAATCCTTTTTATTAACTAGATGAATTTCAAAAGGGCTAGCAATACCTATTGAATTGTAAATCTTTCCTAAAATTTTTGCACGTTTTATCCCTTTTCTTGGTATTTTACTAGAAATTATCATTATGTCAATGTCTGAAGATAAAGTATAGTCTCTTTCAATAACAGAACCAAAAATTATTACCTTTAATTTTTTATCTTTTAAAATTTTCCTTGCAATTTCTTTCAAATTTTTTGCATATTTCAAATAATTTTTAAAATATTTTTCTTTCGAAATTAAATAATCAAAATACTCATTCATATAACAACTTTTTTAATTTTTCTACTATCTCAAAAAGTTTTTCTACTTCATTTTTTGTAAAATCTCTTAAGAAATATCTTGCAGTAATGTAAGAATCTATTAATAATGAAATTCCTTCAGAATTTTCTTTCAAAAATTCTTCTATTTCATCTTTCTTAAATTTTTTAGAAAGAATTAATAACAATTCTCTTATATCATGTGTTTTTGGGAAATCTCCAAATATTTCCAACAATTTTGCTTTAATCAAAAATTGAGCAACTTGTTCTAAATGAAATGCAGCAACATCATAATTTTTCTTTTTAAAATCGATTTTTGCATCTTCATAAAAAGTTTTTGCCCTTTCTAAAAATTTTTTTGATAGATTTCTTCTCATAATTAAGATGAAAATAAAACTCAAAAACTGTTTTTAATAGTTTTTCTATTCAAATTCTTCTACTTATCAAAAATATTTTGATACCGCCCCGGCCGGGATTCGAACCCGGGTCTCGGGCGTGACAGGCCCGCATCCTAGACCACTAGACGACCGGGGCATAAATTAAGATAAGAAAATCTAAATATGAAAGGCTCATATGTTTTAATATTGAAATTAAATAAAACAAAAAATATTAAAATCGGAAAATTGGGAAAAATAAAATTTTATTCTGGAAAATATGCATATGTTGGAAGTGCAAATGGAAAATATTTAACTATTGAAAAAAGAGTCGAAAGATATAAAAAATTGAATAAAGAAAAAAATGGAAAATTGAAATGGCATATAGATTATTTTTTAGTTGATAAAGATGTTGAAATAATTAAAGTTTTAAAATATAAGAAAAAAGAGTGTGAATTAGTAAAAAGTTATTTAAAAAATAAAAAAGCAATTAAAGGTTTTGGATGTTCAGATTGCAATTGCTATTCTCATTTTTTCTATTTAGAATAATTGGGGTGGCGACGCACTCCCTTTCCCGCTGCATGCGCAGCAGTACTCGGGAGTACGCTGGCCGGTTTCACTTCCGTGTTCGGAATGGGTACGGGTGGTTCCCGGCCGCTTTGGTCGCCACCCCTAAATTATAATTGTTTTTTATTTATTTATGAAAATAGAATTAAAAAATATTGAAAATTCATATAAGTTTTTTCATCCAAGATTAGCAATAGTAATTGGTTCCGGAAAATATAGAAAAGATGAAAATTTTATGGCATGTGCATGGAACATGCCAATTTTAGAAGATATTATTGGAATTTCTATAGGAAAAGAATCTTACACATTTCAATTAATTGAAAGATATAAGGAATTTTCAATAAACGTTTTACCTTTTGAAAAGAAAGAACTTATATATAAATTGGGAATAACAAGTGGAAAAGAGATAAATAAAGTAAAGGAATTTAATTTAAAAGTTATAAAAGGGAAGAAAACAGATTTGCCAATATTAGAAGATTGTATTGCATTTTTAGAATGTAAAGTTATAAAAGAAATTGATTTTGAAGATACAACGCTATTTGCTGGAAAAGTATTGCATGCAGAATATGAAAAGGAATTTTTTGATGAAAAATTTGGATATAATAAAATTAAATTACCTTTTCATTTAAGAGGAAATATTTTTGTAACAATATGAAAATTCCAGAGGAAGTTAGAAAGAATTTGTTTAAAGTATATAAAACGATAAAATTAAAAGAAAATATTTTTGGAACCTCTCCTCCAAGCATTTTTGTTTCTTCAGCTAGCTATCCAATAACAAATATTGGATTATTAACAAACTATCAAGAAGATGAAAGATCTTACGTTTTAGATTATCCAGAATATTGGTATAGAGAGAGATTTAATGAAATAGAAATTTTAAAACTAAGAGCAAATTTAGTTTACTCTTTTACAAAGGGAAATTTAAATTCTTCAAACAAATTGTTTGAAAAATTGAAAGAAATAGTAATTTCTAAAAAACCTGTTGATGTAGAAATAAAAATAAAAAAACCTTACTTCTCTTTTAAATTTTTTAAATTTTCAAGACCAATAGGCAACCCTACAAAAATTGAGGATTT
>Ga0326760_1001558_pt1 | contig 10202 bp, 10 predicted proteins | sample GCREP_S_FD_207668 | JGI IMG/M metagenome (GOLD analysis project Ga0326760, IMG submission 207668) | Hot spring sediment microbial communities from Geyser Creek Basin, Yellowstone National Park, WY, United States - GCR.EP_S | ecosystem: Environmental > Aquatic > Thermal springs > Near-boiling...
TAAACTTACAAACTTACTCTCGATTCTCTTCTCATTAAGTAGCCTAAGTATATGCTCTCTTAGCTTTATTCCAGCATCCATAATGTCTTTCTTTGACTGCGATAAAAGCTTCTCTATCCTATCTATGAATCCGTTAATAACCCCGGGTGTGAATAGGTACTCTTCAGCTGGAGAACCCTTAATTATTTCGGGAATGCCACCAACTCTTGATGCTATAGGTATTGTCCCCAATAACATAGATTCTATGATTGCATAAGGCAATGGTTCCTCCCATATTGATGGAAAGATCAGTCCGTAGGCTCTTACATGCAATTTAATCACCTCTTCATAGGGCAAGTCTTCGTAGACTACGTAATTTTGCCTGGGGATATTCTTCTTGACCCCCGTCATTATTACCTTTAGATCGCCATGTCTCTTTGAGACCTCATTAATAGCTTCAAGGACTATGTGAAAGCCTTTTATGAAGCTAGAGCCTCCGAGATAGAGCAAGGTTTTCTCATCTGGTAGCTCCTTACTTATAGGTGGGGTTTTGGGTGGTGGGTTGTAGATGACTACCAGCTTGCTTTTGATCTCAGGCATAGCTCTTTCCAATATTTCTCGTTGCCTGTTGGATACGCAGATAACTACATCTGCTTGCGATACCCACTCCCTGGCGAGCCTATTGATTGGCGTGAGTGGTGCGATGATTAGGGCTCTCGCTAGGCTGTGTTGATGTAGCTCGTAGTGGAACGTCCTCTCAAAGTCGCTCTTGAAACAATCGTTGTGGAATACAACAGCTGTGTATGATATTGGTTGATAGTCGTGTAGGTGTACGACAACCCTCTTCCCCAAAGCCTTAGCTAGTGGGATTAGTGGGTAGGCGTAGCGGGGTACGTAGACGATATCAGCCCACTCAATAAGCCCCCTAAACCAGCTCTCCCTACACAACATATAAATGTTTAACCAGAGCCTCAGCTTATTGCTAGCCCTAAGTCTAGGCTCATAGATGAAATCAACACCACTTATCGCCTCATAATCCCGAACACCAGTAACAATTCTAACCTCGAAGCCATGCTTAGCCAACATCTCGGTTACTAAGTGGGTAGCTAGTACACCACCCCTACCCCTAGGCCACCAAAGCTCATGAACAATGAGTATCCTCGGCTTACCCATAACTACCCGCTTTACAAACTCTCCTTAACACACATTCACTAGCTTTAAAGGTCTTTAGGTGTCTCCTCACAATGTATTGATACAATGGATACATCTATCTCTTTGAACCATTCTTCCAGCCTCTCCCTCTCAACCCCCTATAGCACCAACTAAAGATCTCAACTTCGTGACCAAGTCTCTTTAACCCCTCCACCAAGAGGGCAATAAATCTACTAACACCATCTAAATACGTTATGCAGGTTCTTCTAATTAAAGCGATTTTCAAAGCGTAACCTTCCTAACTCATACTAGCGATATATGTTATAGCCATGGCTTAAGAAATTCCTCGAGAACTCTTCTCTTCTTTAGAGCTCTAACATAGATTTTTCGAACTTTAATAATGCGTTTAATGTATTTAGTGATAACTCTCGTGAAGATGTATATGATTATTCTTCTTCTCACAGAAGGACCTTTAATAAAATGTGCAAGCATAATCGCTGTATTGAGTATTAATGCTTTAATGAGATGCAGACCATAGAAATACTTTAAGATCGTTAATAATCTATTCCTATTACTAAAGTAGAGTATAATGGGGTTAAAACCATAAAGCTTCGAAACCGTGCCTTGGATAAAATGTATATAGCTTGTGTTAACGCATCCAAGAACTCTAAGCCCTAAAGCCCTAAGCCTGAGACCTAGATCTACTTCATCATAGTATAAGAAATACTCAGAAGGGAAGCCTCCAATGAACTCAAAAACATTTCTTCTAACAAGGAAAGCTGCTCCAAAAGCGAACAGGGTTTCTGAACACAGCCGGGTATTACTACCTTGCTGAGGTAAGATATCAACAGAATAGCTGGCTGTGTTCAGAAACCCTCCAACTCTGAGCCACTTTTTATTAGGATGAAATTCAAGACCTTGTATAGCTGCTACATCAGGGTTTTGCTCTAGAATTTCAATAAGCTTTGCAGCATAATTCCTAGATAAGATTGCATCAGGGTTTTGGAAGAGTATATACTTTGCATCGCTACTTATGTATCTTAGTGCTAAGTTGTTTCCAAGGCAATAACCGTAATTCTTCGTGAGCTTTACAACCTTGACTTTATCGCCATACCTGTTCCTAATATATTCATAGGTATTATCAGATGAGTTATTGTCTATTATTAAAACCTCGATATTGGGATAGCTTTGGTTGAGGGTGCTTTGAAGGGCTTTGTCTAGGATGTCTCCCAACGTAGATTTAGCGTTATATGTTAAAATCACTATAGAGACCTTTGGTGGCGTGGAATAATTCATCCTAGCAACTCCCTCACGGTATAGAACCTTGCATTGAAAATACTCCTAAGGATATTTAACATCGTTATTATGAGCCAAGGTTTCTCATTATGAAAATTATTTTGATCTCTTCAGCTTTCATTGCTAAGCTAGAAAAGAGTTTTGGTATTGCGTAGAAGAGGGATTTAGGAGCTAGGCGACATAAAGTATATTTATCGCGCTCATCTATATGTGAAGTATAGAGTAGTTTCTTGCAACTTTTTATACGCTTTAAGTGAACCGTTACGGCATAATCGTAGTATTGCTTAACCAAATCTATTACCTTATGATCGTAGAAGCCGTAAGGGTAGGCAAAGCCGTACACTTCGCGTCCTATAGCTCCCTCCAATAACCCCTTTGAATCTCTGACTTCTCTTAAAATTTCATCATAGCTCACGCTCAAAAGATTTGCATGCCTGCAACCGTGGCTTCCAATTTCATGCCCCATTCTTGAAATCTCTTCAACTTCCTGTAACGATAGCAAAGGCTCAGCATCTGCAGGGTGCTTTTCTAGACACACTGGAACAAAGAACGTTGCTTTAATGCCCTTTGAAGCGAGGAGTGTAGCTACATAGTATTGGCTTTTGAATGCATCATCAAACGTCAGTGCAACCTTTAATCTCATAATACCTCAAACAATCCTTTTATCGTAGAGAGGCTTGACCATAACGTAGGGTATCAGCGCTAAAGCTCTTAGCAGTCTACTTAGTAGAATCGCCGGACCAGCAAGGATCCTCAGTGTTAGGGCAGTGTTTCGGGGATACACTATTAATGAATACAGTGATGATGAGAACACTGTCGTGAAAAGTAGTAATAATGTTACTATGATTGAATATCGACTTACTAACATTAGTATAAAGGGTATGAGCATGTATATCAGGTATTCTAATTTGAACTTCAGCGGTGCAACCTTAAGGACTTCGTAAAGCGCATATGCTTTCCTAAGGCTAATATATGTAGCAAGATGTTTCAATGTTTGCTTAACTGATTTTAGCTTTGAGCTTTTAGAGGGGCTACTTTCTACAGATACGAATTTAATATGAGCTAAGGGTTCTCTGCCATCTATCAATACTTTATATCCATGTCTACGGATTCTCATAACATACTCCACATCCTCGTATATCGTCTTTGGGTACCCTAGCTTTTCATTGAAGAACCCCACTCTCTCAAAAACCTCCCACTTAACAAGCAAAGCACCAGTACCTGCAGGACCCCCAGATATTTTACCTAGATACCGGTACCACAGAAGCTTCTCAAATAGTGAAGGATTAGACATTAAATATAGCCCTCCTACAGCACCTATTCTTGAATCACCTTCAGCCAATTCAATCAGTTTAGTGAGTGTAGTAGGGTTCAATATGACATCGCTATCCAAAAACACTAAGTAAGAGCCTGGCAAAGCCTTCTTAATACCCTCATTACGTGCTTTTGATGTAGTTTCTCTTTGACTTAACCTGACAACTTCTATAGAATGAAACCTATCCTCATACCTCTGCTTAAAGTTTATAGCTATCTGAGGACTTGCATCAGTAGAATGACCATCGACAATAATAATCCTTATATATTTATGGAGGTATTCAAGTCTCAAGAGGGAGTCTAAAACTAGAGGTAGGGTCTTTTCAGAGTTATAGACAGGTATAATGATCGTTACATACCTATGTCCCAGCAACTGTATCCACCTTCGACAATACTAACCTGTTTATTGCTTCTTGTTGTTTACGAGCATGTAAGTATCCTATGAAGAAACTTAGGCGCCTATAGATATAAATTAGAGGTATAAGAAATGTAATAAAAGAATTACATAGGTATAATGCATTTATTGACATTACTATTGAGGAAACAATATGATTAATTATTTTTTGAAGCTCCCTGGACTTCATTACAAGGTCTGCTTTTTTCAAATTAATTGCATTATTGAGTATATACATTATAATTTTCCCATACTCCCATGTCATCGCCTGCCTAAACCATGCCCTAAGGCTATCCCTTGTAAAGTAGTACAATGTTGAATTAAACGGTTTCATTTTGTAACCATTGCTAATTAGTTTAAGAAAAACATCAATATCTTCTGCCGCAACTAAATATGGATTAAACCCTCCAACTTTACGTAGTGCTTCAATATTACAGAAGACCCCTTGCATAGCCGTGTAAGGTAACACCCTCTGTATAGGACCTTTCAATTGCTCACTTAACAACCTTTTTGCTATAGCAAAAAAGTTGTTATTACTTTGGTATGCTAAGGCCATGTCATAGCAAAGTATTAGCCTTAAAGTAAGGTTTCTCTTCCTAGGAACAGGAACAACTCTTTGAGGATACAGCACAGCTATGTTCTCATAACTGATTTTCTCTATTTCCTTAATAGCCTTCAATATATAGTCTTGCGCTAAGACATTATCGCTATCTACCCAAAGGATCCAGTCTCCATGCGCTTCTTTTAGAGCGAGGTTCCTTGCATAGCCTACACCAACACTTTCCCGAAGAATTATATGCCCAATGAACTGACTCGGAAATCTTCCTCTAAGTTTTTGAATCTCTTCAGCAACAATTTTGAGTGTATTATCTTTGGAGTAACCATCAACAACGATTAGTTCAAAGGTTATATTATCTGGGATTTTCTGTCTATAAATGGATCTTAGTGCAAATCTTACAGTATCTTCAGAATTCTTTGTGAGAAGAGCAATAGTCAGTAACATTAGCTACGCCTTAAAGACAATTTCATCTCCAAAATCAATTACAATACTATAATTTGCTGTAAATGTGCTAAGCTTGCTTAGATCAACTATATTAATGTTAACTATTGGGGCATCTTTTATTGTGTATCCACGTATATATAGTACCTTGTATAAAGCATCGCTAAGTCTACTGTAAAATGTTGGTATACGTCCTCCGTACGTTGTCAACCTTTCAAAACGTAGAGAGTATTTTGAATAAAACATCAAAACATTGAAGACCTCAATTTCGTTCACCGAATTAATAATAATATTCGCTTTCACTATGTCGTTTTGAGTTGCCGCCATGTCGAGTACTTTCTCCGGTATGCCTCTAGACCTTAATCTGTATAGAGGCGATATCTCAGGGTCTCTTGTAGCTAAGAAAGAACTGAAAATGAGAATGAATACAACTATTAACGCTAGGGATCTTTTACCGGAATTAATCACTTTTCTAATGGTCTCAGCAGCTAAAGGTATAAGGAATGAGAAGGCGACATAAGCACCTCTATACAGTTGCGTTGAAACAACAAGAGTTGCTAAGAGATATCCTAAACCAATGAATAGAGCTCCGGAGATAAAGGATGTTAACATAATTATGTTTATACGTTTCCTTAACATGTTATATATGGTAACTGCTGTTGCTAGTGATGCTGTTAAAGCCCATAAAAATGCCTGATAAAAAGGTACACCGCTATAGTCATATAACGAGAATTTGAGTCCTATACCCTCCTCCTCACTAGACAAGGTTAATAACTTACCTATTAGACACTTGATGCCGCTATAACCCAAGTTATACACGTACTTAGCATACAACTCTTCGTAGGCTATTCTAAAAATTCCAAGAGTAAGGAAGATTATGGTAACAGTCTTCATAACTGGGTGGATCTTTAAGGTTATTTCTTTTCTTTTTTCAAATATAAGCCTTAGTGAGATAAGCATTAATGGAAATATCATTACAACATAAGCTGTTGCGTGAGTCAGTATCACTGCAACATAAAGCAGTATTATCGGTATGAAGTTCGCTTTTTTCGGTTCTCCCAATGTTCTTATAAGTATTGCTATGCTTAAGAGCCACATAATGGTTGCGGGAACTTGGTAAGCATGACCTGTTACTACAAGGTACGGCGTCAAAGCGGCAATTATCACCGCAAGTATTGCGGCAACATAGCTCGAAGTCATTCTTAATGTTAAGCTGTATAGCGCCAAGTCAAATGCTAGTGTAGTAATTAGCAGCATCATATATGCTATAAACCAGTTAAACCAAGGAATACCTGTAACATAAGAAAATGCCGCACCGAGAAAAGCCATCGTTGGAAAGGGATTGTATGAGGGATTATGCACTAGTTCAGGAATCCACCTACCGTATATAATCATGGTTCTAGTCATGTGAACTCCTTCAGTTATAGATAGCAAATCTGGCGGCATTGCAAGATCTAACAATAATAAGTGCCAAAGCAATAGTATGGTAAACATTAATTTAGGTTCGAAAACCATTGCTAGCAGTGTCACTATCAGTGTTGGCGTTATAACAACAATGATAGTTTGGAGAATATAATTAATTCTATCTAGAACCATCAGAATGTTTCCAGCTATAAGTATTATGTAGAGAAGAATCATTATCGTGAATAAAGCTTTTCTAGAGGTATTAATGTTGAGCTTCATGTTTGCGTATGTTTTCTTCTCCGATGCTATGAGAAGTAGAAGAAATAGTATAGTCTGAATAACAAAGAACACTAGAATTGCTCTACTAAACGTTAGCGATATCATCGTTAAATCACCTCATTACATAGGTTTAATAGTCTCCTTGCTACTTCACTCCATGTATATAGCTTTTCAGTAACTTTAAACATGTCAATGTTTTTAAGCACATACATTATTCCCTCTGCCAAGCTACTAACATCAGCATTTACAACTATTCCCTCAACCATATTCTTCACTCTATAGGGCAGAGCTCCATAGTTTGTTACCACTAATGGCTTTCCTCGCGCCTTCACCTCATCGATTATTATGGGGTAGCTTTCTCCTGCATGTCTTGAGGGTATGACAACCAGTTCTGATGCATCTATAAGCCCTATCTTATCTTCTTCTGGTGTGTAACCCAGGTACCTAGTCTTGTTGTCTATGCCAAGTCTTTTTGCTATGTTTAGGCATATCCTAAGGTATTTCATGTCTCCTTTACCTGCTATAACGAGCTTGAGTTCAGGCTCGGTTCTTGCAACTTTTGCGAATGCTTTTATTAGAAGATCTAAACCTTTTGTTGGGTGTATCCTGCCTATGTATGCCATGATTCTTCCACTTACACCATACTTGTTCCTGAAGTGCTTTGCCATGTTAGGCAACTTAAGGTATATCCCGTCTACCCCATGGGGAACTACGAAGGAATCTAGACCATATCTAACCTTAAGCAGCTCTTTTTCAAATTCATTAGTTGTAAAAGCTACATTCACCATTTCTGCAAGTCTCTTTGTAAGCATCTTCTGATACTGAAAACCTAGCAATCTAAACAATGGATTATAGTGACGCTGCAAATAGTCCACACCTATAAAGTACATGCCCACAGGTTTTCCAAGATTCTTAGCCTCCTTAACCATCCTATAGACAAAGTAGTATGTGTGACCCCAACCAACAACTATATCAGCATTTTTCAAGGCATCCCTGGGTATTTCCCTTGGAACTATGAGGTAAGGATAAGGATTCTTCCACGATCTAACCCTAACAACTGTAATAAGACCCTTCTCAACCCTAGGCCTATCCTGAGCATAAGCATTAGAAGTAATAATGGTAATCTCATGACCTAACCTGGCCTGCTCCTCAGAAACCCTCTGGACGGCAATCTCAAGACCACCAACAAATGGAAAGAAAAGCGTAGACACATAAGCTATTTTCATGGCATTACTCCTGTCATAAGCGTTTTCGATAAGATTTAAAACTTATCCTCTCCTAGTGCAATATATGGTTCCGAGACTTAGAATTCGTAGAGCACTAGCAATGATTTTGCATCTATAACCACGAGATAGCTTCTGTAATAGTTTTGCAGGATTCCCATGATACTCAAAAATTATTTCCTTAAACTTTAGTAAATCTTCATAACTATTCAAAATAATATCATGTTCGCAACCTTCGCAATTCATCTTCAAGACTGCATCATTAAGGTTATACTTAGCAACTAACTCTTTTAGTGTTATTGCAGGAACACTTCTTTGACACTCTCCAAGTTTATGGAAGCTATGCCATGTTTGCTCAATACCAATCCTTTCATCAATACATATCTTCCCTTGTTTACTAGCTAAACCTGCATTTATAGGTATGATCTTGTTCTGAAGGTTATCGAGTTTTATATTTTCAATCATCACATTGAAGGCTTCCGGGTGAGGTTCTATAGCAATGACGCCTCTAGCACCCTTTAAAGCAAAATATATTGGTGTTTCACCAATAAAACTACCGATATCCACAACAATCTTATCATTTACATCTACAGCTCCGTAAACATTGAGATCGAAAGTCTCCAGTATCATGTTATGCATAAATCTAAATTTAACTCCATCTTTCCACCAGCAATCGCGATTAGCATCATATTTCCAACCGAGCAACAAAGCCAAGAGTTCCGGCTGGGAAAAACAGTTTTTAATATCTTTGACCTCCACATAATTTATGTATATTTTCCCCTTAACACACTTTATAGATTTAAAGGCTCCTCTTACGAAGTATCTAACGATACTATTAAGTATTCCAGTATTTAACTCAATAATGCAATTGTTGATCCTAGTTTTAAGTCTCGCATTGTAGCCTAGCGCAATAAGAACTTCGTTGGATAGCAACGAAAATGCGTTATTAAATATGGAGCGACTGTATAAAGCTGCCTTAATGTTCTTTATTAATACCTTTAATAGCGAACCTAAGAAGTTAAATGCAAAATAAAGCCGTGTCTTGCAAATACCCATATCTAGAGCTCCCTAGTCAATTTTTCCATAGAACCTCTTTATTCCAAGCTTTTCTAGCCAACATAATAATTTCATCCCCATTTTAATAAGTTCTTAGCAACCGATTTAATTTCGTGCTCTGCACTGCCTATGTGTGAGTGGTAGGATGGTGCTATGAACAGTATCCTCATTGTGTATATCTTTTTAGGTATATCTTGGCCTCCTTAAGCCTTCCCGTGACTGGGTTTACTTCGAGGCCCATGGTTTCGAGGGTTACTGCGCCTATGAGCGTGACGTCTACGTTGTCTGATACGAGTATGTATGAATACGCCTTTCTACCCATGACCTCTACGATGCTTACGCATTCATCGAGTTCTGTAACCCCTTTAGCTGTTGCAGCTCTCCTCCTACCTATCACTGGTAGCTGGAGCTCTTCAGCAATTCTTCTAGGAATCACGCTGAGAGTAGCACCCATATCTACAAGGGCTTTAACAGCTACAGCTCTATTTGTGAAGGGATTCCTGGTAATGGCGTCAATCCAAACAAGGCCCATTTCAGTGGCACCGATGAGGGCTTTGTTTAGGGGTGTAGAAGGCTTTACTGCCTCCTCAATCCATGTTGTGTGTTAAGTGCTTCACGTCTTGAGCACTTTCTTCGCTAGGTTGACTAGTGCTTCTACATCTCTAAGCCTTAATTTCACATCATCGCTTCTCAGCTTCGCCTTGTGGAAGCCATCTACATGTAGTTTGTATGCAGAATCCCACCAGTGGTAAAGCTCGTTCAACTCAAGTCTCTTCATAATGTTCACCACGGCGCTCTCGAGAAGACCTGTTGTCTGCCCACCCCTCTTAGCAACCTCCTCGACCTCAGGCAGTTTAAGGGCTACAGCAACGGCTTTCACAGCCTCTTCAGCAGCCTTATAGAGCTTTTCAGAAGCCTGCACAGGGTCCTCATCTATTAGCTCCTTACCATCAACTAGAAACCTTTCAGCAAGCTCGAGATGCCTTCTAGTCTCATCAAATGATCTGTCGAAAGGGGGTTTCTCGACTCATTAGCTTAACACCAGCATTTACCCAGAGAGCTTGAGCTATCAAGACAAACTTGAGGGTTGAACCCTCTTTATCAG
>Ga0326760_1001562_pt1 | contig 10188 bp, 10 predicted proteins | sample GCREP_S_FD_207668 | JGI IMG/M metagenome (GOLD analysis project Ga0326760, IMG submission 207668) | Hot spring sediment microbial communities from Geyser Creek Basin, Yellowstone National Park, WY, United States - GCR.EP_S | ecosystem: Environmental > Aquatic > Thermal springs > Near-boiling...
CTGCCAGTGACAACGCCTTGGCCTCCCCGCCCATGCCATCTTATCTCGACTAATACCATGAAGCCATCACCAGTATCGTAACGCTCTAAACAGCACCTATTTACTATTTAGCATACATGCCGGATAACTGTAAACACTTAAGAGGCGGCCTGGATGCAGGTAGGAGCGCATGATAGAGGAGCTTCCTAAACGCGTACAGCTGATGCCTCAATATGTCTGGGTCTTTATGCTCCTAGTTGAGTAGCTTCGCTACCATGTAGCCCGAACCTCTCCCACACCAAATGGTGGAGAAAGCTCCTTATGAATGTGGCTGAGCAGGAGCCGAGATCCCAATACATAATCATCACACCCGAAAAGATTTCGACAAAAGAAGGAGTAAGCATAATCCTAGTTCAAATGCGTGATGGAAAATCTCCGCATATTACCTTGTATAGTATAATTTTTCTTGTTCTCTTATATTTTGAAACATAAATGTTATTTTCATTACTTTATCCAAAATCGCGATTATAAGAAGATAGCTTAGCAAAAATTTAATAGCTGGTGGCCCATATTTAAATAAAGGAAGTGACGTATATGAGCTCACCTGTATTTATTGGCAGTGATATAGGTACATATGGTACAAAAAGCGTGCTTGTTGATTTAGACGGAAACGTACTCGCAGAATCATTTGTAGAAACAGATATAATTGTAGAAAAACCCGGATGGGCTGAGCAATGGCCAGAGGTATGGTGGAAAGCGTACGTTGATACAGTAAAGGAAGTTCTTAAAAAAGCTAATGTAAATTCAAAAGATATCGCCGGTGTCTCAGTAAGCGGGCTTTACACAGGATCAGGTATTCCAGTGGACAAGGAGTTCAAACCTGTGAGACCCGCATTAATATGGATGGATAGAAGAGCTGTTGAAGAAACCAGATGGGTTCTTGATACAATAGGTGAAGATTATCTTTTCAGAAGAACAGGCAATATTGCGGATCCATACTTTGGTTTTACAAAAATTTTATGGATTAAAAATCATGAACCAAAAATTTGGGAAAGGATTCACCAATTCATGACCGCTTATCATTATGTTGTTTACAAGTTAACAGGAGCTGTATGCATCGATCATTCAAGCGCTGGAGTTTTGGGAGGAATTTACGATATACAAAAACGCTATTGGGCAGAAGATTTAATGGAAGAGTTAGGTATCGAAAGATCCTTTTTCCCTGAGAAAATTAATTGTTCGAAAGATATCGTTGGAGAAGTAAGTGAAGAAGCATCAAGGTTAACGGGGTTGAGGAAAAATACGCCAGTAGTAGCAGGGGGAGTTGATGCCGCTGTCTCCTCATTAAGTGTAACTGCCTTAAAAGATGGAGATTTAGCAACAATGATCGGTACATCAATGTGCAATGGATTTATCCAGGAAGAATTACGTTTATCGAAAAAATTTGTTAATTTTCCCTACGTTGCTTACGATCTTCAGAGGATCTATTCTTTTGCTGGCATAATTACTGCAGGTGCCGTCATAAGATGGTTCAGAGATGAACTTGCATTGCTTGAGAAAATAGCAGGACAAAAGGTGGGTATTTCGGCCTACGTTCTACTTGACAAAATGGCTGAAAAAATTCCCCCTGGTTCTGAAGGGCTTATATTCGCGCCTCACATGACGATAGGGGAAAGAGCTCCGTACTGGAACCCATATTTGAGAAGCTATCTCTTCGGTCTCACCACATATCATCATGCATCACACATTTATCGCGCTTTCTTAGAAGGTGTTGCTTATGCTGTTCGAGATTGTGTAGAAGCAGCTAAAGAATGCGGTATACCCGTCAGGAGAGCTATATTAGTAGATGGAGGAGCAAAATCTCCTTTATGGAGACAAATAATAGCTGATGTAGTCGGATTAGATTTTATATACATAGAAGGAACACAAGGAGCACCAATTGGAGACGCCTTTCTAGCAGCTGTCGGGACAGATGAATTGAAATATGAGGACATTAATAAATGGATTAAACGCTCGCTTATAGTAAAGCCTAATATTAATAATAAAAGCATTTACGACAAATATTACAACCTTTTCAAGAAAATACGTGAAGACCTCATGGAATGCTTTGAACTTTCCATAAAACTATTATAATCACAATTTTTATGCCTAATTTGTGTACTTCATAAGTAAGCTAACGAATTAATTAATCATACAAGCTTTTCGTAATTTATTAATAGTCTCTTCGTAATTTTTTGATTTAAATAAATATTTCCCAACAACTAAAAGTGTTGCTCCCTGTTTTACAAATCTCGGACCTGTTTCATCATCCATTCCGCCATCGACCCCGAGATCTATACACTTATTAATGTAATTTCTTATTTCTCTTAATTTCTTTTCCGCTATATCAAGTTTAATTTTTCCAGAGAAGTTGGGGTTTGAAGTGACTAACAAAATAAGATCGGCATATTTTTCATATTCCCTTATATAAATCGTTCTTGAAGAAACTGTGAGGGCTAATCCCAATTTGATACCTCTACTTTTGATGATATCTATTATTTTGAGAACATCTGATGGTTCTCCAATGACCTCTGGATGAATAGTTATTATGTCGGCACCAAGATCTATGTATTCATTTATAACCTCGTCATCCACTTCTATGGCAAGATGCGCTTCTAATGGTAACGATGTTCTTTTCCTTAAGAAATCAAATAGTAAAGTCCCTATTGTAATGCTACTTAAGCTACTATATTCAAAGGCGAAGACCATGAGAGGGTACACATCTACATGGATCATGTCTGCCCCAGCCTGTTCTATTTTTCTTACCTCCTCTGAAAGTTTAAGCATATTAGCAGATATTATCGATGGGGATATCTTTATTCTGGTTGCTCCCACGAGAGAACATTATTCCTAAAACATAATAAACATTTCCCATTAATAAAGAGCTATGATGAGCTTATAATGCATAATGAGCTCGCTCATACTTAGATTATTCTTTCACCGCTTTTCTTGAAAATTTTAATTTTATCTGAAGCAAATCTTACATAAAGGATCATTCCCTCCCGGATTTCCAAAGCACCTGTGATTTTGACTTTTAGAGATATTCCCTTTCCTTCGAGATGTAATAGTTTCAGAGCACCTAGATTCTCAATAAGAGTACATTTTAGAGGAATGTCTTCAGGACTTTGCGGATCCTTACTTATGTCGACATGCTCAGCTCTTATTCCAATTATGAACTCTTTTCCGTAGGGTTCTAATAATTCGCGGATATTTTGCGGAATATTTATGGAAATTTCACCAACTTTCAATGACATATTCTCAAAAGAAGCTTCGAGAAGATTCATTCCGGGCATGCCGATAAAATATGCTACAAAAACGTGTTGAGGTTCATGATATATTCTTTCTGAATCATCGTATTGAAGTATCTTGCCATCTTTCATCACGGCAATTTTATCAGCAAGTGTCAGCGCTTCAGTCTGATCATGAGTTACGAAAATCATTGTTTTATTTAACTCTCTTTGTATCTCTTTTAGCTTAGCTCTAAGAATTAGCCTCTGGCTCGGATCTATGGTTGAGAAAGGCTCATCTAATATGAATAACGTTGGATCGCGTATAAGTGCTCGGGCTATTGCTACACGCTGTCTAGTATTTATGTCAAGAATTGATGCATCTAAATGAAGGACTTTTTCCAGCTCAAAGAATTTTGCTATTTCATATACTTTTTTTCTCACCTCGCTTTCAGGAGTCTTGCGTATCCTTAATGGAAAAGCTATGTTATCAAATACGCTCATACTATAAACTACCGGGAACTGAAAAACCATGGCAATATTTCTAGCCTGCGGCGTCAAATCTGTCACATCATTATTATCAAAGTACACTTTACCCTCAGTAGGCTTTAAGAGGCCAGCTAATATCTTCATCAAAGTTGTTTTCCCACATCCGGAAGGTCCGAGTAATGCATTAAAAGTTGAGTCAAACGTTATAGAAACTCCCTTAACAGCCTCAACATTTCCGGGATAAACGTGTCTGATATTTTCCAACCTAACAACCACCATTACAACTACCTCCCGTACTTTACTACCAATTGCCCATCGCCTTTCCTAAATATGTATATATCCTCCAAATGAATGCCAATTTTTATTTTTTCACCAGGATTGAATCGTCTTATATATGGATTAAACATAACGAGTCTTTTATTTTTCCACTCTAAATGTACAATAGATTCTGAGCCTTCTATCTCAGTTAATATAACATTAACTGTTAATTCAATATAATCTTTTAACATCCTGCCACCAGATAATGTTATTCTCTCAGGTCTTATACCCAACAAATATTCATCCTCAACTAACAGTTCTCTATACTTAGTAACATCTATCAAGACCTCATCCTCTATACTAAGGAATACTCTATCGCTTTGTTTATCTCTCTTAACACATGCCTCTATAAAGTTCATTGCCGGTCGTGCAAGTATCTTGCCCACGAGCGTATTCCTAGGATTTTCATAAACTTTTTGAACCTCCCCTTCTTGAAGCACCTTACCCATATATAGTATTACCACGTATTGTGATATTGCGAAAGCATCAAAGGGGTCCGGCGATGCTATAACTATTGTTTTACCTCTCTCTTGGAGTATTCTTCTTAATTCAGCCCGCATTTCCTCTCTTATTTTGTAATCTAAGTTTGTTAAGGGTTCATCTAGCAAATAGACCTCAGTATCATCTCTTACTAGAGCTCTTGCAATTGCAACCCTCTGCCTTTCACCTCCACTTAGTTCAATGGGTTTTCTATTCAATAGATTGGCTATTTTTAATAACTCCGCAATCTCGTTAACCCTCTTTTTCACCTCATTATAGGGCAATTTAGCTATCTTTAATGGTGATGCAATATTATCAAAAACAGTCATATGGGGATATAGGGCAAAACTTTGAAAAACCATGGCAACTTTTCGTTCTATTGGCTTGAGATGTGTTACATCTTTTCCATCGAATTTTATACATCCGTTATCGGGGCTTTCTAGACCAGCTATAATTCTTAATAATGTTGTTTTTCCAGCATTTGCAGGTCCTAAAATACAGGTTATCGATTTGTCATTAATCGTAAAGCTCACATTATCAAGTACCTTTTGATTATTGTATGTTTTTGAAACGTTTTCAACTTTGATAAATACCATTTTGGAACCCAACTTTGTTTTCTCCCCCCTCTATTTAAGCTTTAAGCTTGGTCCGGCATATTTTAGTTAATGGTAAAGTTGTGAGAAAGCGTTTGATAATTTTAGGGCATTTCGGGTCTTACCCTTTTTTGTAGATAAGGAGCCCTAGCAGCCCTCCTATAATAAGCGCGATTATAACTGAGTACTTGTAATATGGCTCGATATACTTTAGCCAAAGGAGGCATATTCCGAAAGTTAACATTACGCCTATGAAAAATCTTTCACCTTTTGATGTTTTGAATGGAAGTACACCCATGATCTTCACCTCACAGCCCCAAATGTTAAGGCTCTTACAAGATATTTCTGCAGGTAAAATACAACCGCTAATACTGGTAACATTGTTATAAGTGTTAAAGCTGCTATTTCACCCCAATTAACCCATGTTTGAGATAAGTAGTGCAGCAATCCCCCGGTTAATGGCATCGCTCTAGGAGATGTTGTAAACAGAGATGCAAATAGCATTTCATTCCATGTGAAAGCAAACACGAATAAGCCAGAGACAAATATTGCTGGTTTTAATACTGGGATAATTATCCTAGAAAACATTTGCCAGAAGTTGTAACCATCGACAATGGCCGCCTCTTCAATGTCCTTTGGGATTCCGTCTATGAACCCCTTTAATAACCATATTGTGAACGGCAAGTTAGCTATACTGTTTATTATTATTAGCCCTTGCAGCGTATCAAATAATTTCAGAGAAACATACATAACATAGTACGGTATTAGGAATGCGGCCGGGGGCGCCATTCTATTTGTTAATAGCCAAAATAGTAAGTGATTATCTCCCTTAAATTTGATCCTTGAGAAAGCATAAGCTGCCGGTAAACCAATTACAATACACAATATTGCTTCGGTAATCGCTATGATGAAGGAGTTTCTAATATACATACCATAAACATCCTCGAATAGCGGCCTGTAATAATTGGTTAAGATTGGGTTAGTCGGCCATAATGTCGTCTCAGAAATTATCTCAAGCCTGGTTTTTAAGGATGTGTTCAATAGCCAATAGAGTGGAAATACTATGAAGATCACGAAGATTATTACAAGGATTATTGAAACCACTTTTGTCTTCATCGTTTCCCCCCGGTGATCACCTTTAAGGTAAGAAATGTGAGAATCAAGATGATGTATAGGAAGAATAGTGAAAGAGCTGCGCCATATCCCATGTTAAGCTGGCTTAAAGTTGTCTTTACTATATAAATACTCATAAAATTCGTTACTTTATAGGGTCCTTCCGACGTTAAAACCCAAATTTCGTCAAATATCTTGAGAGAATCAATCATTCTTATCAAAAGTACTATTAGGAAGGCATATTTTAAGCCGGGAAGAGTGACACGTCTAAAGATATGCCAAGAAGAGGCACCATCAACCATTGCAGCCTCATATAGTTCTGGCTGAATAGCTGCTCTAGCAGCTGCTAACACTAAAATTATGAAAGGTGTCCAATGCCATACATCCATTATAACTGCTGAGAAAAAGGCATGAACTGGGTTACTACCTATACTCCATACTATCCCAAGTTGTGATAAAAAACGTGTTATAGGTCCTATATCTGATCTTAAAAGGAGCAACCAAGTAGCACCCACCGTCAAAGGAGGAAGTAGAATAGGTGATGTGATAATGGTTCTTACTACACGATTTAAAGTTGTGTCCTTATAAAGAATTAGGGCGAAAATTAGTCCTAGAGATAATTCTAAAGTTAAGCATGTTGCTGTAAATATAAATCCCATAGATAGTGAACGCCAAACTGTAGAATCATTCATTAACGCTACAAAATTATCATAGCCTATAAAAACGGGTGAAAGACCCGTGATATAATATTTTAAGGTTGAAAGATAGGCCGCATAAAATATTGGCAAAAAAGCATTAAAACCAACTAATATCACCGCGGGCGCAATTAGAATCCATGGATTAACCATTCTCTTCATAGCCACACTAAAAAAAGAAAAGTGATATTTAAAATTTATTTTAACATCTTAACGATAACCTAGTTCTTGTAATTTTTCGTCAATAGCTTTAGCTAGTTCTTTCGCGGTCTCTTCAGGAGTTAATTCGCCAGAAACTGCTTTAGCTAGTGTAGTGTAATAGACGTAAAGTAGAGGCGCATAATCTCCTATTTCTAATGGAGTACCCACGAAGTATTTTCTAGCAGTTGGATCACGTATTAGAGAGAACAATCCGCCGAACTTTGCATCTAGTGGATCCAATTCTGGGCTCATTAATACCGATGTCCTCACAGTTGTACCGATTGATTTTGCCCTTTCAAGCTCGTTTAACGGTGAAATGACGAATTGAGCCCATAGGAACGCGATCTCGGGAGAAGGTGAGCATTTCGGAACGGTGTACCCACTAATATCAGCATAACCTATTGGCATTGTAGGCTTCCAGTATTCTCTATCCACCGGGGGTAGAGCGAGCCTAAATTTGCCTGCAATCTTTGAAAGCTGAGGATTCGAATATGTAGCGCAGAACTGCGTATACGTCATTGCTTGTGCAACTCTTCCGGCCGCCACTTGCTCAGCTGCCTCAGCATATATCATTTCTCGAACTCCCGGAGGTGCATAACGTAACCATTTTAGGAATGTTTCAATTGCTCTTACAGCCTGTGGGCTATCAAGCATTCCACCATTCTTCATGGAAGCACTCCACGTTTTTGTGTTAATGCCCCATCCAGGTAGAATATCCCGCGGATAGGGTTCTAATCCCTCCCCTGAAACGCCGCATGAAGTAAACCATGTTTCAAAGAAGTCAAATCCTAATGCCTCGTGAGCTTTAGCTCCATCAGCCCCGATAAATCCATATAAATCAGGCGGCCTAGTGAAGAACTCAGCTATATCAAGCATTTCATCGTAATATCGTGGAGGCTTAAGTTCATAACCATATTTCTTTTTAAATTCCTCCTTCTCTTTTGGATCTTCGAAGAGATCTGTTCTGTAAATATATGTCTTTGGATAGTATTCAGCAGGTATGGATAGTATACGCCCTTGGGCATCCATGCAATAAGGAAGCGGGAATATATCGCTTGGATCAAATGCTGGCTCCACCAATTCTGGGTGTTCGTTCATAATCTCCGTATAAGGTATTGTCCAGCCCTTTCTTATCCATGTGCCAACCATATCTTGATCATCATACGTTGAGGTATAGATTGCTGTGCATTTTTCCATGTCCAATATTTCCTTCTCCATTACCAGCTCGTTGGAGGTTAATTCCCACTCAATCTTTATTCCTGTTAGTTGCGTGAACTTAGGTCCAACCACGTCTCTAAGATAAAAGTTTGGCTCCCAAGCTTGGGCTAATATTTTAGCCGTCTTTCCGCTGTAAGGCTTGCTTACTTCCTTCCACCATCTTATAAGCTCCTCCTCACGCTTTGGAGTAACAGTTGGTGCAACACCAGCCGTTACCGTTTGCGTTACTGTTTTCGTCTCGTACTGTGTTACGGTACTAGTGATAATCTTCTCTAAAACTTCTCGTGGCTTCGCAAAATATCCTATTGCTGCTCCAACAAGTAATCCGCCAATTACGCTTGCGACGAACGTTCTCCTACTAATACCACGTTTTTCACCCATGTTTCTCAAGAAAAATTTATGTTCAAATGTTACTAATAAACTTTGCTTATGTTCAAAAGATAGTGTCCAAGTAAGCATTATTCACTTACCTCCCAGTCCTCGCGGCCTGATAGTATAGTGTGAATTAGGCTTAGGAATAGCTTGAGGTTTGTTATTCCCTTGTACATGGTTTCTCGCGCTCATCTTATGGTGGAATTTTAGGATGATCCTGTCACCAGCTACTTCGCATTGATCCTTCCTTAAGACAGCCATAACATCCTAGACTTCCTCTTCTTCTTGTATCCCGGCGGACTAACCTTTGTTATAAACGGCGGCAGCCTCCCCTCCCTCTTCAGCTCCAGTAGCCTGAAGAAGCTTCTCCATGCATTGTTATTCTTGTTCAATATCTGCTGGGCTGTGGCCGAGCCTATCAGCGGCTTATACTTTTCATAGAACTCCTTATATGTCCCATCAAAGTCGATGCCTTTCTTCTCTAGTTATATCCTCAACCTAACATAGTTGACCTCGTTCCATAGCTTCGATGAAAGGTCGCAGAGCTGCCTCAGTTTCTTCTCGGTCTCCTCATCAACCACAAGCTCCACAATATATGTCCTCTTCATCTTCATCCACCCCTGAAATCCTCGCCCTCCTCAAGAATTTCATAGAGGAGACCTCGTAGCTCCATACGGACGTAGTCCATTACCTTGCCAACATGTCCGCAATACCCCTGGCAAAGTCGTCAAGCATGCTGACGCCATCATATACAAGCGTCCTAACAATGATTGACGGCGGCTCATACCGCTCGGCAATAGCCAGCATCGAGTTCACTTCATCCAAGACCCCGATAAACTCCCTCAGGAGGCCAGCCTCCTCGAAGACATCCACGTAATCAATCATGCCTCCACAATACCATCCCAATACACGCCTGCCCTTATTCGTTGGGGGTGCCTGAAAATGGAAAGATTATTGTGATGATGTCGAGATGCCGGGATGGCGATAGAAGGCTTTGGAACAGACATTCATAATACTGTTCAGGGAGGGGGATGATGTCAGGTATTTCGTGGTCAGGGGTATATGCGGGGGCGATAGACACGTAACGAGATGTAATATGGTCAGGATAATGGACTGGGATCGATTGATCAAATATCTCAGGCCCCTCCCCCTAGGCATGTGAGGACCATGACGGGTATAAGGCTCTGGAGGGGCCGTGTCCATGCTGAGGGAGTATGGAGGGAAGGGGTGGCGCTATTAAATAAATGAGGATAAGAGGAATATAGCCCAGCTGGAATAATCGTGAAAGCTTAAGAGGCGGCTTGGACGCGAACAGAAGAGCATGATAGAGGAGTTTGATGTCATAGTGATTGGAAGCGGGCCTGGAGGGTATGTCGCTGGGATCAGGCTCGGCCAGCGGGGCTTGAAAACGCTTCTAATTGAAAAGGATGAGCTAGGCGGCGAGTGCCTTAACCGCGGCTGTAT
>Ga0326760_1001564_pt1 | contig 10179 bp, 24 predicted proteins | sample GCREP_S_FD_207668 | JGI IMG/M metagenome (GOLD analysis project Ga0326760, IMG submission 207668) | Hot spring sediment microbial communities from Geyser Creek Basin, Yellowstone National Park, WY, United States - GCR.EP_S | ecosystem: Environmental > Aquatic > Thermal springs > Near-boiling...
GTGCCGTCCAGCAAGCGTATCCTCAGTCCGTTTATCGGCGCGTACTGCGACACCAGCCCCCCAGACAAGTCCAGGAAGACCAGCTCGGCGCCGCGCGCCAAAACCCCGCTAGCGTTTGGCGCGGCAATCGGTATCCTTAATCTGAAGTACACCTTCAGCGTGTCCGTCGAGCCTTTGGTTACCGATGCCGATGCTGCGGCTCTGAACGCCGACCACAGGTGGCCGTCCGAGTCAACGCAGCCGACGTGCACCCTGTCGGTCGTGTAGCTGTCCGTTGATGTGTCCTCCGCGCTTATCTCCACCTGCCTGTCCGAGTCAACTATCGAGAACGTCACCGTCACGGGGGACAGGGTCTTGATTAAGTTGCCGCCCGTGTCGTACAGCGCAATCGCGCTCGCCCTGAACGCCCACGTCCTCCCGTCCTTCAGAAGCCTCTCGAAGAGGTACGCCCACTTCGAGCTCGCCGAGCCTATGCTGCTCTTTACGTTCAGCACCTTAACCTCTCCCATTCACTCCCACCTTATGGTAAATAGAAAAAGGAGCTATTTTTAGGTTACCTGCTACTGCTCCGCCAGGAAGACTGGGCTGCCGCTGTCACCACCCTTCGCTTTTATGTCTGTGTGTGCATACGCCGGTTGTTTTTTTCTCATAACGGTATTTGCATCGCTTCGAAAGGCTTAAATCCGGCTAGGCGTGGAAAATGATGGTGGGAGAATGGGCAAAACAGGTAGGTACATTGTTGGGGTAGTTGCAGCCGTAGCAGGTGGGGTTGCAGCCGCAATGGCTTTTGCCGTTTCGCCGATGCTGTCGCTCGTGCTCCTAGTGCCGGCTGTCGGGGTAGCGCTTCTCGCTAAGGCTAGGAAGACGGTATCATTTGCAGAGTACAGGTGGGACATCGTAATCATGTTCACAATTGCCTTCGTGTGCCTCACTATAGCGTACCTGTTCAGCACTATGACTCCAGCAGAGTTTAAGGACATACTGATTGTCGTCTTCGCCTTCCTGGCTGGCTTAATCGGCAGCAGGGTGGCTAACATATGAGCCACATCGACTACTTCAACGAGTTAAGGAAAGCGGCTAGGGCTATACCTCTACAACCAACGGATGAGCAAATAAAAGAGATGGTGATGCTGATTAAGAAGTATGTTGATAGCCTACCAGATAGTCTTAAGAATCTCTATCTCATTGCACCCAACGGTAAGGTGTATAAAAGAAACGATTACCCCGAGCTGTTTGAAAAGGACCCGGAGTTTCGCAGGGCGTTTTTGGAGATGCTTAGGTCTTAGACGCTGGTGAGCGTCCATGAGTGGTAATGAGTACTACGTCCTCCTGACAGCTCCCTATGGCTGGAACGATGTAGCAACCGACGTCGCAGCCCCGTACTACGCTAGGCTGTATCCGAGGTACGTCGTTGAGCCTACAGGCTTCAAGGCTATAGTCCTTGAGAGAAGCGATGCAAACCCGACGAAATTCCGGCAAGTATTGCAGCAATATAAAGGCAGGATAGTCATGATAGATGGGGTTGGTCACGGTGGACCGTACTATCCGCCTCAGCGCTACACTGGATGGAACATGAGCGATTTGATAGTTCAGCCTGTTGAGGAAGGGGTGTTTGACGGGATAGCGTTCAAGCCGATATCGTGCTTAATCGGCAGGTACCTCGTACCCGAGATGGCTGAGAAGAGCAGCAACTTCCTGGGTATAGCGGAGGTCGAGGAGTACTGGATAGTCGTAGAGTTCATAACGCAGCATAAGGGTGAGTACTGGGGCGAGGACGAGCACCTCGAATCCTTCCTCAGGGTTGAGTTCGAGACGGCTAAGATGCTCTTACAAGGCGTGAGAGGTGAGGACGCCTACAATAAAATGCTCCAGCTGTACGAGGAGGAGGCGAAAAAGTGGGAGAGTGTTGACCCGGAAACTGCATACTGGCTGAGGTATGATGCCAGGTACAGGAAGCTGTACGGCAACAAGGACTGGGTGGCTCCGAAGCCGTCGCCACCACCGCCGCCGCCACCGCCACCTCCGCAGTGCAGGCACACGTGTCCATGGTGTTTCAGCGAGTTCGACGAGCTTGGGCAGCTCAGGCAGCACATAGTCAGCGTGCACAAGGGTGACATCTGCGAGCCGTGCCCAGAGTGCCCGCCGTGCCCAGAGTGCAACTACAGGTGCCCGTGGTGCGACAAGGAGTTCAAGGACGCTGATAAGCTGATAGAGCACATACTGACAGGTCACCTGAAGCCGTGCAAGCTATCAGCACTACTGAGAAGGAAGCTAGCCTGCCCGCTGCCGTGAGGTACGCGCTAGCGCTGACGCCAACCGTTTTCTTTTTCTTCGCAATCCAGCCGCAGCACCACGTCCACGAGTATCAGCACTACGAGCACCGCAACTATAACTATATACGTGTACTCCCAGACCACCGAGAGCTGGCAGAGGGGGTTTGCGCCGCACTCCCTCAGCCTCTCCAGTGCGTGTCTCGTGTAGAGCACGAGGGCTGCGAAGGACAGTAGCACTATTATGAACGCCGCTGCCGCGCTCCTCCAGCCCACGAAAAATGGGTAAAAAAAGACCTATTTTTTACTATTTTGCGCCTATGCTCCTAGCCCTAGAGGCCCAGCCTGCCCAGCACCCTGCTGATTGCTGGGAAGTAGCGAGAGACGGTGTACCAGGCGACGCCTACCACGGCCATGCCGACGAGCAGGCTGCCAATAACGTTCGCGTTGTCCTTGAGCGCCGTGGCGACTGCCTCAATCACCGCGCCCAGTGCCTCCTGCACCTTGTTCACGACCGTGCCCCAGTCAAAGGTCGTGCTGCTCATGCTCTTCCACCGCAAACGATATGTTCATGGTGTCTTATAAACACGGTGGGTGGCAAAGGCGTGAGCCAGCCATCTTCGGTCAGCCTGCTGCAAAACCCCGTGATACAGAAGAGCATAAGGAGGCTCAAGAAGATGGGGCTCAAGGTGTACGTGCAGGAGCAGGACGAGGATAGTATTGTTATGGTTGTTGACAACAGGAGCATCGTCGAGGCGGTGAAGCGCATGACGGACAGGGCAATCACGTACCCGAAGCACTACGTCCACCACGATGAGGCCAACAACGCCCTCATCATAGCGTGCTGGAGGGGTGAGGAGCCGCAATGGGTGCAGAGGCTAAAGGCACAGGCGCTGATGAAATCACGCTAGAGGATGTAATCGCAGCAATCAAAGTCCTCAGGAAGTTCCTTGAAACGCAGAGGCAGGTGCAGAGGATGCTCTCCGCAATCGCGCCGCACGGCTACAGCGACCCGCGCTACGCGCTCCTGGAGAAGATGCTGCTGGCCCAGCAGCGCGGCAAGGCTGAGGAGGTCGAGGAGGCGGTTGAGGAGGACTTGACGCCGGAGGAGCGCGAGAGGCTGCGCCGCATCGCCGCGTCCCTCAAGTAACGCATATATACTGCCTGTTTTTCTATGTAGTCGGTGATGGCAAATGGTCAAGAAGAGGGTGTACAGGCCTAGCTCAACTGTGCGCTACAGGTGGAAGCTATTCAGGATATACGGCACCTTCCTGCCCGAGAGCCTTGCGCTTGAGTTCGTGGACACGATGGCCAGGGAGTGGGGCGTCGGCTTCGGCGAGTACCACGGCCCCTGGACGACGCTGCTCAAGAGCGGCATAATCCCGCCGGACACGCCGCGGATGGACTTGGCCAAGTACAAGAGCGCGCTCAACTACGTAATCCGCAAGGCCAAGCAGGGCTACAGCCTCGCTCCTGGCAGCGCTGACAGAACCGCGATACTCCACCACATCACCACCGTGATTGGCCTGCCGCCCGAGCGCGCCGAGGCGATAGTGGAATTCGTTGCCAAGCAGGGCGCGATATAGCGGCGTAGGGTAGCCTGGCGTGGCAGAGGAAGAGGAGCTGGCAGCGCCCGCCGAGACCCAGCCCGAAGTTGCCGAGGAGAGGAAGCCCCCGGCGCCGCTCAGGGCGCTGGAGGAGCTCCTCACTGTGCCGCTGCCCGAGCTGGTCAGGCTCTACAACGACACGGTTGACAAGCTCCGCACCATCAGCGAGCTGTTTGCCAGGGGAGTGGTGCCCTACGCCGAGATAAAGCGCATCACGTCGCAGCTCACCATGAACGCCGCGACGCTCGCTGCCGCAATCAGGATGAAGCTCTCCGCCGTTGACGTGTACGGCATACTCGAAGAGCTCGAAGCCGAGGCAGAGGAGATGAAGGAGCGCGCCGAGAGGATGCGCGAGGAGGAAGAGAGGAGAAGATTCGCTAGGAGGGGCCTGGCACTAAGGTGAAGAAAAACTGTTTTTTTCTACCCTTTTCCTCCTTCCTTTTTCTTTTCCCTTTTCTTTTCCCACGGTACGTAGTCGCTGAACCCCAGTGCATCGTAGCGCATTCTTGCCTCCAGCACCGCCTTGAAGTCGCTTCCTAGACAGGCGGCCAGGTGCAGCGCGTCCAGCTCCGGTATCGGCCTGTCCAGATAGACCAGGACGTGGGTGTTACCGCTCCCGCTCTTCCTCGCCCTGTAGCCGATGATTCTCGCGTCAAGCCTGAGGCGCTCGATTACCCAGTCCAGGTGCTCCTTCCAGTACCTCTCTATCCTTCTGAATATGCTGTACCTGATGTCCAAGTCCACGAAGACGTAGGAGACCTCCACCTAGTACACCCGTTTCACCGATTCCAGCAGGTAGAGCACGGTCTCGTCCCACAGCGGCGGCAGGTAGCCGCTCATCACCTTGAACGAGTCCGCATTCATGAAGCGGTACCTGTTACCTGGCCGTATCACTGACGGAGGCGCTACGACGTAGCCGCCCTCGCCCTTGATATCTATGCCCAGGCTGTAGTCCTTTTTGCATGGGGGGATGAGCTCGGGGTTCTCCGGCCTGATGTACACGTGGGCGCCCCTGGGAGTCTTCACCTTGATTGCGAAGTTGTGCACCACCAGCCTGTACCTAAGGGGCAGCGAGCCCAGCCAGTCCTCGTACACGTCGTAGTCGTCGAAGTCTATCACCAGCAGCCTGCTCACCCTCCCCGTGACCACGGCGACGTTGAACACCTTGTACTTGCGGAGCCAGTCATCCACGTCCGCTGCGGTGGGCTGCCTCCGCTGGTACTCCTCCCACTTCACCAGCGGCGGCGCCTTTTCGAGGTACCGGATTGGCACCACGCTGAACCCCAGCCTCAGGTACCTGTCAATCCACACCCTCAGCTCACGCGACCTCCTTCGGGTAGGCATCCCTGATGCTCCGCCACTCCTTATCTGGGACACAGGCGCCCACCTCGGCTCCTTCTTGAGTACACCTCCTGTGGCAGCAGTATTCTTCCGGCTCCCTCCCGCTCCTCAGCTCCACCAGCCTCAGCACGCCGCGCTCCGACATCCTGGGGTGCGTCAGCACGTAGTACTCAACGCCCACGACCTCCCCCACCACGCCGAATACCTGGCTGTGGCAGCTCTGCGCGCACATCGCGGCCTCGTCCTGCACCGCCTCTATCAGCCTCCTTACTTCCTCGACCGTGGTCATGTTCTCCCATGCGGTGTGCTCAAGCGTAATGCAGCACTTCGACTCGACAACGAGGTTTGACGACGGGCTCCTCCGCGCGCAGTACCTGTACTTCACGGTCACGCAAACGGAAATGGCATAGAGCCTAGCCTCAAAGTAATAGGTCACAGGGTCTCTGAGGTAGCACACCATCCTCCTCCAGGCGGGGACGTAGAAGAATATGATTTCGTGGCCGCTCCACGCGTCCGTCAGCCTGAGGCTCCTCGCCCTCCTCCTCCTCCTTTCAGCCACTAGCCCCCACCCTTCCTTTTCTTTCTCCTCACGACCTCCATCTCCTTGGCCCTTTTCTTGAGCTCCTCGAACTTCTCCGCGCTTATCTTGCTGATGACAAGGGCTTTCCTCAAGTCCACGCTTATCGTGTTACCGTAGATGTCCTCCCCGACGGCGATTGGTAGGGCCTCCGAGAAGTCGCGCACCCTGACTATGAAGATGTTTCTGGCTATCACCACGCGGATGCAGTCGCCCTGCTCGATTTCTATCCCCTTGACCCTCACCTTCAGCCTTCGCTCCTCCTCGTGGGCCTCCGGCGCCGCCTCGGCTGCCGCCTGCGCGTCCGCATCCTGCGCCCTCGCCCAGAGCTCTGGGTTGCTCAGGAACTCCTTTGGGTTCTGAACCCCGTGGTGCCTGCGCAGGTGCTGCACCAGCGTCTTAGTCGAGCTGTAGGTCTTACCGCATATCGGGCAGCTCTCACCTACCTCTCCCGACACGCGGCCTCACCCATCTCCTTTAGGAGTTCACAGATAACCTCGTTGGTAAAGGCGTAACCCTCTAGCTCTAAGAAGTAAAGGGCCTCCAGCTTGTTCCACACGCTCTTCGAGTACCAGAGCAGCTTCACGTACCCCCGCTTCTCTATCAGCTCCTCAAGCTCCCTTCTGCTTTTCACCCACTTCATCCCACCCACCTTGGCAAATAACGGAAAAAAAAGGTGGTTTTTTCGAAGGGGCTAAACGAGGTCTATGTAGCTCCTGCCGCTCTTGCTCGTCCTCCTGACCACGCTGACCTTCACAGCCTGGCCGCGCGTCCTAATCCAGCGGTCAATCAAAGCCATCTTCTTCGTGGCCACGGCGCCGCGCCACGTCACCCTGACCCTCTGACCGTCCACCAATACCTCCGCTACGTTGTTGTTCATGTCCACCTTCAGTATTATGACCTCCTTACCCTCTAACTCCGAGAGGAAGTAGTCTGTCCCGAGCTGCTCCTTGCGCGCCTCGCGCGCGATGCTCTTGAAGTCAACCGTGCCCTGAGATACCTCTGGCCTCTGGAGCTCCGGCTCCGTCTCCACCTCCCTTACTTCCACCTTTTTCACCGGCTTCATGCCGGTTCACCACTAGGTAGCACTAGTTGTACTTAAAACTATCCTCAGGGGAGGGGCTCCCGTCCCCTAACTGCATGAGGATTAGGATGAAGTCGAGGACGAAGCCCGTGGCCGCGAGCGCCATCTGTAGCAATGCCCAGAGCAGTTCGAGGAGGCGCGTCAAAGACGGGCTAGAGGCGAGGTAGTACAGGGTCTCGGCAGCGTAGCTTGTGGCAAACACCATCCACGTGGCAAAGAACGACAGCCCGAGCAAGGACGCAGCCAGGAGCAGAGCCCGCTTAAGGCTCCACCCGCCCATCCGCCCTCACCCTCGGTCTTCGTCTTCGTCCTCGCTCACGTAGGAGAAGACGAGCGCAACTACCAGCAGGCCCAGTCCCATCCACCCGAGCGATATGATTACCGGATTCGCCAGGTTGTCCGTCACCCACATTAATGCATAGAGCAGCAGCATGTTGCACGTCACCGAGAGTAAGAGCACCCCCTTGCACCTGTAGCAGCCGTCACCCACGCCTCTCACCCTCCGCCGCCTCCTTCTCCTTGAACATCTCCTCTAAGAAATAGCCCCACATTTCGAGCTCCGCTTCATCGGCGTGCTTCGTCGGCTCCAGTATCATGACCGGCTTCTCCCCCATAAAGCCAACGTGCACTGCGAAGGCCCTCACGCTTCTGAAGACTGTCTTCATTAGAATCGAAGGTATGGTAATCGTCCACTGCACGCTCTCCCCCCTTTTCCCCGCTGGCTTCTGCGTGACCTTTATTATCCTCACGGCGCGCGTCTTCTTGAGCTTCACCACTGCTACCTCTCTCGACATCACCACCACCCGAGAAACGGGGTAGAAAAAGAACTATTTGAAACTATCTACCGTTTGCTAGCCCTCCCCGTCCTCGACGACGCGCCTGTAGAAGATGCGGTACACGTGCTCGCCCTGCCTCTCGATGCGCCTCAGCGTCCACAGCCTCCCCCTTGCATCGCGCACGAGCCTCAGCTTCTCCGCGATGGTCTTTTTCACGTGGTAGCTCCAGTAGGGCGGCACATAGTGCTTTTTCGACACGCCCACCATGAACCGCACGAGCTGAACCGCCTTGAACGACGCACTCTGCGACTCATACTTTGCAAGGAAGCTTTCCAACGCGCTGCGGATGCGGTCCTCGCTGTATATTACATAGCTATTGCTGTACTGAACCACGGTCTTCAGCGCGCCCATCAGTAGCCACCGCACACACAGCTCATCTCGGGCTCCCAGATGTACAGCAGCCTGTACTTTTTGCCTTCGTCCTCGGGAAGCCACCTGTCCCACAGGCGCCTGTCCATCCACCACTTCAGCCCCTCCCTATCTACCTCTGCCACGAAGAACGCCAGCGCCGTCACGCACATCGTGCCAGCCTTATCCAGCACGGGCGGCCGTCCCTCGATGAGGATGATGTCCACGGGCTTGTTCAGCACCTCCCTGCCGCCTGCCAGCACCTCCACGTAGTAGTGAACCCTCCTCTTCCCGCCCTCCTCAGCTTCCACAACATCGAAACACACGTGATACATTGCCCTATCGCTAACTACCTAGCACTAGCTATATATAAACTTAACGCTGGAAAGCGCTAACCCGGCCTCGGAAAAAGAAACGGCGTCACGCCCGCACGGGCCTCAGCGCAGCGCTACAGCGCAGGAACCGCCTTGCGAGGTGCAGCGGCCGCTCCTCCACGAGCCGCTCCAGCCTGAGCATGTCCACCTGCCTCACCGCCCTCAGCCTGCTCTTGTCGGGCGGCGCAAAGTACTCCGGAAAACGCACAACCAGCACCTCCGCCAGCAAGTCCGCGGAGACCTCCTCCTCGTAGGCTGAAGCGTGGACCAGCTCGTGGACCAGGACGTAGCGCAGCTCCGCGTCGGATAGCTGCCTGCACGGCTCGAAGAGCACGATGAACACCACCCTCCCGCGCCGCGCGCGCCTCGCCCCCCGCGGCCTCAGAATGAACGTGTAGCTCAAAGCGAAGCCGATGAAGAAAACCGGCGTGGCGGGGTAGTACGCGAGGTAAACGCCCCTCGGGTTCTCAAGCAGGCGCAGCACGCCCTCCGCGACCTCCCTCACCGCAACCTCGCCCTCCGGCAGCTCCGTTAGCAGCCCGCTTGTGTAAACGTAGACATCGCGTATGAACCGCTGCGCCCTCGCGAGCAAAGCGCGGTCGCACTCGCTCATGCGCTACCTCACGCAGCATAAATACAAAAAGATTTTTCGGGGAGAAAAAGGGGGAAAAAGCGGTTCTTCACTCCTTTGCGAAGCCCTCCGCCATATCCTCCACCTTCTTCATCACGCTCTCTACCAACCGCGAGACCTCAATGAGCTCGGCGATAAAGTCGTCGAGCCTTTTCAGCACAGCCTCCTTTGTATCTCCGGTGGCAGAGAACAACAGCTCACCCCCGTACCATATTCCCAGCTCCCACCCGACAGCGCTGTGCCCCACGCGCAGGCTGAAGCTACCGCGCTCGACCTCCACGCCTACGTGCTTCACCCTTGCCACGCTCTTCACCACTAATACATGCTAACTAGTGCTATTTAAGCGCTTCGCGGAGTAAGAGCCAGCGGAGAAGGTGGGCCCACTCCTCCTCCGTCAGGTGAAGACGCTCCGGCACCCTCACCTCGGGAAGCGTGCACGGGAACCGCTCGAAGGTGCAGGGGAACCGCTCGAAAAAGCAGCCTGGCAGAATCCACCTACGCTCCCCTCCACGCAAGCCTCATCACCAGTTTCCTCAGCGCGCGCACGCGCCCCTCAAGCTTGAGCACCCTAGCGTAAAGGCTCCTCACGTCGCTCTGGGCCCACGCCACACCGTAGAAGACATCGCGCAGCAGGCGCGCGAGAAGTTGGGTGGACGGCATGTCCACCGCGACCACCACCTCCTTCTTCCCTCCGCGCTGCACTTTGAACTTTATCCCCTCCCTCTCGCATTTAATGTATTCTCCCTCATCTTCGCAGTACAACCCCTCCACTGTAAAAAGTGCGGAAACGGCCTCGGAGAACGAGTAGGCCGTGTACATCTTTTTAGTTATGTTCTTCTGCTTCACTATCACGTCAAGGAGATTGGCATCCAGCTCAACCCCGTCCGATGCGACAACCTTCACATCCATCATGCCTCTCCCCCTCCGTCACTAGCTAGCACGAATCAGCATCACTTAAGACTATCGCGCCGGAGAAAGGCTGAGGAAGAAAAAGGAAAAAGCGAAAAACAGGAGAAAAAAAGCAGATTTCAGGAGACGAATAGCCGCGCGTGCTGCTGCAATGCCGCCTTCAGCTCCTCCAGCATCACCCTGGGGTTGAGGGTAATCTCTT
>Ga0326760_1001565_pt1 | contig 10176 bp, 8 predicted proteins | sample GCREP_S_FD_207668 | JGI IMG/M metagenome (GOLD analysis project Ga0326760, IMG submission 207668) | Hot spring sediment microbial communities from Geyser Creek Basin, Yellowstone National Park, WY, United States - GCR.EP_S | ecosystem: Environmental > Aquatic > Thermal springs > Near-boiling...
GCTCCACAAACTCCAGAAAGGCCTTCTTGACGTCGGGAGGCGAAACCTCAGCCTCAAAAACCCTGTCAAGAGGGTGGAGGTAGAACACGTCGTATCCCAGCTCCCTAAGCATAGCCGCCGCCTGCCGGAGAAAGGCGGTCTTGCCGCAACCCTCCGGGCCGAAGATGACGACGGGGAACCCTGTGCTCCTCTCCGCCCACTCCGCCAACTGCGCCAAGGCGCGGTCCCTATCCACAAACTCAGTCTCTACGCCGGGGACGGGCTCAAGCGTAATCCTCCTCACGCCTCAACAGACGTTCTTGTAAATAAGCTTGTACAACCAAAACAAACTCCAGAGCCACACAAAACCAGCCACTTCCACAGCGGACTAAACGACCCCGCCGTCTAGAGGCTCAAGGACTTTTTCACCTCCTCCAGCGCCTTCTCCAGCTCCTCGCCCCACTTGATGCGTTTTTTAAGCGCCTCCACGCGCTTGAGGAGCTCCTGGAGAAGCTCCACCACGTCTGCGGCGGCGGACTCCTTCGTCGTGTATTTAGACAGCGCTATGTCTGGGTCAGGGCCGTGGTACTGGTAGTCGTGGAGGTCAAGCGCCTTGTCCGTCCAGGCGGTGATGGCTTCATGACCAGCCTCCTTCAACAGACGGGACAGCTCCTTCATCCTAGTCGTCGGGACCCGCGGCACCGCCTTAGACTCCAGCCAACGTCTCTCTTCATCTGTCCTCACGATAGCCATCAATCTCTCCAGCTCAAGCCGCAACAGAGCGGCCAGAAGCGCCTTCCAAGCCTGGAAGGCCTTCCCCGCGGCGTTTCGCACAAGCCCCTCACGCAGAAACCTCAAGGCGAGGCGGGCCTCCACAAGTGCCTCCAAAAGCCTACCCTCAACATAAGACACATCTGCGGGCCTGGGCAAAGGCCTATCCAACACCTCAACCACACACAACTCACCCATCCCATTTAAATGCCTTCACGCCCTCAGCAAGCCCGCTTACCGCCGCCCACTTCCCCGCCCGTTCGAGACGACAAGCGCCCTACCCGCCCGGCGAGCAGATAAAACTTCGGCCAAGCTGCGCTCTGATAAGCGTCGGCGCGCTTAAGCCGCGACGGCCTCTTACTCCGCAGGAGCCAAGCGGCAAGAGAAGACGCCCTACACCTCCCTCAGCGCCCTCCTCACGGCTTCTCTGTGTATGGGGGTCTGCCAGGCGGCGTTCTTCCCAATGCCGAGTTCGGGGTCCCTCTCTGGCGGTGGGGCGTCTACCCAGAAGTAGGGGTCTCTGTCGTACATGTTGTATACGATTAGGTTCCTCGCCTCCAGCTCTCTGACAAGCTCCTCCGGCGCGCCGCCGGACCAAAGCACCTCAGGATCCTCCACCGCCGCCTCAAGCCACCTCCCCCACCGCCTAACAAACTCCGCCGTCAACCTCTTCCCCCGCAACACGTCCCCCACAACCCTCTCCACAGCCCACCCAGACCTGTACAGCTTTACCAGCATCTCAGGGTTCCCGCCAGTCCACCTCCAGACATCTTCAAAGGGAGGCTTGGCGCCCGGAATTCTGTCATACAGCTGTTGAAGACCCTCCCGCGGCATGTTCCACATGGGCCTTAAATGAGCCCACCTATGTCTGCCGATTTCTCCTCTGGAGACCCCCTCGCTGGTGGCGACTAAGACCACAATGCTTTCGTAATTGTACACAGGGTGCTCTATCATGTTCAGCAGTCCTTTCACGTAGGCGGCGGCTCTATCAAGGCCGATGGCTTGGAAGACGTCGTCAGCGATGACTGCGATCTTCCGCCTCCGCTTCTTAAGGATCTCCCGCGTGAGGTCAAACACCGCCAGCGCCAGCCGGCCCCACCTCTCATCCTCAAGAGTCTTCCTCACCAAATCTACAAAAAGAGACTTGACCTCGGGATCATCCACCTCAGCCGCAAAAACCCGATCAAGGGGGTGGAGGTAGAAGACGTCGTACCCCAGCTCTCTCAGCCCAGAAGCCGCCTGCCGCAGAAAGGCAGTCTTCCCACAGCCCTCGGGGCCGAAGATGACGACGGGCCACCTTGTGCTCTTTTCAGCCCACTCTGCCACTTGCGCAAGGGCGCGGTCTCTATCCACGAATTCCGTCTTGACGCCGGGAGCAATTTCAAGCTTGATTCTCTTCACGTCTCGGTGGGTGTTCTTGTAATTAAGCTTTGTACGAGGCGTAACGCCTAGGTCTCAGAACCGCGCGTAGCATTATTCAACAACAGCGGTTCAAGCGGCACCGCCCGTCTAGAAGCTTAACGTGTTAAAGCCCTCCTCACCTCTTCTAGCGCTTTTTCTAGCTCGTCGCTCCACCTAACGCGTCCTTTGAGCGCCTCGACGCGCCTGACGAGCTCTTGCAGTAGCTCGACTACATCCGCGGCGGCTGACTCCCTTGTCGTGTATTTAGACAACGCCATGTCTGGATCCGGCCCGTGGTATTGGTACTCGTGGAGGTCGAGGGCGAGAGCCGTCACAAAAGTAATACCCTCGTGGCCGACATCCCTCAGCAGACGAGCAAGCTCTTTCATCCTAGTCGTCGGGACCCGAGGCACTGCCTTAGACTCCAGCCACCTCCTCTCATCCTCCGAGCTGGCCAGAGCCTTCAGCTTCTCCAGCTCAAGCCGGAGGAGGGCCGCCAGAAGCGCCTTCCAGGCGTGGAAAGCCATCCTGGCGGCGTCGCGGGTGAAGCCCCTCTCAAGATACTCCAACGCAAGCCGAGCCTCCCCCAAAGCCTCCAGAAGCCTAGCCTCCACATATACCGCATCGCTCGGCCTAGGCAGAGGACGCTCCACAAGCTCAACAACCACGACAACGGCTGACTGCCTCTTTAAAAATTTAGAGACGGCGCAGATATGACACAGTTACAGCAACAGAGGCGGCTACGCCTCCCTCAGTGCCCTCCTTACGGCCTCCCTATGTAGGGGGGTCTGCCAAGCCACGTTCCTCCCGACCCCTAGTTCGGGGTCTCTCTCCGGCGGCGGCTCGTCAACCCATAGGTATTCATACCTGCCCATGACCTCGGCCACCATGTTCATCTCCACTAATTCGTTCAGCAGACCCATCCTCTCCCTAACGAACAACGTGTCGGGGTCGCCCACAGCCTCTTCAAGCCATGCCCTCTCCGTAGGCGTTAACGACCTTATCATGTACGCAACCCCCCTCTGCTCAATGAAGACCCTCACGGCGTCGTCCCACCTCCACCTATTCTCGTAGAGAACGGCTAAGACGCTTGGGTTTCCGCCGGTCCACATCCACACCTCCTCGAAGGGCGGCTTGGGGCCAGGCAGTTTCTCATACAGCTGTCGGAAGCCCTCCCTCGGCATGTTCCACATCATCATTAAGCGGCCCCATCTATGTCTGCCGATTTCCCTCCTCGACAAGCCCTCGCTGGTGGCGGCGACGGCGACAATTCTTTCATAGCTCTTCGGCGGGTACTCAATTAGGTTTAATAGGCTCTTTACGTATATGCCGGCCTTGTCCAGCCCAACGGCTTGAAACGCCTCGTCGACGAGCACCGCCACCTTCCTCCTGCCCCACCTATCAAGCAACTCCTTAACTATGTCTATGGCTAGGTTAGCTAGTTTTAATTGGGCTACACCTGAAGTTTCCGCCGTAACGTCAATAAGCCTCCTGACGACATCTGTTACGTCTGTATGAGCTATGAAGTGCAGATGTGCGGCATCGACGTAAATAGCGTCGTAGCCCAGCTCCCTAAGCATAGCCGCCGCCTGCCGCAGAAAGGCGGTCTTGCCGCAACCCTCAGGTCCAAAAATTACCACGGGAAATCTGGTGCCTCTCTCCGCCCACTCCACCACCTGCGCAAGAGCGCGGTCCCTATCCATGAACTCCGTCTCTACGCCGGGGACGGGCTCAAGCGTAATCCTCCTCACGCCTCAGTGGACGCTCTTGTAATTAAGCTTATTCACACAAAACGAGTTTAGAACCACACGAAACCAGCCACTACCCACCACCCATCCACAGCGGACCAAACGACCCAGCCCATCTAGAGACTTAACGTGTCAAGGCCTTTTTCACCTCCTCCAGCGCCTTCTCCAGCCCTCGCCCCACTTGATGCGGCTCTTCAGCGCCTCTAAGCGTCTGGCGAGTTCTTTGAGGAGTAGCAGGGCATCGGCGGCGGCTGACTCCCTCGTCGCGTATTTAGACAGCGCCATGTCTGGATCCGGCCCGTGGTACTGATAGTCGTGGAGGTCAAGCGCAACGGCAGTCCATGCGGATATGCCGTAGTGGCCCGCCTCCTCTAGAAGCCTACCCAGCTCCTTCATCTTCGTTGTCGGGACCCGGGAGACGGCCTTAGACTCCAGCCACCTCCTCTCCTCCTCGGACCTGGCCAGGGCCTTGAGCTTATCCAGCTCCAGCCGCAACAGAGCCGCCATAAACGCCTTCCACGCCTGGAAGGCCTTCCCCGCGGCGTTTCTGGTGAGGCCCCTCTCCAGATACTCCAACGCAAGCCGAGCCTCCCCCAAAGCCTCCAGAAGCCTAGCCTCGATATAGCCCTCCGAAGAGGGCTTGGGAAGCGGCCTCTCCACAAGCTCAACAACCATGGAAGTGGTGGGGTCGTCTCTTATAAAGTCTTTATGGCACAGAACCCCGCGCGGACGCCGCGGCGGCTAAGGCGCCACCTCCCTCAACGCCATTCTCACCGCCTCTCTGTGTATCGGTGTCTGCCACGCTACGTTTCTGCCTATGCCGAGCTCCGAGTCCCTCTCGGGAGGCGGCTGGTCGACCCAGAGGGTGGGGTTCCTCCTGTATATGTAAATAATGAGGTTTCTCCACACCAGCTCCTGCCTCAGCTCGTGGGGAAACTCCACCTTGCCGACAACGTCTGGATCCTCCACCGCCAGCTCAAGCCAGCTCCTCCACCGAGAGACAAACTCCGCCGTCAACCTCTTCTCCTCCGCCGCGCGCAAAGCCACACCCACAACATCCCACCCACTTTCGTAGAGCCTCCCCAGCATCCTCGGGTTTCCGCCGGTCCAGCGCCACACCTCATAAAACGGCGGCTTGGGGCCCGGCAACCTGTCATATAATTGCTGGAAGCCCTCCCGCGGCATATTCCACATAGGCGTCAACTCAGCCCAGAAATGCCGTCCAATCTCCACCCGCGTCACGCCTTCGCTGGTGGCGACTAGGACGACGATGTTTTCGTATCTATACACGGGGTGCTCTATCGTGTTTAGCAGTCCTTTCACATATGCGGCGGCTTTGTCTAGGCCGATGGCTTGGAAGACGTCGTCGGCGATGATGGCGATCTTCCTTCTCCTCTTCTTAAGGACCTCTCTCACCAAGTCGAACACCGCCAGCGCCAGCCGGCCCCACCTCTCATCCTCCAGAGTCTTCCTCACCAAATCTACAAAAAGAGACTTGACGTCGGGGTCATCCACCTCAGCCGCAAAAACCCGGTCGAGGGGATGGAGGTAGAAGACGTCGTAACCCAGCTCTCTCAGCATTACCATGGACTGTCTCAAAAAAGCAGTCTTCCCACAGCCCTCCGGGCCAAAAATCACCACGGGAAATCTGGTGCCCCTCTGGGCCCACTCCACCACCTGCGCCAGGGCGCGGTCCCTATCCACAAACTCAGCCTCCACGCCGAGAGCAAACTCAAGCTTAATCCTCTTCACCGGCTTAAAGGCGGCCCACGGTAAAAAATTTAGCGACACGCGGGGCACATATGCAGATCCCCAGCGTCTTCGCGTCGGTCTACATGCGGAGAACCCCCAGCGGCGTGTGCCGACTTACGGAGCCGCCGCGCGGCGCAGACTGAGGCAGATGGAGAACTTTCCCAGCCTCCATGCCGTAAGCCTTTTTAAAAAGCGGCCGTGCTCACCCATGCAGATCTACGGCACGGCGACGCTATACCGGAGGCTCAGGTAGGAGGCCGAGAGGAGAGACGCCGCCGTAGACAAGGTCGTTGTTGCTGAATGCGGCGCTAGGGCGCCGAAACGCGCCGAGTTCCACCTAGCCAAGAGACTTCTGAAGGAGGCCGAGGAGCTGCTGGCGAGGTGCGACTACATCAAAGCTACCGAAAAGGCCTGGGCCGCCGCCCAGATAGTCAAAGCCGCCAAGAAAGGAAAAGAGCTGAAATCCGCGGCTACCCGTCAGCGAAACAGCCGGCGAAGACAGAAAGCTGAGGAGGCCTGAAGCCGCGCCGACGTCCCCGCCAAGACTTCTACGAGCTGGACGCCGCCCGGAGATGTGAAATATGCCGTAGTAGACGTGGAGTGGTTCGTCGAGAGGTTCAAGAAACTACTCTAGCACAATCCACAACGACGCAACCCAGCACCCCGCCTCAGACGCTCCGTTTTGGCGTGGGGCGGGTCTTGCGGTCAGCTGGCCGCGGCTTTAATGCGCCTCCGGCTTGAGGCGAATGGGAGCCGCCCCGGCAGATGCGAGGCCCCTACCTCCGCGGGCCCCTCCGGCTAGAAGCGCCGAACAGCCTGCGGCGGTCGCCCACCCACGCGCCGACGGATCCCCCCAGTCCCCTCGCCGCCCCAGTCTCGTGAAGACCCTAAGGACAGCGGCCCTTGCTGAAGAGCGTCGCCACAGCCAACCGCCGCCGTGGAAAAACGCGCAGAACTACCACGACGACCCAACCACCCACAAGACATCGCTACGCCCCACAACGACCACATCGCCACGGCTACCCCAGAAGCACGCCAACAACGCCCAGCGGCATCGACACGCCGCAACTACATACTCAACTGAGTAAAACACGCAGAAAATACATACAGCCCGAAGCCACGGCGCCACATGTATTCTAACTGCTTACACAAGGCAGAACACATGTTGGTAGGAGATAGCAACAATTCATTCCGTCCAACGGGCAATTCGCGTAGGCAACCGGACTGCGTCGGTTAAGGCGAAGGTCTCAAGGCAACGCCCGGCACGATGCCGGCTGGCAGGATGTTTTGAGCAGTGGCTGGACCTCCCGTTCAACACGTTGGCTAAGCCCAGAGAGGTCGGCAGAGCTCGTGGAAATCAACCTCCAGAGACTCTGAATTGCTGTATGTTGTGTGAAGGTCTCTAGAGTGGGCTGGAGGGCTTGAGAGGTCGATTCGCGGGGCGTCCCCTTCACGGCATCTACGTGAACCCGACTCGCCGGGCCCACCGCCGTGGATGGACAACCCCGAGGAAGCTGGCATAGGGAGGAGGCGGCGTACGCCGTTGCGTAGAGAGGCGGTGGGGAGGCTACAGAATGCGGCGAGGTAGTCAGCGGAGATATGTACAAAGCCGCCGTGAATATGTAACGCCGCTGTGCAGAAAATGTGAAGAACCCCCGAGGGGGAGGCGGACGTTGCCTTGAGGCACAACGCTAGCGATGCAGATGCCGCACCTCTGGAGGGGGGCTGTAGCCGCACAACCGGATTAAAGGTGTGAAGTGTGCATTGCCGTACGTCGGCGACACCACAAAATATTTAAAGAGAGATGTCCACCCGCTTATGCCAACCAAACTAAAAGGAATGACAAGCCTCGAGATCGCGATAATAGTAGCAATAGTGCTGGTAATCGCGGTGGCAGTGGGCTGGTGGCTCTACACCACATTCATAGCGGCTGGCACCGGCCAGCCAAGACTAAACATAGTCTCGGCAGAGTTGTCCAGTAGCACACGCGAACTAAAACTTGTATTAGTCAACCCAGGCCCCGTCGAAGTACAGATTCATAGCGTTGAGATAGCCGGGCAAGTTGTCACTGCCACACAAACGATTCCCGTAGGCGGCCGGGCTGATGTGACGGTTACCGTAACAGGCGTCACGGCGGTGCCTGGCACGATGTTGCCTGGTAGGGTGATTTTGAGCGGTGGCCAGAGCTTCCCGTTCAACGCGGTGGTTAAGCCGTAAGTGAAGTCGGTGAAGTAAAACCCCCTTTTTTCCTATGTCTTCTCTTGAGGTGGCTTTTCTTCTTGGGGTTATCGTTGTGGTGGCTTTGGGGGTTGGGTGGTGGCTTTTCTCTACTTTTCTTGTGTCTAAGCAAGAGTTTTCTCGGGTGTATCCCATCTCGGCGTATGTAGACGCCGATGGGGACTTCCTTCTGTGCGTCTACAACGCTGGGCCGCACGAGTTCTACGGGAGGTGGGTCCTCTCTGTGAAGTCTGGGCGGAGCGTCGAGGTGTCTCTGGTGGCGCCGGTGGGGAGGCTCGTCGGCGTCCGGGGCTCGCTGGGAGAGCCCTTCACCCCCGGCACCTCGCCGGCGCTGATACTAACCACAGGCGGCGGCAGTAGCTACACGGTCTACCCCATAGCAGTGCCAGACATCTCGTCTGTTTCATGCGGCTGACGGCTCTGGATTACGTCTCGGCACTGTATAGGCGCTGGCACTTCTCGCACTTCTGTTCTCCTCGCGCGTTCTTCCTGCTGTTTACCTCGACGAGGTAGTGCGCCGGGAGGCCTGCCTTGAGCAGATGGGGGGCGTGCCGCCGGCCTTGACCATAGGTCCTGAGCATCCGTCTCCTGCTATGCTTCATCGGGCTGTGGTGGTCTCCCCTTTTTTCTCGGTACGGTTGTTGCGGTGTGGTCCGGCGCCCGGGTTTCGATGAGCGCCTCGTGGCGCTTAGTCTCGCCACGGGCCTTGTCTTCGCTCCTCCTTCGCCGCGTTTGTCGCGTTGTTTTCCGTGCTTGCGGTGAACCTCCACCGGAGGCCTTGGCTCTCGGGCGTGTTGTGGGGGGTTGGCGTTTGCGTCGAAGATCAACACCCTTTTCCTTGGGCTTTCTGGGGCGCCTGCTCCTTAGGGATAGGAGAAGCGTTGTTCCTGTGTTTGTGGGTTTGTCTCTGGCTTTCATGGCGGCGCATGGGGTGGAGACAGACGGGATGTTTCTGTACGGCCTCAACTACTACGGGCGGCTTGTGTCTTATTACAGCCGCAAAACCACCTTACGGGGTGGACGGCGCTGTTTTTCGGGGCGCCGTGGTTACTACACGGAGTTTCTCTAAACAGGGCTGATGTGGTGATGGCGGTTTCTAGGCCGGGGGGCACCTCGTGATTGAGCACTGGATCCCCGTGGCGCCTTGGGTAGGCCGCGTGGCGCGCCGTGGCGTTTGAGGTAATCTACGCCGCGTTGAGAAGCGGCGTGTCGCTGACATCCTTGGCGGCTTATTCGTCTCTTGTGGCGTTTTTCGACCGCTGGTGCTAGTGGCCGTGTCGTTTATCCGTCTCTTCACGTCTACGTCGGTCTGCAGGTCGCGTCTGTGGGCTTGGGCGTGCTTCCTGTCTTTGTCTGTTTGGCGCCGCTTGGGTGAGGGGTCGGCGTCCACACCGTAATAGATATATATGTCCGTGCTTTTGCGTCTATGCGCTTGTTATTCGTCCTCGTCCTCGCCGCCTTTGCCCTTGCCTACGTTCTGCCCACGGAGTCTCTGGACACGTTCTATTGGGCTCAGCCGGGGGCCGTGAGCGTGGTGGGTCTAGACGGCAGGACGCTTTGGTCGCAAAATGCCATGTATCCCCTAATTGCCACAGACAGGGCGGGGAGGTGTCTGGCAGTTGCCAACAGGCCTTACGTCTACGATATGCAGATCTGGAGGCAGAGCATCGAGATATCGGCGCCTGCCGACATCACGCTTGCGCCTGAGCTTGTGGATGCGCTGAGGCAATACGGCGTCCAGCTTCCGCAGACGATACGCGTCTGGCTTAACTTCACTCTTCCGCTTCCGCCTCTGGTGCTTGCCTCAGTGTATAAGACCACTGTAGTGTCTCTGCATGCTCCGTATGGATATCCGCATTGGGCTGTGAATCTGGGGCCGCGGGCCAACGTGACCGCCATCGGCACAAACTGCGAATATGTAGTTGCCGCCACGATCTTCGGCGAAGTTTATGTAGTGAGAGACGGCAGGATCGTGGGGAACTTCCTCCTGGACCCCCGAGGCGCTGTGAGGAGGGCGCCGGGCGTCAACGTGCTGGATCCGCCCGTCACGGCCGTTGCGGTGGCCAACAGGACTGTGTATATAGGGACGTTCGCCGGCGACATATACCGCTTCATCTTGCCCACGGAAGAGGAGTTTAGGTCGGGCCGCTTCGACTGGCGGCTGACGAGAGTCGCCAACTGCGGCGGCGCCGTATACGGCCTCTACGTCGACGCGCGCGGGGAGCCGGTGGCCCTCTGCTTCGTCAAGAGGGAGAGGCCCTACGCCTATGTGCATCCCTACGGCATC
>Ga0326760_1001566_pt1 | contig 10170 bp, 11 predicted proteins | sample GCREP_S_FD_207668 | JGI IMG/M metagenome (GOLD analysis project Ga0326760, IMG submission 207668) | Hot spring sediment microbial communities from Geyser Creek Basin, Yellowstone National Park, WY, United States - GCR.EP_S | ecosystem: Environmental > Aquatic > Thermal springs > Near-boiling...
CAGCTACCTCGGCACCCCTAGTCAGAGCAATCGCCCTTACCCCGCCGACCTCCACCTCCTCAACGCAGCACCTCAAAAGCTTCTCGCCATCCATGTAGACTACCCACGCGAACGAGGGGTTCGTGTACAGGTCAACTACGAACCCCCTCCTAACGAGGGTAACTGTGTAGGGCTCGGAGACGGCTACCCCGAAGCCCCTGCGGACCAAGGCCTTAACGGCCCTGGGGACGTCGTCGACCCTCACAAGTACGTCCAGATCGACGGAGACGTGGTCCAGAGGCCTCCTGAACTTGTGCAGAGCATACCCCACGCCAGCCCTACTCAAAGCGTCTACAACCTCGGCAGCGTTCCCCACGAACCACCTGTACCTAGCCTCCTCACGAAGGAGCTCACCCCTCAAAACGCCCCCAACCCTCCTGAGGTAGGCTAGGAGGAGCTTGTTCAGCTTAGCGACCTCAGCCAACCTACGGACCTCCCCAGCACCAGGCCTATAGAGACCCAGCAAGGTCCTCAGGAGCTTCAGCGTCTCAGTCTCTCTAGGCATCTAACCACCTCAGCCACAACCCTAGCAGGCCTGTTCCTACCGGTATCGATAGAGCACCTAGCGAAGTACCTGGCAAGAACACTATATATAGCAAGCTCCCTGGCAACAAACCCCCTAGGGACATCAGCCCTCCTAGCAAGGGTACCAACATCAGCATAGAGGTAAACGATATTCTCCCCAGAGACAAGTGCAAGAAGAAATCTACCAATCAATGTATTGAGGGCCCAGGGGGCATCGAGAGTAGCAACGAGCCAGACAAGGAAATCGAGCAAACCACGATCGCAGACAACAACCCTACAAACCCTCCCGAGCAGAAACCTTGCAAAGAGATGGGGGAGAAGGGAGACAAGCTCGAGGAAGATCCAAATACCTCTCAACCTTTTAGGTACACATATTCTGTAGTAAGGATTGCAGGAACCACAGAAAGAATCGAACCTATGGAGAAACCTAGCAAGAACGGAGACAAAAAGATGGGAGCCCCTAAACCAATGAACACAAACACCGCCATACCTAGAGAAGTGCAGCTGCAGAAACTTGGTGGTGGTAGTCTTGCCAGAGCCATCAGCACCAGAGATAATTATATAAATCCTATCACTTAATGTGATATTTAATGCGATTTTCATTTCGCCACAAGTATTACTTTAGATCAAATTAATGCCTTGCATGACCACCTTTATTACTTTATGTAACTTCTTATTGGAGATGTCAATATAGAGGGTCTTTGTGTTCTTCGTTAAATCAGATGATAGTGTTTTCACATAATAATTGATAAAAGCTTTTTGAAATCTTACATAATTATATTGCGGATCTCCATACCCTCTTTTTCTCCATCGCTCTAAAAGGCTTCTTCCATCAGCATCAAGAACTATTGTAATAGAAGGTGGATATTTTCTTAACATGTAAGTTAGAAACCTAATTGCAATTTTCAAACTTTTTCTCTCTAAATTGCTTTGTGCGTTGCGAAGAGTGTAAAGATAGTCGATTAAAGTGCCCATAAGGTACTCCTCACAAATAATGTTCTGCTTAAGAAGTCTTAGCAGTTGGACTTTAATGATTTTTGATGGTATGGAGACAAACACATCAAGTAAGAATGCGATGAATCCTAATCTTTGGGCAAGCGGTTTGTTATACTTAGCTAATAGATACCAAGGAGCAATCTTATGCTTCAGTAATTCGTTTACAGACGTAATTTTGGCTATAAGGAGGTATAGGGCATAGCTCAAACCATGGAAACTCTTAATAAGCATAAATCTGCTTGGCACGCCGTGCGAATTGAGAAAATTAAGCAAGATTTTTGAGAGTGTAGATTTTCCTACGCCTACAGGACCCAGAAGAACAATTAGCAATCCCTTTCTCATATCATTGAACCTTAAGTGTTATACCAATGCGTGTTCTCTTACATATTGTATTATCCTTTTTAAATATAGAGCCTTTCGTCGTGATGCAAATTCTGTACTTGAGTTATTAGAGAGTTTATTACCTTGTTTAAGCTGTGATTTTCCTTAATGTAAGAGTAGCCCTCTTCTCCTAGCTTATGCCATCTATCATTCTCTAATAACCATTGCAATCCTTTTGTGAACTCGTCTTTTTCTGCCCAATAACCAAACCTTTCTGTTAGCCCATCGGGGTTTACCGAGCTTAGCAAGGCGCATTTGTGTGCCAGAGCTTCTAGCATTGCTATTGGTAACCCTTCTCTTATGCTTGGTAACACCATTATCCAGCACTTATCTAGGATTCTCCTCTTCTCCTCCTCACTTACAAACCCTTTAACTTCTAGATTGGGCAGATCAATGTACTTCCTTATGATCTCTTTATACATATCTTCGTATAGTATACTTGGTTTGCCCATGGCAACGAATTTTATGTCTGGGAATTGCTTAGCTAGTTCAAAGAATATCCAGTACCTTTTCTGTGGATCCATTCTACCGAGGTAACACACCAGGGGTTCTTCACTCTTCCTAATACTCTTCTCGCCAGGTATATAATCAATGGGGTTAGAAAGGTAAACAACTCTTTTTGGATCGATACCGTAAAGCTTCTTCAGCTTCTCTATGTAGTACCTTGCCTGAGACAAGATAAGGTCTGCCTTTCTATATGCCAAGCCAAACACGATTCTATTGATCCAAAAACGTATTCTAGAGATTCTGTAGTTAGGATCTACTGATCCAAGCAATCGGTAATCAGTCCAGTCAAAAGGATCCTGAGCCCAGACAACATGTTTAGCGTTACGCTTAAGGATTTCGGCTATAAGGGTTTCAACCATAGCCTCTATAGAGATAAAAACATCTGCATCAATATCCCTAAGAATCTTACTAAACTCATAATAATCACATATATGCCTAACTACAGATCTTGTATCAAAGGCGTAGGGATACGTTATAACCTCAATATCATCAACACGAAATCTTTCAGGATACCAGGGATCTCTCCAAGCAAGAACAAAAACCTCAAAGCCTCGTTTCGCAAGCTCTCTCCCAACGACTCTAACTAACCACCCAAAACCACCATGCCTCTTCTCAGTAAACACCTCACTAACAATAAAAGCTATTCTCATATGGTAGACCTCTACTTGTATTGCATATTACACCTAACTTGCTGAAAACCTGAATAAACTTACAAGCTTGCTCTCGATTCTCTCCTCATTAAGTAGCCTAAGTATATGTTCTCTCAGCTTTATCCCAGCATCCATAATGTCTTTTTTTGACTGTGATAAAAGCTTCTCTATCCTATCTATAAACCCATTAACATCTCCAGGTGTAAATAGGTATTCCTCAGCTGGAGACCCTTCAATTATTTCGGGAACGCCACCGACTTTCGATGCTATTGGTATTGTCCTCAATAACATAGATTCTATGATTGCATAAGGCAATGGTTCCTCCCATATTGATGGAAATAGAAGGGCCCAAGCGACCTCATGCAATTTCAAGTATTCACCATGTGGAAGTCGCCCTAATAATATTAGTTTATCTCCTAGATTTCGCGAAGTTCTTTTAAGTAGCGCCTCTTCTTTTGGTGACATACCCCTTCCATATGTGATATAAGCCTTGGTATCTAAGCCTTTAATTAAAGCTTTAAGTATGGTCTCGAGAAGTATCTCGAATCCTTTTATATAACTTCCACCACCAATGTAAATTACTATAGGCTTATTATTAACTCTTTTGTTTAATGGGGGTAGTGATGGAGTGGGGTTATATATAACCTCCGCCTTACCTCTAACTTCCGGTATATACCTTAGAATTATTTCGCACTGCCTATGCGATACACAAATTACTTTATCTGCTAGCAGAGCTGCAAACTTATTAATGTAGTTTATGTAGTGTCCGAAACCTGCTAGCAAGGCTCTTAGCAGGCTTTTGTGCTCCCCGAGCTCAACGATGATATCTGTCGCTACATCTGGTTCCCTATCAGCTAAAACCACTGAGGTATATGTTAGGAGCTGGTAGTTGTGTAGGTGGAGAACAACCTTTGCTCTTGGATTAATGGTTTTCACAGCCATTGTTAGGGGTATGAGGGTGTGCGAAGGTATGTATACAATATCTGCCTTCTCAACAAGGTTTCTGACCCAGTTAATGCCTGTAAATGTCTTGATCCGCTCAATAGGTTTGTACCTAGCCTCCAGGACACCCCAATGAATATACCTAGCATGCTTGAGAATATCAGGCTCGGGGCTCCTAGTACCAGAAACTATTGTCACATCAAAGTGCTTCGAAAGAATATCCTTGACTATGAGGTACGTGGCAAGCTCTGCACCACCACCCTCAGGCCAGAAAAGCTTTGTGAGCACAAGGATCCTCGGCTTCATAGCTTCAGCATCCACGGAAACCTCTTCAACACGTATAGAACTCCTTTAACCCTATCAAAATAAGCCTTGTATGGCGCTAAGAATGGTTTTCTTCTAAACGCCTCCTCCACATCCCTAGAGTCAAACATCGACAGCTCTTTACCAGTAACTGCAACAACATTATCCCTCCACACAACAGCATTTACAAAGGGATTGTACTTTGTAGATGTCGAGTCTATGTGCAGAGGATACCAGTGAAGCAAGTCCTTTGAAACTAGAATAGCTGTCGGATACCCCAGACAACCGATGTAGTAATCGCCAAACCTCGTTATGGACGTGAACTGAGCGTATCGATAACCATCGGCTTTCAGGAATATGAATCTCCACCCACCTTCATCAACATTATATATTGTTACACCACTCCTCGCAACACCACTATCAAAACCAAATACCCACCTACCCTCCTCAACGAGCACAGGAGCGAGTTGCCACGGACCTTTGTATAGAGGCTCCCAGCTATATCCACAGTCAGTTGAGGTAGCAACCCTAACAATGTTTCCATCGCCAAGCGTAGCAATAAGAATATTCCTTCTCTCATCAAACGCTATGTAGTGGAAGTGCCTGGACAGAGGATCCACATCCTTATTCGTCACAAGCAACCTAAAGCTCTCAAGATCCTCAGAAACATAGATACCTGTAGGACTCTCACCATACTCCTGAACAAAAACCTTACCACAATCCTCAACAGCATGCCGAAACCAATTCCCATGCCTAGCCCTAAGAACGGGTTTAGCCCCATCATTTGACACAATATACAGGGTGTTACTAGCAGAAACAAGCAGGTTATCACGAAGACCAAGCAAGATATTGCAAGGAGTGTCAGAAAAAGACGTTATGTGTTTTGTATCATCGTCTCTAAGCTCTACAATTCTACAGCCCTCCCTATCACTACTTACAGCCACATAGAGCCTCTCATCTACAGCCCTAGCACTACTTACGCCTTTCATCATCAATCCTATGTATTCTTAAGTATTAAATACAACTCCACGTACTTCTTTGCGATTTTCCGTATATCGAAATATTCATGAACTCTTGCTAGCAGATATTCCTTTATTGAATTATAAAGATCGGAATTGTTTAGTAATATAATGACTTTCTCTGCCAAGTTGCTAGGATCTTCAGGTTTATAAAGCAAGGTCTCATGAGCTACGACTTCAGGAAAAGTTGCTTCCTTTGGTGCTACAACTGGTACGCCGCAAGCCATGGCCTCTACTACTCCGAGTCCAAAAATTTTCGTATTTAGAGGTTCTAACAAAGACATCTGCTGCTCTATAAAGCAAAGGTAGTTTGCTATGGGGAATTTAACCTATATGAAGTTTTACTCTTCCGCTATTTAGAAGCGTTTTAAATCCGATCTTAAGTACTCGTAGTAGTTCTTCACAACAGCTCTGCCTTTGATGTATATGTATGCTTCCTTAACCTCTTTAAGGATTATCTTTGCTACTTGTAAAAATGTTCTCAAGTCCTTCTCGGGTGATATCCTATCGTTCCATAGAATAACCTTAGCGTTTAAAGGAATTCCAAGTTTTCTCCTAGCCGTTTCTCGCGGAATACTGGTGTTGAATAGTTCGGTATCGATACCATGATGTATAACAGCAACCTTTTTAGAGCCTATCTTTGACTCTTCCATGCTTTTTGTGAAGTTTGAGGAAGCTACATAAACATCAATATAATCATTAATCGCGTCATAAGCTTCTTTAGGAAATGGAGCAGCATGAAGAACTACTACAACGGGCTTTCCCAACTTTTTAGCTACCCTAGCCAAATCTACGTTCAACGAATTAAGGTGAATAATATTAGCTTTCTTAATTACATGAAACCTCATAAATCTATCTATGTATGGTGGAATAACTTTGAGACCTTCATATCTCCCATGCAACCTTTCATAAAGATAAAGTGCGTAGAGAAGAGGGTGCTCTATATCAACGTAAACGTCTACATAAGCGCTCATAGCCTTCGGTAGGTCGAGATTGTAGGAAACTAGGACTGAAGAAGCCTGAAAACATACCTTAATCATCAACTTCTCATCAAAACAACTACACCACCATTATTATATGCCAAGTTGTTGATTAAAATGTATGAATATATTTTTGAAAAGCTGTAAGCCTATATGTTAAGGGTTCGTTAAGATAGCCAGCCTTAACTGATATAGGCAGAACAATATACTTGCTAATAATGTTTCCTTCTATTATGGGATCTCTCCAGACATAGCATTCATAAAGTGATGGAGCGTAACCCATGATTTGCCATCCTGTAACAATGTCAGAGGAGATTGACGAGGTTTCTCTCGAACATGATGAAAGTGTCTCCCTTAGAAACAGTGCAACCTTAACTTTATAGGGGGTATTCACAGTATAGGCTATCAAAGGCTGATCATCTATTTTTGGCATAATAAGCCAATTACCGTTAAACAGTAATCCTGCAGCCAATAATACTAACAGTACTGAAGACAACACTTTCCTACTTAACATTTTAAAAAGAGTTGAACCCATTAGAGGCAGAGTAATTATGACTAGAATTCCCGTATGTGCTGTTGCAGTATAAAGATTTCCTCCAGACAATAAAATAGCTACGGTCAATAGTAAATTAATTAATGCAAAGCTTATGTATGATAATGTAAGGGCGACGAAATCGTTATGATAGTTTTGAGAGGTTCTTTTGCTCAATAGCATCAAAATGAAACCATATACGATCATCAGCGTAATTATAAGATATATTGTAATTGTTCCGTGTAATCTAACCAAGTACAAGCTTATGTAATCTGCGACCGATAGACGCATAGATATATGTTCAAGGGATTGAACTTGGGTAGAAGGCTTAACTTCAAGCTGTAGCAATGATTTTATTAAGTCAAGTCCTACCGTGAGGAACGTTCTTCCATATCTTACAGCATCATAAAAGAACTTTATAAAGAAACCAATGAGTACTATGCTAATTATCGCAACAATCCTTCTTTTTTCTGTGTGTGGGGCTCTTTTATGAAAAAGCTTAAAGCTTAATACCAGCAGCAGTAGACCGAAGAAAATTGTGTTTAGCAGATTGGTTGTACTATGGGCATTTAATAGAGTAATTAACGTAATGGTGAAAGCTAGCACTGAGGGATACTTAAGTCTTTCATACATCATGATGTAATTAAAGAAAATGAAATGAAGTAGCAGTAGATACGGCCAAGCATAAGTCTGTAATGTAAGTACAGGGTTAAGTGATAAGAGCGCTATCAAGACAAAAATAATGATCTGCAACATACAATTTCTGTCTGTGCCAAAACTCTTGAATATCATGCAGAGCCTCTTTGCAAATACATATACCATGAGAGTACAATAGAAGGCTATGATCGTTTCTGTAAACTTTAAAAGTTGTCAAGAACAGATGGCTCGCCTATTTCCAGACTAGAGGTATTCATAACCACATACATAACGGAGGTCAATATAGGCCCTATCGGTAAAGTATCATAAGCACCTGCATATTCGACGTAAAATCCTTCTTGAGGAACTTTACCATTCATTGTTAAGTCTTCTATAAATCCCCTTAGACCTGTGGTATCAAACGAATTCACTAAATATTCATTTGAAAATAATGTTAATGCCTTAAATGAAGTAACATATAACAAAAACACAAATAAGACCTTAGAAATTAAGCTCTGGTTTAAGCTACTTTTAGTATTGGTGCTGTATGCTATCGCAGTGATTATTAATAAAAAACGCTAAGTTTAATACTAATATTCTTTGATGAAGCTCGTATAGATAGTTTGGAAAAGTCTGATGCATAGTAATTATATTGAGGGTTAAACCCATCGATATTACCGTAAATAAGTTCAACGAGAGCCTTATGAAGAAGCTTTTATTGATGTACTCTTTTAGCCTATCAAAATGTGTCATATCCCAATACCCCCCTTTCTTTCCTCGAAGATGATACGTTTAGATCTAAATTAGCCAGGAGTTTATGTAGTCTCTCATCAAATTTTTGGTATGTGAAAATCTTACTCCTTTCTAAAGCTAATAAAGCCTTCTCAATATAGTGTTTCGGATCATCAAGTAACATTTTGATTTTTGCGGCCGCTTCAGCTACGGAGCTATATGCATAACCATATACTTCTTTGTGTTCTAATATGTCGTGCCAAGGCCCTCCACTTCTATGAACTATGGGTACGCAACCTGATGCCATAGCCTCCACTATAGATATACCAAAATGTTCGTGGGGCATTGGATGAAGATACACCTTACTTTTTGTTCTTAAGGAATGCAATTCTTCGAAAGATATATTGGGTTGAAGCCTAATGTTATGGACACGCTCTTTCTCTATGATTCTTTTAAGATATATGTAATAATCATTATCAACAAGGCTACCTACAATAATGAATTCACCTTCATTCACATTTTTCGCTATATCTATTATTGTCTCAATCCTTTTCTCTCTAGAGAATCGTGAGACTGTAAGCACAATGTTTCTTCTTTTGCCTATGCTTTCAATGAAACTATTCTTATCCATAGGTCTTATTGGAATAGGTGGATAAAGCACATAAACTTTTCCACATATATCACGATCCATACGGCAAAGTATACTCTTGGTGTAAGTGCTGTTAACAAATATGAGCTTACATATTCTGAGAGACCATAAGTGTACCATTTTTCTGACCTTGCTTCTCAAGTCAATGTTCTCGCCCATGCCAAAATAAGGAAAATGTACATAACATATATGAGCTGGAATAGGTATGGAATCAGCATTAAGATTTATTGTAAGGGATCTGCTATTGCTTAAGGATAACATATTTTGCACGATCCTAACATGTGGCATTCCACGCCAAAGTTTCCTAGAATAGAGTAGTCCTAAAGGCCTAAATATTGTGTGTCTAAGGGTGCTTACAAATTCGAGAGGGAATGCAGATACTATTAAGGAATTAGGTTCGTCTTTTGTATAGAGAATTATCCTCTTCCCTAATCTATGTTCTATAAAGAATCTTGTGAACGCCAAAGCTAGAAGTTCTCTTCCTCCTCGAGCATTAAGTGTTCCTACTATTATATGGACAGAATCCCACATCAAAGGGAACCCTTCATCTAACGTGAATTACATAAACAATGTCCGTCTCATAACCACTTATTCTGTAATTAAATCTAAAACCTAACTCTTTTAATTTACTGTAAAAATCTTTTAGGTTAACAACTTTCTTATGTACCTCTATAACCATTCTATTTATATGGCCTCTCGAGAGAGTCTTTTCACCTCCCTTTATAAACTCCATTTCAGCCCCCTCAATATCAACCTTAGCTATATCGATATATGCAGGAATGATCCTCTGTTCAATCAATTGATCAAATGAAACAGTCCTAACCATAAAACTCTTTATATGAGTATTCTTATGCCATTCTGATATAAGCGTTGAGCTGCTTACGAGAAAATCTTCTTCATAGAAAGGTAGATAACCACTTTGACTCCATATAGCATAGTTGAGGTACTTCACATTCTCAAGCTCATTAAGTCTGATGTTACTGCAAAGTAATGTGTATGAGATCGGGTGGGGCTCAAACGCAAAGATATGCTCAGCTTTGTAATGCTTTAATGTGTAAAGACCTATGAAAGTTCCTAAGTCTAGAACTACATCGTGTTCATTCGGTATAAAGTCTCTGAGACGCTCATATATGTTCATAACGAAGATCTCATCATAAGTAGCTACGTAGGCTCTCAAATATTTAGGGTTCGCCAATACAATGGCGCGAAGACCGTTGGGAAGCCTATATATAAAGATTCGTTTGCCGCTCTTTACATATTGTTGTTTATTAAGGGAGGA
>Ga0326760_1001567_pt1 | contig 10169 bp, 9 predicted proteins | sample GCREP_S_FD_207668 | JGI IMG/M metagenome (GOLD analysis project Ga0326760, IMG submission 207668) | Hot spring sediment microbial communities from Geyser Creek Basin, Yellowstone National Park, WY, United States - GCR.EP_S | ecosystem: Environmental > Aquatic > Thermal springs > Near-boiling...
TTTCAACTTCTCCACAATCTGATTAACATAAAGAGACCCCTCCCTCTCCAAAACCCTCAAAATCCTCAACCTCAGAGGATGAGCAACAACATACAACTTCTCCTCCTCCATAAAAACCACCCCATTTCCATAAGGAAAAATTTTCCCCATACCTTATATACAGCATTCCACATTAAAAATCTATCTATTAATAAACTTTCTTGAAGTCTTCAACATTATTTTTGTTTCCAAATGGTAGAGGGATGCTGAATGTTAGGAGACGCCTTTTTCTCAAGTATTTGGATGCTCCTTTTCCTGTGAAAACTACCTTACTCAAATTTAAGTGAGTGGAGCTCTTCACTAAGATATTATGAAAGTTTGACAATATAATGAAATAAGTCAACCTATGTAAAGATTTTTAAGTTCTTTGGATAATTCTTCAAAAGTGCCATGCCGTATGATAAGACCGAGCATGATAACATATATTTCATCGGACATATTTATGATTTTACTAATTTGTTGTTCTGCCACTAGAATAGTAAGCTTCTTTGTCTCTTTTAATTCAACAAGTTTTCTCGATATTTCGTCAATGATGAATGGAGCTAAACCTTGAGAGTATTCATCAAGCAGTAATAATTCTGGGTCGCTCATCAATGCCCTTCCTATAGCTAACATTTGTTGTTCTCCACCACTTAAAGTCCCTGCTTTTTGGTTAGATCTTTCTTTTAGTATGGGGAATGTTTCATATACTAATTTAAGATTCTCATCCATTAGTTTCCTGCCACGTTTAGTTGCCATAGCCGCTGCTATGAGATTTTCATATACTGTTAGTTCAGGAAATATTCTTCTACCCTCTGGAACAAGTGCTATGCCTTTCTCCACTCTCTCTCGTGTTTTTAATGCGAGTATATTTTCATTATTATATAATATTTTTCCGCAGAATACCCTCGTTAAACCCAGTATTGTATTTAAGAGAGTAGTTTTACCTGCACCATTCGAGCCTAATACCGCTACTATACTACCTTCTTTTACGCTCATTGAGATATTTCTGAGTATTATTATATCTTCATAACCCGCTGAGAGATCTGTTAAAATTAATTTAAAACTCATTATTTGTACCCCTCGCCAAGATATACTTTTATAACTTCTGGGTTATTTAAGACATCTGATGAAGAGCCCTCAGCTATTATTCTACCAGCATTCATAGCAATCATTCGATCTACAATTTCTGCCAATAATTTCACTCTATGTTCAACTATCAAGATAGTTATTTTCCTTTCCTCTCTCAATTTACGAATAATATCTAAGATCCTTTTAGCATCTTCTATATGTAAACCTGCTAAAACCTCATCCATTAATAGAATTTTCGGATCTAAAGCGAGCGCTCGTGCAAACTCTATTTTCTTTTGATCAGGTATGTTTAGATCTTTACACATTAAATCCTTTTTATCTTCAAGATTAAACCATTTCAATATATTTAACGCTATTTCTCTCGCTTTCTCAACGTTTCTCTCCCTAAATAAAACGCTTAACATTACATTACTTAAAACGCTTAATTCTTTAAATGGCCTTGTAATCTGAAACGTTCTAACTATACCCATTGATACTGCTTCATGAGGAGGTAATCCAGTAATGTCCTTTCCCATACATATTACGGAGCCTTTATCAGGTTTTATATAACCTGTGATCACATTAATTAATGTAGTCTTTCCGGAACCGTTGGGGCCTATAACTCCAACCAGTTCTCCATCAAATAATGATAAACTAATATCATCTAAAGCCTTTATACCGCCAAAAAACTTACAAACATTTTTTACTTCAAGTACTGGCTCCCGAAACGTCATTTTAACTCATCCCTACCTTTAAATAGAAAACGACTTAAACCTAACGATGCAATATTGGCAATAAATATTAGTAGAAAACCATAGATCATTAATGGTAAAGTAGCATATTGTGAACCAAAACGTATTCGCACATACTCCATCACAGGAGTTATGAGAAATGCTCCAAGCGTGGGCCCTATCCAACTCCGAGCACCCCCTACTAGAGCTGTTGTAGCTATTTGGAAAGAAAGTTGTAAGCTGGCTACACTAGATGGAGAAATATAGTTAAAGTATATGGTGTAAAAAGCTCCTCCAATAGCGGTAAAAATACCTGATAATAGTAATGCTAAAACTTTATATTTAAAAACATTGATACCTACGGCAGTAGCTGCATCTTCATCTTCCCTGATTGCAACCAAATAATACCCAATCCTTTTTCTAAATATGGCTTTAACTATGATTATTTCTAAATTCCATAATAGGCAGATCATAAGAAGATATGTTCTTTTCTCGGCAAATTGTAAGTATAAAGGATTTCCCATATATTTTAAAGAAAGCCCTAATTCCCCGCCAGTTATTTGACTATAAGCTATAAGGAGGTAGTAAAGGACTTGGGCAGCAGCCAATGTTGAAAAGGTGAAATAAGGTCCACGCACTCCTAGCTTAAATGAAGGAACACCTATTATCATAGTTAATAGACATGCCGCCAATATTGCTACAAGTATACCGAGAATTGGTGTAATATTGTAATAATGATATAGTAATGCTGTAGCATAAGAGCCTGCTGCTACAAAAAGGGAATGTCCAAGAGAGATTTGACCCGTATAACCGGAAATTATTGCCCATGCTGTAGATAGATATGCATACCAAAACGATAATATAATAACATGTAAAATATATTCTGGTAAACTTAGAATAAGAGATAAAATAGCAACAGCATTCAAAAAGATATACGTGTAAAAATCAGGTCCTTTCTCTTTCAGAAACATCATCTTTTACCACCCAGAAGCCCTTGAGGTCGGAGCATCAGCACAACTATATATACTATGAGAGCTAGTGCATAAGCTAATTGTATAGAGTACAAGTATCCGGCAAAGCTCATGAGCATGCCTATCAGTAAGCTAGCCAATAGTGCGCCATACATATTTCCTAACCCTCCTAGAGTTATAACGATAAAGCCAACTATGGTGAAATCGCTTCCAACATATGGATGAACAGAATATATTGGCAGAATAAGAGATCCAGTAATTCCTGCTAAAGCTAAAGAGATCCCTATGGCTGTTGCTGTAATGGTATCTGTGTTAACCCCAATTATAGTGGAAGCTACTCGATCTTGCGAAACGGCTCTTATGAATACACCGAGAGTCGTTTTATGTAGAAATAAGTGTAATAAAACATAAATTGATACCCCTAAAAATAGCGTTAGTGCTCTACCTAATGGAATATGTATATCACCTATAACTAGAGGTTGATATACGTATGGTATATTAAGACTTCTGTAATCAGCACCCCATAACCATAAAGCCATATTCTGCAAAATAAAAATTAATCCTACAAATGTCATAACTTGTGCGGAGTACGGCAATTTCACTATCCTTCTAAGCAATACCCAATAGAGTAAGTACCCTAGAAAGAACATTAATAAAAATGTTATAGGTAAAAAGTAGTAAGGGTCGAAATGCCAAAGGGAAAAGGCCAAGTAACTAGCATACATGGAAAGCATTAGAAACTCTCCGTGAGCATAGTTCACCATTTTCATTACACCATATATTAAGTTTAAGCCCGTTGAGAATAGCATATACAATCCTCCCAGCAAAATTCCGTTTACTAGTAATTGTATGAATGTTGTAACGTCCATTTAACTCCTCTCCAGCAGTTTATATTCAAGTCTATCTTACCAGCAATTCCTTTCTAGTTATTGCATCATGTGGACATATAGTATAACATAATCCGCAATTATCACAGATAGTATTATCAATTTCTATTTTGTTGTTTGCTTTCCTTATTGCTCCGTATGGACAAACTCTTACACATATTCCACATAGAATGCACTTCTCAGCATCGATTGAAAATACATATTTCTTAGTTCTATTTAATTCATCTAATGAAAGAATATACTTGAGACTTAACCCCCTAAACTCTTCAATTCTTGTAAAACCATGTTCAGTCATCCATCCTATTAATTCATTAAGCATGACTTTTATGATATCATATCCATGGAGCAATATAGTTGTGCATGATTGTGCTGCTTTTGCTCCCACTAGAATAAAACGTACAACATCGTGTCCGGAGGATATTCCGCCTGACCCTATTATAGGAACATCAGGAAGCACCTTTACTATGTTATAGGTCCACGCCAAACTTATTGGCAGTTGCCATGGACCCCCATATCCCCCGAGGCCTCCCCACTCAATAGGCTTCATCGTGTTAATATCTATGATTAGCCCTTGGAATCTCGCCGTTGATACTAATGCATCAGCCCCATTTTTCACCATCACTTTGGCTAATTCCAATGGGTTTGCTCCATGTGGCGTGAGTTTCCCTATAACTGGAAGATAAGTGTTTTCTTTAACTGTTTTTACTATGTTTGCAACGATACTTAGGTCTTGAGTTACAGCTCTTCCCATAAGCTTACCAGCTTCTGGTTCTATGTGTGGACATGAAAGGTTTAGCTCAATAGCATCTGCCTCGGCTTCCGTAATTAACTTTGTTAATTTTTCCCATTCTTCATATGTTCTTCCTGCAATACTTGCTATGATAACACCCTCTAAGCCTTTTCTTGAAATCTCTGATTTCGCGTTTTTTATGAGGGAAGGCCACTTCTCAGGTGGATACTCAGACATTAAATCAACAGAGTAAAAAGAGTAAAATTTTGTTCTTAAGATAGCTGTTTTTCTATCAACCACGTACATTCTCGGCTTGGGCTGAATCTGTTGTAATGGATCATATGTTATTGTTTTAGTAACAACTCCGCCAGCCCCGCTCTGAATCCCCCTTAATATGTCAATATCATTTTTAATAGAAGGACCGGAAGCTATTATTAAGGGGTTTGGTAACTCAAGTTTTGAATTTATTCTTACCCGTAGATCTATGGTCATTGATGATGACCTCAGAGCATTTTTAGTTCTTTTAATACCATACGTATTTTCTCTTTCTCATCCCCACTTATAGGTTGTAATGGTGGTCTTACATATGATGTTTTCAATACGCCAAGCATAACTAATGCTTCTTTCAGCCTAGCTCTATAATTTCTAACAGGTGGAGCAAAGATCACTTCTTGCAATGGTCTTAAATACTCCCATATCTCCAGCGCTTCCTCATACTTCTTCTTAGCAACTAATTTAAACATTTCTGTCTGCTCCTTTACAGCAATAGTCCCAAACCCTAATAAGCCTCCTTCAGCCCCCATAACCAAAGATTCGTATATAAAATTATCATTACCTGTCAATATCATTATTTTCCTCGGAAGTTTTTTAAGAAAAATAGTGATGTTAAGGAATTTTCTAGCATCAAAGGAAGCCTCTTTTATCGCCACTACGTTTTTGAGAGACACTAATTTCTCCAATACTTTATTGCTGTATTCAACTCCCCCCAATGCTGGTTGTAAGTTAAATATTATTAGTGGTATCTCTACATTATCGGAAATCGATTTATGATATTGGTATATTACATCTTCATTGGGTTCTCCAATAAATGCTGAATGAGGAAACACTAGGAGGGCATTAGCACCTGCCTCTTTAAATTGTTTTGCTGTCGTTATAGCATCACTTACATTTATAGCTTGTAAGCCAGCCACTATCGGTATCTTACCCTTTACTATATTGCTAACAAATCTTACTAGCTTAATTCTCTCTTCTTTGTATAGATGGGGCCCCTCACCAGTGTCAACAGCAACGGCTAAACCGCCAATATCAAATGAAGTAATCCACTTAACATATTCCTCCATCTGTTCAAATGATATATCATATTTTTCATCCATAGGGGTAACTATGGCTGGTATTAAAGAATAAGGCTTAAACATCACTGCACTCACCTTTACTTCACCTCCCCCTCTACATGTTTAAGGGCGAGGTATATATTGAGGCTCGGTAACGGCTAGACTTGATGGCCATACAGCTTTAAGATCCTCCGCCTTTGTACCAAACCACTCACATACAGGATGCGTTGTTGCTCTTAAGTTTTCTCCTGAAAATGGACTATCAGGTGGTGCGAACTTCACTCCAAAGCCCACAAAAGTACCTCCTTCAGGGATGTCGACATCGAGAAAAGCCTTTCTAATAGTTTCTCTGTCAATTTTACCATATTTCTCCAAAGCTATTTTTAGAACCCCCTTTAGAAATACATGATATGTAGCGCTAAATGCTTTTGCTCCCCATGAAGCTGGTAGAGCCCCCTCATACTTCTTCTTGTAATATTCAGTGAATTCGGCAATATCATTTTGAACGCTTGGTGACAAACCTTTCGTGTTCATACCATAGAGTGGGAATCCAACTACAAACACACCTTTAATTAAATCTCCTACAGCTTGCGCCGTAGCTGGTAGTTCAAAGCCAGCGCTATGCCCTATTATGAGTTTAGGTTTAAATCCCAGCTCATATGACTGTTTAAGGAATAATTGTGCGTCGCTGGCATAGCTTGTTATTAGAACTACATCTACTCCCAGACTTTTAAGCTTCATGATCAATGAAGATAAATCTGTGGTTGCAGCAGAATATCTCTCTCGAGTAACAGGAGTTATCCCATAATATTTTAGTCTATCAACGTCTCCATCTGCACAACTTGTTCCGTATGCGCTATCTTCATGTACAACCGCTATCTTTAGAGAACCGACATCCCATTTCATTTTCTTTGCGAAGTCCATGAGGAAATCTACAGCTGCATAGCCATAATATAATCCAGCAGGTCCAAATCTGAACACCCATTTATAGCCACGATTCATAGTTAACTCATTAGGTGCAGCTATTACCTCGTAAAAGGGTACATTATACTTTTCACATACACCACTTATCGCCATTGCCAGTGAGCCTGCATAACTGCCAATTACAATATCAACTTTTTCAACAGTTATCAGCCTCTCAGCTTCACTTGCTGCAACAGTTGGGCTGGATTGAGAATCTGCCACCACTGGTACTACTTCTACACCTGGTATCAACTGTTTTTCATTAAACATACTAATAGCCGTCAATACTCCTCGAGAAGTATCTTGTCCAAATAAGGCAAAGGCCCCTGTCAATGGCATTATTATACCAACTTTTACCGTGATTTTTTGTGGAGGAGGCGTTACAGTGATAGATCTAATGTAGTATAACGCTATTGCAGCAATTACTACTATAGCAACAATAGATATGTAGATGGACTTCTTCATATTTTACACCTTTTCAATACAAAATGGATGGGTAAGGTTTATAAAGGTTTTGATGAAAGTCTCTTACATCGACTTCAGACTATTTCTCCAAACTTTCTTTATTGCAGGCATCGCGCCCTATTCAGCTCATATTCTCTCGCTATAAATGTACTTTACTACTCGGAGAATGACAATACATGCTGAGTTCCATGTAAGTACATGAACATCATAAATATGTTGAGTGGTGTAATTGAAGTGGAAGTTTAACGCCGCAGCTAAAAGTTAAGAGCTTGTAGCTACTCATGTCATTGCCGTTGGTAACGCATATGTGGGTTTAAAGATATCTTCAATTCTTGGAACTCTGAACTCATAGCCCGCACATTTCCCATCAAGCCAATCCATCATATAGCGTGTTATGAATAAGTCGTCTCTCAGGTGTGGGTATGCTTTGTACACCCTATTGATCTCTTCCAATTGTCCCGGTGAAAGAGTCTCGGAAGGATCTAATGTAAGATTTGTATCTAATAAGCCAGATCTCCTAAGCACTTCATGTATTCCTGGAATACAACCCTTAAAATCATTGAAAGCATCGAAAATTGCGCCATTAACATCTGTAACTTGATGAGCTAGTATTAAGAGTTCTCTCGGAATGCTGCCGGAGCTCCTTATAGACTTTACATATTCAAATATCTCCATTGACCTCTTCGTCCAGAAAGCCCAGTGCCCTAAAAGACCTCCCACAATTCTCACATTCACGTATTCCCCCTTTCTTTTAACCCTGTACGTAGACACGAGATCTATGATTATTGAGTCGTCATTTCCAGTATATAGAGCAATATCTCGCTCCCTCTCCGAATCCACAAGCGCTCTTACAACATCCAGAGTATAATACCTGTTAAATGGCGCTACTTTAACGGCTACAATGTTCTCAACGTTATTAAATAGTTTAAGCCAGAAATCATAACTGAGTTTTAGTCCTCCCACAGCTGGCTGAAGATAAAAACCGAATACAGGTATCTCCCTAGAAACCTTCTTTATGTATTCTATGATAGCATCATAATCAGCGCCCCTCAAGTGATGTATAGAAACTAATGCTGCATGATAACCTAGATCACGGGCTAGACGCGCCTCTCTAATAGCCTTTTCCAACGGTCCTACAACGCCAGCTACTCTAACAATCCTCCTACCAACACTCTTTTCACATTCAAATATAGTTTCACCAGTTATTTTAAGAAGCTCATCATAAAGATTTGTCTCATGCACTTTAAACTGAGTGGTGTGAACACCAATAGCAATACCCCCAGCACCAGCTGAAATGTAGTATCTCGTTAGTACTCTTTGCCTTACCTCATCAAACCTTCTCTCCCTATTTAGTGCCAAAGGATGCGCAATAATAGGCACACCATCCATCAAAATTTCCCTAATACCCCTTTCAAGTTCAGGGTAGCTCATCAAAATACACCCGTCCTTACCTCAAAATGCGTTGGAAGATTATAGATGGGCTTCCCAGTTTTAACCCAATATGCAACCCACTGTATTAGCCTCTTTAACGGTACCCTTGGATAACCAAATAGATTAAAGCATTCAGCAGCATTGCTGAGAAGAGCATCTTCAGCCTCCTTACCCACAATAATGGGCTTTTTACCCATTAACCTTCCAAGCTCTTCCGCCAGCCATCTCACAGAAATTGTTTCAGGTCCCGTTACATTTATTATCTTCGGAGGATTCGAAGCATACTTCAATGCCCTCAGCGCAATGTTATTTACATCACCCTGCCATATAACATTAACACAACCCATAGTAACATCTATAGGCTCCTCATGTAAAATTTTCAATGCAACATCCACTATCACTCCATACCTCAATTCACATGCATAATTTAATCTAAATATTACCATTGGCGTATTATACTTCTTTGAGAAGTACGTGAAAATTCTTTCTCGTGTAACAACACTCCACGCATACTCCCCAATACCATTAACAGGAGTGTTCTCAGTTGCACCACCACTATATACCGGTACAAGGGGGTACACATTACCAGAGGAGAAAACCACAATCCTTGACCCCCTAAACTTCCTCGCCACCAATGCTGATATATAAGCATTTGTAAGCCAAGTTTCTTCAGGCGCTTCACCCGTACCAAATTTACGTCCCACCATAAACACCACATTTTCCACTTCAGGCAACCTCTCCACAGCCTCTTCACTAGTGAGATCAGCCTCTACAACCTCAACACCACTAAGCCTTAACTTCTCAGCCACATCACGCCTACTAAACCTTGAAACAGCTATAACCCTCTTATTAAGTCCACCACACTTAGAAGCCCTTACAGCTGTTAATGCAAGGCTTGGACCTATCTTACCCCCAGCCCCCAAAATCATTATATCACCCTTAAGCGAACACAAATCCTCAACGGTTTCCGGGTACGGCGTCGAAAGAAGATCCTCCAAAACCTCAACACTATCAATAAATTCAGGCAAACGAACACCAACAGAATAACTCAAGTTCACACAAACACCCCCACTACTCTCCTAACAACCCCAATTTTATTTAAACTTTTGGAAACACAAAATCATTACGTAACACAATATTATAGATTTACACTCAACTTCCACATCTTCAACAGCAAACCCCTCCAAAATGAATATTAAGTATCAATACAAGCTCTTCTAATAACTTAACCTACATTCTAAACATGTTATACATAGCTCCTCAATTTAAGCCAATTAGTAAGATTTACCTATCTTTCTATGTTTCTTCTCGTATGCTATGGTTCGAGGACTACTACAATTGATGATGTGGTGCTTATCGTTATCGTGATGGAATCTATTTTGAAAATGCCAATGTACTTTGAAATTATCCTCCAGAAGACTGTGAAGAAATTTGATAATGCATTGAGCAATCACATTTTCTAACTAAAATGAGATGTTGTTAAGTGAAAAATTTAGGTGAAAAAGAGGAAATTGTAATATAGAGGATACTGTTATGGGGCTTTCATATACTGAAGAACTTGTAAGTGAATA
>Ga0326760_1001569_pt1 | contig 10150 bp, 10 predicted proteins | sample GCREP_S_FD_207668 | JGI IMG/M metagenome (GOLD analysis project Ga0326760, IMG submission 207668) | Hot spring sediment microbial communities from Geyser Creek Basin, Yellowstone National Park, WY, United States - GCR.EP_S | ecosystem: Environmental > Aquatic > Thermal springs > Near-boiling...
CGGCGATGCCGAGCCCGGGCAGGGCCAGGAGGGCGGCGGCGAAGGAGAGGAAGAAGGCCGGGTTGTAGCGCAACGCCAACGCCGCCATGTCCCACGCGATGTGGAGGCCGTGGCGGAGGCCGAGCTTTTTCTGGCCCACCCTCCTCCTGTAGCGAATCGGCACCTCGCAGATGGTGCCGCCTGTGGACGCCACGTGGGCCGCGATTTCCGACTCTATGCCGAAGCCCCGCGAGGCGAACTCCATGTCGGCAACGGTTGCCTTCCTCACGGCGTACATCCCGCTCAAGACGTCTGTGAGGTCTGTGCCGAAGATGAGGTTAAACCACTTTGTCAAAACCCAGTTGCCGAAGCGGTAGAGAAGCCGCTGGGCGCCTGGCTCTACCTCCCTCCTGGCGCCGATGACCTCGTCGCAGACCTGGGCCAGGAGGTCTCTCACATGCTGGGCGGGGTAGGTGAAGTCGGCGTCCATGACGATCAACACGTCGGCGTCTGCGTATTTAAACGCAGTCTTTACGGCGGCGGCCTTCCCCCTCCCCACCTGCATAATGCAACGGACCCCCCTCTCCCGCGCCACGTCGCAGGTGCCGTCGGTGGAGCCGCCGTCGACCACCAAGATTTTGTCAGGCGGCACGCCCACTGAAAAAAGCTCGTCGAGAGTCTTAGCCAAGCCCTCCCGCTCGTTAAGCGTCGGGAGGATCACCAAGTAGTCCATAGCGTTTCCCCGCTAGCGGTGTCTGTCGATAATTGTAGATATTTCCGCTAGCGGGGTTGGGCCTAGGCGCGGGTTCATCAGCATCGCCCGCGCCGCATGGGCCCCCGTCGGGGCCGACGCCACAAAGCCCCCCATCTGGAGGTACCTGAGGCCGATGTTTATGGCTCCTAAGACGTCTCGCTCCCACACCTCCCCGCGCGCCTTCCCCACTCTCAGGCGTATCTTCACGGGGCGGACGCGCCCAGACGCCCCCCTCACCGCACGGCGGATCACAAGAGGGCGGAAGCTTATGCGGGCGCCCGAAGGGGTGTGCGAGGAGGTTCTAGACTCAGCCACCTCGACGACCTGTATCGGCTTCTCCTCAAGTAGTTTCGCCAGAGTTCTCATGTTCCACTGGTGTATGCGGTGTCTAAGCTTTCTGTCTTTATTCTCTTCCATCTTCTCTTTGACTCTGTGCGTGATTCTGCCCACAGCCACGACCGCATTATGCTCTTCTGCAAGTCGCGCGATAAATTTAACCGCTTTCCTCGCAATATCTAGTTCCCTACTCCTCTCGCGGAGTTTCTTCAACTTAGTCCTTACCTCGCGGTCGGATGGGTGGTGTCCCTCCATGATTTTCTTCCTCCTCTCTGCGTATGCAATAACCATGCGGCCTAGCCCGGTTTCCAGCCGCCACACTTCCCTAAGCACTCCGCCGACAAACACCGCCGCAGTCACGTTGTTCTCGTTTACGTCAACCGCCACGACGTTCCGCGGGTCTGGATCCACGTCGAAGTCCCTCTTGAAGGTCAGATACGCGACCCAATGCTTCCCCCTCCTCTTCAATTTTAACTCCTCTGTCAGCCTCCACCCGCCGTAGAGATATCTATGTAGTTGCTTATGGCTGGAGCAACGGAGCTCCACCCAGCCCCCGCCGATCCTCAGCTTGAGCGCCCCGCCTTCAAGTCTCCAGTCCTGTGCGTCTGAAAACGTGAGAGTAACGTGCCTGACCTCTGGCATTTCGGTATACGCCTTGCCCCGCTTCTTCGCGGCTCTAAACGATTTGGCTCTCCTCGTGGCGTCGCGGTATGCGCCTTTTATGAGCCTCGTCGGCAACCAAGGGTACTCGACCCGGAACTTTGCGTAGAAGACCTTGTGGAGCGTTGCCTGAGATGCGTTGTGCCTAACGGCGTATTCCGCCATCTCCTCAACCATCCTCTTATACGCGTCCTCAACGCTCCTCAGAATCTGGCGCGCCAGCCTGTTCCCGAAGCAGTTAACTGCAACAGTTCTAGTCAGAGTCCTAGACGGCATGTTTCCAACATCTTTGCAAACTCTCTAGCAGATACCTCTCGGTAGTCATCATATTTAGAAGTATCTAGAAGCATTTAAATCTATTTCATATTCATAATAAATCAACAGCCTCCTCAGCCCCTCCTCCAGCGGGATCTGGGGTTGCCAGCCCAGCGCCTTTGCCTTTGTCACGTCGGCGGCGCTGTGTTTGATGTCGCCGGGTCTCGGCGGGGCGTAGAGAGGCTCGCCGTTCAGCCCAGCCAGCCGCATCACAATGGCGGCTAGTTCTCTTATCGAGACGGCCCTGCCGGTCCCCACGTTGAAGACGCCGGCGGCGCCGCGGTCGAGGACGACTTCGACGAACTGCGCCACGTCGGCTACATGTATGAAGTCGCGGGTCTGCGTCCCGTCTCCGTAGATGACCGGGGGAAGTCCTCTCTTGGCCCTCTCGACGAACTTCGTTATGACGCCGGCGTATGTCCCCGTCTGGCCTGGGCCGTAGACGTTGAAGAGGCGGAGCACGGCGGCCCCCGGCGCTAGCATCTGCGCCATCTGCTCCCCCGCCAGCTTCGAGAGGCCGTAGGGCGACAGTGGCTTCGTGGGGTGGTTTTCGTCGATGGGGAGGTGTTGGGGTTCGCCGTAGACAGCCGCTGAGGAGATGTAGATGAGGCGGGCGCCCGTCTTGGCGCATTGCTTGGCGACGCGCGCAGTGGCGGCGGCGTTGTTCCACATGTAGTCATAAGGCCTCTCCCAGCTCTCCTCCACGTTTATATACGCCGCGGCGTGCACCACCACATCCGCCGGCGGCAGGTCGACAGAGCGGACGTCGCCCACCACCAACGGCACACCAACCTCCTCAAGACGCCTAACCGCAGACGCCCTCTCCAGATTATCTACCGCAACGACTTTGAACCCCCCCTCCGCAAGATACGCCGCCACGTGGCTACCGACAAACCCCGCACCGCCAGTAACCACAACTCTCACGGCGGGCTATAGACACTGCTTTAAATCTATTAATCAAGCACGTCAAGAACTTTCGACGCCACCGGCGCCACCCGCACGTAGAGATCCGTGGGGAGGATCTGCCGGGCCAAGTCAGCCAGCTCGCCCCTCGTAACAAGCCTAAGGCGCACGGCCAAGGCGTATCCAGCCACGGCACCGGCCGTCGCAGAGAGGACCCCAAACGGAGCTAACACAAGAGCTGGGAGGGAGGCCAAGAGGGCCTTGGGGGTTATCACCACCATTTCCCATGCCGCAGATCTCTGGAACGCCGCATAGAGTACCACAGCCGCGAGAGAGCCCACTAGGAACGAAACGGCAACGCCCACGTCGCTGGACCCCAGCAATGCGTAGAGCACGATCCTTGTAGCGTTGGCCGCCACGCCAACCATGAGATAAGGCACGTAGAGGCCCTTGGCATACATTAAACTCCCCAGAGAGCCCGCCGCGAGGCCTAGCAGATCGGCGACGGTAAACACAGCCAGGGCGTCGGCCGCTTCGGCGTACTGCCGGCCCAGGATAGACAAAAAGTGCGCGCCCCCCGTCACCAACGCCGCGGCAAGAGGCGCGGACACCGCCAAGGCCAGCCTATACGCCTTAACAGCCGCCGCGTCGGGTTCCCCAGAGGAGGAGAGATACGGGAGAAGAACCCCAGTCACGATCGTAGACACCCCCACAGCCGCCCCCGCCAAGATCTGGGCGATATATACGTAGCCGGCAGTCTCCGCATGCGCCAAGTTGTAGGCGGCTACTACGCCCAAGTTAGTCCCCAACACAGCAACGGCGCCGGGGAGCCACGCGGCGACGCCCGCCCTGGCCAGCTCCCGCATCCCGAAAACCCTAGGCCTGAGGCGAAACGCCGCGGCGCCGAGCCCCGTCAGCAGAAGGCCGGGGATGGAGTATGTGGCGGCCAAGGCGTCGGGGCCGAGAGGCGCCAGGAGAGGCGCCGCCGCGACTCTAGCCGTCTGGCCTGCGACGGTGGCGTAAAACACCGGCCTCGTGTTGTAGGTTGTCTGGAAATAAGCCGTGTAATACGCCGACAGGAGGCCAGACGCCACCAGAAGCGCCAACGCCGGCCTCCACAAGGCGAACAGAAGCGACCCGGCGGCCGCCACAACGGCGAAGGCCAAGGCGCCCTCGGCGTATCTCTTATCCCCCGTGGCGGGCCACAGCCTCATAACGGCGGTGGGGACCCCTAGAGTCAGCAGGGCGGTGGCTATGGAGGCCAGCGTGGCGAGATACGCCACCTCGCCCAGCACGGAAGCCCTAACAGACGCCGCCGCCACGAACCAGAAGAGGTAGCCCCCCAGCTGGGAGGCTATGCTGGACATGTAAAGCCACAGCCCCGCCCTGTATACAGACACGGCGGAGGCAACGTTTATATTTATAAAGTAAGCCGCCAGCGTGGACTTCACCCCATACGCCAAAAGGTGCGCCACGGTCAGAGAAGCCGTGGAAGACGTCGCGAGGCGGACCGGGAAGTCGAAATACGAAGTGGCCTACGAGCTCATGATGAAGATAAAACGCGGCGAAATCGCCGTCGAGACCGGCGCAGACACAGCACTAGCCTACTTCCTCGGCCCAGGCGGGGCCTGGCTCTGGACCGTGCTCGGCCTCACAGCCGCCGCAACCACCCTGGCGCTCTACGCGACGGACCCCCCACTCCTCTACCTACGCTACCTCCTCGGCACCTTCTACGTCCTCTTCCTCCCAGGCTACGTCCTCGTCGAGACGCTGTACCCCAGAGGCGATGAGCTGACCCCCCTGGAGCGGCTGGCCCTCTCCATAGGCCTAAGCCTGGCCCTGGTCCCCCTCGTAGGCCTACTCCTAAACTACACCCCCTTTGGCATAAGGCTGGGGCCCGTGGTGGCCAGCCTCGCCGCGTTGACGGCGGCGCTGGCCATCTACGCCGCCTACAGGAAATACAGGGCGGAGGCCCTCTCGGCGGTATGCCAAACGACCTAGGCCCCTCCCTGATAGTTCTGGGGGTTGTAACATCCGCCCTGGCGTTGGCGCAGCCCAACCTAGCCCCACTGCTGGCCCTCGGCCTTGCCGTGCTGACAGCCGGCCTCCTCACATCCTGGGAGCCCGCCGCCCGCGAAAGGGCGCTCTCCAAGCTGGGCGAGGCGGGGTGGGAAAACGTCTCGGCCTTGATACAAGCGGCGGGGGTGCCCCCCAAGGCGTACTACTTCCCGTCGTCGCTTGCCGGGAGGCCCGTGGCGGTGGTCACCGCCGAGAGGCCAGAAGCGGTGCCCAGAGGCGCGCTCATCTTCAAGACCAAGGCGGGCCCCGCCGTGGTGCTCTCCACGCCCGGCACCAAGGCCTTGGAGCTCTGCGGCGAACTGCCGGGAGACCTCGCCGAGGCCCTCAGGAGTTGCATAGTCAACGTGCTGGGCCTCGCCAGGTCGGTGTCTGTGGCCGAGAGACCCGACGGAGTTGTGGTGGAGTACCGCGGCGTCTCCGCGCCGGACCTCTACGGCAGACTCCTCGTCAGGCCCGCCCTGGGGGGCGTCGTGGCGTCTATAACCGCCGCAGTCGCCGCAGAGGTGTTGAAAAAACCCGTCGAGATAGTGGAGGAGAGCGGCCACGGGAAAGCCCTTAGAGTGGTGTTGCGATGAAGACCGCGCTTACCGCCTACTTGTTGCTCTCCGGCGTCACGGCGGCGTTTCTCATCTACCTCAACGTCCGCGGGATAGACGTGGTGACGTCTGTGGCGACGTTGCTTTTCTGGGTATCTACCCCGTTTCTCCGGCCGCTCCCCCGCCCCCTCAACCTCGCCCACACAGCCGTAGGGGTGGTGTTACTCGTCGCATTTGCCTACTTCGCCGCCTTGAGGATCCTCGCGGTGCTGAAGATATGAGACGCGTATTCCCAGTAGCCGTAGCCACCGCCCTCCTCCTTCTCGTATCTGTGCTGTACAGACCCACAGGCCCTCAGCTCGCACCCACGCCTGACATCCGGCAACTCGTAGAGCTAGTCAAGTCGGACCCGGATCTGTGGCGGCTTATACTCCTCTACGCCGAGGAGCTGGGGATACAGCTCGCAGTTAAGCCGCAGAAACCCACACCGACAAATATAACGCTACATGTACAGCCCGATAAGGTAGTTGCAGGCGGCGCCGTGGTGGCATCCGGCGTCTTAAACACGTCAAGAGGCCCCCTCCCGAGACAATTAGTGGCCATCTACGTAGACAAAACCCTCGCGACGTTTGCCACCACAGACGACAAAGGCCGCTTCCAGGCGGAGCTGAGAATCGGCGTGTACAAGCCCCAGGTGGAGATCCGCGCAGTCTACAAACCGCTCCCCGGCGAGCCGTACTTGGAGTCCAACGCCACAGCCACGGTGGAGGTGTTATACAACAAGACGAACCTGGGCCTCTCAGCCCCCCGCCAGGTCAAGTGGGGGGATGTGCTGACTATCTACATACGCCAAGACCCCCCAATACAGCGCGCGGTACGCATTTCCGTGGGCGGGGGCACCCACGTCGTTGAGGCACGCGGCGAGGCCGCGGTTGATGTACCAACCGCCGCGCTTACGCCCGGCATGCAGAAGATCACCGCATATGCCGAGGGCAGAGGCCCCTACGCCCCGGCCACAGCCACAGACGCAGTAGAAATAGTGGCTGAAACCCCCCAGGCGAGGCTGGAGGCGCCCCCCGTACTCATCGCAGGTCTTCCGGCTGAGATCCGCTACTCGGTTACTCCAAACGTGTCGGCCGTTCTCTACATCGCCGGGAGGCCCTACAACGGGGCCGTCCCCCTCGACGTGTCCACCGGCTTCTACGACCTGGTGCTACGTACGGCGCAGGCCCCGCCGTATAGAAGCACGTCGGCGACCCAGCGGGTGTTTATAATCAACGCGGTAAACTTTGTACCGCTCGCCGCCGCGGCCGCCGTAGTGTTTATACTGGTGAAGAGGGCTAGAAAGGAGGAGGTGGAGGAGCTGTATAGAGAGGTAAGAAACGCGGCCCCCCAGAGCGCCGTGTTGACTATACAAGCCGAGGAGGCGTTGAGGCTCCTAGCCCACGCGTTTTACATCCTCGGCGAGAGGTCGGGCGTTAGATACAGCAGGATGTACACCTACCGCGAATACGCCGCCAAGGTGACGCAACACGCGAAAAACCAAGACTGCCTCCGCTTCATCGTCGCCCTAGCCGAAAGAGCCGCGTACTCCCCCCACACGCCGACTCCGGCAGAACTCGCCGAGGGATGGCGATGCTTAGACCAGCTCTAGCCGCCCTAGCGACGGCGCTCCTACTGCTTATGCTTACGCCCTCCACCACGCCTTACAGCCCCCACAACCCAGGCCCCGACGGCTTATCCAAATTCGCCGCGATGTGCACGCTGGCGGACCAAGCCGACGTCGCCGTGCTGGCCCCCGGCGCAGGCCTACCCCAGTACAACGTCTCGGCCAGCCGCACGCCCATAGTAGACCCATTCATAAACGACGGCGACTCCAGAGCCCCCATCGCCAACGTCCGAGGCAGGCCAGCCGTAGCCCCAAACGCAACGCCCCTCACAGGCACCGGCACCCCCATCGTATACACAAGCCCAGGTAGCTTTGCCGGAACAACCCGCGGCCCCTTCCCCCTCGCCCTCGCTGTGAAGACCGGCAACAAAACCATCTACATCTACCACGCCGCACTCTTCTCCAACCGCGCCATAGACAAAAACCTCCAGCTCGCGAAGGACGTCTGCAGACAGCCGGTGAAGGTCGTCGTCGCCGACTTAGACCCAGCCCACCTCCTCCACGAACACATCGACGACGCGCGGCCCTGGGCCGCCCCCGCGGCCCTCACAGCAATATCTTTATATTTGGCAATAAAGAGAACGGCGTGGCCGCCGCGCCGCACCAAATAGTCAAGGCAGTAGCCAGCTACTTCCTAGGCGACGTCCGCACGATAGAAATAGCCGTAGCCACCCTCCTCGCCGGAGGCCACCTCCTCCTCCTCGGCCCCGTGGGAGGCGGCAAGACCACCCTAGCCAAGGCCCTGGCGAAGGCCATAGGCGGCACCTTCGCCCGCGTCCAGATGACCAACGAAACCCTCCCCTCAGACATATTAGGCTACGGCGTCTACGCCCAAGGCGAGGTGCGCATCGTGAAGGGGCCCATATTCAACAACGTGGTGTTAATAGACGAAATAAACCGCGGCCCGCCCCGCACCCTCTCGGCGCTGATAGAGCCCATGCAGGAGAGGACCGCGACGATAGAAGGCACAACCCTCCGCCTCCCCACCCCCCACATGGTGATAGCCACCATGAACATAACCGAGGTAGCCGCCGGCGCCACGGCGCCCCTCCCCCTCGCCATATTAGACCGCTTCACTGCATCGCTACACATCGACTACGTCGACCCCCGCGTCGAGCGCGAAGTCGTAAAGCTCTCCGACTACCTAGAAGCCCTCGACGGGAAGCCAACCAGCGCCACGCCCCCCTCCCTAGACCTAAAAAACATCTACGTCGCAGACGACGTAATAGACTACATCATCAAACTCACGGAGCAGATACGCAGAGACGAGAGAGTCGCCGTCCCCCTCTCCACAAGAGCCCCCATAGCCCTATACCGCCTCTCCCGCGCCCTAGCCCACCTAGACGGCCGCACATACGTGGTGCCAGACGACGTGAAGAAAGCCGCCCACCCCGCGCTAGACCACAGAATAATCCTCAAGCCCGAATACGGAGACGCAGACCCACGCCAAGTGGTAGAAGATGCCCTCGCCCAGGTGGAGCCCCCCACCTATATATGACGCCGCCCGGAGGGCGCTACCCCTCCTCTACTTAGCCGCCGCCTGGCCCAGCCCAATCCCAGCCGCCGCCGCTCTAGCCCTCCTCGCCCTAGAGCTCAAGCCCCTAGCCCGCCTCCACACCCCAGCCCTGCTCCTCCACTACGCCGTAGCCGCCCTCCTCCCCCCGCCTCTCTCGCCGGCGTTCTCCGCGGCGCTGGTCCCGCTTCTACACATAGCCAAGACCAAAGACAACACGTTGCCCTGGTACGCCCACCTCCTCATCTTCGCCGCGGCCACTGCGTCGAGCCCCTCCCTCGCGCCCGCCCTGGCCTACACGGCGGCGGAGACCATTTGGTACTACGTGAAGTTCGCCCGCGACAAACCCGCCGTGGAGACGCCGAGCAAGCTGGAGGCCGTGGCCGGGCGGCCCCTAGCCTACAGGCTGAAGATAAAGACCGGCGCCCCCGCCCAAGCCCAGCTCCCAGACGGCAAAACCGTATACGTCAACGGCGAAGCCGCCTTCGACGTGAGGCTCCGCTTCGATACGGCGGGGCTCTACGCCCCAGCCATAACCCTCACCTACACCAGCCCCACCAAGACCGTCACCTACCGGAGGAGGCTCAGACACCCGCCCATCTACGTCATACCCCGCGCACGCGCCGCCGTGGAGCTCGGCGCCCGCCTCGTCGCTGGACACGTGGAGGAGGTGGCGGGAGTGCGGGAGTACGTCCCAGGCGACCCCCTCAGGCGGTTGCACTGGAAAAAAATGGCCAAGATCTTGAAACCCGCCGTCAAGATGCTGGAGGGCAGAGCCGCCGGCGAGATGCAGATAGCCGCCCTCCTCTACGCCACAACCCCCAAGGCCATGGACAAGGTGCTGGAGGCCCTCGCCGGGGCGGTGGCAACAGCTCTCACACGCGCAGAAAAAACCGAGGTCCTCGCCATCACGAGGAGGGGGGTCATACGCGTGGAGGCCCACAGGAGGAACTACAGAGAGGCCATGGAGAAGCTCGTCGCCCTTGCAGAGGCCCTAGACGCCGAGCCCGCCCCCGCCTACGCCGACCTCGCCGGCCTCCTGCCCAAGCAGGAGCCCCCCAAGGCTGACCTCCTAATAGGCGAGCGCCCCCTCGCCAAGCCCCTCTGCCGGGGAGACTGCATCCTCGTCTAGCTCCTGACGTTTACCCAAAGCTGCACGTACCTCCCCGTGTAGGCCACAGTGCCGTTTGGATACACAGCCCACAGCTCAGCCACAACCCTCTGCCTCCCAGTGGAGTTCAGCACGACGGTAAACGGCTCCACCCACGTCTCGTTATGAAGCAGAAGCCTCTGAAGCGTAACAACAGGCCGCTCCGGCAGAGGAGGCTCCCCAGTCGAGTTAGACACCTTCACATACACCACAAACCACACAGGCACCCCCATGTGGTTGTAGACATAGACATGAA
>Ga0326760_1001570_pt1 | contig 10144 bp, 7 predicted proteins | sample GCREP_S_FD_207668 | JGI IMG/M metagenome (GOLD analysis project Ga0326760, IMG submission 207668) | Hot spring sediment microbial communities from Geyser Creek Basin, Yellowstone National Park, WY, United States - GCR.EP_S | ecosystem: Environmental > Aquatic > Thermal springs > Near-boiling...
GTATATATACTATACCTGAGTTAGATGCTCATCATCCTGACACAGATCTTTATCATGAGGCTTCTATAGGAAGATTACGTGATGAAGAGATTGAGTATCTTCTTATGAAAGGAATATCTTATAGAGACGCCGTTTCAATGCTTATAAGAGGTTTTATTGATATATCAATTAAAATTCCAAATCAAAGGATCACCGAATATATAAATAAAGTTTTAGATCTATTTGCTAGCAAAAGTTCTATATGAAGTGTACGATTTCAAAAATTTTTATGTTTTCATAATATGAATAATATTAACGACTTTAAATAGAGATCTGAAAAAGACAAACGCGCGAAACTTTTCTTCTCATAATCTCTATGTCAGTTATTCGAAAAATTGAAGAAGAGAGCTCGTTTGATTAGAATAAAATTTTGCTTTTCTTTAATTAGTATGTTTTTCTTTAGATCTCAGAAAAATTATAATAAAATTAAAATATTGTAAAAATAAAAGATGATCAAGGTTTTTAAAAGATGCTGACTATCATTATAACATATCATATTACATATTTTTATTCTATTTAGCATAGAATCAGATGAGGAGAAATATATGCCGTTGCCTTCTCACGTGATCGATGAAATAAAATCTATTGTCGGAAGCGCAAATATTATAGAAAGTTATGTAGAGAAATTACCATATAGATCAGATGCTTCACCATTTATAGGCGAAATACCTGAGTTAGTAGTTCTGCCTAGAACCCCCGAAGAGATCTCTCGAATACTCACCTTATGTAATGAATATAGAATACCAGTTGTTCCAAGAGGTGGAGGCACTTCTTTAACAGGAGCATCTGTTCCTGTTAAGAATAGTATAGTAATATCTCTTCTTAGACTCAATGACGTTCTTGAAATAAGTCCTGGCGACAATTATGTTCTCGCGGAAGCAGGTGTTAGATTGGATGATCTTAATATGAAGTTAAGAAGCTTTAACTATTTTTTCCCACCTGATCCTGGTAGTTCGCTTGGTGCTACTATAGGAGGTATAATAGCTACAAATGCAGGCGGTCTTACAGGTGCTAAATTCGGTGTTGTTAAAGATTGGGTTTTAGGTCTTCAGGTAGTGCTTCCCACAGGAGAGATTATATGGGTGGGAAATAAGACTTTAAAACACAATATAGGTTATGATCTGACATCTCTTTTTATAGGAAGTGAGGGAACATTAGGAATAGTGACCAAGGCTTATCTTAAAATTTGGCCTCTTCCAGAAAAGGTCGCAAGAATAGTAGCTTTTTATGAAGATATAGAGAGTGTGGGAAATGTAGTCGTAGAGTTAAAGAAGAATGGCATCACGCCTTTCATTGCAGAGCTTATTGATAAGAACTATATGAGATTATTAAGAGGAAAAGTAGAAGTTAAATTACCTTCAGGAGATTTTCATACACTTATGATTGACATAGATGTTCCTCCAGAGGCTATAGAGCGATACTCAAGAAGGGTAATAGATATTATGAGTAGATTCAAACCTTTAGACGTTTTATATACATCTGATCCTGAGGAAATGGAAAGATTAAGAACGATCAGAAAAACTGCTGGTTCAATATTATTGTTAATGAGAGAAAAAAGTGGTCAAGCAACTATAACAAGTGACGTGGTGGTCCCACCATCAAAGCTCGCCGAATTCTTAAAAGAGACAGAGAAATTAATAGAAGAAAGTAAGCGTTTAGCTCCTATATTAGGTCATGTAGGTGATGGTAATATTCATGCTGATATTTTCACAGATTTCTCAGATCCTGAAGATATAAAGAGATCAATGGAGCTTAACGAAAAAATAGCGATCTTAAGTTTGAAATATGGTGGTAGCGTATCAGCCGAACATGGAATAGGTTTAGAAAAAAGAGAGCTTTTAGTTAAAGAATATCAGTTTAGAAAATCTGAAAAAGCTTTAGAGCTTATGAAAAATATTAAAAAAATATTCGATCCTAATAATATAATGAATCCTACCAAAATGTTTTTATAAAACATGAGGTGTCTAAATGTTTGAAGAGATATCAAAATTATTATTAGAAGAGATTGATAAATGTGTCTCATGCGGTCTATGTGAAGCGGTATGCCCTACTTTACCTCACATGAATTTTAAGTCGACGTATGGGCCACGTGGAAGAGTAATATTAGCTAAGGAACTTATGAAAACAAACCAGAGTTCCATGGGAAAGATAAAAATAGACTTGTCTGATTATTTTTACTCATGTTTAAGATGTAGAGCTTGTTATAACGCCTGTGCCGCTGAAGTAGATGTAGGACTTGTTTCTTTATATAGTAGAATCCTAATACGAACAGGCAATTTTAAAAACCTTACAGTAAAAAAGATTGAGAAACCTTTAGCAAAAATGTTTGCTAAGATAATATCTAACAACAGGACCCCGTTAGCAAGCATTAAAATATTTTCTAAATGGTCAGAAGGATTAGAATTTGATGAAGATTCAGACACATTATTATACACAGGAGGTCTTTATCAATTAGTGCCCTATATGTTCTCTCTTAAGAAACTAATTAATAGTAGTCTAGGAAAATTATTAACAAAACTGGTGCCAAGGATTATGTCACCCTTTCCTGATCTGATTACTATAACAAGCTTTATAAAAGAGAAAGAATTGGAGATAAGAGTGGAGAAAATTTTAAGAAGTATTTATGAACTACTTAAAACTGCTGGCGTTAGATTCAGATATATTCCAGATGAACCATATAATGGAGTGCTACTTTATGAACTAGGCTATATAGAAGAATTTATTAAGTATGGCAAATTTTTAAAAGAATTTTTTGATAAAAATAAAATATCGACGATCATTACTATAGATCCTCATACTTATGAAGCTTTGAAACATCTTTATCCTAAATATGTGAAAGAATTTAATTACAAGGTGTATCACTATTTAGAGCTTATAAGAAATCTCGAACATATTAAAAGGAATGTTAAATATACTTTACATGAACCTTGTATCTTTGCTATGCATCTTAAATATTATCTACCTATTCATATTCTCTCTTCTATAGGTGATCTTGTGTTACCCCAGAGAAGCAAAGAAAAAAGTTTCTGTTGTGGAGGCCCTGCTGAGCTATTATATCCAGAGTTAACTGACAGAATATCTGAGCACAGATTTAGACAGCTTAAAGATACTGGCGCCGAGAAAATTGTAACCGCATGTCCTATATGTCTCCTGAATCTTGCTAAAGACGCTACAGTGTTTGATTTAGCTGAGATTTTAATTGAACACATTAAAAAATAAAATAAAGTTTTTAAGAATACTTTATGTTAGCCTCCAGCAGTTACAGGAAGTATATGTATCGTATCGCCATCGTTGATCTTTGTATCAAGGCCTTTTATAAAATGAATATTTTTTCCGTTAATAAGGATCTGAAATCTTGTATAAAGATCCTCTGATATTATTCTTCCTATGTCTCCTAAATATTTAATTAAAAAAGATCTTACATCTATTATTAAATCCTCTATTATAAATTCTTTTTCAGACCAACCAAGCTTTTCAACGAGTTGACCATATACTCTCACGATTACTTTCATTACTGTCTCCAGGTTATCTTTATTGATTAATGAGTTATTAAGTATTAGTCTGAAAAAATAATTTTGTTTTGAAAAGATCTTTAGATCTTTATCATCAGAATACTGGTATCACTTTTTTGCCAAAAGACGTGTTTATAGAAAATGCTGCTACTAGATACCATGTGAAGATTGCTAGGAAGAGACAGAGATACGCTCCTATGCGAAGAGCTATCTCGCTGAAAGCTCCGCCTGCAAAGAAGAAGAATGTTATTGCTAGTATAAATAAGTCTAAGGCGAATAACTTAGAAATAGGCCATGACGTGGCAGTTAAAATTAATGATATGATGCCCCAAGCGATCCAATACCATGCTGCTCCTAGGCCTGATGGAAATTCAAACCAATGAAGTCCCATAGTTATTATAAACATTATTCCAGTCATTATTCCAAATGTGCCGTAACTTCCATGCACAAATCCTAGAGCGTGAGAACCTCTTCTAAATTCTATTATGCCTACTATAAATTGTGCCATCCCGGCAAAGAAGAGTAGGCTCATAATTGCTGGTGCTATGGCAGTACTAAGGTCAACCCATCCGCTAAATGCTAAACCTACGGTCCATACCGCGATAGCAAATCCTGTGCCGCCTAATGGAGAAGCTAATGCCCAAACCTCTTTTTCTTGAGACATAATTCAAAACCTCTTCCGAAAATTATTGAGTTTAAAAACTTATATAATTTCTAATGAAACTTTTTCTCCTTTCTTCTTGATGAGAAAAATTTATAAATTTTCTAAAATAATAATCCTTGAATGGGGTTTTGGATATGTTACCGGGGATTAAACAAGCTATATTTCCAAGAAGATATGTACAAGGGCCTGGCGCATTAAAATATGCTGGGAAATTAGTCTCTATATTCTCTAAAAAACCTCTTGTGATGGGTGGAGAAAGAGCTCTTGCAGCAGTTGAAAAACATGGTTTGTTTAAGTCCTTTGAGGCAGCAGGCATCAAATATGTTAAAGAGAAGTTTGGAGTTCCTCCTTGGGGCCCTGAATCATGTGACGAAGAAATAGACAGACTTGTTAAAATAGGTCGAGAGAATAATGTCGATGGAGTCGTAGCAGTAGGAGGAGGTAAAGCTATAGATACGGGCAAGGCGGTCGCTGATAAATTAGGAACAGAAGTGATTATAATACCTACTATTGCAGCTCAAGATGCTCCTACAAGTGCTCTTTCTGTAATATATACGCCTGATCATGTCTTTAAAGAATATAGGTTCTTCCCCAAGAATCCTGCAATAGTTCTTGTCGACTCAAAGGTCATTGCTGAGGCACCAGCAAGATGGTTGGCCGCAGGAATGGGAGATGCTGCTTCAAAGAAATTTGAAGGTGAGGCTGTGGTTAGAACTGGTTCAAAGAATCTTGCTGTAGCACCAGAGTGGTTTGGTGTTTCAACAGATTTCTCTCTCACGATAGCTAGACTTCAGTATGATAGACTACTTCAGTATGGCGAGGCTGCCATGGCATCAGTAAGAGCTAAGGCAGTAACGCCAGCTCTTGAAGCGATTATAGAGACAAACATATTGTGGAGCGGAATAGCTTTTGAGAGCACAGGTCTTGCAGCAGCTCACTCTATATATGATGGATTCACTGTTATAGAGGAGCTGATCCCTGAAGAATACAGACCAGTTCACGGGGAGCTAGTCAACTTTGGAGCATTAGTTCAATTAGCTATGGAGGACGCTCCCAAGGATCTTATAGTTAATCATATGATCTGGTCTCACTCCGTAGGACTTCCAATAACTTTCAGCGAATTAGGTTTTGATGAGACAAAATTGACAGACGAACATCTATGGAAAGTTGCTGAAAAAGCGACATCGCCCGGCGAGACGATTCATACACAGTTCTTCTTATACCAAGGCGCAAAAGAGATAGGACCATATAAAGCTATATATGATGCTACCGAGCTAGTATTCTATGCATTAAAATATATCAACGAGTTAGGTCATAGAGTGGCCGAGAAGTATCCGAGAGTTCCTTACGAAAAGACTTGGACGCCATATGATGCATTTATTAAATATAAAAAGAAGGAATAATTTTTAAATACTTTTCCCCTTTTTTCTATCCTTTTTTCTATAAATATAATATAATTTAAAAATATAATTAAATTAAAATTATGAATTATTTATAAGCCTCGATCAACATCTCCTAAAAAAGTTTATAACTTAAATGTTCTCAGATTTAATTGAAGTGGTGAAAACATGCCTAAGTTTAAGCAGGCATTAGTTTGGCCTGGCAAAGTAGAAGTTGTGGAAAAAGATCTTCCAGAGATAAAAGATAATGAGATACTAGTTAGAATAGAACTTTCAGGGATCTGTGGAACAGATGCTCACGTATTTGAGAAGGGATACGGCCCTCATAGAATTAGTGGCTCAGCTACTTACCCGCTATCACTAGGACACGAGTATGTGGGCGTCATTGAGAAAAAGGGAAAAGATGCTGATAAATATATGAATTATAGAACAGAGATACCAGACGTAGGCGATAGAATTTACTGGGGCCTTGACATGTATAATCCTTTAGATGATTTCAACATGTTATTGCCTGGATGGCAACAATGGGCTTTTGTTGGAACATATGGATTTGCTCCTCCAGAAACAGGCTTCTGGGGCGGTTGGGGACAGTATGTAATCTTAAAACCAGGAACATATATTTGGCGCCTGCCTAAAGAGAAGATCTCTCCAGAGAAGGGAGTTGTTATAGAGCCTTATATAGTAGGTCTTAGAGCAGCAGACAAGCTTTTAACTATGTTGGCTATCTCAGAGAAAGAGGCTAATCCATCAACAGATGTTGTGGCAATATATGGTGCTGGCGCCATAGGTTTAGCGACATTAACTGCTTTAAAAGCTGCCTCTCCATTTATAGTAACTATAGTTCTTGATCCAAATGATCATAGATTAGATAAGGCTAAAGAGCTCGGCGCTGATTATGTCATTAATGTGAGAAAAACTTCGCGAGAAGAAAGAATAGAAAAGATCAAAGACATAGTTGCTAAACACTCACCTTATAAGTTAGGTGAGAGATGGGGTGTAGATGGCGTAGTTAATTGTACTGGTAAGAATTCTGAGGTGGTGATACCAGAAGGTATCGAGATTCTCAGACCTATGGGAGTTTTTGTTGAAGTGGGATCCTTTACATATAGGACTGCAGGAACATTTACTTTAGATCCTCACGAGATCTGCTCAAGAGAATTAATATTTGTCGGCAACTGGGCTTACCCACTATCAACGATAAACAAAGGTGTTATGCAGGTAAGAGCAGGCTTATTTGACAAGATACCATATCACACAATAATCACACATAAACATAAATTAGAGCCTGATGACATAGTGAGAGGCATAAATGATCTGTTAAGAGGCGTAGGTATTAAACACGTCATAGACCCGTGGTTATAAATTAAATAAGTTCCTTCTTTTTTTATTTTTATCCCTCATTTTTATATTAAATAACCTGGTTTGATCTAATTTTTTTAAAACCTTGCAACCTTAGATGTATAAAAATTTATATACTGACTTTAATAAATAATAGGTGAAACGGTGTTCTAAGATGCCTAAAGGAGGCTATATGGGAAGAATTCTTAGGGTAAATCTCCGTACATCAAAATACTATATTGAGACATTACCTGATGAAGTTTTAAGAAGCTGGTTAGGAGGAAGAGGTTTAGGAGTATATATGTTATTAAAAGAGATGAATCCTAAGGTAGATCCTCTGAGCCCATATAACAAGGCAATTGTTGCTACAGGTCCTCTGACAGGCATTGCAGGCATACCTTTGTCTGGTAGATGGGCCTCAATAACGAAATCTCCTCTGACCAACACTATTCATGACTCTCAGTCTGGAGGTTATTTCGGGCCTGAGCTGAAATTCGCAGGTTTTGATGCGATCATTCTCGAAGATGCCTCAGAAGAGCCCGTATATCTATGGATTCATGATGGCAAAGTCGAGATCAGAGATGCAAAACATCTCTGGGGCAAAGACGTTCATGCAACTACAGACATGATCGTTGAAGAGCTAACTCCAGAGATAGGAAAGGAGGAGGCTGAAAAAGCTTCTATTGCATGTATAGGTCCTGCAGGAGAGAATTTGGTAAGAATCGCATCTATAATGAATGATAAAAACAGAGCTGCAGGACGCGGTGGCCACGGTGCTGTGTGGGGCTCTAAAAAGTTAAAAGCTATTGCCGTGAGAGGTCATATGAGACCTTCTATAGTAGATGAGACAAGTTTTAGAGAAGTTGTGAGAGAGATGGTAGAGTTGATTAAGGCATCTCCTGCAACGGCCGAGAACTTGCCAAAATATGGCACAGCTAATATAGTCCCAGTCATAAATGCTCATGGAATATTTCCAACAAGAAACTTCCAGACAGGAGTCTTTCCAGAGGCAGATAAAATCAGTGGACAGACTATAGCCAAAGAGATAATGGATTGGGAGAAGCAGAAGAAGGAGATATGTTGGGGCTGTTTAATTGGTTGTGCAAGATATACTAGAATTACCAAGCCTCCTTTCACTGGTGAGGGAGGAGGTCCTGAGTATGAGACTGTCTGGGCTTTCGGTGCGCAGACTGGGACAGGAGATCTTGCTGCTGTCTCTAAAGCTAATTATTTATGTAATGAGCTAGGTCTTGACACTATATCGATGGGTCATGTGATAGGTACTTTTCTAGAGCTGGTTGAGAAAGGCAAGATTCCTTCTGAGAAATTAAGAGGATTAAAAGCCACGTGGGGTAATGGAGAAGTCTTGGTAGAGCTTGTGTGGAGAACCGCATATAGATCTGGTGTTGGTGATGATCTTGCTGAAGGAGCCTTAAGACTTGCGAAAAAATATGGAGCGCCTGAGCTTGCTATGGTTGTGAGAGGACAAGAGCTTCCAGCATATGATCCTAGAGGTGCTCAAGGAATGGGTCTTGCATATGCCACTAGCAATAGAGGAGGATGTCATCTAAGAGCATATCCAATGGCTGTAGAGGTGCTAGGCGTCGGAGGTCTCGTAGATAGATTTGAGACGAAAGGAAAAGCTGTGTTAGTGAAAGAAGGTCAAGACGCGTTTGCAGTATATGATAGTCTAGTCCTATGCAAGTTCATAGGATTTGCACCTCCCATAGGTCTTTCACATTTTGCTAGACTACTCTCAGCAGTAGTAGGATGGGATATGACAGAGAAGGAGTTAGCAAAAGTTGGTGAGAGAATTTATAATGCTGAGAGAGTATTCAATATATTAAGTTTTGGTGATGGCGAAGAATATGATACTCTCCCCAAGAGACTTTTAGAAGAACCTATGCCAGAAGGTCCTTCGAAAGGACATGTTGTAAGACTTAAAGAGATGCTTCCAGAATATTATGCTATAAGAGGATGGATTAGAGGAAGACCTACTAGAAAGAAGCTTGAAGAACTAGATCTTAAATGGCTCGCAGATCTACTTGAGAGAGAAGGTCTTCTGCCAGAGTAACACTAATCATTTTTCCTTTTTTAATTTTCTCACCTTTTTATCCAGGGTTAGATGTTCATCGCTCATATATAAACTCTTTTTCACAAACAAATATTTCAATTTCTTTTTCTTTTTCATGTTTCTACTATACAAGTTCTGTGATAGAGATCTTGAGGTTTTAAATATACAAGAAGTATTAAATTTTATTCGCTAATAAAAGCTCTGTCTAAAACATTTTTTCTAATATATGATCTTGCTACAAATGCTATCGGTATCAAAGTTAGAAACATTATATATGAAGAAACTTTTATAGCAGAATAATATGTCAATACGATAGAGATGATTAATGGAGGAGCGATCAGATTTGCAGCATCAAACATCATTGTATAAACACTTGATCCTAATCCTCTGCTTCTTTTATCTAATGAGGATAATGCTATGGTCTGTAGAGAAGGTATTGTGAGACCCATTCCAACACCATTTAAGACGGCTGTGATATATAAAATTGTTGTGTTGAGAGGATCTATAGATATTATCATAAGTGATGATCCTAATAATAACACTCCTAAGAATGCGTATCTAACAAGAATTTGAGAAGATATAATTTTTAAATAGAAAGCTCTTGTAGACATGTTTGCAAATGATGATATTGTGAAGAAGAGACCTATAACATGAGGATCAACACTATTCTTCCTATGATAAGCTGGTAGAAAACTTGTTAAAAGACTATATGCTGATGAGAAGAGAAAATTCGAGATTAATAGACTGATAAATTCAGGTTTCAAAATATTTTTTAAGCTACTTCTCTCAGAAGCCTCTTTATATTCTGAAACTGTTGATGACGAAGGATCTGATGATAACATGTTTTCTCTGAAGAAGTTTATGAAACGAGCATTTAGTAAGATCATGATTAAAGTTGTCAGAGAGAGAAATAAAGATCCTGCGAAGAGAAGAGTCCATCCTCCTCCCAGAGACACTAGGAGACCTCCTATCATAGGTCCTAATGTTGCAGCAATACTTATCATAAGACTTCTAGTGGCAATTCTCTTGCTGATAGTCTCTTCTCTACCAAATGTCGCCGCCATATATAATGATGTTGGTATAAAAAATGCTATTCCAACGCCTTGCAAAAATCTTC
>Ga0326760_1001571_pt1 | contig 10137 bp, 7 predicted proteins | sample GCREP_S_FD_207668 | JGI IMG/M metagenome (GOLD analysis project Ga0326760, IMG submission 207668) | Hot spring sediment microbial communities from Geyser Creek Basin, Yellowstone National Park, WY, United States - GCR.EP_S | ecosystem: Environmental > Aquatic > Thermal springs > Near-boiling...
AAATCGGGATTACACTCCAGCAAAACCCCAAGAGAGTCGATGGGCAAGTACCAACACCGCCACTAGAAACGGGTATGTACGCGTCGCGTTTTAAGATTTCTGAAAATATTCTTGATCTAATGCTCTCCTTAATCTTGGGTCAGGAGATTATAGGGATTGGGATTACCGTTCCATATCCTATCTTCGAGCCGGTCTCGGATATCCCCTCTTCATAGAGCTTAAGTAAGTCCTCCTTTGTCCCCTCCACTTTAATTATGGTTCCTGGAAGTAACGCTGCATATATCGGCTTTCTCGCCTCGATGCCTATACTATATCCTGCTCCAAGGATGCCACATTCGCCTATTATATATCTAAGTTTAAGTGATTGTGAAACTCGTCTCAACGTCTCTTCCACCTTCTTCCAAATAGATGGTGCTGTATATCCACCTTCACATACTTTATGGATCCCTCCGTAATTCTTGCTAGTCTCATACAGTGAATACGTGATCAAGTAAAGGTAGGCCTCCCCTTTCTCGAAAACTGTTAATAATTCTTTAACTTTCGACGCCATAGGCTCTCCTTCATTAATCGTTACATGTGAAAACTTTCCCTCTCCTCCAAGTCTTAAGATATTCTCCCTTCTCTCAAGTTCAGAGATTTTAGATTTCCCATAAATATCAACTGCTATACTCACATTATCCATAGTCTTATTAATGGAGATTTCTCCCCTACTTGAACGTAACCTAGAGTAATCAATCATCTGGAGCATATAGAGTCCACCTCTTCTTATCGCCACACGTTTATATTCCCTCTCAAGTCTTACCCCAACTCTCTCGACAAAAACTGGTCGATAAAAATGAACATGATTCTCCTCTAAAAATTTCTCCAATTTCTTCTTCTTCGATATCAAGGTATCTCTCAAATCCTGACTTAATGATTGAAGGACTTTTATTATCTCATTAACCATTACCAGATCATTCATGAATTGCGTATAGATCTCTTCCTTATTGTTGTTTTCCACTACTAAATATGGCCCCCTCAGAGCGCCATCTAGGCTTAAAACTTCGACTATCTCCTCATCCCATCTATCAGCTTGTGACGGCTGGGCTTTCTGGATATCAAGGCAGAGTGTAGCTAATGCTCCAGCAATTGTTGAGGGAGTTGGAAGGATCAGGCTCCTAGCAATGGCCTTTGGCCCCCTAACGAAGGGACTGAACTCCATTGGACCGCGGAACAACATAGGCTCATACAATCTGAATCGAACATGCATGCTCATTCCCTCCCTCCTACTGCTGAATTATACGCAAGGATCGTTGAAATCACGCCCTGTATGCCTAAAGTCTTCACCTCACCCCTATCGCTCGGATACTTAACAACGACCATAGAGCTCTTGTATAGCCGAGTCACAACCTCCTCCACTTCCCATTTCTCATCACTCTCTCTAAGGTTTGTCCCAATATTCCTCCTAACAATATAAGCGAGAATTGATTTCAGGATGTCTGGGCGCCTCGATAAGATCATTAGTCTTCTCCATCCTTCATCCTCCATAGATTCTCTCTCCATAAATTCTCTTGCCAAGTCATAGGATAGTGATCTTGAGAATATGCCCTTTTCCATTTTGTTAATGACACTTTTTGAGAGCTCTAGGAGAGATGCGTATCCATCCTCATCTATTTTTCTGAGGGGGATTACCCCCTCCACCTTAGCCCCCCCGCCCCGCGTAATGAATTTTATGACGGCTGTATCCTTTTCTAGCTGAGGTTTAGGTTCCAGCCTCACGGTCTTCTTGGCAACATTCTCCATGGTCTCGTGTGAATCAGTAAGCAGAGCATTCATGGGGAACATGTAATGCCCGATAATCGCGACATAAGAACGGGACGCGAGTCCCCCGGCCGGATAGATGCCCTCGCCAAGCTTGTAGAAACCTTTCACAATATCTCCATCGCTAAAACATCTTCTAGTTTTTACAATTGTCTCGATGGCGGTTTCGGGTGGCAAGATAGCTAATAGGTCATCGCCGCCGGCATAGATTACAACTCCACCCATTCTTTCCACATGCTCGATATCCTTAATCGCCGTTATCATCAAGCACCTACTTAATGTAGCATGATACGTTGGGCTTGTGAGAAGCCTGCCCTCCTCGATTATTTTTTTGAATAGTCCAGCCAGCGCTGATGCGTGTTCCTTCGCTTCTGACAACCCTTCACTTTCTAACAGCTTCATGATACCAGCTGCATCATTCTCAAAGATCTTGGAATATAGCAGTCTCAACTTTTCATTCCCTATACACCTTTCATCTGTAAGAATTTCCCTTAATACGTCAGCGTATCTTAAAGGCTTTTGTGAATTAACTGGCGTAGGGAATAATGTCTCATCAACTTTGCCTGAGAGCAACTTGCCAAGAGAGTCGGCATCAGCTCTTAAGATTGTATAATAAATTCCTACTGGAACATCCTCACGTAATATTTTCTTGAGTATTTCTCGAATCTCTCCAAATTTATCCTGTCTTCTCCGCGTTTCCTCCTCTATTTCATATCGCAGATATAGTTGCTCGCTCTGAAGCTGGAGGAAGTAAGTAAGGGTAATTCTAGCATCCTCATCCTTCACCACATTAGGATCCTGAGCCTCGTTAACCAGCTCCGTGAGCCTTTTATAGGCTGAGGTGACGGGGGATCTTACAACACCTGTTAAGCTCTCTAAATAGTCCTTTATCGATTGACAGAGCTCTTTAAGCTCCTCGCGGCCAGCCTTCTTCGCCGCCTCTAAGACTTTCTGCTTGAAGAATATAGATGCAACATCACCCGTAGATGGAAATGATACAGCCTTAGGAGTCACTAGGCATCGAATGACGTCCTTGGCAATAGTTTCAAAGATATTACGAGTGTTTATCAACCTTTTTATTAAGCAATATCCGCATAGCTTTTCTCCCCTATCAAAATAAACCCTCAGGTTCTCTGCAACCTGAATTCTATACTGATCCTCCTCATATTTTATCTCCAGAACCGACGGCAGCTCGCCGCATACACTACATACACTGTAACGTGAACGACGCCCCCATTCTTTCAAAGTCCAATCTGTGATCTCGGTCGCTATGAAGGGTGAGGCTTTAAGTGTGTTAAGCTGAAGCGCTTTCTCATATAATAGATTGAACGCCTCATCGTATATTTTATAGCGAGAAAGAGACCCCTCTTCATCCCTTATTCTTCTTACGACTTCATCTGGAACGGACACGATTATAACTCGTAGAGGAAGCGGTGGTTGACGATCTATCCCCTGGCCCTTAAGCTTTTCAAACCCATCAGCCAACAATTCGGCCAGTAACCTGTCATTATCCACGGCCTCTTCTATCTTCTTGACAAGATTTTCCCAGACACCAAGATAGGTTTTTAGGAAATAGTTCGCCAAATCCTCAACCGAGTTAAGGTTTTCTCCAAGGAGGATTGATAAAAGATCTAGCGGCGGCAGGATTAAGTCTATTGTGGCGGGGATAATGGGGTGTCTAGGCATTCCAAACTCTTCATCATAGTTCGCGTACTTTTTGGCGATATTCATTACCTCCTCATAAGCGCCTTCCAACTTAGCATCCTTAAGCTTTCTCAGCAGAAGGTGATAGTAGAAAGCGTTGTTCCGCGCAGTAGGCATGATAAGTACATCGGGCCCAACCGAATCAACGATTTTCTCAACAATTTTCCATGCGATGAAGGATACCAGCCAGCTGCTCGCCCAAAAGTCCGAAAGCTTCCTTGATGATGAGATAAAACGTTGAACTCCACCTAAGTCGATTCGAACAAGCAGGCCATTAGGCTTATCTACCTCGCCCCGGAACAGCCAATTCACGATCGAGGCTGTAGCATAGAGATGGTCGAAGATACTATGTGTCGGCAGCCTAGTATCGGCCGGGCTAACAGCTCTGGGACAGTGTTCGTAGAAAAGAGGCTCTAGAAGTCCATAAAGCAAGTGATACTTTAACGCTAGATTGTCTCCGGCCTCGTTCAACAGCTCCCCCAACTTGCGCGCGAATTCTTCGACATCCTCTTCCCTTGGTTCCTCCTCAGGATAATAACAATCCCCTGAGAAGATATTTATGAGACAAATCTTCTTGTTGGGGAATTCCCTAGCTCTAAATCCAGCCGCAGATGTAAGCCATCGATCAATTGAGGCATCAAACCTATCTGAGTCATGAATGATTCTTTCAACTTTTCCCGCCGCCACTTGCTCGTAAAGCCTATCACCCAATATTTTTCTTCCAAGTTCCTTTGCCCTCTCCTCATGGGTCTTTCTTTCCTTGGGCGCCCCTTCATACCTCTTTAGAATCCATGCTTTATCTACTGGATCGTGTAGAAGGGCTCCTATCTTGGCAAGGAAAAATTCTATCACGGCTTCCTTCATAACTCGTCACCTCCTATTCAGCTTGATGTTCAAGTTCGTAATAGTGAAGACGCCATACCCTATGCTCGTCTTTGCGCCTAATCCTATCTTGAATGCAAACAAGAGCGCCTGCGTTAGTTTCTCGAAGACATCAGGGGGCAACGCCTTATCTACCGCTATTACAAATCCGAATTTTACACCTGGTGCCACAGTTATATACGTTATAGGATTGGGCTCGGCCCTTGTCTCATCCATTATGTCATCCCAATAATGAGGGGTGATCACGTCTGGATATAGAATGAAGCCGTCAGGACTGGGCTCTATTGGGAGCGCGTCAAAAAAGATGCAGCCACCTATACTCCCTTCCCCATCTCTTTTCTCACCAAAGACAAGCTTCTCTTCACTTCCAAGCTCTAAGGCTCTCCATGCCGATCTTAAAGCTCCCTTAATGCTTGAACTTGGAATTATCGGAAGATTGAGATAAGGATCAAACTCTAACCCAACCTCAAACAGTGTATAACAGAAGGTTCTGCTTCCGGAGAAACCACGGGAGACCAGACGCGCCTCAATCAACTCACCATCAGAAGAGAAGGATCTATAACCAGCGTGACGGCAAGCCTCAATAATGCTCCTAAGCCTAGCACGCGCCCTCTCACAAAGCTGCCTAGCTTGCTCTTTTGAAGATTCAACCAGCCACTCTAAAATCTCGGTCCTTTTCGAGGCATCCCTTTTCTCCGAGCAGTTATACTCTATCGAAGCTAACGATGCAGCACTAAAAAGATTTAGCTCATTCAAGCCAATCCCTTCCTTAATCTGCTTCACTGAGACAGGCATTCTTCCACCTTCCTAAAAGCCTCATTGAAAATCTCTCTTATGTGATCGAGAGTTCTTATTTCTACTAGTCTTTCTACCCGTCTACGCTCTAGGCTTATATGATAGAGTACTTCAGGCCAATCTCTTGATAAAAATCCGTAAAGTAAGCATATCCATCCATCATTCAACAGCCTCTTCAGAGGATGTATCGCTATGGCGCTTGGACGCCTACCAAACTCAGGTATTCGGTAATCCACCATATATCCATGTTTTTGCACTCCTTTATCTCTACTTATTTTCTGACCACGCGGTAGTCCTAGTATCCAAGTATGTATTTCACTACTATGACTAGGACGGCGTAGGCGCCTTTTCCAAGTAGCCTTCAGCGTGGCTGCTCCTATTTTAGTTAGTAAATCCATTGAGGAAGAAGCTCTAACATACCTAATGCTGAACCGGAATATATTGCTATCCATCGATACAAGGGGAAATGGAGGAATATCCTTTGCCGCCCCACCCCTTTCAGCTCCAGATACCCCCATAAATCTCGAAAAATCATTGTTTGCCAATTGAACTAATTTCTTAATAATTTCTCTAGCAGCTTCATGAGATTTCACTCTACTTAATTCATTAATGATCCGAATATAATCCTTCAACTCACTAGCATATCTTTCTCCCACACAATCCTCACACACCTTGATTTCCCAAGCCCCAAAGCCGCGACGTGTAATGGCTCCAACGCCTTGAAACGTTAACGCCATGAGTAAGGAGCCTATACCTGTCCTCAATTCGTCCCCTTTCAATTCCATTCCAGGCTGTTTGAAGAGCTTTAAGCTATACTCTAGATCCCCAGCCTCATAGTAACGAACATTTTCAATATCCCTCTTATCTCTATCTTTCTTGCGTATGAGAAGGCTTAGGCGGGGTGGGGGGCTAGTATCACGCGCTAGCGGCTTGGGCGATTCTTCCTTCTTAGGATGGGCTTGCAGGATAAACTTTGATGGGGCCTTCGTCGATCCTAGGACAGCCCTCACGCTTTCTTTTACACAATTCTCATTCACAGAGCCGTAAGCATCCCATAAAGCGCCCGCGGCTAAGGCCCTAAACCACCATCTCCAAACTCCCTTCAGCTCCGAAACGCGAAAACGTTCTGCTATTCCTAGTGAGGGTGAGAATGTAGTTGCTTTATAGCCACCGATTATCGTGGGCGTTATATTTCTCAACTCCAATGTAAGAATCTCAAAATTTTTCATTCTCTCTCACTCTTAAACAAAGCTTCTGAGAGCTTTTTCAACTCCATAAGATAGGGGTAGATTAGGTCTCTCGCGAGCATCAATCGGCCGGGCTCCTTCAGCTCATTAATGGATCCTAGAAAGTTCTTATGGTTCCTAATAAGCCCTGAGGTCTCTAAAAAAGATAACGTGCCGTGCAGGAACACTGCATAACCAAATTTTTCCTTCCCCATCTTTAATAGATTATCTACGTCCGAGGCATCAACCTTTCCACGATCTAGGAGATTACATATTCTCTCATAGGCATCCTCTGTGGCCTTAGCATAGAAGAATGTGCATGCTGGAAGGAAACCCGAGCTTTCCATCAACTCCGGGAAGCTTCTAGCTCTCGTCCTAAAGGAGGAGCCATATTCCTCGGGATTCCCTTCTTTCGACCTCTCCTTCAATACTTTAATAACATCCTGCACCCATGAGACTAGGCTAACAGCGCTTTCCGCAGCCTTTTCATATATTGTGCTCATGGAGAGCACCCCGCTAGTCCGATGAGCTCGACAATTCCTCTTCCAATAGTTTCGTGGCCACCGAAGATAGCATAACCCCTCCTGTGATCATAATCTGTGAATAAAGCCTTAAGAACACTATTCTTAACATCTTTCGCATTCTCCAGTTTTTCTTGAGACTTCTGCGGATTTCGCGGCTTTGAATATAATATGACATTAAAGAAAAGCGTATCCGCGGGCACATCTTCTTCAGACCATGGTCCTTCCTCCACAGTCTTGTCCTTCTTCAGGCGCACCCTTGCCCTCCTAATAATACTCCTCTCGATAACATTCCTTATCCTATCGTCATGAAGAAGTATTGCGCGCCAGGCCTCGGGGGTTTTGACCTTCTCGAAGAATTCCCTCAGGTTTTCATCCTGTTTACACTCATACTGAAACTCCTCGTTCACGATTATATTCTTCCTATTCATTATCTCGACGGAGAGCTCCTCCTCGCCCTTCCTACAGACAATAGCTTGGTTGATATCCATACCACTACTCTCCTCTAACAGCCTGCCTGCAAGCTGCTCAAGTGCCCTAAGCTCATCAGAATCCTCAAGCGACCGCATCATCCGCAACATCCTCTGGAACCTGTAGACTAGCACCGGGGAAGTTGCTAGAGCCCACACCCCCCTAAGACTTCTCACCGGCATGGCCAGCAGGTAACCTTCTGTAAAAGCAAGCGCACCCGCATAAGCCTCCTCCCCCACATCCGGGCCAAAAAGCATCTTCACAAGCCCCTCACCAAGAGCCTCACTAAGCTGAGATCTTAACGCACCTTTCAAGCTCGAGGTAGGTATCACTGGAAAACCTAACGAATCCCTCACAATAGGGAGATCAACAACGCCAATAGTCCTACCTACACCTATATGAAGCGGCGTAACTGTCCTTACAAGAAGCAAGGAAGCTCCTTCATATGCACCCAACTTAACATGTCCAGCTACAGTTGAACTCATTCCCACACCACCCTACAACAATTCAACATTCGCACATTCCTGCTAAAAATATTTGGAAAATATAAGTCTTACCTCCCGTATATATTATGTAGTCCAACACCACCTTATATGCCCCTACTAAAACGAAGCCAAGCTTATTCTGACAATACAGCCTACCACAAACCCCTGAGAACCCCTTAAAAAGATAGAACGAAAAACACACCACCCAATCTCAACGCCCCTCCAAGACCCATGAGCCACCGCAAGATAGCCCACCATGAATCTGAGCTCCTTTAATTTCGTCTTTTAAAATTCAGACCTGAACGCGGCGCGGAATATGATAAGAGAAGCCGCGGACTTTCAATTCTCTTTTTGAGATTCAGAACCCGGTGCCAAAGTATAATTGGGAATGCGACCACTGCCCATACTTTCAATTCTCTTTTTGAGATTCGCGGGCGATTACGCGGTCGAGGTCGAGGATGGCTGGATCATCGCTTTCAATTCTCTTTTTGAGATTCTGAGGTATTTTACTACGGCTGGCCCTATGAGGATGAAATTGTCTTTCAATTCTCTTTTTGAGATTCGGGGTTATGACGTTTCTATTGATCCATCCCAATGGATCGCTTACTTTCAATTCTCTTTTTGAGATTCTGACGTGAATAATGGGCCGCTCCTCCTATCGCCCAAATATTTTGCTTTCAATTCTCTTTTTGAGATTCCAAGCCGGACTGGGATATTATTCGGGCTAGGTGCAGCATCCCAACTTTCAATTCTCTTTTTGAGATTCCCGAAGGCCGCGGGGTCTATACGACCCACCGGCAATGTAGGGTCGCTTTCAATTCTCTTTTTGAGATTCTGAATCGCCGGATCTCATCCACCGGAGCGTGGTGCTCAACTTGGACTTTCAATTCTCTTTTTGAGATTCGATCAAGGGATTCAAGATAGAGTGGGAGCAGGAATAATTGCCTTTCAATTCTCTTTTTGAGATTCCCTCGAACCTGCCCCTGCAGAAGTAGTTCGCCTCAAGGTTCTCCACTTTCAATTCTCTTTTTGAGATTCTAGAATGGATGAGAAAACATGTCCGGAATGCGCGTCACTTGACTTTCAATTCTCTTTTTGAGATTCACAATACTTCGGCCTTGTAGCCGACTTTTTCACCAAGACCTTTCAATTCTCTTTTTGAGATTCACGGTCACCTGGCTCCCGCTTGTCAGGGCGACGGAACCAGTATCACTTTCAATTCTCTTTTTGAGATTCCATTAAGACGGATTTCATGGAGCTACCTTGGATCTTCAAATGGGACTTTCAATTCTCTTTTTGAGATTCTCAACGCTATCTAATGTTTTGGCCTCATCATGTAGAGTCCTAACTTTCAATTCTCTTTTTGAGATTCTCCCGTATTCGCCCTCATACTCCCTCCAGTCATCTATCTTTCAATTCTCTTTTTGAGATTCCGAGAAAAACCCAACACATGTAACCGCTTACCCGAGGCTCGCCTCTTTCAATTCTCTTTTTGAGATTCCTGAAGCCGCGTAAGCCAGCCGCAAGCGATGAAAAATTTTCCGGGAACTTTCAATTCTCTTTTTGAGATTCAATATCAGGCCACTACAAGAGCAGCATCGAGAAGCTGTATAACTTTCAATTCTCTTTTTGAGATTCAGGTTTATAAGGTCATTTTGAGACCTTACGGACATGAGCCCCTTTCAATTCTCTTTTTGAGATTCCAGCAAGTGGGTTGTTGATGGCGTGGAGTATTATGATAATCCTTTCAATTCTCTTTTTGAGATTCAAGATAGATAAGAGTAACACGCCTCAGCAATGGCTCAGCTTTCAATTCTCTTTTTGAGATTCGGCCATAGGCTGGTCTTTGAAAACGGTATAGCCATTGATAAGGTCTTTCAATTCTCTTTTTGAGATTCCCCCGAAAACAAGGAGATATGGCTGATACAGGTGAAGCACTTTCAATTCTCTTTTTGAGATTCACACGGGATACATGTATGGCCAATACGTGGATACCGAAAAAACCTTTCAATTCTCTTTTTGAGATTCCGTGCTGTTTTTCGCCTTTCTAGGCCTTAATTCCGGCATTCTGTAGTAAGGGGGCTGGTGGAAGCCCTATTCCGGGATTCATTTATAAACATCCATCAGTCATTAATAAACCTATCTTTGGACGGCCTAACTCCTATGGGTAACAAAATCGCCTATACCAGCATGAGGTGCAAGGAGCTTTTGGCTTGGGCTCTGGAATAGTTCTCCCCTCAAGAATCTCCCAAA
>Ga0326760_1001572_pt1 | contig 10130 bp, 14 predicted proteins | sample GCREP_S_FD_207668 | JGI IMG/M metagenome (GOLD analysis project Ga0326760, IMG submission 207668) | Hot spring sediment microbial communities from Geyser Creek Basin, Yellowstone National Park, WY, United States - GCR.EP_S | ecosystem: Environmental > Aquatic > Thermal springs > Near-boiling...
AAGCCAGAGGTTCTCTGATACAGGATAGGGTTGAGGGGACTTTCGGGAAAATAGGCAGCGGGTTTGAGCGTCCTCAGGGAGACTTTCGGGAGGCAGAAAAGCAAAGGTTAAGTTGCCCTGAGGGTCAAAATCGACCGCTAAAACTTTCTTACCCCTATCAGCCCAGAGAGAAGCCAAGTTGTAAGTTAAAGTCGTTTTCCCAGTCCCACCCTTTAAACTGGCGAAAGCGATGACAACCATTTAACCCACTTCCCTACCTTCTTGCTTTCTTGCCTTTCTACCATCCCCACTCTTTGCCGTTCTATCATCTTGCCATACAAACGGTTTTCTGTCCTCCCACTCCTTTAGACACAGAACCTTCCATCTTCGTCGCTTCCGAGAGGACTGGTTCGACTACGACCTTCGTTTTAGCCTTGACCTTAACCTTGAAGATTGTCTTGCAGTGGGGACAACGGATGGCGATGGTGCCTTCATCTGCCATTTGAAGGACCAAAGGTTTGACCTTCCACCTTATCGTTGCCCCTATCTTTCCCCAGAACTTCCTCGATAACCGCTTTCGATACTTCTCATCGTTGATTGCGTGCCATAGGGTTGTTTTGTCGTAGCCAGTCATTTCAGCCATCCTCTTCAAAGAGATTCCAGCCCTTTCCATCCAATCGCTCCAACTCACGCTCTTACCCCCTTTCATGCGGACGGCGTGGGCTCAGAAAGGGGTTATGCAACCCTCGTTGCACTTTCCCTCAGAGCCACTCCTTTAGACAAACCCCACTTAAAACCCATCCCCTCTCAAAAGGACCCACTACAGCCCTTTCTCTGCCTCTCCTTCATTGTCCACCTTTTGTCCCATCAGAAGCCGATATAAAGCCAACTCCAAGAAGGGGTTGATGTTTCCCCTCTTCCATTCCTCTTCAGCCCTCTTCCTCAGCCCATTGGGTAGTTGACTGAGGGCTCTGCAGACAGTTTCTTCCCACTCCACTTCACTCATCTTTTGCCTTGTCTCTTCAAGGAACTTTCTCCTCCTCTCCCTCTCTTCCATCCTCGCTTTCCTTTCCTCCTCCATCTTCTTCTCCACAGCCGCCTTTAAGGCTTCTTCCCTCTTTCGCTGCTCCTTTCTCCTTTGTTCTTCCTCCCACTCAAACGGTGCCGCCCATCCCTCCTCTATCGCTTTCACCAACATCCCTGCCCTGTTTTTTGTCGGCTTCCTGTAATTCAGCCACTCTATTTGCTGCAGGATTTCTTGGGCTGAAAACTTGGAGACCAACCTCACAGCGACCGCCTCGCTGACACCTTCCATCAAAAGGGCTTTTAGCGCCTCCTTTTGTCCACCCGAAATTTCCACTTGTTGTTGCAAAACAACATCTCCTTCTTCTCTCTGTCTTTGCCCTGCCTTTTTGTCCTCCCCTGCTTTTTTGCCACCCAGGGACATCCTCAACCTAAATTCGTCCTCAGGGGTCAGGGGGTCTTCCTGAAGGACCCAGAACCTGTTGGAAATTTGCCTGACCTCTCCGCTCCCTTCCCTTTCAAATTGCGCTTCCTTCTTGATGAACCTTTTAACCCTCTCGTCTTGCAAGACCCTCCTCAAATGCCTCTCACTTATCCCTATGGCTTTCGCTGCGTCAGCCATCCTCAAGACTACCGAGTTTTTGCCAGCGCAGAAACTTCGGAACTTCAAGATCACCATGCTCCTTGTCGGACCGAGCAAAGGAACCCACTTTTCAAAGAAGTATCGGCTGAAGGTCACCCTTTCTTCGGGTTTAAGCAAATAATGGGATGGCTTCCTCCTCAAAGGTCTAATTTCCGCCTCATCAAATTTCTCCCCCATTTTTCCTTCATTTTACCAAATTTCTATTTCCTTTTCAAATTTTTCTATCTCATCTATCCACAATTTATCCACAAATTTATCCCTTGACTTTTTAAATTTTCGTTTATAATCATCTCAGAACAACAAAATTGGTCGGAGAAGTAAAAAGGGGGGTGTTCAAGATGTCTGTCTCATTCTTGCCTTTAGATGCCGTCAAAAACGCCATCGCTTTGGACGATGCACAAAAAGCCGATTACATCGTCCCACTATCTGACTTGGATTTGGAAATTGGGGAAAATGGTGCGTGGCTTTGCCTTTGCCCCTTCGGGACTTTCTCCGTCTCGTCCATAGCGCAAGAGCAAATTTGCCAGAAACTCGGTCTACCCCTCTCTTACCTTCGCCGTTGCCCTGTCTGGCTTCAAAGGCAAAACCTTTCCTTCTGGCTCTCGAGGAGGCAGAGGAAAGGTGGCAATGTCCTTTTGAGGACGAAAGGTGAAGTGCTCAGGGCTTTCCTCAGCCCTTCCTTCTCCCCTTTCGATCACCGAGACCTTCTGGCTGTCTTGGAATCCATACCTTCTGTCGGAGAGAAACTTTTGCCCTTCCAGTTCGCCCTGACGGAAAAATCCCTCCACCTTTCCCTCCTTGACCCAGATCCCTTTGAAGTCACATGGGACGGTCAGAGGGAGAAGTTGCACTTTGGTGTCTACCTTCGCAACAGCGAGGTCGGTTTCGCCAAAGTCGCCCTTTCAGCCTGCCTTCACAGGCATGCTTGCGGGAACCTTTTCGTAAGCGAGACCGTCTTCGCAAGAGTCCACCTTTGGATTGACAAGAAGGAGATAAAGGAAAGGCTCTCTTCCGCTTTGGAGAGGGCTGTCTCCTTGACCGCACCGAAGGTGGCGGAGGCTTTGATGGCTTCCCTTTCTGTCTCCATCCCTTCAGGGGCGAAGGAGAGGGTCTTTCAGCACGCGGCGAAAATGGCTGGTCAAAAAGCCTTGAAAGAACTATTGGCTATGGAATACGAGCGGGAGAAGGAAACCAGCGGGTCTGGTGAAACCCTTTTCACCCTCGTCCAAGCCATAGCGAGGGCAGCATCTCAACTCCCCGATGCCGAGACCCGCTTCTCCCTCTCCCGCTTCGCCACTTCCCTTCTACCCAAGGGAGACGGTGAAGTCCTTTTCCTCTTCGTCCCTTCAGGGAGGTGAGAAGAAGATGGAGTTTTCGGCGAGAAGGTTGAAGACTTTCCTTGAGTGCCCGAGGAAGTTTCAGTTCACCTACATCGACCAAATCCCAGTTCCAACACCATCACCCCTCGCCTTCGGGAAGACCATCCATGAGGTCATCGAGTCCATCCACTTGGACGGTTTGTGGGAAGAGTCAAAAGCCTTATCCCTCTTCCGCTCCCTTTGGGAGAAAAGGCAAAGGGAAGAACCAATCCTTTTCACAGACCAAACACCGGAGAAATACGAGAAGTTGGCGGAGAAGATCCTTTCAGGTTACATCCGAAGGCAAAAGGAACTGCCGCCACCTTTGCTGGTGGAGTTCGAGTTCTCAATCCCTTTCGGGGAAGTCCAGTTGCACGGCTTCATCGACCAAATAAGGGAAGAGGGCGGAGGGTTGGTGATCGTTGACCTAAAGTCGGACAAAAGCAAACCCTCAAGGGCGGAACTGGACATGGACTTGCAGTTCACCATCTACGCCTTTGCTGCCCACCAAATCTTCCTCCAACCCATCAAAGCATGCATCCATTACCACTTGAGGACAAACGAGGAAATCCTGACCTACAGAGATCCCGAAAGGTGTGCTGAGACGATCGGTGAGGTCATTCGGTTCGTGAACCAGAACATCAAAGCGGGTGTCTTCCCGCCAAACCGAGGGATTCAGTGCAGGTGGTGTCCCTTCGCCTTCCTATGCGAGAGGGACCCAGTCTGGCAAAGCCAAGCCCCTTTGGGCGAAAACTCGCCCCTCTTGAACGAAACAAAAAGGAGGTGAATTCTTATGGCTTTCCCCGTCCGAGTGACTTTGGGGATGTCCGTTAAAAGTTCCGCCGACTATCAAAGTGAGGAAGTGACCTTGATTGTCTCTTGGGAGTTGGAGCGATCTGACACAGACCTTCAAAAACTGGTCGCTGAGAAAGCCGAGGAACTGAAGGAAGCCCACGCCACTTTATGCCAGAGGCTGAAAGGGCAAAGGCAAATTGGTGAAAAGCAATTCAGCGAGAAGTTGGAAGCAGTTGGCTTGAGGGGGAGAAGGAAGAAGAGGGTTGAAGTTGAGGGAGAGGACGACTCCGATAGGCTCGCAACGGAAATGGAAGGGGTGAAGGAAGAGGAGAGGGTAGAGGAGACAAGCCATACCGTTCCAACTTCTCCCCTTCCAACCACTTCCCCTCCCGACCCAAACCAACCTTTGACAGAGCCTCAAAAGAGAGCTGTGTTGCTCTTGGCGGAAAGGGTGATGGGGAAGGAGAAGATACCTGAGTTCCTAAAGGAGGTGACAGGTAAGGAGGACATTTCAGCGCTGACTTGGCTCGAGGCTGCTACCGTCATCGCCCAACTTCAAAAGGCGCTTAGGGCGAAAAGGGCAAAGGAGACGGTGCTGTAAAACCGAGAAAAAAGGAGGTGTTGAAGGATGGAGAAGCAAACCAACCCTTTGACTCCCAACGAGCAGGCTGGGCAGGAAGAGGAAATTTCCCTCGTCCCTGTCCGATCCATTGCGCCCAGCCTTTTGCCCGTCTCCCTCAATGACTCCTTGCTTCAAGACGGGCGTAAGGAACTGGACGGTTGGGAGGAGTTCTCCACTACCAGCCTATTCTGGGTCTCCTTGAACCCTCAGAAAGGTGTGATAGAGTGCAAGAGATTGGGACTGGCTTGGACGGAAATCATATGCCAAATCGTCGATTGCAGGGTCATCAGGGTGGCAAAGGACGAGGACGGTCTGGTCTTCTGCTACTCCTTGGACAGGCTCCAAGCGACTGAAAGGAACCCACGCTATGAAGGTAGCACCTTGTGCGCCGAATGCCCTTACCGAGACAAGGAATGTTCCCACCGTTGGTGGTTGGCTTTCTTCGTCCCTGACTACCCAGACATCCTCTTCGCTCACACCCTCTCGAGGATGGGAAGCCTCAACTTCCACATCTACGCCTACAGGCTCCTTCGGGAGGGTATGAGTCCAAGTCAAGTCCTGACCCGCATCTATGTTGAGGAGGCGAGGCGGAGAAGGCAAGGGACGATGTATAGGAGGTTAGCCTTCGAGAAAGTGGCTGACCTCTGAACACCAACCCTAAATTCCCGAAAGCCCGCTGAGGGGAGAGTTTAAGCCCCCTCGGCGGGCTATTTATCAGGAGGTGAAAGGGCGTGAGGGAAATCGTCGGCTTCGTCACCTTCATCCCCAAAGAGGAATTTGACCTGAAAAAGGTCGTCGAGAAAATCAAGGTGGAGGCTGTCTCGGAGAAGGAAAGAAACCCCGAAGGGATCGTGACGAATTTGATGGTGCTGGTGAGGGAGGGGATAGGAGGCGTTGAGTTGCTCTACCTCTTTTTGAGTTGGGGTAACGATTGCGAAAAGAGGGAAACAGTCCAGTTGGTGACGAAACTGGCGAGGAAGTTGGGGAAAGTCAAGGCAGCCATCCACTGCTGTGAGGTATGGTTCGTAGAAAGCGAAGACCCAGAATCCTTGACAGTCCGACCCTCCCTTCACCCGGAGAGGAAAGAAGGGATATTGGTCGTGGTTTGGCAGAAAGGGAGTGTCCAAGCACACCTTGCAAGGATAGAGAGGAAGGAGAGGGGAGTTTCTGTGGGAGAATGGGAGTTGACGGAACAAGGTGAGGAGAAAGGTCTATGGGAGCCCCTCTACCGCATCATCAACGCCGCGAACTGAGAGGCGAAATTTTTCAGCCCGCCAAAGGCGGGCTTTTTCTTTTCAACCATTTTGCCGTTTGAAAGTTTTGATGTCTTGCCGTAAAAATGGCTTTCCATCTCACCTCAACTTCCTCACCAACCACCTTTTGACCTTCCAAGAAGGTCTCCCGTATCTCTCCCTGCTGACAGCGATGAGGACATTTTTGTCCTGCTCGTCACCCCTCTTGCCCATAGGGGGCAAGGTCTCGCCGTAGCAAGGTTCCGTGTAGCGTCCACCCTCCCACCTTCTCCAATAGAAGGCGTGGTCTTTGAGGTTGAGGAGGTCTTCCGGTCTGACGGCGAACCCGTAACCCCTGTCCAACTCAGAGACCAACCTTTGGGCGTCAGCGGCGTTGACCCGGAAGGAAAGCAAGTTAGCGCAATTACCCAGCAAAGCCTCGACGGCGCTTTCGTGGAGTTGCCTTAGATACTGGTGAGCGACGATCAACCCGACACCGAACTTCCTGCCTTCGGAAAGCAAACCCTCAAAACTGGGGACGGAGACGAAACTTTGGACTTCGTCCAAAATCAAGAAGAAGGGCTTCCTTTGACCTTCAGGGACATCACCCCTCCCCAGTGCAGCCAAGTAGAACTGGATGAGCCATAGCCCTCCCAAAAGGTTGCTTGCTTCCCTGCCCAACCTCCCTTTGGACAAATCCAGCAAAAGGACTTTCCCCTTGTCCATCAAAAAGCGGGCGGAAACTTTGTTCTGGGTTTGACCGAGGATGAGCCTTAAAGAAGGGTTGAGAAGCAAAAGACCGACTTTGTTGAGCAAAGGGGCGATCACTTCCTGACGGTAGGTCTCGCTGTAACGCTCGTATTCCTGCTTGAAGAAGCGAAGGACGAAGGGGTCCTTGACCCTCTCCAAGAGGCGGTGACGGAAGGAAGAGTCCAGAAGGAGTTTGGGCAAGAAAGCGATGCTTAAAGGTTTGGGTTGGGAGAGCAAAACCCAAAGGGAGTTTTGGAGGAGGTAACTGCTCCTTGGACCCCAAAAAGTTTCGCCAAAGAGGGTTTGAAACAAGGTGACGATGTGGTCAACCAAAAGGGGCTTTTGGGAGGGTTGAGGGGGAAGGAGAATGTTGAAAGGGATGGAAAAGGAGGGATCAAAAGGTCTGAAGAGGCAAAGGTCGTTGGTCCTGAAGCGGGGGAAAGTTTCCAAGATTTTCTCGATGAGGTCTCCGTGGGGGTCAAAGACGGCGACACCGTAACCGAGCCTGATGAGGGAGAGGGAGATGTTGAAAAGGACAGTGGATTTCCCCGTCCCAGATTGACCGACGATATAGAAATGGCGGGAGAGTTGGGAGGGAGAAGTGGTTAAGGTGTTGGTTTCCCCGAAGGAGCGGGTGAAGCCGAAGGGAATTTTTTGCTCCATCGTTAGCGAAAAGAAAAAGCCCCTTTCAGGGGTGCACTTGGTCGCGGGAAGCGACGCCCATCGGCGGCATCCCCCGCAAAGGGGCTGAGAAAAATTATAACCGATAAGTTGCTACCTTGGCAGAATATGGTTATTCAGCATATCTGAGCAGCGCTATCGCAATTATCATATTTAAACAAAACGAACCTTTCTTCATCTGACCTTGCCCCACCAGTGCCTGCAATTCCCTTCTTAACTTATTGATATCTAAATCAATTACTATCCTCTTAAAATGGATGCAATTATTCTGTCCATATCTTTTAGTAGTTTTGCTATTTCTTCTATCTGGTTTTTAATTGCTTCCTTTACAATCTCTATCATCTGTCGATAATTCTCCTTGGCAGTCTCAAAGTGACGACGCTGTTCGCAGTCCTCTATGGTGCTGATGGCTTTTTGCATATCCTCAAAAACTTTTTCGAGAGGTTGCCCTTTCTTGACAGCCTCCGTTATGATCTCTCTAACGGCTGCACTTACACCTTGAGGATCCTTGAAAGTTTCTCTGGCTTTCCGAACCGCCCCAACGATGTCGCACACTTCCGCCAACTGTCGAATCTCCTCTAATGCGGCCTTCTCCTCATCAGAGAAAATAGAAAAATTGTCACCCTTCACGACCTAACACCTCCATCATCAGGACAAGTTCTCACTTGCGTCGTCTTATTATTATAACCCAAAACCCTCTCAATGTTGCTGCTTGAACCTTTTTGCCAAAATAAAGCCTTAGAGCCCTTCCTACTGTCTCAACCACCTTCCTTGCTCTCCTCTTCCACGCCTCAATCTCTTCTCCCTGAAACCTTCTGCTTCCCTTTCGCCTAACAGGTTCCCATCCTATCCCTTCCCTTTCTCTTTTCTCCTCATTCATAGCATGTGCATGCCTTGTTTCCGAAACTTTGCCTCCCTCTTGCCCCCTTCCAAATCATGACTCCTTCCATCCTCGTAAACAAATTTCTCTTCTGTAATTATGTGAACTTTTAAATCATAAAAGTAAATCCTCTTACTAGCTATATATCCACGATAATTTTCGCTCTTTGCTAACCTGACCCTTTTTATCCTTATGTTCTTATAAAAAGGAACAGAGCAATTGTTAAGTCTTGGTCGATGAGATGAACCTATACCCATAAAACTTTTTAGAGTGGAAATCAGAAGCCAAGTCATAATGTATAGACCTGGACTTGTCTTTTATGGGAAACTCCGTCCCTATCTTAACAAGGTTGTTATGCCTTCCTCGGAAGGTGCTGCATCAACGGAATTTGTCCCGATCGCAGTAAATAAGGATGTGCTAAGCCCGCATTATTTGGGAGCCTATCTTCGCTCACCTTGGTTCGTTACTTATGCTACTCGGAACACAACAGGTAGTCGCCAACCTCGCGTGCGGCTTGATGCTCTATGGAATGCCCCTATCCCCCTCCCGCCCCTTGCAGAGCAGCGCCGCATCGTGGCATACCTCCAAGATGTGCAAGAAAAAATCAGAGCCCTGAAAGAAGTTCAAGCACAAACCGAAGCAGAACTCAAACGCTTAGAGCAAGCAATCCTGGACAAAGCCTTCAGGGGTGAACTTTAGTGGGCTCAGTTTTTGAGTTTGCTGACCCAAAGCAACAAAGGATTTATGGGAAACTTAACGAACTCGTCGGACCCGGACCAGCAGCCTTCTTTAAGGATGCATGCTGGATGATGAGTAACCCGAAATCACTTGAATGCACAGTTAACTTCGTTGGTCACTGTATGCGTGAAATTGAAAGTGCTTTGCGTGATGTTCTAAGACCCTTTCAAGAACTCACTGACGAAGACCTTAGTCCAGCAGATTCTTCCAGTGGGCACAAAAGGGAGATACAACAAATTCTCCGATCCCTTGAGATTCCCGAAAATGATGGGACAGCAAAGGCATGGTTTGAACTTGTGGGGAACCTGCACAAATTGGCTCACAGGCGTGCGCTTGAACCTCCACGGGGTCTTGAAGAAGTTCAGGAACTTTGGGAAAAGTTTCAAAACTTGCTTGATATTGTGCTCGCCAAGATTGAGAACAAGTTCCTTGTTTACTTCTCCGTCCTTGACCAATTACTCACTATAAAGCAACCAACAAAGAAGCACATTAAGCGGCTCATGAACGAAATCCCACACAACTTTGTGACTCATCGCTACTTCTTTGACCGCCTTGAAAATCCAGAATGGATTGAACCGCTACGGAAACGGGGACTCTTCAGGAAGCCGCCTCACCCCATTAGGGAAGAAGGAAGAGTCCGTTTCCCACAATGGCCTGAAGCAAAATATCTTGCCCGAATGGCTAAACATAAACCTGAACTCGTAGCGCGCATAATCTTGGAGATGGAAGACACTGAGAATGTCGCTGTCCTTGAAGACCTCGTGGATGCCGCTCTTGCCATGCCTCCTGACATCTCCGCACGACTTGTGGAGAAAGCGAAAAAGTGGGCTGAAGTCCCATACCTCTTCCTGCCAGAGAAAATTGGGGAATTGATGGCACACTGGGCGAGAGGAAACAAAGTCCAAGAGGCAATGGGTCTTGCCCAAACTTTGCTTGATGTGTTCCCAGAGGAAAGAGAATTTGAGATTGAAGAGCCATTTTCCCTCCCGCCACAACCGAGAGCGCGCTTTGAAGATTGGCTTTATGAGCAAATTTTGAAAGACCACTATCCCGAACTTGTCAAAGCGGCTGGTCTTCCTGCACTTGAACTCCTCTGCGAACTCTTGGAGAAAGCCATACAATTCTCGCCCCATCAAGACAAAGGTGCAGAGGATCTTTCCCACTTTTGGCGTCCAGCAATTGAGGATCATCCACAAAACCTTCTCCACACAGTAAAAGATGCCCTCGTTTCTGCTGTTCGCGATGCTTCAGAACTTTTGGCGAAGTCAGGTCAGGCGTCCATAGAAGAAGTCGTTGAAACTCTTGAACGAAGAAAGTGGAAAGTTTTTCGCCGCATCGCCTTACACCTTCTCCGATTGTTCCCAGAACAGGCTCTGATCGTAGCCCGCTTGACTGATCGCGACTTGCTTGAAGATGTTGGCGTCCAACA
>Ga0326760_1001573_pt1 | contig 10128 bp, 11 predicted proteins | sample GCREP_S_FD_207668 | JGI IMG/M metagenome (GOLD analysis project Ga0326760, IMG submission 207668) | Hot spring sediment microbial communities from Geyser Creek Basin, Yellowstone National Park, WY, United States - GCR.EP_S | ecosystem: Environmental > Aquatic > Thermal springs > Near-boiling...
ACACACAAAGACATATTAACCCTCCCAAAACCAAAGAATCCAACGGAGGCCGCGGTAGCTCAGCCTGGATAGAGCGCCGCCCTGGTAAGGCGGAGGTCCCGGGTTCAAATCCCGGCCGCGGCTCCATCCAATAGCTCCCACCAATCGCTACAGAGTAACCTCTAGAGGACTCCCCTCTACGATTTCCCCTCCACATATCGGCTTTCATATCAGCTTTTAAACTTTACCGCATATCAGAGCTCATGATGCTTGGGTTTGGTTGACCCTAGCCTAGTGGATTTTAGGAGCCTATCTGACGAGGTTAGGTTCAGGGTTTTCGACTACCTGTGGAGTAGGGGGTTAGGAGCTCATAGCTTGGGATAGACCCTACTTACGCTAATAAGGTTAAGAATCGTAAGGCTAGGGTTTCAGATGCGTTGTTAGAGAGGATGCTTAGAATACTATCGGTAGACGAGTTTGCAATACTAGTAGGCTCCACAGCTTCACAGCAAACACTACAACAGCTTATCGTTAGGGAGCCTCAAAGCCTTGGTGAAGCTGTTCTAGCCTTAGATCAGTATGTTAGAGGTTTGGAGTAGTGTTAGAGAAGTACCCTCAGCTTTCAAACATTGCATATCAGAGGCTTGTGGGGCTCCTGAAATCCAGGATTAGGGGTTATAGTGTAACAGTTACAAGAGAGCATGTTGATGCCTTCGAGAGGTTGCTTAAATCAAAGGCTCCTAAGACTAGGGTTGAGAGGTTACGCTACCTTAGGAGGGCCCTAGAGGATCTAGGTTGGGAGCTCTCAGCAGAGAGTCTTCAGGAGTATATTGCTGAGCTCTCAGAGGAAAGCCCTAACGTAGCACAGCACATTGCTAAGGCTCTAAGCTATTCATAAAACATGTGCTTAGAGACCTAAACCTCTACAGTGCATTCAAAACACCTAAGGTAGAGTACGGCTTAACAGCAGAGTCTTTAACATTAGAGGAGGTTAGAGCTGTAGCTAGAGCCGTAGATTGGCCTCCAGCTAAAGCATGCTACGCTTTACTAGCAGAGACAGGTCTTAGGCCTGGTGAAGTTTTAAACGCTAGAATACAGGATCTAGAGCTAAATGAGAGGATGCTTAAGGTTATGAAAGCAGGCAACACAACCAAGAGGTCTTACATAGCATTCTTCTCAGTGAAGCTTAGAGACTACCTTAGAGAAGAGTATCTACCCTATAGGGAGGAGTTCATCGAGGTTAGAGAAGCCTCTGTTAGGAATCTGCTGAAAGAGGGTGTAGGTGAGTGGAGGAACCTACTATTCCCATTCAAAGACTCAGCATTAAGAGCTGCAATTTATGATGCAATGGATAAAGCTCTAGGTAGGAGGTTCAGGCTATACTATTTGAGAGCTTTCTACGCAAGCTACATGAGCTTGAAGGGAGTACCAGGCCAGATAATAGACCTGCTACAGAGTAGGGTTCCACCAAGGGAGTTCCAGATTCTAGTAGGCATTACCTGGCAGTCAACATTAGGGAGCTTAGGGATGTTTATGATAGAGCTGGTCTATTCATTCTTTAGATGTGGTCTTGGTATTATGATTCACTAAACCACCCTACCAGGGTAGGAGGGCCTATAAATGGTGGAGAATGGTGGATATAGTCCTAGAATTGATTTTATCCACTTAATCCTCACATCATCGTACTTCACTTCACCACATATGAAGCATACGCCTTTAAGCTCTTCTCTATTAAGTGATTCCTCTATGATCTTGAAAACAGTTTCACGGAGTTCTATAGATCTTCTTGAATATTCATTCTCGATTTCATAATGTAAGAGGATGGCGTCTCTCAGGTGGTTGTAAAGTTCTCTAAGGGTTTCTACTATCTCTACTAGCTTCTCGTCTGGGAGCGTATATCCGATTTTAATTTCCTTAGCATAAATATTTAATCTACGCTCTAGCTCCTCGTCCTTAGCACCCTCTAATGCTAATGCTCTGATCACGTTGTATAGCGATTCCCCTAAACCTTGAGGATCTCGATGTAATCTTAAATCTCTGAGTAAGCTTTCAGCCCTACGTGTGCATATTCTCAAGATACCTTCTCGATAAGATTCTTTAGCCTCCCAGAGGATTTCTAAAGGTAACCTCTTCTTTGATTCATAGACGGATCTTAGATCATGAAACTTTATGGCACTATGTATAACATTGTAGTCAGGGCTTATGATGTTAAACACACTCGGATGATGTAGTATGTGTTGGGAAATGGCCGTGAAGTACTTCTCCAACTCTATGGATGGAACCCTAACCTCCTTTTTTTTAACAACAACCTTCCCAGCTTCCTCAAACATTGATCCTAGCTTCCACCTAATATAGATGTCCTCTAGTATTGAGAGTAGCTTCCTCTCATGAACCCTTCTAGAAAGAAGGCCCTTGTAGGTGGGGAGCGGAAGGTAGAGTTCAAGAGAAGAGCTAGGGGGAGGGCTGGAGGAGGGGAGGGTCCCAGAAGGAGGTTGAGGTTAGACGAATTCCTCTAGTAAGGCCTGTAGGAGGGGTTAGAGCTTAGAACACATAACATATCATTGCACTCAGTTGAACCAGAGGAGCTAACAGCTGTTGGCCCCCTAGCTTAGTTTTACCCATCGCGATAGTACAGCCTGCCACCCACTGTTAAGAAACAGTATTCTACTTCCAGCTTGAACAGCACCTCTTACGCTCCACCCCCTATCTGCTTGCATGATTAGATCAAGCAACCTGCTGGGAGCTCTAACGTGCTTGTAATTGTACAGAGCTCGGGCAGACCTCTAGAGCTTATAGGGCTAAGGGTTTGAACTACGGAGAGGAGGTCACTATGGTGGAGTTTATGAGCACGGATGCTTATACTAGTACTTGTTCTAAGTTCGAGAGGCTTTGTCCAAGGCTAGTGCCAAAACCGCTTTGGGGTGTCTCGATAGCCAAACTGGTTAGAATGAAGGCTGGCAAGCTAGCAAGTCTAGGTCTAGGGGTTGAGGTTGCCGAGAAACTGAAGAACTTCTGGTTCTCGCTACCGAGGGGTAAGTGTGCCGTCTGCGGTTCGAAGGCCTCCGATGTAGATGAGCTCTGGTACTACTACATGGATGCTGGTAGGGGTGTTGCCAGACTGGTATCCCTAAGGAGCCTGTGTAGCCGTTGCCACCTAGCCAAGCACATAGGCCGTGCAAGCGAGATCGGGAGGTTCGAGGAGGCCTTGAAACACCTAGCGGAGGTTAACGGTATCACCATACAACATGCACGCATACTCCTAGTCGGGGTTTACAGCATCTGGGAGGAGCTTAGCTCAATAAACACCTGGAGGGTTGAGATCTCAGAGGGAGTTCTACCAGAGGATATCAGGGTAAGCGTCGAGAACGCTCTAAACAGGCTTCTAGAATAGTGTGGTTGGGGGTTACAAGAGGCGGTGTGGGGCGTACAGCTGTACACACCGTATTTCTCGAATCTCCTAGAGGCTCCCCTGCTAGTTTTGGCGGACGGAGGGGGTGTTTGTAGTAACCACTAGGTTTTTATAGGTGGGCTTGAAGCCTTACTGTGCCTGGGGTGACGGGTTTTGCCCTCCCTGGATCTACACGATAGCTTGTCGGTTGAGCTCCTTAAACGACTAGGTGTCAAGCCCGACCCCGCTCTAGTGAGGCTTGCTAATAGACTCATAGATGCTAAAATGGAGGAGAAGGGGGAGTTTCTAGACGAGGTTAGGAGGCTTGTGGGGGAGTTTAAGCTCTATGAGTGTAAGGCTCTCCCGATTGGGGTCACCGAGCATGATATGGGGATTGTTAGGTGCTCTGAGAGGAGGAGGTCTCAGGTTGGCCTGTGGAGGGGTGTCTTCAACTGCCTCTTTGGGGAGCCCTACGGCCTCATAGTAGACTTGCACATGCTCTTAGACCTGGCGGATAGGTTCTGCTGTGATAGAGAGTTGCTGGAGCTCTGCTACGAGAGGACGGAGCTCAACGAGAGGGTCTGGGATTTCTACAAGGCTAGGGAGCGCGAGTTGCAACTGAAGCTCGGGTGCCCTGAGAGGGTTAGGGAGTGTAAGTGTGCCCGGGCTAGGGTTGCTAGGGAGCTGTGGGGCCTCCCCATCCCAGAGCACTACATGTGCACTAGCATTAGGGAGGAGAGGCTGGAGGATGTCGGGGCTGAAATGATAGCGGCTAAACCTGGAACCCTGGAGAACCGCAACCTGAAGGTGTTAGTAGAGATGCTAGCACGGGAGCTAGGGCTGGATGCAAGCCGTTTGTACCGCCTAGCAAAACTCTACTATCTCGACAAGCCTACCTCCATTATCAGACGTAGGATTGTCAGGAGGCTTCTCTCTAGGAAGCGGTTTAAACCCTGAAAGCCCCTAGGGGTTTTGAAGGGCCAGCCTATCTCAGGGGCCTACAGCTGTAGCCTCCCGGAAACAGCTACTGTTTAGACGCTCACAGAGGATAGCACGTGATGAGTCTTCATGCTCAGGAAATGAGGTTATCTCCTGGGGATTTTGTCCTGTCTAGTCTGAGCTAGCACGACTAGTCTTCCAATACGGTCTAGTAGGAGAGGTTAAGGCATAAAACACAATATGACATTGCTCCCAGCTGAACCGGGGGAAGCTAACAGCTGTTGACTTCTAGCTTACCTTTACCCATCGCAACAGTATATCCTGTTACCTAGTGTAGGAAGAAGCGATGTTTCGCTTCTAGCTTGAATAACAGGCTGGGGTCTTGACTCTTTCCCCCGTTTTGCGTATCGCACTCCTATCACATTGATTTTCTTCCATCGCATCCCTAGTTGTGGGCTCTATGTATATGGGGAGTCGTGGAGATGAGGTTGCATTCACATTAGGTTTAAACTTAGGATCTCTGAACATATCTGCATCAACGGTTTGGGAGGATCCGATCTCCGGGTTAAAGCGTTACTCTGTTTTTAGGGTTTAACCCCTAATCTAAACCTTATGCTAACGTTTCGAGAACCTAACATAATTGCATCCGTCTAACATTTTCAGTATACTTTCGCGGAATGCGAATGTTTCGAAGAAAACTCGGTCTAAGAATTCCAGGTGTCTACTCCAAATCTCATCCTCACTCATTCCCCGTAAAACCTCTCTTACTATCTCTTGGGATTGCTTGAGGAACTGTAGATAGCATTCAGCTACATTGTTTAGATTGTGGCCCGTGTGTAGTACGTGGTATGCTTTTCTAATACGCTCATCCCACATCATGAAGATATGTGGATTCAACAGGTGGAGGATCTTAGAAGCCCCCGTAGACTTTATGGATTCCTTCGATGAGAAGATTTGGAACACGTTTTTAATAGCCTGACTTAACACCTCATCATTTAGGTCTAGGTTCTCCAGCCTCCTCCCCCTAAGTAGTTGTAGGTGGTCTCTAGCACTCTTATAGGCATCTATTATGTCTTCCTCCAGCCTCCCCCTAACATCTCTTGGTAGTAGTTGAAAGCCTACAACATTCCATGTTATGATGATAAGCTTAGCCCCTGCTACCACAAAGTTAATGTTATCCGGGTCTCAGGAGACAATATTCATTGAGATTACATAAGCTATATCCCTGCGCTCCCCTTCATGATATCTTCTACAATATTCTAGGAACTTCGTGGGATCCTTTATGCTCTCAATGTACTCGGCTACCTCCTTACGTCTAGCTTCTCTCATGCCCATCCCGCTCCCTGCACAGACATCGCCTGTCCAGAGCTTAAATGCTTAAATACTACCATCAGGAGATGGGAGGATAAGTATGTAGAGTTACTTGTCGTCCGTAGCCAGATCTAGTAAAGCTATCTAGCCTCAAGAGATCTTTATATCCTCAACATACTGCTAAGGAGCAATGATGTGTAAAACGTTAAAGAAAATTATCCTTCGGAGCTACTAGCATCTTAGTTTTACAATTCAAATTAACAGTGTTGTCTACTAGGTGAGCGATATCAGCTAACCTTTCTTAACCATGCATTCAAGTTCTCATCTACTATTAGTAGATGCTTGTTAGGCACTTTATCCCAAGGCTCCTCTGTTAGAGGCTCCGAGGGATATTACACTTCTCCCCCGCAACCAGATTAGCTTTTATAAGTTATGCTGTCTCTCTCAATAGTTTCTCAAGTTGAAATCTTCGGTAGGCCTCCTGAGGTAGTAGCGTGTGTGACAGTCAAGCTCCTCCTAGTATATTTTAGAGCATGTAGTTTTCTCTCATTGCTATGTCATAAGGGCTCTCTTGCTAAGTGCATATGACCTACATAGTGTCTTAATATAAGCCATAAAGGTGATGTAATGATTAAACAGCCTTTAACTTGCTGCATAATACCTTAGATAAACATCCTACTTTAAAGGTCGGAGTGCTCTAGTATCACAGTTAAAAGAACTATGAACGTACTACCTTACTATGTGGGGTTGGAGTTATGCTCAAACGATGTATACCTAGTTCTCTCATAGAGTTTCTACAATGTATTTACGTAAATCAAGGGAGTATTCTTATAGGTCTTTATCCATGTGCAGGATCGCTTCTCATACTTCTTGAACACTCCCTTTTCACCCCACTAGAGTTAAAGGATTACATATCATGGTTGCTTATCGCATTACCCAGCTTTACCATGGTCTCTCGAGTAACATGTTTTTTCAAATCCCTTAGCACAGATTTATCTCGTCTGGAAGAGAATATCATTACATTAAAGAAAGAGACTGCAGTGTTGGAGAGGTTAAAGAGGGAGATTGCTAGACTAGAAGATCGACGATTAACTGTCTTCCTCCTCACTAAGATTAGATCCGGTCTTAACGAGATTAAATTTAGCCTCAGTAAGGTCTTATCTGCCCTAATAAAGCTATCTCTTCTTAAACTTCGTTTTAGTGCACTCGCTTCTTACATTAATGCTCTTGTAACCCTCCTCTTATTCGTTCTCTTAAGCATTCTCATCCCAGGTCTTGAGGTACTACGCATTATCGTCTTTGCCCTCTTTGTAGCAGGTATAGTTGGGTTCTCTACCTACTACTACATTGCACCTCCACCATGGGAAGTTTTTAAACCGATATCCAAAAGTAGAGAGCAGTATATTGAGGCATTAAAGCTAGAGCATGAAGCACTCTGGGCAATGATAACCACTTTCCTGACGATCACAACAATCGTTATAACTGTCACTCTCCTGTGGATCTCAGCAGCTCCTATTCTAGCGAGTTCGGGGAGTCAAGACCCCTCTATTATTAGGAAAGCCGTGGATCTTGCAATACTAAAGATTGCATATCTACTCCTCGGGCTAATATTAGGGGTTCTAGGAGCACTTTTTAGCTACACCCGGCGTATACGCATGATGGTAGCAGGAGCTGATTAGAGGAGGGATAGTCCTCCCACTTTGAAGGGTTATAAGGTTTGGTCCCTAACCTAGTAGTGGGCTAGGGTCTTGGGAGGTAGCCATTAGTGGCATGAGATCCATGATAGCTGTGCGCGTCTCCCAAGACCCTAGCCCCCCTAGACTACTTATAATATGGGTTTAGGTTTAATCGATAAGAGCTAGATAGCGTCTGTTGGTGTTATGCTGAGTTAACCTTGGCTCTTAAAGCTCAACTTTCAATAGTCACAGCTTCTCAACTAACTCTCACGGCCCGGGTACACGTTGTCTCCGCTAGTCTGCTAACAACTTCAAGTTTAACTTAGAATTAGCCTGGTAACGTGAGCTTCACACTCTAAGTTGTGGATTAAGGGTTAAGCATAAAGATATCAAGGAGGTGGAAAGTGTTTTAAGATTACTGAACTCTAATCTGCTATTTAGGAGCTTGTATTGCCTACTTCATCTCTAAGATGCGATGTTAATGTTCTTAGGAAAAAACAGTTGTCAAGTGGTATAGAGTTAACGGGTTTAGGAGCTTGCCATGGAGGTTGACACGTGATAGTTGATATGTGCTTATAGCCGTGTTCCTCCTCAGACGTTCTAAGGTAGATGTTGTAGCTAGGGCTTATAGGAAGTTTTTAAGGAAGATCCCCGATCCCTGAGCTTTAGCGTCTGCTAACGTTGCTGAAGCAAGGAAGCTTATAAAACCTCTAAGCTTTTACAACGTAAGGTCTAGGTAAGGTCTAGTAGCTCATGAAGATGATCAGAGTATTAGTAGAATGCTTAATGGATAAGTACTGTGCAATGAAGAGAGGCTAAGAGAGCTCCCAGGTATCTATGACAATTCTATGTTGAGGTGCTTTGTAGAGAAGCTTACACTTGAAAACCCCTGTAAGGCTGAGGAACCTACTTCAAACTCGTGGATTTAACTACTTAGGGTGTTTAAGTTTTGGGATTAGGAGTTGTAGGAGTACTGCTATAGTTGTACTCTACTTCTTTTGATAGTGTAGACTGTGTGCACGAAGTTAGCGATTCTCTTTAGGAGTGTTTCTGAGCAAATGTAGTCTATTAAGGCGTACCTGTACCTCCTCCCACCATCCCAGATTTCTATACAATCACCTTTATACCACTTCCAGAACATACCACCACCAATCCTACCGGTGTGTGCGAGCCAAACTCTTTCGCTTGCATCCTTGATGAGAGCACCACCTAGCATGGGGTACTTTCCTTCACGTGGGATGTTGATCTCAACAGCGATACTGACTACAGAGTCTGGGCTAGGCTTACCTACACCGAATGGTTGCCAGTATATTGGAACTGCCCTATGGAACTGGTACGTGCTCAGGGCCTCAGAAGGAACTTTTATGGAGCAAGCCCAGATATTCTGCTCTTTGAAGTAGAGAACCTTAGTTTTAAGCCTCCCACCTCCAAAGTTGATTACTACATCCACCTCCTCACTAGCACTCCTCCTAAGCTTACCCCAAAACTCCTCCATCCACCTCCTAATCTCATCTCTACCACCTACAATCTCCGCCTTCTCCCACACCTTACAAGTACTCACCCCCACCACCCCAAACCTCTCATCACGTACAACCATACTCATCTCCCCTAACACCTAGAACTAGCACTAGTGGTGCTAGGGTTAAATCCTTAGGCCTCGCTAGGAGCTCTACTGAGGCATATGTATATAACCTCGGACGGAAACAACTTTATTAGTTAAACCTTAGAGGCTGCTACAACACAACCTGAGTGTTAGGCTAAACTAAGGATTCTGTGTAGAGCTTCTCAGCTTACCTTCCTCCACTCCTATAAACCTTATTTATTATCAATAGTAGCAATGCTAATAATAATGTTATTATAAATGGGAGTTGTACGAGAAGTTATACTAGACTCTCCAAAAGATTTAAGATCGTTAACACACCTAGAATCTTGTCTAGATCTACATGCCAGGTCATCCCTACGGACTCCACAGCCGACTTGAAGGCAGATTCTAGGTATAGCAGGACGTACAATACCGTGGACTCCAGCAGAGATTCCATAGACTTCCATATAGATATCAATAGCATCATTACAGGTAACATTATGAATAACACTATAATCATCATGAACACATTCAACGTCTATACTATGGACTTCAACACTATTCCCTAAATCCAAAATCGTGAGGGAAGGCTTTAAATCTCTATCTATGACTTTTACGTAGTAACAGGATCTTTGTAAGTTGAAGCTATCATCTTCCCAACATCTTCATCAGTATATGATAAACTTGGAGTATGGTAGCTTCAATATAGCGAGGTCCCTTAGATAGCTTTGCACCGCTCTCCTGCTACAATATCGGGCTTAAATTGATAGAATTTAGGAAGGGTTAAGGAGACTCTGGTATATGTGTAATTACTAAGAGGGTTCCAGCACTCCTACCAGCTAACGTTAGAGAAATGTACCAGCTAGTAGTCACAACTAGGGTAAGAAGAACCTGGTTAAGGAGCCTACCACCAGAGCTGCTGGAAACACTATAAACAAAGCATGAAAAGGTAAACCTCTAAGCTCAGCTAGCACAACCCTAAGGAAAACTAGTGTACAAATCATATAGACGTGCACAGATATGAACTTGGAGATGTGAACTTGTATGAGCACAGGAGGCCATTCATATGAGATGAATATGAAACATTCATATAATTGTGTCCTGGTAAGGCGGAGGTCCCGGGTTTAAATCCCGGCCGCGGCTCCACCCAATAGCTCCCACCAATCGCTACAGAGTAACTTTTAGGGAATTCCCCTCTGCTGTACCTCTCTCATATCAACTATGAGGGGATCCTCAGATCCTCTCAAAGGATT
>Ga0326760_1001575_pt1 | contig 10111 bp, 7 predicted proteins | sample GCREP_S_FD_207668 | JGI IMG/M metagenome (GOLD analysis project Ga0326760, IMG submission 207668) | Hot spring sediment microbial communities from Geyser Creek Basin, Yellowstone National Park, WY, United States - GCR.EP_S | ecosystem: Environmental > Aquatic > Thermal springs > Near-boiling...
TTTTTAATTCTTCTTCCTCTTCTTTGAATCCCAATTCGTATATCAGCTCTTTCAATTGATTTTCAGTTAATCCGTAAACTTCTCTCCTCAAGCCTTTATGTAACTCTATTAGCTCACCCTTTAGTTTGTTGAATTCTTCCTCTTCTTTTTCCTTCGGCATGTATCTTATTCCACCAGCCTCCTCACTATAGTATTTTACTGATATGTTTGCAATTCCATTGAACTTCATGTTTTTAGCTATGGTTTCTGATATTGCTCTGAATGCTCCTTTCCATGTTGATGATGGTATGACTAGCATTTCGTTTTTGAGTTTTAGGAAGCTTCTCCTAACCTCTGCTCCCATGGAGCCTATGTGTATTGGTGTTTCAGTTTTGAATGTAATTATTCCTATGATTTTTGTTTCTATTGGGTTTAGGTGTTTGATTATGGTCATGTTTTTCCACCCCATAGGAATGGGTGTATTTGTATTGGGGTTAACATGTTGACCCCTGTGAGCACATAGTTTTCTGAGATTTTGATTGGGTAGCCGATTAATGATAGTATGGCTAATGATTGTGGAATGTTTCCGCCACCAATTATTGAGCCCACTGCAATGCATCCCTCTGAAGCTACATGTTCAAATATTGGTCTCCTAATATTTCCATGCATATCCCAACCGCAATGTAAAGTTCTACTCTTCCCATAAACCTTCTTAATCTCCAAAACCCCAGCTTTCCCACCAATTCCACAAATCTCCATTAGGGAGTCTAGATCGAGTTTACTTGGATATGGTTTATAGCTCTTTAAACCATTAGTTTCAAGTAGTGGTGATAGTGCATAGAATATTATGTTTCTATCTTCCACAGCTACACCACTGGACTTTAAATCCCCCATCATCTTATCCAACGATATCTCCCTAACTTCTTCTATTATTGAATGCCCAAACCCTCTGGAAACCCCTCTACCAATCTTAATCTCCAATCCACCTTTAATCCACTCATAGATACTGTCTTTTGATATTCCAATGTAACACCAGAATTCTTGACCTTCAATCATAGCATCATACTCATATAGCATTCCAGCTTGACTTGTAGCTCTACGCTTACTTATGCCAACTGAAATCATGGATTGAACTTTCACATCAACTTCCTTGAATGCTTCCCCATCCTTATCCGATTTCCTCACAGGTTGTGGATGTGGATATTCTATGGCTGCATGCCCCATACTACACTCAAATTTAAACTTCGGATCTCTCCCATCCTTAAGCGCACCTGCAACATCATACTCAGAGATGAAGATTTTACTTTCAAATACTTCTTTTCCATGTGGAACTTTACACTTGTACATGAATGGATGTGATGGATATGATTTTAATCCATCATCTATTAAGTATGCGTTGGACACCAATAAATCGTAAGATCCACCTATACTTTTAGCTTCCTCCAAACTTATGTAGCCATGGGTGTATAGTGAGGTGAGTATAGCCCCCCTTAGTGTTGTTGATGGAATATAGTTTAGCTGACCCTTATACCCCCTCTCAACCCTCCTCCCCGGAATTATTGTTGGGGATAGGATTTTGATTTTAGCTTCATAGAACTTCATCATACAACCACCTCTTCAACTCATTAAGCAATATGATCCAATCCGTATTCTTGATTGCAGACTCCAATTGACCATCATCTTCAATCATTACATCCACTATAGACCTCCTACCAAACCTATCCAACCTCAACTCTGCAAGCGACAATAACGTTAATCCAATCAAATTCACATCAACATCACTCAATGAAATCTCACCGACAAATTCAACACCACAAACCTTCTCAGAAGTGAATAGGGCTCCTGTAGCAACCTTCCCGCTACTATCATCAATCCTTATACCAGCAACAGTCTCAACATTCACATCCCCCTGCAACTCTAAATCTGAAACCTTCAATGCACTTGGAGCATTAGACTTAGGATAACCAAACAACCTACAAACATCACATACGCCACCCATACGTTCATGCGCCTTTTCAATCCTCTCGATATCAATTTCACCACAACACTTGAAGCCAAATAAGTCAGCAATCTTAGAAGCAGAAGACCTTAAAGCCCCCTTAAAGCTTGATCCAGGAATATAATATTTTGCAACCCTCTTGCCAGCTTGAATGGTGAACTTCCTAGTAAATGAAACATCAGGACCTAGGGGTAATGCATATACTGAGCCAAAAGTGGCCATACCAATAGGTTTAACTTTAACCTTAAACTTCAACTCCATCATATTACACCTCCACCGACGATTTTGATCATTCTGTAAGCATCTGAAATCGATGCATTAAATGTATGTGGTATCTCCTCCTTCCCTAAGAATTTACTCAACTCCTCCTTTGGACACAACTCAAAAACAATGTTGTATATCTTCATATTGTCTTCATAATCCTTTCTCTTAGTTTTCTCATACATTTCTTTAAATCTTGCATATTGTCGTTTAGCATAAACCTTTTCTATGAAGAGTTTGAATATATCAGCATCCTTTTCACACACACCACTAAAGACTATGAAACTATCCGCCCTATTCATACATTCTAGAATTCCACTTCTAATACCTTTTATGAAACTTTGAAATTCCTCAATTTTTGTTTTTAGTTCATGTTTAGTTATATAATCCACGTATCTTGATGCAAGATAAGATTTCCATACGAAATCAGCGTAATCTGAAGATTCAAATAACAATTTAATGTAATCCTTAAGACCATCATTTTCAGATATCTTGAATGGCTGAATGGAAATCATTTTATCTCTAAGCAACTGAATTCTCTCTCTAACGATCGAATCATTTAATGTGATAGCCTCTTCCACATCAAAAGCAACGGCACTACATCCCGGGTCATCTCTAACATTCTTCTTTCCCTCCTTCATCAAACTATTTGCTGCGGAAATTAGACCCCAAATATTGGCCTTTGCAGATCCAACAGCTATGCCAATACTTAAACCCCTACTTTTACCCATATTCAATCTAAACTCATTTCCAACGATCCACGAGAAAGCTATTGAAGTCCATGATGGCATTATGATTAAGGCATCATCACCACCAACATATAAGGTTCCAAATAACGTTGATACGTACGGTTTTAATGCCTCATTCAAATCCTCATGATATTTCATTATAGATTCATAAATTACCGTTAAAGCTTTCATAATAGCGTTCTTTAAAGCCATATCTATTCTAGCACTCCTCTCATACATGTCAGTTGGAGAAATGGATGTAGCCATAAATGGACCCATAAGATTACCATCAACCTTCAAAACAGCAATATTCCTCAACTTAACACCAGCAGTTCTCCTTTCAATCAATTCACGCAATTCCGGCTTATCGTGGCCCGAAATTAATTCAATAATGTATTTATTCACATGTTCCCAATCAAGATCATAAACATCCTTAACCGTAACGGGCTTCCCACCTACAAAGATGGTGGCTTCATATTTATTCTTAAAACTTATTTCGCCACCAAATTCGTAAAGCGATTTACATACATTACAAACTCTCTTTAAACCTTCAGGAGTTTCTATCTTAGTTTCCACATCATCAAGATAACATAATTGACACAAATCCTCATAACCACTTGGACTTTTAATCCTAGCAATTGGCATAGATTTGCTTTCCATAGAATTCTTCTTCAAGTGCAAATTGTTCATCAACTCTTTTATCATTAAGTACATGTTGTCGCGGAATTGCGTATATGCAAATGCCACTTTAAGACCATTACTTGATAGTATGTTGTTTAATTGGTCTCCAACGATCTTCTCAAATTCATTCACAAAAAGCCTTGGCATTACGAATTCCACGACTCCACCAGCAGTATATATGAAGGATTCATACGGAACCCATATGTCATGTTCATCCATGTTTGATTGTATGTAGAATGGTGCATATGCCATTACAAGGTAGTCTACTAGTAGGCTAGCTCCACTCGTAACTTTGATCTCTTGAGATCTCGATATGTACCTTTGAATGCCAGCAACATCTATAACTCCAATCAGCACATTCCTATAATCCTCTTCCTCACGTCGTTCACCCTCAACTCCTCTGAATGGTTTAACTGGAGACTTAAACCCATCAGTTTCCTCCCTCAAACTGTTGAGAAACTTTGAATTCAAATATTCAAAAATCTTTAAACCACGCTCTTTATACACCTTAATCCAGAAATCCCAAGCAGTATCACCAGTCCCAAGACCATCCTCATAATTCAAGTTCAACTCTTTAGCTATCGATTCCAAATCTTTTCCAAGATATGATTCCACGAGTTTCCTAACTCTATCTATTGTTGAAGCCATAGTGTCGGCTTCCTTCAGTATAGCTGAAAGATCGTCTTTTGGTTCATGATGCTTAGATATTATGTCAACAATTCTATTTAATGTCTGTTCGGGTATTAATCCATCCAAGAGGAGTCTAGCAACATTTGTTGACAATTCTACATGTTGTTTGTAATTGAAGGGTTTCCCAATGTCATGTAGGAGGGATGCTAACCTTAATACTGCAATTTCAGTTCTATCAAGCTTTTTATTGATAGTAGCTAAACTCCACGCTATTGCAGATGTGAGTAGGAGGTGTGGTATTAAGCCTGAAGTGTTGAATCCAGGTCTCGTATCCGATGGAAATATGAACCACGACTTCTCAATATCCTTACAAAGCTTTTCATTAGCTAGAATATTTGTTAATTTTTGGATGATATCTAAGTACTCTTCTTTCCTTTCATATATTCCTTTAATAAATTCTGCAGGATTTTCCCGTAGTGGCTCTCTCTTCATATATGATCCTGGCACCAAGTGGACTCTGCATAGCATGTATATCTTTAAGGGGCTTAGAATTGCTGATGGGAATAATTCCTTTAGTAATGGGATTTTGAAGTATAGTGAGATTAAGTCTCCAATTAATTCGAGTTTTCTAACTTCATCATATGACTTAACAATTTCAATTCCCAGTATACTTTGTAAAAACTCTCTAAGCTTTTTGAGCACATCTTTATATGTTTCCACATCTTCAGATTTCACGCGCCTATAATCAATTATTCCTGCATCGTCTCTATATGGGACTACATATGATTTGAATATTGGGTATGGTTCTTCAAATTTGAGTTCTTCAAAGCTTCTCAAGAATCCCCACCTCATCAACTATTCTAAGTTCATTTTGGAAATGTTTGAGTGATAGATTTGCAAGCTCCTTGCATATGGTGTTAAGTTTTTCACCTTCAACGGAGCTTCCTGGATTAATCGTCAAATTGCCAATGGTCAGTTTATCTGAAAATTTGCTTAAGCTTATCTTGTTAATCTTATATTTAACTCTACCAAACTTCTTGTTATCCATAAGCTTTCTATACTTGAATCTCCCTAGAAGAACGCTTCTACCCGTACTGCCATTCACTATCCCCATTCCAAGTAAGAGTAAGCCTAGCTCATAATCCCTCAAATTCATGAAGCTTATTTCACCATTAAATTCTGATCCTTGAGGTGCAGCGTAAACCTTCATTCCATATGGGAGATCTAAAGCTTCAAGTTTAACGTTTAAGCCTATGAAGTCACTGAACTCTATTAAGCTTTTCAAACCCGCAGTTCCAAATAGGTCGCATATTAAACATACATTGTCCATTTTCGTGTAGTCGCATGGGAAACCTCTATCCTCAAGTATGGTTTCATCCCAAACCCTTTGATGCCTCCAACCACTCTCACCCTCCCCAGCAAGCTTCGTTAATCGTGAAGCTTTGAGGAAGCATGATCTAACGTTACCATTAAATCCATGGAAGCTGAGTTCCAATCTAGCCCTTACATTACCCTTAACTGAAGAACCAGGTATCACGGTCCCCATAGTTGTAGATGCAAATTCACTATAACCAATCTTCAACTGTAATTCCTTAAGCATACCTGCATCTATCCGCTTCCTCTTTGCATAAACCTCCTTCAACTTCTTCAAATCAACTTCAAATCTCTCCCTACCAGAACCCACATGTAGATATGAGTTGTCAGCTATTATGCTTACATACATTGAACCGCATAAATCCCTGTACGTACTTCTATCCCTAGGCTTATTTCTCAGAACGTTTAATCTTATCTGTTGCATTACGCCACACCTTTTCAAGTCTATCAATTAAAGCCCAAGCCTTATCATCTTGGAAGCATAATTGTCCATCCTTTAATTCAGCTAAATCGGATACATCAACACTTTCATCAACATTAACTTCCAATGATGGTAAAACCTTACCCTCCCCCTTTAAAGTGTAATCCTTTATGGATATGTTTAAATTGCGTATCTTAACAAGCCCATAACCTCTAGATGTGAATCCACCTATCCTAACTTCACCATTATCTATCATGCGAAGTATTGAACCAAGCAATCCAAGAGCATAGTTTGGTAGATTTGAACATCTAATTTCAAATTTGAATCTACATCCAGGCTCAACATACTCAACTTCATACAATGCACCTCCAACAACAGCCCCAGTCCTCCTATCAATAGCAATCCCAGTCCTAGAACCAAACTTAAATGGTAGAATTCTACCCTCATCATCTATTGGATAAGCATCTGAAAATGAAACCTTACTCCTATAACCCATCGAACCAAACATCTTACACAAGATGCACGTATTCCCAAAGAATTCCTCCATGGCGTCTGAAGATTTCCCATCCCTCATAAGCCTCTCTATAAGATTTCTAAGGATATACTCCCCTTCATACCCCTCTCTTTTACAAGTTACCCTCTTAGTTTCAACACAACTCTCCTTGGAAAGACCGCTACATACCTTTAAACCGTATGAGGATGCTATTCTCCCTGCATTGCTTCTAAATAAACCCTTTAAGCTTGACCCGGGTATGTATGGAATATCATATTCACCATATTTTACTCTGATTACTGCTAAGTCAACTCTTGAGCCTAATGGGGGTTCTCTACCAACGCCAATTCTCAGTGGACTGATATTCTCCATGTAACCTTTGAATGTGGCTTCTCTAAGAATTGTTGATGATGAAGTCCATAGAGTTGAACTCATTTAACTTCACCTTCACCAACCATTTTTAGAAGTCCATCTTGAAGTTCATATCTACGCCATTTAGCTTCCTCCAATCTTACAAGTCCACAACCGACAGATTTCCTTGCACCAATGTTTAAGCCGATGCCCGTTAATGTCTGGAATAGATTTTTGAGCAATTTAACTCTATCATCGTTTGTAGGCTTTTCTGGGTATAAGTCAATGTTTATGATGTCCATTCTAAACGTCCACTTAGTTTTTGGTGAGATGAGTTCTTCAATGAATGGACCAAGCCCAGGTCTTACACTACCGAACACTCTATCTATAGCTATCCCAGTCTTTTGAAACATGTGAAATACTCCATCTTTAGGGTAAGAATCGTAAATCCTAACATGACTTGCCAATTCAGTATTGCCAAATATCCCACAAATTGGGCAGAAATTTCTATTCCTCGCCTCCTCCCTTATAGCTTGCTCATCCCATGGATCATGAACTTTACAACCCATTGAAGATGCGATTGACTCTAAGTAGCTTCTAAACAAGCCCTTTAAACTAGACCCTGGAATGCATGGAAGACCATTAACCATGTAAACAGCAATATCCACAGCAGAACCTAAAGGTGGCTCCCTACCAACACCAACCCTAAGGGGGGTTTCATTAACGAGGAAACCGTCAACCCTAATAAAAACGTTTAATTTATGGAAATCCCTATAATCGTTCAATCATCCTCCCCTCAAAATCTTCATTAACTCATCAAAAGTTATGGTTTCAACATTAACTCTTGGAAGCCTAACATCCTCAATACACTCATAAATCCACTTCACCAAACCAAGAAACTGACTGGCAAAAACCCTATCCTTATTCATGCTATACATATTATTCAAAGCTTCACTCACCCTAGACATCGTGCGGAAACCCCTATCAAGACGGGCTGCCTGCCTATGAGCAAACAATTGAGCAACCAAAAGGGCATCCCTAGGATCATCAACCATATACAAAGACCCTATCAAATTCTCAATCTGACTCTTAGTCAAATTTTCAAACTTCGCCTGAACAGCAATCCTAGTAGCCATATCCAAAAGATCCTTATAAGAAAATGAAGCAGAAGCACCCATAACTATCAAATAAATTCTTCTTGCCACAATCAATTTATAAAACTTACCACCTTTTACACAACAACCTTCCAAAGCAAAATGATTTATAATAAAATTTAGTTTACTGTGTAGTTAACTATAAATTGTCGATATACTTTTCGACTATTGACGAAAAATTCACGAATAATTTTACCATCAACCTCACCATCAGCTGGCGCAAACATCATCAGTTTTACGCAAGTTCCACCCATTTCCATGATGGTTCATAGATTTACCATGCCAAAAACCTTAAAAACCCAAAAAGAGAAAAGAAAATATCGGAACCCAATAGAGGGAATTGAAAGTTTTGTTTGTGTTGTAACTAATGGTATATTTACGCCGAACTGAACCCAATAGAGGGAATTGAAAGATGACAAAGGTGAACCAATACTACTATCATTCATTACAGAACCCAATAGAGGGAATTGAAAGGGCTTTAGGTATGCAAATCTACGCTCATCTTCATCTAGCGGAACCCAATAGAGGGAATTGAAAGTATCCTTTTACACCCCCTTTTCATAAGTTCTCGTTCTATGAACCCAATAGAGGGAATTGAAAGTAATCAATGCTCGAAAGCCTCGAAAACGAAGACATCTGCTCGAACCCAATAGAGGGAATTGAAAGATTAAATCACCGCATTCGTAGCGCTCCATGTAAAGATATGAACCCAATAGAGGGAATTGAAAGATCGTATGATCGTTGGCAGATATTTCTCTTCAACAGTCCCGAACCCAATAGAGGGAATTGAAAGGTCAAACCAATCCATGTAGCAAGTTCCTTAACACTTAACTCTGAACCCAATAGAGGGAATTGAAAGACACCCTTGCGTATGTCTTCAGTCGCTGCTTTCAGCCTCTTTGAACCCGATAAGAACCCAATAGAGGGAATTGAAAGAGATTATGACGCTTCAAGTCTTTCAGAACAGCAAAAGAGAGGAACCCAATAGAGGGAATTGAAAGAGTGTTCCAAATTCATTTCCGCATATACGACGTTCAATGCCGAACCCAATAGAGGGAATTGAAAGATGATTATGTCGAGTCAACTGACACAAATTTGTTCATGGGAACCCAATAGAGGGAATTGAAAGCTGAATTGTATTAATTGGCTCTGAGTAATCTCTATTTTCTGAACCCAATAGAGGGAATTGAAAGCGGGTTCTAACATATCATCACTCGGAAACATGTTTTCAGAACCCAATAGAGGGAATTGAAAGTATACAGTTTTCGCAAATCTTACTTGGCCTTTTTCTCTCGATGAACCCAATAGAGGGAATTGAAAGGTGTAGAATGGCACTCCATCCTCAACGTCAATGCTTACAGAACCCAATAGAGGGAATTGAAAGTTTCTTATACGCCTCCAACTGTAAAGCTTTAACTTTAGCTGGGAACCCAATAGAGGGAATTGAAAGTCTTTGAGGCTTCCAACTAGATAGTGTGGTGTAATTCTGAACCCAATAGAGGGAATTGAAAGTACACTCTTTCACCATAGAATACATCCCACGCATATATCAGGAACCCAATAGAGGGAATTGAAAGGACCGAGCAGATATCTTGAGGAGAAGAAGAAGCTATTCGAGGAACCCAATAGAGGGAATTGAAAGAGCAACACGCGGATGGGATATACCATACCTAGCAGTACACTGAACCCAATAGAGGGAATTGAAAGCTACTGTAGTTTTCACTTAGATACTCAAACCTAGCCTCATAGAACCCGATAAAGGGAATTGAAAGTTTTGTATTCTACTGCTTAATGCTAGATAATGCTTCCGTGCGAACCCAATAAAGGGAATTGAAAGAAGCAAATATGACCCCCTTCATGTACTAATTCACTAGCAAGAACCCTATAGAGGGAATTGAAAGTCGCCCCGTTCCAGGGGAATCTCATCCTCATACCCCTTTTCCGAACCCTATAGAGGGAAATTGGAGTATGTAATATTGTTGTGGATTATTTTAGCATGGATATGGTTTGATGTTTGTGTTTTTAGGTTTGATCTGTAAG
>Ga0326760_1001576_pt1 | contig 10110 bp, 9 predicted proteins | sample GCREP_S_FD_207668 | JGI IMG/M metagenome (GOLD analysis project Ga0326760, IMG submission 207668) | Hot spring sediment microbial communities from Geyser Creek Basin, Yellowstone National Park, WY, United States - GCR.EP_S | ecosystem: Environmental > Aquatic > Thermal springs > Near-boiling...
CATGAGGAGAGTGCTCAGGGAAATGGAAATAAGGAAGCTTAAATCCTCTTCATCGTAATTCCCACTCGCTCGGCATATTTTTAGAAAAACTATGGATTTCGAATATCACCACTTAATAAGCTGAGGCGGGTGAAGGTCAGGACTCGGTAACCTAGGACGTCAGTGGCAACGTGTTAAGTTGCCAAGTCCGAAGACTAGCTCTCTAATTGCAACGTCGTTCTTCCTCCCGAGTTTGGTGCAATTAACCTCAACAACTGTAGCCTTACTTTGCTTCAATCGCTCTCAGAAGCCCTCGTCACGGCCATCATATTGTACTGCGCTTTATCCTTTTAAGGACATCTCCTCGTATAATTGTACAAATTTCGTAGCTCAGAATACCCCAGCCATTTCAACATTTCCTCATCGTGCTCTCTTAAGAGAGGGACATGCCTAAGTTACTGCACTTCACCGAAGCTATGCCAGAAGGGCCATTTCCTGCTTTGTTGTGAGCGTCGCCTTCGACCAACTCGCTACTGTGATGGCCTTGAGGGCTGGCATGGCTTGGAAGAGCTACTGATGATTGTCAGTAGCTCGTGGACGTGGAGGTGGGGCTAAGCTTGAGCCGACGAGTGGAGAGGGCTTGTTGTAGTCGTAAAGGCCTTGACTCTCTACTCAACTCTCTAACTCCGGATCTGGCAACTTAAGCTACCTGGTGATCGATAGTCAAATACGATCCTCTACTTTCTCGACCATGCATTCACGTGATTTTTTAACTTTAACCCACATAGGTTACGAGCGGTTAATACTCTCAACAGTTAAGAGAGTTCAATCCTCTCGGGGTATTTGACCGTCAATCATACAACCACTTAAGTTGCTAGGGCACCTTAAATCCATGCGATGAGTTTAAGTGGTCCGTCTTAATATGCGGGTTTACTCAAGAACTCAACTTCATTAGTCATCTTTTCTGCGTCCATCTTACGAGCAATGGTCCGCGTTTTCGAGATGAATACTCACAGAAGGTAAGGAGCGTCTAAAGTGGTTATGAGGTCTTACTATTAAATTGGACGGTAGCCCTTTAGGGACGTGGCAACTTAAGCCCACCTCCTTAGGTGGTTGTAGTACAGCATGAATAGCTTCATGAAATAGTTTCCAGGCATAGTATTGACCTCCTGAACCTCTCACTCCTGTTCAGTGGGTTCGAGGTTACGTTGTTGAAGAACGCTTTAGTCCTCTGCTTGAAGGACGAATATACGGATTCTATTAAGCTCCTATCTCCGAAAGGACTCCACTTTATACCTCAGGCCCAGCTCCTCGAGGACTCCTGCCAGCCATGGAGCGCTGTCCACAGTGAATGTAGACCTCCCATCGCAGTACTTCAAGACATCCTCTATGAAGAACTTAATTGCCAATACATTCCTAAACGAGAAGGCCCTTATGGACAGCATCTCGTCCCTGTCGACGTCTATGGAGCGTAGACCCAGTACTCCAAGCCATTCACCTTCACACACGTCTCATCCAAGGCTACTAGCCCCCTAGGTATCCTAGGGGATCGATGCATATCTTCTCGCTGAGCTTCCTGAAACATTTCCAAACAGCTGTCTTAGAGACTCTGTGGATCTCGGACAGGGCCCTAGCAGCCCTCCTAAGGCTTGATAGCTGGATGTAGAAGGCCAGGCCTAGGATCTTGAGCTCGAGTGGGACCTTGTTCCTCTCAAAGACACTAAGCCTCTCGATTAGAGACTTAATGCTTGACATGGCGTAGAACTTAAATGAGGAGGCCTAACAAGCCTTAAGTTGCTAGGTTCAAGTTCAAAGCCTAACTTTTCGAGGTGGCTTGAGTCTCTTCAGGCCCTCTATGTACTCTTTACCGGTCATCTTCCTACGACCTGCCTATTAGCTTCTGTAGGAGGGAATTATTTTTCTAGCGAAGATGTCGAGGACGAACCTAGGGTCCGGCCCTAAGTTTACTAAGACAAAGTGCCTCACTCCCGCCTTCACGAACTCCTCCACCTTGTTTGCGCAGTCTTCAGGCGTCCCCACTATCGAGAACTCGATGGCGACCTCGTCTGGGATGTACCTGCCGAACTTCTCGAATTGCCTAAAGCCCTCCTCCGAGAGTGTCACGCTAGCGTACAAATTCTCTGGCAAGTCCCTTGGGAGCTCCAATTCGAAGCCAGATTCTCTGATCATCTTCGGTGCCAAGGCAATCTGCGCCTTGGCCTTCCTGACTTGGTTCAGGGCCTCTTCGCGCTTCTCCGCCACGGCCACGTGGACGAATAGGCCGGGCTCGAATTTATCTAGAGGCCGCTGGGCAGCCTCAGCAGTCCTCTTTATCTCCTCTAAGTGCCTCTTATAGGCCTTCGGCCCTAATGAGACGGGCAACCAGCCGTCTGCGTACTTAGCTACCATCTCCCGCGAGCGAGGAGAGTTAGCCGCGAAGTAGATCGGGATCGGGCTTCTCTTCGGCTTTATTTGCAGGAAGGCCCTCTTTAGGCTCCAGAACTTGCCTTGATAATTGACCTCGTCTCTCAGCCAAAGGTCTCGGACTATCTTCGTGAACTCGACGAGCCTAGACAGCGGCTTTTCCCATCGTATTCCGAACTGGTCCAGATTCATTGCCTCTCCAGCCCCTAAACCGATGATCAGCCTCCCCTGCGATATCTGGTCGACGGTCGCGGTGAGCTGAGCAAAGACGGCGGGGTGGATCCTGTGAGGGTCCGAGACACAGGTGCCAAGCTCGATCTTCTCGGTCTGGGATGCTATTACGCTGAGTATCGGCCATACGTTCGGCACTATCCCTGTCGGTATCATTAACAGATGATCTGCGGCCCATACGGAGTCGAAGCCTGCCTTCTCCGTCCTGACGCCTATCCGGATGAGTGAGTCGATAGGGGCCACGGGAATGGGGAGGAGCTGTCCGAACTTAATTCTCTCACCAGTCATGTATGTTAGTTCTTACACAGCTTTCTAATATCGCTTTTGCATCACGGCTTGGACTTGGCAACCTAGGACACCAGTCGCAACATGTTAAGCTGCCAAGTCCCTAGGTCCCTAAATAAAGCTTAAACTTAAGTATTTAGAGTTGGGAAAAAGACTGCTAAAGCTAGAGTGGTCGGTGTTAGAAGTGAGAAGAAGAGTCGCAGTCATAGGAGTAGGTATGAGCAAATTTGGAAGGTGGCCGGAGGATGTAGGTGTTACCAAGAAGATGGGTGAAGAGGCCTGTCTTAAGGCCATAGAGGATGCAGGGATTTCTCCTAAGCAAATAGAGGCGGCCTACGTCGGGAACATGGGCATTATGGCGCCTCACGTCCAAGGGCCACTAGTCGGTAACCTCATATTAGAGCGAGTTGGAATAGGTGGGATACCCGTTACTAGAATCGAAGGAGGGTGCGCTTCTTCAGCACTGGCATTTAGGGAGGCCTACATGGCAATATCGGCTGGTTTTTACGACGTCGCGATAGTCTTGGGCGTAGAGAAGATGCTTGTTGGAGATACACAAACCCGCTTGAGGTCGATGACCATGGGCTCGGATCTAGAACTTGAGGGCGTGATGGGTATAACGTTTCCGGGAGTATTCGGGATGATGGCCACACGCAGGATGGCTAAGGTTGGGACGACTCGTGAGCAGATGGCCCTCGTAGCGGTAAAGAACCATGGGAATGCCCTCTACAATCCATACGCACATCTACCCATGAAGCTAACGGTCGAAGAGGTTCTTAATTCTAGGCCGATAGCATACCCATTGACGTTGTATGAGTGTTGCCCGATGAGCGATGGAGCAGCAGCTGTAATACTGGCTTCAGAGGACGTGGCGAAGAAGGTTACAGATACCCCAATATACGTCTTGGCCTCCGCTCAAACGTCAGGAAGTCTTAAGCCAGATTTTGATTACATCGTCTTCAAGTCTTCATTAACTGCTGCTAAAAAAGCGTATGAAATTGCAGGTGTGGAGCCGAAGGACGTCGATTTTGCCGAAGTCCATGACTGCTTCTCGATAGCCGAAATAGCACACTATGAAGAGCTGGGATTTTGTGGTATCGGGGAGGGGGGTAAGCTCATCGAGGAGGGGGAGACGGAGATAGGCGGCAGAATACCCGTAAACCCTAGCGGGGGCCTGCTGGGCAGGGGCCATCCTGTTGGGGCAACTGGTGCAGCTCAGGTATGCGAAGTCGTGTGGCAACTTAGAGGGGAGGCCGGAAAGAGACAAGTCGCTGGGGCTGAAATTGGTCTAACGCACACCATGGGGAACTTTAGCATGGGAGACGCTGGGCACTGCGTTGTGCAGATTTTTAAGCGTGGTGACTAACGATGAGTAAGAGGGTCACTGCGTTCAGGGAGGGCATATTTCTCGAGGGCACAATAGAGAAAGGTAAGCCCATATTGGTTGGCAGTAGATGTAGAAAGTGCGGCAAAGTATTCTTCCCGAAAAGAGACGTGTGTGGAGAATGTTACGGTAAAGACCTCGAAGAAATCCCCTTGAGCACTAAGGGGAAGCTGTTCACCTACTCTGTAGCTTACGTCGGGCCACGGTCTGAGGTTCCGTACGCTTTTGGATATATAGAATTACCAGAAGGAGTCAAGGTCTTTGCGCTTTTAACAGAGGCGGATCCAAACGAATTAAGGGTGGACATGGACGTTGAGTTGACCACGAAAGTGATAAGGAGCTCTATTGATGATAGAGAAGTTTTAGTCTACGCCTTTAAACCTTTACAGGGAGTTGGAGGAAAATGATTGAGAAATCGCACTTATTGATTCTTGAGCCTAGAATAGCAAAGCGTGCGGTTGCTTAAAATGATGGGGTCGATTTATGGAATTCTCCTTTTCTAAGGAACAAGAGCTATTGAGAGCGTCTATCGAGGAGTTCTGCAGGAAGGAGATAGACCCATATATCGGTAATTGGATCAATGAAAGGACCTTCCCTCGAGCTCTTCTGGGAAAGCTAAGCCAAATCGGTTTGACCGGGGTGAACATACCGGAGGAGCTTAGAGGCTCCCCGCTGGACAACGTGAGCCAAGGGATTGCCGTCGAGGTTCTAGGCAGACACGAGCTCCCGGTTCCCATATTCCTGACGATCTTCGGCCTTGCGAGGGCGTTACCCTTCATAGTCGACGAGGGGTTGAGAAGGAGGACCATAGACAAGCTATTGAAGGGCGAGCTCGTCATGGCGGGTGCCTTCACGGAGCCAGGCTGTGGCTCAGACGTTGCAGCGATAACTACGAGGGCCGAGAGGCGGGGCGATGTGTACATAGTAAAGGGCGAGAAGACGTTCATAACGGGCGCCCCTGTGGCCGACGTGTTCATAGCGTCAGTGAAGACTGGGACCGGTCCGCCTCACAAGAGCATCAGCTTGCTGTTGATAGAGGCCGATAGGAAAGGGGTCGAGCCTTACGAGCTAGGGTCCATGGCTGGCGACATCAAGGGCGAATTCGGGGGCGTAGTCTTCGACGACGTGGAGGTACCAGTAGGCAACCTCATAGGAATGGAGAACATGGGGTTTCGCGCATTGATGGAACTTTTCGACGTCATAAGACCGTTTGTAGCGTTATATGGTCTAGGGTTAGCTGAGAGGTGCCTCGAGGAGGCCGTGAAGTATGCCATGCAGAGGAGGGCCTTTGGACAGCCGATTTCTAAGTTCGAGGCCGTCAGCTTTAGGCTGGCCGAGCACTGGACCAAGATTAAAGCGGCTAAGCTCTTGGCGTACTACGCGCTGTGGCTCGCCGATAACAAGAGGCCCAACTGGGCCGAGGTCGCTGCGGCCAAGTGGTACGGATGCGAAGTAGCATTTAACGCTGTTAACGACGTCATCCAGACTTATGGGGCCGCTGGATACACCAAAGATCATCCGTTTGAGAGAATATTTAGAAGTATAAGAGGGCTGTTGATAGGTGATGGCACAGGGGACATAATGAAGCTAATAATATCGAGGCACTTATTCGGCAGAGAACATGCCCCTTAAGCCCCAAGCTCTTAACTCCACTTTTATTAATTTACTATCAATAAAAGTGAGATGACACGATCAATATACGCATATTAATTTTTATAACGTACCCTCACTACAACTCTCAACATAAATAAAAAGATGTAGTTTTCGTCAGCAGATAATAGTCCTCACTACTTTCCCCTCCACATAGGGGTCCGCCTTTCTAGGAATGCTCTTGTCCCCTCAGCGAGATCCTGAGATGACGAGAGTATTACTACCTCCTGTAACGCGGCTCTCATGAGCTCTTTGTACGCCCTCCTGCATGCTCTTGCTGATGACTTCACTGCCTCTACTCCTAACGGCCCAGCTCTCAGAATTTTCATAACCATCTCAGCTCCTGTGGCTTCTAACTGATCAGAAGAGACGACTACGTCCACGAGGCCAAGCTCCCTACATTGGTCAGCTGACAGCCACTCCCCTGTTAGTGCGTATCTTATCAGCTTCTTGCTCACGAAAAGCGTGCCGAGCGATGAGGCTAGAGGTGGAAAGCCTCCTATGAGGACCTCTGGTATCGCGAACACAGCCTCCTTGCTCGCTATCACGATGTCGGCGAAGATGTTCAGCTCCATTCCTCCTCCAAATGCGAAGCCATTCACTAAAGTTATTAAGGGCTTCTTAAACTCAATTAGCTTTTCAACAAGCGGGGTAGCATACCTCTCATTCCACGCCTTTACATCCATGGGTGTCTTCCACTTGCTCATCATGGCTATGTCGTTGCCAGCACAGAAGGCCCTTCCCGAGCCAGTCAATATCGCGACCCTCACGTCGGGGTCCTCCTCGGCCCGCTCGAGTGCCACCCTCAGCCCTTCCCAGACGGCTTCGTTTAGAGCGTTGAGCTTGTCGGGCCTGTTGATCGTTATCACGGAGTGGTCGTGCCTCTTCTCGTACACGACCGCGCCCAAGTCCCTCTTCTCGTAATTCCACTTGAAGAATCCCTCCCCGCTCTTGAGTCCCAGCTTGCCCTCTCTGACCATTTCCTCGAGGAGGGGGTCTGGCTTGTACTCTTCGAGGCCCGTCTCCTCGAACCTCTTGTTCAGTATTGAGACCACGTTGTCCAAGCCGATCCTGTCGGCCCATGTCAGTGGGCCGATGGGCCATCGCATCGCCTCCCTCATCGCAAGCTCCACCTCATCCCTCGTCACTATTTCGTTCCTCACGAGCCAGGCGGCCTCGTTTACGGCTGAGGCTATCATCCTGTAGGGGTTCAGGTCGTACATTCTATCCGTTGGTAGGATGGTGGGCCTGACGTATGCGCCGGGCCTCGGGTACTTGTAGAAGCCCACTCCAGTCTTCATGCCCCACCTCTTCTCCTCATACATCTTCTTCATGAGTTCTGGAATGTGAGCACTAAAGCCCCTCTTGACCATTTCGTTGAAGGCGGAATAAGCAATATCTACTCCCGTAAAGTCTAAGAGCTCAAAGGGCCCCATTGGGAAGCCGAGTCTGAACCTCTGGGCCGCGTCCACGTCCCTTACGTCGAAGCCCTCTCCAAGCATCCTCAAAGCCTCAATCCAATGCCTAGCGTTCAGCCTGTTAGCTAGGAAGCCGGGCACGTCCCTCTTCAACACCACGTACTTGAAGCCTATGCTCTTGGCGAAGTCGACTACAGTCGCTACGCATTCATCGCTCGTCCTGTCCCCCCTGATTATCTCGACGAAGTGTATTAGGACTGGCGGGTTTACGAAGTGAAGTCCCGCAAATTTCTCGGGCCTATTCGTGGCGCTCGCAAGCTCTGATATCGGTATCGTGGAGGTGTTGGTCGTGAAGACTGCATTCGCCTTTACTATTTGGTCTAATCTCTCAAACACCTCTTTCTTAACTGCTGTGTTCTCGACCACAGCCTCTATGACTAGGTCGACGTCTCTTGCCTGTTCATAAGACGTCGTGGGCTTTATGCGAGTTAATATCGCATCTGTGGATTCTCTCACTAGGCCTCTTTTAGCTAACCCCTCAAGACTCCATTTAACCTTTTCAAGAGCGCTTCTCAATATGTCGTCGCTCACATCGATTAGCACCACTTCGTAGCCATGGATCGCGCAGACCTCGGCTATTCCGTGGCCCATCGTTCCCGCTCCTACGACGGCCACCTTCTTTATCGTCCCACTCATAAGGCCTCAAAAATGTTTATCTTCTCGATAATTAACCTTTTTCATGCTCGGCATTAAGGCTTATTGGCCCCCTGATGTAAACTCTCCATGCCGAGCATAAGGTCTTTGATCGAGAGCCTCTGCGTCTTCGAGGGGGACAAAGTACCACCGGAGCTGAAGATACTGGAGCCACCATTCTACATACAACTATAAAGCCTAAGGAGGGCCGCCAAAGCCCTCTCCGAGGTACACAGAATCTCCAAGACCGCAGTATGGAAGTGAGTGAGAAAGCTCGCGAGAGACTCTAATGCAAATCCGTCTAAAAGAGGGGCTCGTGGCACTCGACGAGGCTTACGTTAAGGTTAATGGGCTCGAGTACTGGGCTTACGCTGCCGCAGACGTTGATTAGGAACGAGGGCATATCGATGAGGGCCTTCTCGCCTAGAAACGCCCTCGCGACTAAGATGTTCGTGGAAGAGGTCTTGAAGTACTGCTATGGGAGGCCGACCTTCGTAGTAAGTGGAGCTTCATGGCTGAGGGGATCTTGGAGAAGCTTAGGCTTGAACATTACGTAGAGTACTCTCGGCGATAGTAGCTTGGTGGAGTCCGCCTATTCTTCCTTCGGGCGAGGACTAGAGCTTTCTTCAAAAGCATAACTTTGAATCTTCTCGGCAGGAGTTGGGAGGTTTAGGAGATCTGTATTGTGCTGGAACCTCTTCGTAAAGCTCTTCACGCTTTATTACAACCACTTAAGGAGGTGGGCTTAAGTTGCCACGTCCTCAGGAGGTCTAGTAAGCCTTAAGTTGCCAAGTCTCTGAGCTCGAGGGTTAATTTAATATAGTGAATCCTTCTCGTCCTATTTTATGAGAACTCCTACTCCACTAAGCTGACCTCGAAGGGAGGATTGAAAAAGTCCCCAAGCATCCATCGTATTGCTATTGGAGTAATCTGGCCTTCCCCCATAATCGACGTGGCCCTTCTAGAACTCTTAGTGGGAGTGGGGCTTGGGCCGTGAGCTCAGGCGATCCGCTTCCATGCAGCCTGCCGAGCCTTTGATGAGAGCGTGAAAGGCCTCTTGCCCCGACCCATCGCGCTCCTCACGAACCCTTGAAGCGGGCTGGGAGTTTGTGTGCGCTAGCCCGTGTCCCCCAGCTCTCACCCCACCCCTTCATCCCCACGACATGAGCTCACGTCAGGGCACGGTCAGTTATGTGCCTCTAGAGCGTAGAGGGTGATGGTGGCGGAGATTCTATATGCAGAGGGGAGGAGAATTCTACAACAAGACACATGCGCTAGTGAATCCTAAAAACAAGAAGCCCCTCCAATACAACTGTTGAAGCTGGTCGCTCGGCGTCGCTCTAGCACTGTTCTCGCGTTTTCCCAAAAATTGCTGGAGAAACATGAGAGGTGATGTTTTATGAGCTATCAGAGCACATCAAGCTTTCTATCAAATGATGGGTAGAATTTCAGAAGAATATCTGATGTGTTGTCTGATGTGTGATGGGTAGGGTTCGGGGTGGGTTGTCATCAGGGGCTCTCATCACTGATGGGTAGGGTTTGTTGGGGTGGGGGATCCTATGAAGTCAGTAGCGCGACGCCGGGGTCGTAGAGGTCAGGAGGAGGGCTTGGGAGGAGGCTCGGAAGCGGATCAGGCTGGCTAGGGCGGTCAGGAGGCTGGAGGAGTTCGAGAAGTACAAGGAGGCCCTCTTCGACGCTGTTGTCGGAGCCCTCAGCCCGCTCTACGGCAGGGTGTGCAAGAGGTACTGGGACGACTCTCAGGTCAGCAGGATGAAGAGGCCCTATCAAAAGGTCGACTTCGAGAACGGCCTCTACGCCGTCGCGATACCCACCTTCGCCGACCCCGAGCTCAAGTACCACGCCCTCGTGGTGAAGGTCGTCGAGGAGCTCTCGCCCCGGAGGTTCGAGGAGCTGAGGGAGAAGGGCGAGGGATGAGGGCGAAGGACGAAGAGGCGAAGAGCGAGGCGAAAGCCGTTGGGCCATAATGCGATCGCCTTCAAAGCGACCAGCAGCTGCTAGACGGGTCGATGGCGAGCTCTACGACCA
>Ga0326760_1001578_pt1 | contig 10099 bp, 11 predicted proteins | sample GCREP_S_FD_207668 | JGI IMG/M metagenome (GOLD analysis project Ga0326760, IMG submission 207668) | Hot spring sediment microbial communities from Geyser Creek Basin, Yellowstone National Park, WY, United States - GCR.EP_S | ecosystem: Environmental > Aquatic > Thermal springs > Near-boiling...
TCAACGTACATAGTCTCCATTCCTAAGGAGTGGGCCGGCATGGTGGGTATAGAGAAGGGCAGCCAGGTGGTCCTGCAGCTTGAGCCTGACGGGTCTATAAGGCTCAGGCCGAGCACCAGGAGGCCCCAGGTGCAGCTGGAGGCTGAGGTGAGAGCTGGCGAGGGCGTATCCAGGGGGGCTGTGGTCCGCGAGGTTCTCTCGAAGTACCTCCTGGGGTACAAGAGCATCCGCGTGAGGATGGAAAGGGAGGACGTCGAGCTGAGGAAGCTACTGAGGGAGGTCATGGTCTCCAAGCTCATCGGGGCTGAGGTCATGCACGAGGACTCGAGAGAGCTGGTGATACAGGTTCTCGTGAACGTTGAGGACATCCCTGTACCCGACGTGATCACCAGGATGCGTGACGCTGCGCAGGGCATGATAGAGGACCCAGTAGCGCTCCTGAGGGGGGAGAGGGAGGATGTCGACCTGGAGGAGGTAGCGGCGCGCGACGACATTGTCGACAAGCTGTACTTCTACGGGCTCAGGCAGCTCTACAGCGCTGTCCGGGGCTTCGCGGGCCTAGAGGACATCGGCTTGAGCAGGCTTGAAGAGATCCTGCCCCACGCGATGGTACTGAAGAACCTCGAGAGGATCTCCGACCACGCCGCGTCCATAGCGAGGACGCTATCCCAGGTGCCCAGAGAGCTCCCGGGGAAGCAGGAGCTCGCAGAGGCCGCCGACGCGGTGGTGGCGTTCTTCCGCCGTAGCGTCGATGCTTTCCTGTCCAGGGACAGGTCCGCGGCGAACAAGCTCCTCGACGTGGACGCGGAGCAGCTCAGAGAGCACGACCGCGAGCTGGCGAACAAGCTCTTCAAGGGCTACGACACAAGCCTGCTGGTCAACATCAGAAGCATCCTGGGCAGCTACAGGAGGATCGTCGAGTACAGCTCAGACATACTAGAGGTTGTGATCGACCTCACCGAGAGGTAGCGCGCACAGCCGAATAACCTTTCTCTACCCGCAGCGCGGTAGCGTGCACTCGCCGCGTTTGTGATGAAAAAGGTTATATAGTGGTCGTTAATGCACATTTCTGTACATGATAGAGCACAAAATATCTCTGGTGAGCATAGAGCGTGTTAGGCCGCACGAGCGCGCAGTCGAGGGAAGAGTTAGGGAGCTGCTCCGCGACCTCGAGGCAACACTCACCCTCAGGAAGCCTGTCGTCGTGGACGAGGAAACGCTCACGCTCCTCGACGGCCACCACAGGCTCCAGGCGCTTCGGAGGCTGGGCGTGGAGCTCGTCCCGGCGGCGCTCGTCAGGTACTCAGACCCCAGGATTGTCGTGCGCAGGTGGGGAAGCGGGGAGCTCATCGACAAGAGGCTTGTCATCGAGAGGGCGATGAGGGGGAGGCTTTTCCCGCCGAAGACCACGCGCCACCTGGTGGTTTTGGACGGCAGGGAGGTTCACGTGTCGGAGGCCCTCCCAGAGGTCAACGTGCACCTGAAGGACCTACTGGAGTACTCGCTGCTGCGCAGCGAGCTTAGGGCTCTCGCGCGCCCTTAGGTAGGCTCACCGGGCGGCGGGCTCCTCCTCTGCGGGTGTAGCTCAAGCAGCTCCCTGTGCTCGCAGGAGGGGCATATCCTCACCAGCGAGACGTCGAAGAACCCCTTAACCCTTAGCGACACGCGCTCATCCCTCAGGGGTAGGCGGAGCTCCAGGCTCCTCTCCTCCGCTGAGGGGACCATGCTCACAGCGAGCCAGGCTCCACCGTTGCTCACGCTACCCTCGAGGCCCGAGGGGCCCGACTTTCCCAGGATGACGAGGCTCCTGGTGAAGCTGACTTCGAGGGTTTTCCCGTCGCTCACCCGCTCGCCGAGGTTCTTCAGGAGGACCCCGTCGGCCAGCACGGCGAAGTAGGCCACGTAGGCGCTCCTACCCACCCGCTTCCTCGCCCTGAGAACGCCCTCGAGAGTAACCTTAGGCAAGCAGGTCTCCAGCACCGCGGGCTCCACCGTATTTATGCGTGTCGGCGCGCGGCAGCGCCACGCTAAAGTACCCCTGGGCAGCTTTCGTAGCCCGTGGAGCTGAGGACGAGCACTGTGACGACTACTGGTGTAAGGATCTCGGCTGTGGAGGGGGGCAGGGAGCTGGGGCACTGCTACATATACCTAATAAGGAATGACCTGCACGAGGAGCCTTACGCCCTCCTGGAGGACGTCTACGTCGACGAGAGCGAGAGGGGCAAGGGCGTTGGAACCCTGCTCGTCCGGAAGGCTGTGGAGCTAGCCAGGGAGCTTGGCTGCTACAAGATCATAGCGACGAGCCGCTTCGGGCGGGAGGAGCTCCACCGCTGGTACGAGAAGCTAGGCTTCAGGCTCCACGGGTACGAGTTCCGGATCGACTTCGACCGCTAGCGCGGAGCCTAGCCAGCACGTAGGCAGCCGCGGCCAGGAGAGCCAGAGCGCCTACCGCGTCTACGAGGCTGGAGTAGCTGAGCAGGATCTGCCACCTCTCGCCGAGCGTGTAGCCGAGGTACGCGAAGAAGGTGTTCCAGGGCAGGCTGCCCGCGACTGTGGCCAGCGCGAAGGATAAGGGGTTCATCCGAGCCATGCCCGCTGGGAAGCCGATCACCGATCGGATGCCCGGCACCATCCGGCCCACGAGGACGGCGGCGAAGCCGCTCCTACCCCTGAAGAACCCCTCGGCACGCGCAATATCCTCCTCTTCGATGAAGAGGTACCTCCCCAGCCTCAGGAGCGCGGGCCTAGCGAGGTACAGCCCCAAGAGGTACTCCGCCGCAGACCCCACCAGGTTCCCCAGAGACCCCGCTAGAATGACCTCGTGGAGCCCGTAAACCCCCCGGCTTGACAGGAACCCTGCGAGAGCGATCACGATCTCTCCCGGGATGGGCGCCAGCAGGAGCTCGGCAGCTGATAGCGCGAAAAGGCCCAGGAGCCCTAGCCTCTCCAGTAGCTGCGCTGAAGCCTCGACGATGCTCACTGCCAGCGACACAGGGAGGCTGGCCGCACGTGGTATTTCTGCCTTCCGCCCACACCACCCAGGCAGCCTCCCGAGGCTACGCCCTGGCGAGCCTGGCGAGTGCCGAGTAGAGGTAGGTAGCGGCAGCCGACGTCGCTGCAGCGTAGAGCACCATGTGGAGCGGCTCCCCGAGGAGAGCAGTGTACACGTAGCCTCCCAGGGCCCACGCGAGCCCGAAGACTAGCCCGAAGACGCCGTAGGCGAGAGGCCTTTTGGAGGGCTCCACGAGCACCGCTATAGACGCTCTCATCACGCTCTCTTCAGAGCACATCACTATCCCCCAGGGTATGGCTAGCAGGTACACCGCCCAGCGGGGGGCGTAGGCCACCATGGCCGTGAAGACTGGCAGCAGAGCGGGAATTGCAGGCATCAACTTGAGCCCCACCTTATCGAAGAGAGCTCCCAGTGGTACTGCAACCAGCGCATCGACAAGCATGGCCACAGCGTAAGCAAGCCCTATCTCCACGTCGCTCGCGGCTCCGCGAACCTTGAGGTAGTAGGATGCTATTGACCAGTGCATAAAACCGAGCGCTAGGGCGCTCGATGCAGCGGTGTAGATCCAGAACTGCCGGCTGTACCCTCTGAGTTCTAGCCTGGTCTTCTCAGCGGAGACGACCGACCTGAGAGTTGGGTGCAGCCGCCACGCTAGGGCGACCAGCAGCACTGATACCAAGCCTGGAGCTATGAGCGCGAGGTACGCCACCTTGTAGCCGAAGAGTGCTAGCAGAACGCTGACGAGCACTGGGCCTGCAAAGGCACCCAGCTGGTCGAGAAGCTCGTGGATTCCGAAACCCTTGCCCACGCCCAAGTCCTCGGTAACTTCTGCCAGGATAACGTCTCTAGCTGGTGTCCTCAGGCCTTTGCCAAGCCTCTCAACCATGTAGAGTGCTACGACGCCGTGCCACGTTGGAGCAAAGGCTATGAGCGGTATGCTCAGCGCCGTCACCGCGTAGCCCAACGTTGTCGATGCCCAGAGCACGGCAGAGGACTGGTAAATAGTCGCGAGGTAGCCGGAGAAGAGCCTGGAGACGAGCCCCAGGAACTCGCCCACACCTATCAGAGCCGCCCCCACCGCTGGAGCTTTGATCTCGGCAAGGTATGCACCGCTGATAGACCTACCCCCCTCGTAAACAGCGTCTGCGAACAGCGACACCAAGCCCAGCAGCAAGAAGACCAGCATCGGCCTACGCCTAGGGCTCACGAGATCCACCTGCCGGCCGAGCAAAGCAACGTCCCATTTATTCTTTCCTTAATCCCTTTTTTGCTATCGTGAGCTTCGCTGCTGCCCGGACTGGAGGACCTCTAGCTCTACTCTGCTCTCAAGCATGTCAAGGGCGAGCGAGACTATGTTCCCTATAAGGTGCTCCACCAGGCTGTAGCGTGGGCTGCTGAAGTACTCTGTGTACAGGCTGACAATATTCCTCTTGCTGTTCTCGTCGCCCAGGTGGAACGCCCTGATGCCCGCCTCCACCGCCCTCCTGGCAGTCTCTACGGCCTCGGGCTCTAGGCGCGCGTGGGCTGCCGCCCTGGCCAGCCCCACTAGCACGTCCCCTATCCTCTCCAGGGTCTTCCCGTAGTTGAAGATGGGCAGGAGCAGCGGCCTGTCCTCGACCCCCATCTGCTTCAGGTACGCGGGGTTCCTCAGGGCCAGGGAGACCTGGCGGCTGAGGAGGAAGTAGAACTTGTCGATCTCCTCGTCCCTCTCCAAGATGTCCGCGAGTATGGAGGTGTCACCGCTCCTCGCGTAGAGGTCCAGGTCCTTCAAGCTGTTCAGCACCAGGATCTCCATCCTGTTCAGCACACGCTCAGCGCTCATCGCAGCAGCATCTGTGACCATCTGAAGGACTATGTAGTCAGCCCCCTCCTCCACGACCTCGAGCCCGATCAGCCTGGAGAGAGTCCTTCTCAGCGACTCCCTCAATGCCGAGACACGCCCCTCGGGGGTAGAGATGCGTATCACGTCGTAGCCCGCCTGGTACAGCGCGATGATCATCCTGGCTAGGGAGTCCTCCTCACCCCTCCCGGCCCTGACGTGGGCGCTCCTCCCCTCCTCCCTGCGCCTGTCCGCGACGAGGATCATCAGGTAGTCGTCGTGCTCATCCACCAGGACGAGGTCCCCCTCCCTCAGCCCCAGGCTCTCCACCCACCTCCTCGGCAGGGTTACCGCGAGGCTGGACTTGCCGAGCTTGATGAGCTTTCGCGCGGTAGCCACGAGCCCAGCTATACCCGCTCAAATATATTCGTATTGTATATACACCAGCCTTATAGCCCGACCACCGCTTGACTTAATCATGGGGTACTTCGAGGAGAAGCTTAAAAACTCGGAAATCGGGCTGAGCTTCGACGACGTCCTCCTGGTCCCCCAGTACTCCGACGTGAAGCTAGAGGAGGTGGACACCTCCACGCGCCTGGCGCCCGGCCTGGTTCTGAGGATACCGATCATCAGCAGCCCGATGGACACCGTGACGGGGGAGGAGATGCTGCTTGCCATGGGCAGGCTCGGGGGGCTGGGTGTCCTCCCGAGGAACTACCCCCTGGAGCAGGCGGTCCAGGCGGTTAAGAGGGCCTCAGAGGAGGGAGTGCCGGCCGCTGCCGCTGTGGGCCCCTTCGACGACGACCGGGTGAGGAGGCTGCTCGACGCGGGGGCGGCGATGATAGTCATTGACACGGCGCACGGGCACAGCAGGAACGTGGTCGAGGCGACGAGGAGGTTCACAAGCTACGGGGCTGCCGTGATGGCTGGGAACATTGTGACGGGGGAGGCCGCCGAGGCGCTGATCAGCGCCGGCGCTGTGTCGCTCAGGGTGGGTGTGGGGCCTGGCCACGCCTGCGTGACGAGGGAGGTAGCGGGGGTCGGCTACCCCCAGCTCTCGGCGGTCGCCAAGGTGGCCGATGTCGCAGCGAGGTACGGCGTCTCGGTGGTTGCCGACGGCGGCATAGAGAAGCCCGCGGACATCGTGAAGGCGCTTGCAGCCGGTGCGGACGCTGTCATGCTGGGCTACCTGCTCGCCGGCACGGACGAGGCCCCAGGAGCGCTCGTGGAGGTCGGCGGGAGGCTCTACAAGGTCTACCGCGGCATGGGTAGCAGGGGCGCGCTCGCGAGAGGCTCGGCGAGGTACGGCGAGTTCAAGCGCGCGCCCGAGGGCGTCGAGGGCTTGGTGGAGCTGAGGGGGCCTGTCTCCTCGGTCGTCGAGTGGCTTGTGAACGGCTTGAAGCAGGGGATGGGCTACGTGGGCGCCAGGAACCTCGAGGAGCTGAAGAGGAAGGCCGTGTTCGTCAGGCTCACCCACGCTGGCCTCAGGGAGAGCGGGCCCCGGGGGCTAGCCGAGGTGAGGTACTAATGGGCGTGGTAGAGGTCGGGGAGCTACTGGACCACGGCGTCCTGAGGAGGAACGTGAAAGTCGAGTACGGGGGCGGCGAGGACCTGTACTTCGAGTCGGCGGTGAGCCCCGGCTTCAGCGACGCCCACGCGCACCCCCAGGTCGTGGACGTGGGGGAGGGCGGCAGGTGGGCTAACTCCTACGAGTGGCTCAGCGCCAGGAGGCTGCGCGTCAACGAGGGGGCGATCAGGCAGGACGCCGAGCTCTCCGCAGCCCTTGCGGAGGTCGCGCTGCTGCTCTCGCTCCTCGACGGCGTCACGCTGGTCTCGATAACCGGCAGCCTGCACGGGAACCTCAGGGCCATCTCGAGGCTGAGGCAGCTCCCGAGGGTCGTCCTGCTCCCCACCGTGATGGAGAGCGCCGGCTGGAGCAGGCCGGAGAGCGTGTACGCCGCTTACGCGGCCAACCTGGCCATGTGGGACGGCTACTTCGGGATAGGCTTCTTCGCGCACTCGCTCCGCCGCACGCCGCCCGAGTTCCTCCGGGCCTCGCACAGGATCGCGCTCAGGCTCAACCTCCCGTTCGCGATACACCTCTCAGAGGGGGTGGACGAGGCGGACGACCTCGCCGAGATCCTCGGCGGGGAGGTGGGCAACGTTGTCGCTGTGCACTGCATCTCCTCGCCCGAGAAGTGCAGGGCGTACGGCTTCAAGGTGGTCCACTGCCCCACCTCCAACCTGTACCTCTACGGCTACACCCTGAGAGGCCTGCACCTCTTCGACGCCCTGGGCAGCGACTGGCCCCTCGTCACGGGCACCCTGCGAAGGGCGTACGCGGACGCCGTGCGGGTGCACGGCCCCTCGCTCGAGCTGCTGGCGAAGGCCACGGTGGGGGGCTACAGCGTCATGGGGGTCAGGGGGCGCGGCGACGCGGTCTTCTTCGACGAGCCCCTGGAGAAGGTGGCCAGGGGCGAGGCGGAGCCCAAGCTGGTGCTAGTGGGCGGCAGACCCCTAGTCAGGGAGGGCGTGGTGGAGGGGCTGGGCCTCTCCAGGCGGGACATCCTGAGAATCAAGGAGGAGAGGGTAAAGCTGGCCTTCGAGAAGTACCCCAGCGCCTAGGCCCTGTAGATCGCGGTGGCTAGAGCGGCCTTCTTCTCCTCCGCAGCGTGCTGCAGCTCCGCGAGGCCGCCGCTCCTCAGCCACTCCTCGACCTCCCTGGCCTTCCTCTCGACGTAGGCGAAGAACGCCCGCATCACCAGCCGCATCGGCAGCCTGCTGGGCCCGCGCAGGTACATCTTGAACGCTATCTCCTTGCCCCAGTTTAGCGTGTGCCACATGCACTTCCTCATGATCTCCGCGTGGAGCGGCGACAGCCTGTCCATCAGGAAGGCTCTCTTGTCCTTCATGTAGCCCAGGGGGACGAAGAACATCGGGACCACCAGGCTCCTGTAGTCCTTGATCCTGTCCAGCAGCTCGAGGGTCTGCTGGAGGTCCTCCTCGCGCTCCTCCGGGGTGCCGAGGATGAGGGTGAGCGCCGGGACGATCCTGTGCTCGTGCATTATCGACAGCGCGTCCTCCACCACGTCGTGCCACTTCTCGACGGGGTAGGGGGCGGCCTTCCCCGGCATGATCATCTTCGCGAGCCTCACGCTGCCGGTCTCCAGCCCCACCTGCACGCCCAGCCAGTCCTGGTGGTCGTCGTACAGGATCTCGGTGATCCTGGTGATCAGCTTGTACTTCTCCTGAGCGTACTTCACACCGGCGAGCGTGACATGGCTCCACGCGACACTCCTGTAGTACTTCTTCGCGAGGGTGTGGAGCTTCAGCAGCGCGTCGGGGTTCGGCTCAATCCCCCTGGCCCCGTAGAGGAGGATGTCCTCCGCGTGGAGGACCCCGTGCCTCAGGCCGGCGGCCGCGTTGACGCGCATCTCCTGCTCGATCTTCTCCAGCGGGTAGTACCTGACAGGCCTGAGCGTCACGGGGCAGAACCTGCACCTCCGCGGGCAGCCGCGCATCACCTCCACGAAGCCGTTGACGCTGGCGCCCCTGATCACCGGTATCTCCTCGATCGTTGGCGCGTCCTCGAAGCCCACGTACACGTAGGCCGGCAGCTCGCCGCCGTTGAGAGCCCTGCTCACGAGGTCTACGATCACGCGCTCGGCCTCGCCGTCCACCACTGTGTCCACGCCGAACTCCCGCCAGTAGTCGAGGTTCCAGAGCCACTGCCAGGCGGCCGGGCCGCCCGCTATGATCCTCAGGCCGCGCCTCTTGGCCTCGCGGATCTCCGGGCGCCTCATCAGGCGGAGGAAGCTCCGCCTGTTGACAGGCTCCTGCCCCGTGACAGCCCACCAGACAACGCTGGGCGAGTTCATCGCGAAGTAGTCGTGGTGGCCTACCATCAGCACCTTGGCGTGCCTCAGGTGCCTGCCGAGGTGATCGGGGTCTACGATCGCCGCGTTTATCCCGGCCTCCAGCAGCTTCGCCTCCACCTTCCTCAGGCCGTAGGGGGCCTCCACAGGCCTGCCGAGCCTGTCCACCCTGGGCTTCGGCGCCGAGAGCCACATCCAGACGCTCTCGGGCAGTCCGACGGGCGGCGCGGTCGTGAAGAAGCCGATGAACTCCTTCCCGTGGTGGTTCGTCATCATCGACCTGTCCGTGGTGATCACGACGTCGAAGCTCATCTCACCACCTCCACGATTAAAGTGAAGGGGTAGGTGTCGGAGAGGTGCTCCCTCAGGCGCTCCACGGCGGACGCCGCGTCCTGCGCCCTGACCTTCAGGACCACCCTGCCCGCCCTGCTCAGCCTAGCCTCCCTGAGCACGCGCCCAACATCCACCCCGTCCTCCACGAGCACCTCGAGGCTACTCACGCCCCACCACCCTCAGGGCAGCGCCCAGCTCCTCCTCCAGCTCCTCAAGCCTGCCGTCGCCCCCAGCGTACTCGCGGAGCCTCCTTAGCCTCGCCCGAGCCCCCTCCACCGTGCGCGCGTACAGCTCGACGAGCAGGTGGGACAGCCGCAGGCTGGGCTTGTACAGCCCCCGCCTGCCGTGCTTGATCCGGAGCACGAGCCTCTGGGCCTCGAGGTGCTTCATCGCCTGCGAGATGGAGGACCTGCTGTACCCCGTCCCCCTTGAGATCTCGGCGCAGTCGAGGGGCCTGCCGGCGACGTAGAGGAAGGCCAGGATCACGGCGCTCGTGCGCGGGAGGCCCAGCGAGGAGAGAACAGAGGAGATGTGCACGGCCGTCTCGTGGAGGAGGGCACCGCTCTCGAGCACCATGTTTCGTCAATTTCCGAAATTTCGCGAAACACCGGAAAAACCTTTCTCAATACCCCGGCTTACTAGCGGGCACCCCGGAGGACCGCGTAGAAGAGGGCTGACTGGACCAGGTACACCACCGCGGTCACGTAGATCGGCAGGTCCACGTTCACGTCCAGCAGGTACCCGCCGAGGACAGCCCCGGCAGAGCCAGCCACCTGCCACGCGAGGCTGGAGAGCATAGTCATCCTGGCTCTCTCCTCGGGCTTCACAAGCCTCATCTGGAGCGAGGCCACCAGGGGGTTCACGGCGTTCATGAGGGCGCTCCTGACGACGTACAGAGCGCCAGCCCACACCAGCGAGCTGGAGAGGGCCATGGCGACCAGGAGCGGGATCGAGGCAACCTGGAGGGCGACGACGGCGGTGACCGTGCCGAGCCTCGCCGACGCCGCGGGCGCGGCCGCGGTGAAGGCAGCCATCAAGATGTTCGAGGCGATGCTCATC